>Ga0126306_10000989_pt1 | contig 14666 bp, 16 predicted proteins | sample Plot27_FD_92592 | JGI IMG/M metagenome (GOLD analysis project Ga0126306, IMG submission 92592) | Serpentine soil microbial communities from UC McLaughlin Reserve, CA, USA - Plot27 | ecosystem: Environmental > Terrestrial > Soil > Grasslands | place: USA: UC McLaughlin Reserve, Lake County...
CGACTTCGCCAGAAACGGCGGTGGTTCGGTGACGACCGCCGCCGCGGGCGCCGAGGGTGAGGGCACGACGACCCAAACCGCCACCCGTGTTGAGCGTCGACGGCCCAGCTTCGGTATCACGCTGTTCTCGGTGCTGCTGCCGGTCGGGTTGATGATGGGCAAGGCGTTGGTCGACATCTTCATCGACGACGAGTCCAACGCGCTGCGCCAGGTTTTCGACATTCTCGGCCGCCCGCTGATGGCGCTGTTGATCGCAGTGATCGTCGGCATCTTCACGCTGGGCCGCGGCGCGGCGATGACGCGCGATCAGATCGTCAAGTGCCTCGAGTTGTCGCTGCCCCCGGTCGCGGGCATCATTCTGATCGTCGCCGCCGGCGGCGGCTTCAAGCAGGTACTCGTCGAGAGCGGCATCGGCACGCTACTCGCCGACTGGGCAAAGGGCGCCAACGTCTCGGCCATCCTGCTGGCCTGGGTGCTGGCTGTATTGATCCGGCTCGCAACGGGTTCCGCGACGGTGGCCACCATCACCGCCTCGTCGCTGATGCTGGGTCTGGTGGAAGGCATGAGCACAGGTGAAGTCTCGCTGATCGTGCTCGCGGTCGGTGCCGGCTCCCTGTTCTTCTCCCACGTCAACGACGCCGGATTCTGGCTCGTCAAGGAGTACTTCGGTATGAGCGTGGGTCAGACCATCAAGTCGTGGTCGATCATGGAGACGGTGCTGTCGGTGACCGGCCTGGTGTTGGTGCTCATCCTCGGGATCGTGATTTGATGAACTGGGCCGGGCCCCCGCGCAAGCGGGGGATTAGCCCTTGACGACCAGGGCGTCAGGCTGCCCTGCTTGGTCGGGCTTCCGTTGATCGTCATCGTGATCACCACGATCGCGATGACCTCAAAGGCCGCCGATGAAAGGGATGACCGCCGACTGCTGAGCCATTGGCTTGGGCGCGCCGCCGGGGCCATACACAGTGGGGAGAACTTTCACGCGGGCCGAACCCAACAACCGGTCATTGCGGCGGACGCGATTGGCCGGCAGAGCTGTCAGCTCCAGCGGCGGCCGCGGCGCTGCTTGACCTGTGTGCGGGCGGTGTCAGCCAATTCGGGGGCGCGCTCGCGTGCCATCTCGGCCAGTCTTGCGCTTCGCTCGCGGGCGGTCTCGGCCAGTTCGGGGGCGCGTTCGCGTGCTACCTCGGCCCATTCCGCGCCGCGTTCGCGGGCCACCTCGGCGAATTCGGCGCCGCGTTCGGCGGCCACATGCGCCAGTTCGCGCCCTCGCTCGGCGCCGACCTGCAGGCCGTGGCCCACCTTCTCGGCGAATGCGCTATCGGCGAGCGCTCCACCGGTGGCCGCACCAATGGGCAGCGCGGCGGTCACGGCCTCGGACACATTGCGGGCGGCATGGCGACTGCGCCATCCAAGCGAGGGTTTGCCCTCAGTGTCGATGGCGGCGATGATCAGCCCACCGATCAGGCTGATATCGGTCAAGAACGCGCGACGTTCGTCGGCCTTGCGATGCGGGTCGGACTCGCCCCAGAACATATGTCCGCCAAGGCTTCCCGGCACCACGCTGAGCGCGAGGGCCGCAGACGCCAGGCGCGGCATCTTGCCGCTGGCGAGCAGCAATCCGCCGCCGATCTGCACCGCGGCGTTGACACGCGCGACGGTCTCGGCGTTGGGGGGAACATTTGTGCCGACGGGATCCGGCAGCTTGCTCAGACCCTCGAGCGTGGGACGGGCCGCGTCGGCGGCGGGTTTAGGGTTGCGCAGAGCATCGACGCCGCGGCTGATGAAAACCGCTGACAACATCGGGCGCGCAATTCGTCGGATCAACATGAGCCCTGTGTTCCCAGGCTTACGGGGACGCAAACTTTAGTAGGAGTTGTCCTTGGCGGCGCGTCCGCGCAGCGGGACCAGATACCAGAACGTGGCCAGCGCGACCAGTGTGCAGCCGCCTGCGATCCAGGCTCCGGTCCTGCCGATGACCGTGTCGAAGATGACCACCGCGACGCCGGCAAGCGCCGCGCCGAGCATCAGTGTTCCCACGATGGCGAAGCTGTGCGACGCCGCCACCAATGTCTTCAACCGGTGCCGCCGGAACAGCAGTCGATGCATGCTGACCGGTGCCACCAGCAACACCGTCGCGCCGATCGAGCAGGCGACCGTGACCAAGTAAGCAGCGCGCATGGTGGCGTCGAGCATTGCGAACCGCTGCTGGAACGGCAGCGTCAGCAAGAAGCCGGTGAGCAATTGGACGCCGGTTTGTGCAACCCGCAACTCCTGCAGCAGGCTGGACCAATTTCGGTCCAGGCGTTGTGCTTCCGTCTCGTCGCGGTCCGTGTCCCATTTTCTGTGGGCTTCCGGATGCTCGATGTCCCCCACGCGGCAATTCTGACAGTCCCGTGGACCGCTATGGCGCGATCGGCGGCATTACGCCGCATACCGCAGCAGCGTGATGCCGGATCGGAAGGATTTCGGCGGCTCGACCAGGGTCAGCCTCGGAATTGCGATCCCGTCGGGAAAGAGGCGACGCCCGCGGCCCTGCACCGTCGGATAGACGAACAATCGGTATTCGTCGACCACCCCGCCCGCGATCAGCGCGTGCGCGAGGCTGATGCTGCCCGTCAGCACGATGTCCCTGCCCGGTTGCGACTTCAGCTCGGTGGTTCGCTGGAGCGGGTCACCGGACAGCACGGTCGAGTTCTGCCACGCGGGGTCGCTCATCGTGGAGGACACCACGTACTTGGCGACCTGATTCAGATAGTCGGTCACGCCGGTGGAGTCGTCGGTCTGCTTGGGCCAGTACCCGCGGAAGTCCTCGAACGTCTGCCGGCCGACCAGCAGCGCATCGGCCTGCGAGTCTTGGCGATGTGACTCCTCGAGCAGGTCCTCGTCCTGGAGCTGGGGGTCGAACCAGTCGTCGAGCATCTCGATGGACCCGTCCAGCGTGATGTTCTGGGTGATCACGAGTTTTCGCATATAGGTACTGACATGGCGCCTACGACGAACTCATCGCCGGAGTAGCTTCGCAGGCGTGGCACTCGTTGCGGGAATCGACTCGTCCACCCAGTCCTGCAAGGTGGTCATCTGCGACGCGGACACCGGCGAGATCGCGCGGTCAGCGACGTCACCCCATCCGGATGGCACCGAGATCGACCCGCGGCTGTGGTGGTCCGCGCTGCAGGCCAGCATCGATGCCGCTGGCGGGTTCGACGATGTGGCGGCCGCCTCGGTCGGTGCCCAGCAACACGGCATGGTATGTCTGGACGGCGCGGGCACCGCAGTTCGAGATGCCTTGCTGTGGAATGACACTCGCTCGAGTACCGCGGCCGGCGCGCTCGTCGACGAGCTAGGCGGCGCAGAGGAATGGGCGAAGCGGATCGGCGTGGTTCCGGTCGCGGCCATTACGGCGGCGAAGCTGCGGTGGCTGGCCGACAATGAACCGGCGCACGCGGATGCGACGGCGGCGGTCTGCCTGCCGCACGACTGGCTGACGTGGCGGCTGAGCGGCTCGACGGATATCGCCACGCTGCGCACCGACCGCAGCGACGCGAGCGGAACCGGGTACTACTCGTCGCAAGCCGACAGCTATCAGCCCGACCTGCTCGAGCTGGCGCTGCGGGGGCGTCGACCTGCGCTGCCCACCGTGCTCGGACCGAGGGATCCGGCGGGGCAAACAACAGCGGGAGCGGTGCTCGGTCCCGGCGCCGGCGACAATGCCGCGGCTGCGCTCGGCCTTGGCGCGGGCCCTGGCGATTGCATCGTTTCACTGGGCACGTCCGGTGTGGTGAGCGCGGTCGGGGAGGTCGCACCGCACGATCCCGAGGGCATCGTGGCCGGCTTCGCCGACGCCACCGGACGCCAGCTGCCCCTGGTGTGCACGCTCAACGGCGCTCCCGTCCTGGCGGCCGTGGCAAGGATGCTCGGTGTCGATTTCGACGAGCTGGACCGGTTGGCGTTGTTGGCGCCACCGGGCGCCGAGGGGCTATCGCTGGTGCCGTATTTCGAGGGCGAACGCTCGCCGAACCGTCCCGACGCCGCCGGTGCGTTGCACGGTGCCACGACACGTAATCTATTGCCCGCCAACGTCGCTCGCGCCGCCGTGGAGGGCCTGCTGGCCTCCATGGCGTACTGCGTCGACAAGATCTCTGCTCAGGGCGTCGAGGTGCAGCGGATCATCTTGATCGGCGGGGGAGCGCGCTCGGAAGCGGTCCGGCGTATTGCCCCCGCCGTCCTCGGTGCACCCGTGCACGTGCCGACGCCGGCGGAATACGTCGCGCTCGGCGCGGCCAGGCAGGCGGCATGGACGCTGTCGCAACAAGATTCGCCGCCGTCGTGGTCGTTCGGAGTGACGACGTCATACACCGCTGAGCCGACGCCGCAGGTGCTCGAGCAGTACCGCGCGGCGCAGCAGCTCACACTCGGTCATTGAACTCGTCGTCTCGACGGCCGTTTAGTACCGTCCGGGATCGGTCAACCTGCCTGTGGGTTTCAATGCCGGAGGTCGTGAGGAGGCCGCGCCATGAATTTGGGTGATCTGACCAGCCTTGTTGAGAGGCCGATCGCGGCGGTGTCCAATCTGCTCAACACTCCCAACTCCGCAGGCCGATACCGGCCGTTCTATCTGCAGAATCTGATTGATGCAGTTCAGGGCCGCACACTCGAGGACGTGGTTGAGCGCAAGGTCGTGGTCGTCACGGGCGGCTCGTCGGGCATCGGCGAAGCGGTCGCCAAGAGGATCGCGGCTGCAGGTGGCGAGGTGGTCCTGGTCGCGCGGACCCGCGAGAACCTCGACAAGGTCGCCGACGATATTGGGGCTGCGGGTGGCGTCGCGCACGTGTATCCGTGCGATCTGGCGGATATGGACGCGATCGCGGCGATGGCCGATCAGGTCTTGGCCGACCGCGGCCGTGTCGACATCCTGATCAACAACGCCGGTCGCTCGATTCGCCGCTCGCTTGAGCTCTCCTACGAACGCATACACGACTACCAGCGCACCATGCAGCTGAACTACCTCGGCGCGGTTCAGCTCATTCTGAAGTTCATTCCCGGCATGCGCGAGCACGGCGATGGCCAGATCATCAACGTCTCCTCGGCCGGCGTCCAGATGCGTGCACCGCGTTTCGGCGCCTACATCGCAAGTAAGGCCGCGCTCGACACGCTTTGCGACTCGCTACAGGCCGAAACCGTCAGCGACGGTGTCCGATTCACCACGGTGTATATGGCGTTGGTGCGCACGCCGATGATCAGCCCCACGAAGGTGTACAAGCGGTTCCCGGCCTTGACGCCGGAGCAGGCGGCCGGGGTGCTCGCCGACGCGATTGTGCACCGGCCGCGCCGCGTTAGCCCTCCGTTCGGCCAGTTCGCCTCCGTCGCCGACGCCGTCAACCCGATGCTGATGGACTATGAGCGCAACCGCGGCTTCACGCTGTTCGAGGACTCCGACGCTGCCCAGGGAAGCGAAGAAAGTCACGAACCGAAGTTCGACAAACGCGGCGAGACCTTCGTCCGGGCCACCCGCGGAATTCACTGGTGAGCCGCTATGAGCCTTCCTGAACCCAGCGCCAAGGCGACTGTCGTGATCACCGGCGCGTCCTCCGGCATCGGTACCGAACTCGCCGAAGGGCTGGCCCGACGTGGTTATCCGCTGCTGCTCGTCGCACGACGGCGTGAACGCCTCAATGACCTCACCGAACAGTTGCGCGGAAAGCACGACGTCGCCGCCGAGGTGATGCCGCTCGACCTGAACGACGCCAACGCACGCGCACAATTGGCCGAGCGCATCGCCGATGATCCGACCGCCGGGGTGTGCAACAGCGCCGGCTTCGGTACCAGCGGAATGTTTCACGAACTGCCGATCGAACGGGAACGCGAGGAAGTCACCGTCAACGTGCTGGCGCTGATGGAGCTCACTCACGCCGCGCTGCCCGGCATGATTGCGCGCGGCGCAGGGGCAGTACTCAACATCGCCTCCATTGCCGCGTTCCAGCCGTTGCCGACGATGGCCGTCTACTCGGCCACCAAAGCGTTCGTGCAGACCTTTTCCGAAGCCGTGCATGAAGAGCTGCACGGTACGGGAGTCTCGTGCACCACGCTCTGCCCCGGTCCCGTCCCGACCGAATGGGCAGACATCGCCGATGCGCAGCACTACAGCATCGGCATCGCCCAGGTGTCGCCGCGCGACGTCGCCGAAGCGGCGATCAGCGGCATGATCGCAGGCAACCGCAGCGTGGTTCCCGGGCTCGTGCCCAAGGCCGCCAGCCTTGCCGGCAGGTTCGCTCCGCGCAGCCTGCTCCTGCCCGCGCTGCGAACCATCCGGTCGCTGCACGGCTAGCGATCCCCGCGCGCCGTTATCCGTCTTCTCGGCCCAATGACTGCACCCGGTCGCGGATGAGCCGATGCACGACACTCATGTCCTCCTCACCAAGCCCGGCCGCATCGACCGCGGCGAAAGTAGCGAGGGAGAGGACACCACGTTCAAGAATTAGTTACCGCATCGCGGCGTGATAGGCCGGGCTGCGGGGTCGACCCGTCCGGCAGCGCCGCTTAGGCGAGGCAGATACAGAAGCCGTGTACTCGGCGCCACATTGGCATCGGCTAAGCGACGGGGCAAATAGCGAGGAGTCGGATGCCGCATGGTGAAGCTCCGGTTGCCGAATCCGGTGGAAAGCGAAGGCGCGCCCCTAATCCAGGCGGATGTGTTGCCGGCCAATCGGGGTGGCGCAGCGATCGCAACTAAGGACTGGCCTAAGTTCCTTGCCGCAGGGCGTGTGCGTTAGTTGGATGTCGGATTCGTTTGTGTCGAGCCACTTTTGGCCCCAGGTGAGCATGGCGAGTGGCAGGTGGTAGAGGTCAAGCCCACGGTCGGTCAGCCGGTATTCGTGGCGGACTGGCCAGCCCCCGTAGGGGGCTGGGGAGAGGATGCCCAGTTCCACGAGGCGACGCAGCCTGCTGGACAGAATGTTGGGCGCGATGGCGAGGTTTCGTTGGAAGTTGTCGAATCGACGTGTCCCGAAGAAGGCTTCTCGAATCAGCATGTTTGTCCAGTAGTCACCGACGACGCTCAGGGTTCGGGCGATCGAACAGGTTCGCGTGCGTTCCAGCAGTGACAAATCGGGTGTGCGGCGCCGTGGTGCGACGCGTGGCGAGGCGATGAGGGGGTCAGGCCTGCGGGCGGTGACGGCGCGAGCCGAAACCACCTCTTTGCACTCGGCGCAACTCAATACCGAGTCGAGCGGGTGGCCGCAGCCAACGTGCACCGCGGCCGCCGGACGCGTGTGCTCTTCGAAGTACCACCGGTCGCCCCAACGCATCGCGACCATGAGGCTTCCGAGGAAGTCTTGACCGCATTCGGTGGGGTGGTATTCGGGCCCGGGCGCCCGGGAATGCTCGGCCAGCAGGCCACCGGATGTGAGCTGCCGCAGGCGGGCAGCGAGCGTCGAGCGCGCGACCCCAAGTCGCGCCTGAAACTGCGAGAACCGATGAACGTCGTAGAGGACCGATTCCCGCATGACCAACCACGACCACGCATCGCCGACGACGTCGGCGGTGCGGTAGATCGAGTCGACGCCGAGGGCGGGGACACGATCCGCTGGGGCGCTACTCATGATCGGCCTGATCATATCAGTCTTTCTTCACTAAGGACTTGCATAAGAAGACTATGGCTGGTTATGGTCTGCTCACGGTGTCCACGCCAGGTTGAGGAGTCCCTACATGTCTGATCACCCGTCGCCGTCCGGCAAACTGATCGTGGGTCGGGAGGGGCCGGTTACGACGATCACCTTGAATCGTCCGGATTGCCACAACGCGCTCGATCGTGAGGTGTCGGCCGAACTCAACACCGCCGTCAAGGAGATCTCCGTCGACCGCGAGTGTCGAATCTTGATCATTCGCGGGGCGGGCGACACGTTCTGCGCCGGCGATGACGTGAAGGAGTTCAACGATTGGGAGTCAACGGATTTCATCTGGCAAGTCCGTATGTACCAGGAAACCGTGACCATGATCGAGAACTTGGTGCCAGTCACGATCGCTGCTGTCGACGGTGTGTGCACCGGCGGCGGCCTGGAGCTCACGCTCGCGTGTGATTTCGTGGTTGCCACGCATCGTTCGCGGTGGGGTATGCCGGAGATCAACTGGGACATCACCCCTGGCTGGGGCGGCACCGCGAAGCTCGCGAAATTCGCCGGCCGCCGCAAGGCCAAGGAGTGGAATCTCATTGGCGCCCTATTCAGCGCCGCGCTGGCCGAGCAGCACAACCTCGTCAACCGCCTCTGCGAACCCGAAGCGCTCAGTCGCGAGGTTGACGCACTGGCCGAGGTCATGCTGGCGAAGAACCCGAACACGCTGCAGGTTACGAAGTATTTCCTGGACAAGGGCGCCGACCTCGACATGGCGAACAGCATGATCTTCGAGGTCGCCCCACCCCGCCAGTTCGAAATGCAAGGCATCGCCGACTTCGTCGAGAAGAGTTCACGCGATCAACGACGCGAACTCGTCAGGGACTTCTGGCGACACTGAATTACGTTGGCGGACAGCCACAGTCAGCGACTGTACCCCGCACGGTGAGGTGCTTGGTGAGCACAGCCGCAATCGGTCGTTGCGCGTGTACTCAGCTGCGGGCGGTGGGACGGGTCCACTCTTGCTGTTCTGGTGGTTGGGCAGCGTGGGCGCGGAGCCGGTCGAGGATTAGTCGCAGCGGAGGCCAGCGGGATCGTCCGTGTCGAGTTACGGCATAGGCGGTGAGGATGACATCGGGCTCCGATAACGGCAGGACGCGGATGCCGTCGCGGGTGGGCCGGTTGATAGGCAGCAGCCCCACGCCGTAGTCGGCCAGGATGAGGTCTTCGACTAGGCCGAGACTGTCGATCTGGTGGGCGATGCGAGGTGTAAAACCGGCAAGGGCTGCCAGAGTGCGGACGGCGTCTTTGTCAGCGGTGTTGCGAGAGTTGACAATCCATACAGGATCCGCGTATGCGCTCACGTCGGTCACTGCGCTGGCGGCAATGTCGTCGGGGACGCCCAGTCCCCAGCGAGTCGACCATAAACCGACGGCTTCGAGCACAGGGTCGGGGGAGGCGGGCGCAAGGTTGTAGAGGAGACAACCATCCTGCGTCAAAGCGACGAGTCAAGGTACGGATAACGAACGTCGGCGTGGCATATGAGGCGCCACGACCCTGTGGGTGGCGGTTCAAGCTCGACGTTTGGCTGCGAGGGATTCGAGAACTCGCCCCAGCAAGACCAGAAGGTCGTCCTGCTCCTCCGGAGTGAGCGCTCCGACGGTGTCCTCCTCGAGTGTGCGCCACGCGGCGTTCACGGGACCTTCCAGCGCCCGGCCCGCCTCGGTCAGGGTCACGAGGGCAGTTCGACGATCCAACTCGGATCGCTGACGGGCGATCAGACCCGCTCTTGCCAGCCGGGAGAGCATCTTGGACGTCGTTGGTGGCTCTATTGCGAGCTCACGAGTCAGTTCCGCCTGCGAACGCGGCTCTTTGTCCCAGAGGAGCATTAGCAACAGTTCCTGCCCCGCAGAAAGCCCGAGCCCGTGTAGCAGCGCTCCGGCATGTTGCCGATGCACTCGCGCAACGGCTGAGATCCACAGGCTGATCGTCGCTGACCGCTCGCGGTCCTGCGCAGCGGGACCGGTGTTGTCTGCGCTCATGCTCGCCTCCGGAATATCTGTAGCCGGCTAACGGTTGCACCGAGCGTTAGTTAGCCGGCTAAAGGCTAATCGTACATACATGCGAAGGAGTTGACCATGACTACATCAACGGCGAGGACTATCGCGGTCGCTGGGGCCACGGGCGCCCAGGGTGGAGCAGTTGTCGATGCTCTGCTCGAGCAAGGCGCATGGGTGCGCGCACTGGTCCGCAGCATTGGGTCCGAACGTGCACGCAACCTGGCAAACCGCGGGGTGGAACTAGTGCAGATCAATGCGAAAGACCCAGCGTCGCTGAACAATGCGCTCCGAGAGGTTGACGCGTTCTTCTTCATGACGACTCCTTACGGCGAATCGCAGAACCCCGATATAGACGGCGAGATCGAGCAAGGCGTCGATTTCGCCGACGCAGCGACTGCTGCGCAGGTCCCACATGTGGTCTTCAGTTCCGTTGGAGGCGCTGAGCGCAATTCAGGCGTTCCGCACTTCGAGTCCAAGCGCCGGATCGAAGAGCACCTTCTGGGACGTGACCTTCGAGCCACGATTGTTCGTCCGGTGTTCTTCATGGACAACTTCCTGTCGATGGCTCCCACGGTCGAAAACAACGAACTCGTCCTACGGCTCCCTGTGCCGGATGGCATCAAGTTGCAGACGATCGCTGCCCGTGACATCGGTGTCGTTGCGGCTGCGGCGCTACTCGACCCTGCGGCGGTCCCGGCGACGATCGAGATCGCTGGTGATGAGCTGACGGGCAGTGAGATCGCCGCAACCTTCGGCGCGCACGTCGGTTTGTCCGCGCGGTATGAGGCTTTGCCGGTCGAAGTCCTGGACGGTCAGGACGATCTTCAGAAGATGTTTCGCTGGTTCGCGGATACGCCCGCATACCAAGCCGATATCGCGGCCGTTCGCCGGGTCGACCCGGATCTCTGGAACCTGCAAGCTTGGCTGCAAGCCACGAATTACAGCCTGCCCTCCAGCTAAACGTCCGCCCATGATTCGGTCGGAGCGGGATGCAACAGATGCTAGGCGCTCGAGCGGCCGCCGCGGTCACTGGCGACAACATCGGGGTGTCGGGACGTCGGGACCGGCCGTGTCTAGATGCACGATCAAGGGCGCGGCGGGCCGCAGGATCTTCAGCGCGGCCGCGACAGCTGACCCCCTCGGCGAGCGTGCTGGGTAGGCCGACGTAGTTACGTGTTATCGGCGAAATACATTGAGCCATCACCCTTGGCCATCGGTCGGGGCCAAACCTCTTGAGGCAGCGATGGGCTCGGCGGACGCAGTCGGTCGATGATCGCTCGCAGCGGCGGCCAGTTGGATCGGCCGCGTCGGATCACAGCGTAGGCGGTGAGGATGACGCTGGGCTCCGACAGCCTGAGGACGGTTAGCCCATCACGTAGGGGGCGATTGATCGGCAACAGGCCAACACCGTGGCCATCGAGGATCAAATCTTCGACGAGGTCGAGGCTGTCGATCTGATGGACGATGCGGGGAGCGAAACCGGCCAACGAGGCCAGCGTGCGTACCGCGTCCTCGTCAGCTGTGTTTCGCGAGTTGACAATCCATGTGGAGTCGGCGAACTCACGCAGATCGGCAGCACCGTTCGTTGTGCTGTGGGTCCGCACTCCCAAACCCCACGGCGTCGACCACAGCGCAAGCGTTTCGAGTACGGGGTCGGGGGAGGCGGGTGCCAGATTGTAGTCGTAGGTGATGGCCAGATCGAGGTCGTCGTCGACGAGCAGGTCGAATGCCTCCAGTGGCTCGTATTCGCTGACCGCCACTTCGACGCGCGGATGGGTCACTATCAACTCTCGGACGATGGGCAACAACGAGACCCGAATCCCGGTTGCGAAGCCGCCAACACGTACGGTGCCGACCGGTTCCGCGTCCGGATCCAGGTCGAGCCGCGCGGCATCAACGGCAGCCAAGATGGTGACGGCGTGATCGGCCAACCGTCGACCGGCCGGCGTGAGGCGCACCCGTCGGCCATCCGGCTCAATTAATTGCTCGCCCGTCTCTCTGGCCAGCGCCGCGATCTGTTGAGACACGGTCGACGTCGTCAACGCGAAGGCCTCGGCCACTTGTCGCATCGAACCCAACCGAGACAACGCCAGCAGCAGCGTCAGCCGCCGGGTGTCCACTAGACGCCCGTCCCGTCGGTGGCGAATTCGCCACTATTCGCCATCTGGCGCGAGATTTCGCCACAAACTCTGAGACCAGACAACGCCAGAAGCTGGAGGCGGCGAGTGTCCACCCGGCGATTGTTCATGATCCGTGAACGGTATGTCCAGAAGAATCACGTGGACGTGAACGGTTGCCGTGCCGTTCAATGCAGGGGTGGTCGAAAACCAAGCCCGGACCGGCGCCGCGATGGCGATGGGTTCGATGCTGTGCGTCCAGGTCGGTCTTGCGATCGCTGTGACGCTCATCGACCGCATCGGCGTCGAAGGTGCAGCTTGGGTTCGCCTGGCGTGGGCCGGCGTGCTGATGCTCGTGATCGTCCGGCCTCGTATCGCGGCGTTCACCTGGGCCACCTTCCGCGTGTGCGTGATGCTCGGTGTGGTCACAGCGCTCATCACTCTGTTGTTCATGGCCGCGGTCGACCGGATCCCGCTGGGCACCGCCAGCGCGCTGGAATTCCTCGGCCCGCTCGGCGTCGCGGTCGCGCACGGCAAAGGTGGGCAGCGCCTGGTGTGGCCCGGACTGGCGGCAATCGGTGTCGTTCTCTTGACCCAGCCGTGGGACGGCGCCGTTGACCCGATCGGGGTGATGTATGCGCTCGCCTCGGCGGTCTGCTGGGCCGGCTACATCCTTCTCACGCAGCGGGCCGGAGACGAGGTCACCGGAATCAACGCGCTGGCAGTGTCGATGCCCGTCGCCGGTCTCGTTGCCACCGTCGTCGTCGGCCCGTGGGTGCTGCCGCGGATCACTCCCGAGATCCTGCTGATCGGCATCGGCCTGGCGATTCTGCTGCCGGTCGTGCCGTTCGCGCTCGAACTCCTCGCGCTGCGCCGGTTGACCACGGCCGCGTTCGGCACCCTGATGAGCCTCGAGCCCGCGTTCGCGATGATCGTCGGTCTGGTGATGCTGCATCAAGTGCCCGGCCCAGCAGGTGTCGTCGGCATTTGTTTCGTGGTAGCCGCGGGAATCGGCGCGGCGCGCACCGGTGCGCGGCCCTCGCCGGTACCGCTCGAAGTCGGCTGATACCCTGCGCCACATGGCATCCGGAATCTTCGATTCGCCCATCGTCAAGATCGTCAACAAGCTGTTCGTCGGCCTGATCAATGCACCCGTCATAGGCGGGCTAGTGGGCCGCGGCCTTGTCGTCATCCGCTACGTCGGCCGGCGCTCCGGCAAGACGTTCGAGACCCCGGTTGGCTATCGCCGATCCGGCGACACGCTCAGCGTCAACGTCACAGCACCCGACGCCAAGAGTTGGTGGCGCAACTTCCTCGGCGAGGGCGGGCCCATCACGTTCGTCAACCTCGACGGCAAGGACCGCCAAGGGCACGCGGTGGCCAACCGTGACGACAAGGGCCGCGTCAAGGTCACAGTCCAGCTTGCCTAGACGTCGATTCGCTTGCGCCGGTACAGCGTTCCCGCGGCGAGCAAAATCAGGCTGATCACCAGGATCGCCGTCGCCAGCACGTTGATCTGGGGCGGGACGGCGGCCTTCACCGCCGCGTTGACGTACAGCGGATAGGTCACCGTCGACCCGCTGACGAAGTACGTGATGATGAAGTCGTCGAGCGAGAGCGCGAACGACAACATGGCGGCGGCGACGATGCCCGGAACGATCAGCGGCAGCGTGACTTTGAAGAACGTGCGGGTGGGGCTGGCACCGAGGTCCATGGACGCGTCCTCGAGCGTCCAGTCGAAGCCGCGCATTCGCGCGCGGACGGTCATCGCGATGAAGCTGATCTCGAACGCGATGTGGGCAACCACGATGGTGGTGTAGCCCGCCGCCCAGTTGAAGTCGAGGAAAAGGGTCAGCAGCGCTGCTCCCATCACCACTTCGGGGGCGGTCAGGGGCAGCACCAGGAACGTGTCGACCGCCGTACTACCGCGAAAGCGTTGGCGCACAAGGGCTATCGCCACCAGTGTGCCCAGCACCAGCGCGATCGCGGTGGACACCGCGGCGACGTTGAGGCTCAGCTTCAACGCTTCGGTCAGCGCCGGATACTTGAACGGGTGAGCCCAGTTGTCGAGCGTGAAACCCTGCCAGCTGTAGTTGAACTTGCCCGCCGGATGGTTGAACGAGAACAGGATGATCACGAAGATCGGTACGAACAGGTACAAGAGCACCAGCCCGGCGGCGATCCGCAGTAGCAGATCGCCCCACTTACGGCCGCCCTTAACCGTTTTCGGCGTCCTCGGCGCTTCGACGGCTTCGATGACCGCGGGCACCCCTTGCGAGGTCATACCAGATCCTCCGTGCCCAGCGCCCTGGTGTACAGCAGCACACCGACGAGAATGATCGACATCAACACCAGCGACAGCGCTGCCGCCGCGGGGTAGTCCTTGACCACGAGGAATTGTTTCTGAATGACGTTGCCGATCATGGTCGTTTGGGTGCTACCCAGATAGTCGGCGTTGATGAAGTCACCGGACGCAGGGATGAAGACCAACATGCTGCCCGCCAAAACGCCGGGCATCGCCAGCGGCAGGATCACCTTGCGGAAGCTGCGGGGCGCCGTCGAGTACAGATCCTTGGAGGCCTCCAGCAGCCGCGGGTCGATCTTCTCCAGACTCACGTACAGCGGCAGAATCATGAAAATGATCCAGTTGTAGATGAGCCCGCCGATCACCGCCCAGCTAGTCGACAGCAGGCGTCCCTCACTGGGTAACAACCCAATGGCGTTGAGCCCACTGACAACCCAGCCGTCGTCGGCCAGGATCGTCTTCCACGCGATGGTGCGGATCAGGAACGTGACGAAGAACGGCAGAATCACCAGACCCAGGATCAGGTTCTTGTAGCGGCCAGCCTTGAACGCGATGACGTAGGCAAGGGGAAACG
>Ga0126306_10000990_pt1 | contig 14665 bp, 15 predicted proteins | sample Plot27_FD_92592 | JGI IMG/M metagenome (GOLD analysis project Ga0126306, IMG submission 92592) | Serpentine soil microbial communities from UC McLaughlin Reserve, CA, USA - Plot27 | ecosystem: Environmental > Terrestrial > Soil > Grasslands | place: USA: UC McLaughlin Reserve, Lake County...
TTCAACGAGAGGTTGGAGATGTGGGGGAAGGGGTGCGCCGGGTCTATGGCGAGGGGCGTGAGTATGGGCAGTATGTCCCTGACGAATTTCTCCCGGAGCTCCCGCCGCTCGGCGGCGCGGACCTCGTCGTGGGGCACCATACGTATGCCCTCTTCTTCCAGGGCCGGTATGAGCTCCGTGTTCAGTATCCTGCGCCGCTCCTCGAAAAACTCCTCCGTGTGGTCGTGTATCCGGAGGAGCTGTTCTTCTGGGGTCATCCCATCTGGAACGGGGTTCGGGAGCTCCGAGGCCACCTGCTGCTGCAACCCCGCGACCCGGATCATGAAGAACTCATCGAGGTTGGTCTCGGAGATTGCGACGAACCGCACCCTCTCGAGCAGCGGGTGCCGCTCGTCGCGGACCTGCTCGAGGACCCTGTTGTTGAACCCCAACCACGAGAGCTCCCTGTTTATGTACAGCGAAGGATCGGAAAGGCTCGGCTTGCGTGCTACGTCAGTCATATCTCTTCTCCCTCCGCGAGCGCGAGCAGTATTCCTACCTGATTCCTGCGCGTGCCACGGTCAGATCCTCCTTGCCAAGGGCTTAAACTATCGGCGCCGGTGATGCATCGTGAAATCTCATACCGACCATGATACCGTCCCGCCGCCCCGGGTGATATATTCGAGTCTCCGAAGAGAGTCACAGCTCGTACCCGCACGGCGCAAGCCGGTCTCAGAACCGGAGGAAGTCATCTCGAAGAAAGGCAAGAAGACGAAGAAGAAGCGGCCCAAGAAGGGCGGCGCCCTGGCGACGCTCCCGAAGCCAGCCGCGAAGGTCAGAGACTACGATACCCACGTGCTCGTCTGCAAGGGCGGCGATTGCAAGAAACGCGGAGCCAAAGCCGTCCGCGGGGCGCTCAAGAACGAGTTGCGCGCGGAGGGCATGAACAGGGACGTGCGCGTGGACTCCACAGACTGCCTCGGTCTCTGCAAGCACGGCCCGAACATCGTCGTCTATCCCGGAGGCACCTGGTACCTCGGCGTCGCGGAGCAAGACATACCCGAGGTAGTACAGAGTCACCTCAGGAACGGTGAACCCGTCGAACATCTCACCGCTGAACTGCGGTCCCGCTGAACAGTATGATCGACCGATTGCTTGGTTCGAAACTTGCACGATCGTCCCCGAGACCTTCGCTGACGGCTACGTCGGGACGTTGAACACGTGGTCCTTCTCGACGACGGGTTGTCGAACGTCGGAGAAGCCCGTCCGGTTCAACGTCGTCTCCGGGCAAATACCACCGGGCCTGACGTTGTTCACGCAGTGTGTCGGCTCCGGCGGCATCACGGGCATCTCCACGACCCGCGGGACGTTCTCGTTCGTAGTCCGCGCCACCAACACGCGTGGAGCGTTCGCCGAGCCGACGTTCTCCATCACTGTGACCTGAGCGATAATGTGGGGTCTAATTCACGTCCGTCAACTCGGCCTGGACGATCAGGCGCTGCGAGTAGTCGGGCAAGGTGCACGTCTGCAGGCTGATGATGCTCTTGCCCGGGACGGGTCGTGTAATGTAGGAGGCGTCGGGGTCGATGATGATGCTCTTGTACACGCCGTAGGTGTATCGGGTACCGTTCGCGTCGGTCAGGATGATCTCATCGCCATCCTCTAGTTTGTTCAGGTCCCAGAACACGAGATAGCTCTTCGTGCCGGGGAAGCCCATGCGGTGGCCAGCTATGTACACGTTGGCCCCCGTCTGCCAGGGGAAACCCGTGCCCTTCAGGTGTAGCGTGCCGTCGTGGAGCGCATCCTTGTCACCCGCGTCGCCCGTGTAGACGGGCACGTGGTCGACGCGCTGCATCTCGGGGACCGTCAGGGTCATCGTCGAGTCGCCAGGGGCCTTGTGCGCGAACACGGCCGCGCTGGCGAACGGGTCCCTTATGAGGAAGGAGTACCCCACCAGTACCAACCCCGACACGACGAGCAACGTGGCCACGAAGTAGCCGAATCCCCTGAACCCGCTTCTTGTCGTCCTGTAGGTCTTCATTTCTATCTCCTCTCGGCGATATCAAGGTTCAGAAGGGCCCGCGCTCATCGGCAGGGCCCTGGTAAGGGTCTTACTCCTTGCCCTTCAGCTCGCCCTGCACTATGAGGCGGTGCGAGTAATCGGGGAGCGTGCAGGTCTGCAGGCTTATTATGTTCTTCCCCCTGGTCGGCCGCATGATGCTGACCTTGTCGGGAGAGATAACACGCTTCGCGAAGACCTCGTAGGTGTAGCGCGTTCCGTCGGCGTCCGACAGGAAGATCTCATCCCCCTTGTGCAGCTTGTTGAGATCCCAGAACACCAGGTTGCTCTTCGTCCCCGGGTAACCTACCCTGTGGCCCGCGATGTAGACGTTGGCCACGTCCTGCCACGGGAAGCCCGTGCCCCTCACGTGGACGACGCCGTCGTGGAGGGCCTTCTCGTACCCCTTCTTGGCAGCGTCGTGGACGGGCACGCGGTCCACCCGATCCAGGGCAGGGATGCTGAGCTCGAGCTTCTTGCTCTCGGTTGTCCTGGTCCGGGGTCCCCTCATCACCTCGATGATCCTCTCGGGGATACTCCTCTGGAACTTCCGTTCGAGATCCTCGGAGATCCTGCCGTGTACGCGCTCGGGGCTCTCGGCCACAGCAGGAGAGCCTCCGGCGAACAGTGAATACCCGACGAGGCCGAGCCCGGCGAGCAGTATCACAACCACGATCGCTGTCAGCGCCTTCCTCATGTATCCGGTTGTTACCTTCTTCATTTCCTCGACCTCCTCTCCTGGTAGCCGTTATGGTCGATAGTGAGACTTTAAGCCTCATGGGTGACATTTCGATTACAAAACGGAGGTTTGTTGGTAACGGCTAGGTCTTCGAGAGCACTCACCCCATTCCGACGCTATAATCTGGCGCGTGAAAGTAGGAGTTCCGCGGGAGGTAACCGAAGGCGAACGCCGCGTCGGGCTCGTGCCCGAGACCGTAGGCAGGCTCGTCAAGGATGGTTTCGAGGTCATCGTCGAGTCGGGCGCCGGGCGCGACTACAACCTGGATGCGAACTATGAGGAGGCCGGCGCGGCGGTCGCAGACGACGCCGGGAACGTCTACAGCGACGCCGACATCATCGTAAAGGTGGCCGCGCCCACAGAGGACGAGATCGGCCACATGCGCGAGGGGCAGGTCTTGATCTGCTTCCTCAACGGACCCCAGAACCCTGGGCTGGTAGATCGCCTGGCCGAGGCCGGCGTCACCGTGTTCTCCAACGAGGCGATACCGCGCACGAGCGCCGCCCAGAGCATGGACGCCCTCTCTTCGATGGGTTCCATCGCCGGCTACAAGTGCGCCCTCATCGGGGCCAACACTTTAGGCAAGTATGTGCCCATGCTCTCGACCGCGGCGGGGACCACAAGGGCGGCGAACGTGCTCGTACTCGGGGTCGCCGTGGCCGGGCTGCAGGCCATAGCCATCATGAACAGGCTCGGTGGCGAAGTGTTCGCCTACGACATCCGGCCCGAGACCAAGGAGCAGGCACAGTCGCTCGGTGCTTCCTTTATCGACTCGGAGGACGAGAAGGAAGAGGAAGAGGAGGACCCGTTCGAGGAGTACGAGCCCCAGGGCTGGCGCAAGCTCATGGTCGGGCTCGGCTTCTACTCGTTCGGCGAGCCACCGAGGGACCAGTATATTGTGGAAGGCGAAGAGAACGAGGAAGCCGGCGAAGAAGACGAAGAGTGGTCCGAGGAGAAGCTCGAGGAGGACCAGAAGCTCTTGCGCGAGCGAATGAAGGAGATGGACATCGTTATTACAACGGCGCTCGTCCCCGGCAGGGAGGCTCCAAAGCTGGTGGATGCGGAGATGGTAGAGAGCCTCAAACCGGGATCTGTGATCGTCGACCTCGCGGCCGAGAGCGGGGGCAACTGCGAGCTGACCGAGCCGGGGGAGACCGTAGAGCACGAACAGGTAACGATCCTCGGGCCCGTCAACCTGCCGAGCAGCATGCCGATCCACGCCAGCCAGCTCCTCTCACGCAACATGTATAACCTCATCTCCCACATCACGGAGGACAAAGACGAGAAGGACCCTCACCTCGAGCTCGACTTCGAGGATGAGATTATCGACTCGACCTGCATAGCGCACGAGGGTGAGATCAGGGACGAGTCTACACGGGAGGTCCTTTTAGAGACGCAACAAGAGTCAGAAGAGGAAGCCCAGGAGACCTCGGAAGAGAGGCGCTGAGGTGGGCGTGCTGCTCGCCCAGCTGGCCATCTTCGTCGTTGCGGCGTTCCTGGGGTTCGAGCTGATCTCACGTGTCCCCAGCCTCCTTCATACTCCGCTGATGAGCGCGACGAACGCCATACACGGCATCGTGCTCGTCGGCGCGGTCATCTCCCTGGCGGCGGCGAGCGACTCCTTCACGACTATTGTCGGCCTGATCGCGGTGGTCTTCGGGGCCATGAACGTGGTCGGCGGTTTCTGGGTAACGAACAGGATGCTCAGCATGTTCCGCCCGCCCGTCAAGAAGGTAAAGAAGAGGGAAGGCTAGGGATGCAGGTACCGACGTTCGTGGCCTACCTCGTGGCGGCCGCGCTCTTCATACTCGGGATAAGGCGTCTGCGCGCCCCCGAGACTGCCCGTTCGGGGAACACGTTGGCGGCCGTTGGGATGGTCATCGCGCTCGTGGCGACGATCTTCGTCGCGAACATAGACGAGGCATTGAGCGGGATCGAGATCCTGGCCGGCGTGCTCGTCGGCTCGGTGGTAGGGGCGGTGGCGGCCCAGCGGGTACAGATGACAGCGATGCCCCAGATGGTCGCCGCCTTCAACGGCGTCGGCGGCGCGACGGCTGCGCTCGTCGCCCTCGCCGAGTTCTACCAGGCCGAGGCGCTGGGCACCCATCCCGAGACGGTGGTAGCCTCCATAGGCGTACTCCTCAGCGTCGTCATCGGGACCGTCAGCTTTTCGGGCAGCATCATCGCCTTCACCAAGCTGCAGGAGCTCGCGCTCGCGGGCTCGGTCACCTTCCCGCTGCAGCAGGCGGTCAACGCCATCATAGCCCTCGTCATCGTGGGGCTCGCGGCCAACATCCTGCTCGACGGCATACTGCTCGACCCGCTCCTGTCTCTTTACCTCATACTCGGAGCCTCGGCGCTCTTAGGCGTGCTCTTCGTCATACCCATAGGCGGGGCCGACATGCCTATCGTCATCTCGCTCCTCAACTCGTTTACGGGGCTCGCGGCGGCGGCCTCTGGCTTCGTGCTGAACAACTACGCCCTCATCATCAGCGGCACGCTCGTCGGGGCATCGGGCACGATCCTGACGCGCGAGATGAGCAGCGCCCTGGGACGTCCCTTGAGGAAGATCATCTTCGCCGGCATAACGGCCTCGGCGACGAACGCAGGTGGCGGGGACAAAGAGGAACGCCCGGTCAACGATGTGAACGCCGGCGCGGTCGGCGAGTACCTCTCCGACGAGACCGAGAAGGTCGTGATCGTGCCCGGATACGGCCTCGCGGTAGCCCAGGCCCAGGGACCGATGTACGACCTCATGGAGACGCTCGAATCACAGGGCAAAGAAGTGCTCTTCGGCATCCACCCCGTGGCCGGAAGGATGCCCGGCCACATGAACGTCCTGCTCACCGAAGCCGGCGTCCCCTACGAAAAGCTCTACGACCTCGAAGACATTAACCCCGAACTCGAAGACGCCGACGCTGCGATCATCGTGGGCGCCAACGACGTCGTCAACCCCGCGGCCAACGACCCCGAACAGGATACCCCCATCTCGGGTATGCCCATACTGGAAGTGGAAAACGCCGAGCGCGTCATCTTCGTCAAGCGCTCCCTGAGCCCTGGCTTCGCGGGCGTCGACAATCCCCTCTTCTACGATACAGAGAAGACCATGATGCTCTTCACCGACGCCAAGCAGGGCCTCCAGGAGATCGTCGAGGCTGTCAAGAACGGATAGGTTTTGCAAAGAGGGGTACCCCTCTTTGCAAGCATTTCAGCTGGTCAGCACTTCAGCTTGTCAGCTACTTGTTCTTGCTTTCACCTGGCTAGCCTGATGATCTTCGTCACAGTAGTAGGACCTTTGTTGTTTGGCCGGGGAGCGTCGACGGGGATCACTTTCGTCTTGCGGACGCGAGGGTTACCGGGTGCGTGAGCAGGTCTTCCGGTTGGAGCAGCGGCGACCTCGCGTCCCCCGCCAGCCGGCTTCTTCCTGGCCACCGGCTCTGGCCTGACGACGACTGGTTCGGGCCTGGTTTTTGCCGGCGCGGGTGCGGCGAAAGCAGATGACGCGCTCGCCGGTGCGCTCGCTGGGGCGCTCGCCGGTGCGCTTGTGGGCGCGTCCGCAAGTGCGGTGGCCGAGGATGACGCCCGTGCTGCCTGGGGGGTGTCCTTCACTCGTCCGTCACTGTCGGGCGTGACTTCGTCGTTCTTGGCGGAAGCTTCGGCCTGTTCCTCGGGCTGAGTCTCACTTTTACCGGCCTCGGTATTACGTTCACCGACTCCCCCGTTGCCTACCAGGGCAGCCTCGGCGGGACCCTGCGAGGTCTTCGGTTCGTGCACCTGAGAGATTGACGGTTGGTCTTCCTCGAGGCTAGACGCGAAGTAGGTAGCGAAGATGAAGATCAGGACCACAGCGAGGCTCACGTACAGGCCCGTGCTGCGACCGGAATCAGACATCGTGCCTGCTTCGTCTTCGGCCGTCTCGCCGATGCCGATGAGACGGGCGAGCGATGCCAAAAGCCCGGGTGACTCGTCCGGCGAAGGTTCTTCGAGAATCTCCTGAGACTGTTCTGCCTGCAGTGAGGCCTGGCGGCGTTTGAGCTCCGTGGTCATCGCCGCCCCGTCCAGTCCCAGGTACTCGGCGTAGGTCTTGAGTGACCCGAGCACGTACACGGCGGGTAGCACGTCGAAGTTCTCGTTCTCCAGGTCGCGAAGGTACCTGGTACGGATCTTCGTCGCCTCCTCGACCTGCTGGAGCGACAGACCTCGCTTCTCGCGGGTCGACTCCAGGATCCTACCTATCTCTAGCCCCGTATACGGGTTGCCAGCTTCGCCGCTCATGCTCACCCAGGCCCGTCTTAGTCTGCTCCCCCCGGGTAGACCAACATCGCATCCGAATACCCTGCAATGTACCACAGCATAGAGCGTGTGGAGTCACATTCCGAGCTATCCGCCCGTACTCTCGTTAGAGCTTCTCGTAGGAGCGATTCGAGGGCGGTTGGCGAACCGCCCCTACTTGACGATGGGTTGGGCCAGGATCCAGAGGCTGGTTATGGTGTAGAGGACCATAAGGACGAGCAAAGGGAGTTGGCTCCTGAAGGCGCGTCCCGGGTCGCGCAGGAGGCGCAACGAGATCGAATGGGCGAGATAGACGGCGATCACGTGCCCGGCCACGATGAGCCCGACCTGCGAGTACCAGACGAACCCCGCCCCGACGATGCCGTAATAGGGTTCGAAGTTGGCGGTGCCGAAAAGGTTCCAACCCCATCCGAGGGGATCGGAGACGAGGGAGAATATCATCTGCCCCTGGATGAGCAGGTACGTATAGTAGTGGGCCATCTGGTAGGCGATCGCGATGGGTACGAGCGAGAAAGCGTACGCGGCCGCGAACCGGCCGAATCCCCCCTCTCCTCCCCCACCCAGCATTCGGCTCAGCTCGACAAAGCCGAGATAGAGGCCGGAGAACAGCAAGGGCAAGAGTATCACCCCCAGTGTCTGCGTCACCGGGGTCAAACGAACGATCTCGAGCCACAGCGGGGTCTCGAGCAGGCCATCGAAAGTCACGCCGGCAAGCACCACGATAACGAACGCGGCCCCGCCCGGGGGCACCTTCTCGGACAACGCGAGACCGACCGCAGGAGGACGCAGGTTCAACTCGCGCTCTTCAGGCGCGGCGTGGGAGAAGCACGCATAACAGTTCACGCACCTCCCCGCCGCATTGTCGTCACAGCCATCGCATCCCAGGCAGACGCTCGGGTCTTTCACCCTCACCTCCGTGGGCGCGAATTTGCCCAGCAGGCCGAAGTACACCGAGAACGCCTCTCCGTGACGCAGCCAGGTCTCCTTGCCGAAGAAGGCCATACCGTAGAGTGTCATCAGGGTGTACGCGAGGGCGAAGAGGGCTATGTTGCGCGGCACGTACGAACCCGAGAAGACGTTCTCGGTCCATACGAACACGAGGTAGAGCCCCACAGCAGGCCAGATACCGAGGGTTTCGGGATAGGGCTGGCCGAGCTCCAGCCCGTCCCTGAGGCTGAGTCTGCGGACCACTCCTTCGACCCAGTCGAAGATTACCGTCCAGGGGTTCACTAGAGGCCACAGATTTCCGACGAAAGCGGTAAAGAAGCTTAGGCCCACCCACCACGTCACCCACACGAACGTCGGGGCGATGTTGAAGCCGCTCTGCAAACCGATCAAGCCGGCGATCACGACGACGAAGAACAGCGCGACGGAGAGCAGACGCAGGCCGCCTGTTAGCAGGCGTGAGGTCAGGAGTGCCCTGAAGAGCGGAACGCGAAACAGATCGAAGCGTGGGTACCGGTAGGCTGCGTCGGCGTCCCGCTCCTTGCGGGAGAACAGGGCCAGCGGTACGAAGGCGAGCACCACCGCGGCGGCGGCGCCGTAGAGGTAGAGCCAGAGCGGGATCGGGATGTCGTAGGTTGGCCCGAAGCCGTGGGCCAGCGCCGGACGGGCGTCGGCCAGGATGAGCGAGAAAGCGACCGCAGCGGCCGCGACGCGGCGGGCCTGCGCGTTCACCCTTGCGGGCGCACCTGGAGCACGCCGAGCTCCGTCTCGGACTCGTGGTCTTCGATCTCGAAGCGTCCCGTGAGATCCGCCTCGAGCTGGAGTTTGGCTCTCTGTCCTGGCTCGATCTCCCGCTCCACGTCGTAGCCGTGGATGTGAAATGCTATCGGCTCGTTGGTGGCGATCCTGAGCGTCACACTGTCGCCCTCGCTGACGGAGATCTCGGCCGGGCTCATCTCGCCATCCTCGATGGAGACGTCGAACGTACGGTCGCGCGGCGCGCCGGCCGGGGTGTCCGGGCGCAGCAGGAAGAATAGTCCGCCCAGGACGAGCACGATCACCACGATCAGGATCAGGCTCCTAGCCAATATGCCTCCGTTCTCCGTGCCGCCGGGTCCTTATCTTCGTCACGATCCCGGCTCTACTGAAGTGGAGGGCCGATATCAGGCCTTCTCACGCCGCCGGTACACGTACCTCATGAGGCCGTCGGTGAGCATAGAATAGCTGCCGGCCAGGTCGTAGTGCTCGGACTGCTTGGTGTCCGCGCCTTCTGCGAGCATCTCCGCGTCCCCTTTGGCCTTTAGCTGGTCGGAGATCTCTTCCCGCTCGACTCCATCGTCCATCTGCCCCTCGACGAACAGCAACCAGTCCTGGAGGCGCTGCTCCAGTTCGCCGAGGTGCCGCCCCACGTCCTCGTAGCTCCCGAAGTGTGTGGGCCAGAGGCTGACAGGGTCTATCTGCCTTATGTAATTGATGCTTTGTATCCACGCTTCGACGTCGATCTCGGGCGGCGGCGTCGGCGGGCGGACGTAGGACTGCCCGGGCAGCCGGATTCCGGCCACGTCACCGGTTAACAGCGCCCCCGAGCCCGGCTCCAGGTAGGCGAGGTGATGGTAGGCGTGACCCGGAGTGTCATGGGCGACGAGGACGCCTCCGGCGGTCTCCGCCTCCTCCCCGTCCTTCAAGATCTCGATCCGCTCCTCGGGCACCGGGCGCGCCTCGCCCCAGAGCTCTTCCATCCTCTCCCCGTAGATGCGGGTGGCGCTCTTTACGAGCTTCGAGGGGTCGGCAAGATGCGGGTAGCCGACCTCGTGCACGTAGAAAGTCGCGTTAGGAAGTAGCTCCGAGAGATGTCCTGAGGCGCCCGCATGGTCGAGGTGGATGTGCGTAAGGAAGACCTGTTGTACGTCTTCGTGGGAGACGCCGTGTTCCTTCAGGCCAGCGGTGAGCCGGTCGAGGCAGGTCGTCGGGCCGGTCTCGACGAGGGCAGCGGAGGTCCCGTCGTCATCCATGAGCAGGAACGAGGCCACGACCTGCCCGGTGTTCATGAAGTCAAGGTCTAGAATCTCTATCTTCATCTACGGCCCTCCGGGCGGTTGCCTGACGCAGAGATTATACAGACCCTCTTTGTTAGACTTCCGGCGCGCATCGAAAAAGGAAAGGACTCTGTCTTGGATCTCAACCTCATGCGAGAACTGTCCGTCAAGACGGACACGAAGATCGTCCTGCTCGTCCTTGATGGCCTGGGAGGTCTGCCTCTGGACCCGTCCGACCAGACGGAGCTGGAGACCGCGAACACCCCGAACCTCGACGCCCTAGCCGCCCGCTCCGACCTCGGGCTCTCGCGCCCGGTCGCGGCAGGGGTGAGCCCGGGGAGCGGGCCCGGCCATCTCGGTCTCTTCGGCTACGATCCCGTCCACTTCCAGGTGGGACGTGGGGTGCTCAGCGCCCTGGGCGTCGGCTTCGACCTCGGCGAGAACGACCTGGCCGCCCGCGTGAACTTCGCGACCAGGGACGAATCCGGCAAGATCTCGGACCGCAGGGCTGGCCGCATCCCCTCCGAGAAGGGCGAGGAGCTCGTCGGGCTCCTGAACGAGAAGCTGAACCTCGACGGCGTCGAGGTCTTCGTGATGCACGAGAAGGAGTACAGGGCCGTCGCCGTGTTCAGGGGCAAAGGACTCTCCGACGCCCTGTCCGACTCCGACCCCCAGCGCACGGGCCTCGATCCACTGCGAGTCGAGACGACGGAAGGGTCGTCGGAGGCAAGAGAGAGCGCAAAGATCGCGAACTCCTTCATCGAGCAGGCGAACAAGATCCTCGCCGACCAGCATCCGGCGAACACGGTACTCGTGCGCGGCTTCGGGATGCACCCGGCCCTCCCCTCTTTCGACCAGACCTACGACCTCGACGCCGCAGCCATCGCGAGCTACCCGATGTACAAGGGCCTCGCCCGCCTCGCCGGGATGCAACTCCTCGAAGAGGGCGAGGGGATCGGCGGAGAGTTCGAGACCCTGAAGGCGAACTGGGACGACCACGACTTCTTCTTCATCCACATCAAACCGACGGATGCCGCGGGCGAGGACGGTGATTTCGACAGGAAGGTCTTCGTGATCGAGGAGGTAGACGCCCAGATGCCCATGCTGCTCGACCTCGGCCCCGACGTCCTAGCCATCACCGGCGACCACGCAACGCCGGCCAAACTGAAGAGCCACTCCTGGCACGGTGTGCCGTTCTTGCTCGCCTCGCCGTACGCCCTACCAACCGCCGACAGCTTCGGGGAACGGACGTGTGCGGGCGGCTCGCTCGGCGTGTTCCAGGCGGAGGAGATCATGGGCTACCTCATGGGTCACGCTTTGAAGCTCAACCGCTATGGCGCATGAAAGCCGGCGGAGCCGGCTTTCAGTACGCTACGGCTGCGCCTCCGCTTGTCAGCAAGTCGTCTCTGAGCCCGCCCACGAGTGTCGAACCTATCGCCGTGAGCAGAGGTTCCTCCTGCGCCGCACAGCGAGGCCGGGGTAGAAGAAGCTGACATGCTGAGGAGCGAGGGCCTTTTAGGCCCGAAGCGTGCTGAGAGGCGCAAAGCGCCCTGCTGACGAGCGGAGTCCGAAGGGCGTAGCGTGCTAAGGAGCGAGGAACTCGCTGTTCTGGAGCAGGAGATCGTCTCCTGCCGCCGTTGCCCGCGTCTCGTTGCCTGGCGGGAGGAGGTCGCGAGGGAGAAGAGGGCTTCGTTCAAGGACGAAGTCTACTGGGGGCGTCCCGTCCCTGGTTTCGGTGATCCTGACGCGGGCATCGTTCTCTTCGGCCTCGCCCCTGCAGCCCATGGGGCGAACAGGACCGGACGCTTCTTCACGGGCGACCGCTCCGGCGATTTCCTCTTCGCGTCGCTGCACCGCACGGGTTTTGCCAACAAGCCGGTCTCACGCAGCAGGGGCGACGGGCTACGTCTCTCGGGACTCTGGATCTCGGCCGCCGTCCGATGCGCACCGCCCCAGAACAGGCCGACCCCCGATGAGCGCGACGCCTGCCTCCCTTACGCCGCCCGCGAGCTGGAGGCGCTCGACGCGAAGGTCGTCGTCTGCCTCGGCGCCTTCGCCTGGGACACCGCCTTGCGGATGCTCGGAAAGAGGCCGAAGCCGAAGTTCACCCACGGCGCCGAGTGTAGAGCAGGCTCGTTGGTTCTCCTCGGTTGCTACCATCCATCGCAGCAGAACACCTTCACCGGCGTCCTCACCCCCGAGATGGTCGACGCCGTTCTATCGAGGGCGCTGGAGTTGTCCGGGAGAGAAAAGAAGGATAGCGGGGATCTCGTCAGCTAGAATGGACGCTCGTGGGTCTCTTTGAGTCCGAGAGAGTTCGTGCGATCGTGCCGGCGGCGATGCTGCTCCTCGTCGTGTTGCTCTTCGTTGGGGCCTGTTCCGACAAGACCGAGAATGCCAACAAAGACAGCGACTCTCAGAAACGGAAGGCGGAGATCACGAAAAAGACGACATCCCCTCCCAAGACCGGGCCGGAGACGACAGAGGAGACTTCCCCCCCGGAGGTCAACCTGGGCGAGGATCCCAATGGTGAGCCTGAGGTTCTGATCCGGCTGGAAGGGGATCCCGAGACCACGTTCTCGGGCCTCTGCTCGGTGGGAGAGGAGCAGAACGTTCTGAGCGGCCAGGTCCCCAAGCGCTTCGCATTCGACTTGAGGGGAAGGCGGCTCTCGTGCCGCATCGAGAAGCGGGACCGGGGCACAGGAGACCTCAAGGTCGTCCTGGTCGCTGGCGATTCCACAAGATCCGTCCAGCAGACGAACGCGCCCGGCGGCGCCATAAACGTATCGTACGAAGGGGGTTAGGTTTCAGGATACAGACATGAGGCTACAGGTGTCGGCCTGTTGCAGGCGACGTTCTCCCGTGTCCAACGCTCTGTCTCGCCACGATACTCCGGTACTGTCTTCTTCGAAACGAGGCGTCAGCCGGAAGCTGATGCCTGAAACCTGATGCCTGAAGCCCGTCGACCGAAGGGAGACGTCTTGAATCGAGAAGAATCCTACGAGCTTATGTGCGCCTGGACCGAGAGTGACTCCTTGCGCAAGCACATGCTCGCAGTCGAAGCCGCCATGCGGGCCTACGCCCGTCGCTTTGGGGAGGACGAGGAGAAGTGGGGCATAACCGGCCTCCTGCACGACATGGACTACGAGAAGCATCCGACGTCTGACGAGCATCCCATGGTCGGTGTCAGGGAGCTGGAGAGCAGAGGCTATCCCGAGGACGTACTCCACGCCATAAAGGGGCACGCGGATTACCTCGACGTGCCGCGCGACACCCTCATGTCCAAGACGCTCTACGCCGTCGACGAGCTCACCGGTTTTGTCGTGGCCTGTGCCCTGATGCGCCCCGAGGGTCTGGAGAACATGAGGGCCAAGAGCGTCCGCAAGAAGATGAAGCAGAAGTCCTTCGCGGCGGCCGTGAACAGGAACGACATCGTAAGGGGCGCCGAGGAGCTCGGCGTGGACCTAAACGAACACATAGAGTTCGTGGCCGGCGCACTGAGGGAGCGCTCGGACGAGCTAGGTTTCACGCCGCGGCAGGCGTGAAGAGTACGTCGGGCATGCCCTTTGCTAGGATAGACGGGTTAAAGAAGAGAGGAGCGGCGCTTTGGTCAGGGTGATGGTCGTCTTCGGGGGCCGTAGCGGGGAGCACGAGGTGTCCCTCGCTTCCGCGCGGGCCATAACACGGGCGCTTGGGAAGCGCGACCGTTACGAAGTCGTGCCCGTCGGCATAACCAGGGAGGGGCGTTGGATCTCTTCCGGGGAGCCGATGCGCGAGCTGGAGACGGAGGTCGGCTACCTGCCCGATGGCTCCAATCTCGAGGTCTCGGGCCCACCGGCCTCCACGACGGAGAAACTACCCGCGGGCCTCGGATCCGTGGACGTGGTCTTCCCCGTCCTGCACGGTCCGTACGGTGAGGACGGCACCATACAGGGGATGCTCGAGCTCGCCGGCGTTCCCTACGTCGGTAGTGGGGTCCTTGGCAGCGCCGCCGGTATGGACAAGCCGACCATGAAGAAGATCTTCGCCCACCACGACCTCCCTCAAGTCAGGTGGGTCGCCATGACCAGCAAGCAGTGGGCGAAGAACAGGGAGGCCTGGATAGAGGAGATCGAGAACACCCTTGGATACCCGTGCTTCGTGAAGCCCGCGAACCTCGGATCTAGCGTCGGCATCAGCAAAGCCGAAAACGCAGAAGAGTTGCGTGATGCCCTCGACACGGCTTCGCACTTCGACCGGCGCCTCATCGTCGAGGAGGGCGTGAACGCCCGCGAAATCGAGGTCTCCGTGCTAGGCAACGAGGACCCTGAGGTCTCCGTCCCTGGCGAGATCGTTATCAAGAAAGAGGGCTTCTACGATTACGAGGCGAAGTACGTCGAGGGCGGGATGGAGCTCGTCGTCCCTGCCCCGATCCATGAGGAGACCACGCAGGAGATAAGGCGCATTGCCAGTACGGCCTATGAGGCCATAGACGCAGCCGGCATGGCGCGCGTCGACTTCTTCCTCGAACGCGGCACGGACCGGTTGCTACTCAACGAGATAAACACCATCCCAGGCTTCACCCCGACGAGCGTCTATGCGGAACTCTGGGCTGCCAGCGGCCTCCCTTACGAA
>Ga0126306_10000991_pt1 | contig 14650 bp, 15 predicted proteins | sample Plot27_FD_92592 | JGI IMG/M metagenome (GOLD analysis project Ga0126306, IMG submission 92592) | Serpentine soil microbial communities from UC McLaughlin Reserve, CA, USA - Plot27 | ecosystem: Environmental > Terrestrial > Soil > Grasslands | place: USA: UC McLaughlin Reserve, Lake County...
CGTGGACACCGGCACGCCGATCCTCAACCCGGGCGAGTCGGCGATCCTTGCGTTCGGCGCCGTGCGGGAGCAGCCGTGGGTACACAAGGGCAAGGTGAAGCCGCGCCAGGTGTGCCAGCTCGCGCTCTCCTTCGACCACCGGATCGTCGACGGGGAGCTGGGCTCGAGGTTCCTCGCCGACGTGGGCCGCTTCCTCAACGATCCCCAGGAGGCGCTGCTCAGCTGGAGCTGATTGTCGCTCTCAGCCGGCCGGAGTGGCCGTGGTTCTCAGGATGTGTCCCTGCGGACCACGGCCACTTCGTGTCTCTGGAGTGACGGCGGTCACCCCACATCTGTAAGGCTGTAAGGGCTGTCATGCCGAAGCCTGTCAGGCAGTGTGGCGCGTTTCACCTAACAATCTATGGCTTGATCGCTTCCGCAGATGTACATTGAGAAGCGTCACAGAGAGCACAGCCATCAGGAAGAAGGAACCACCGTGAGCACGCTGGCCGAGAAGTTCCGCAGCCATCGCAAGGCCGCGCGGCGCGCGCGTGCGATCGAGCGCGCTCTTTCGCACGCCACCTCGCAGTCGATGCGTGACGAGATCCTCGCGATCGCGAACCGCGACCTCTGATCCCTCGTGCCAGGCGCCGCTCCGGCGCCTGGCACCTCCCTCCGAGACCCGGCCGGCATCCCGCCGCCGGGTCTTGCCACGTCTGGCGCCACATCTGGTGCCGCTTCCCGGGCGCGGGGCCGCGTGCGGGCGGCCTGCCCCCAACGCGAGTGTCGGAATTTTGCGCGGCTGAATCGATCCAATTCGTGCAAAATTCCGACACTCAACGTGCGGTCGCGCGCGCCGATGTGGCGTGCGGTGTGGGGGGCGCCCCGTCGTGGCGTCGGCGAGCGGCGACCGGGTAGCGTCCAGGGGTCGCCGCGAGGTTGGTGACGTTCCGGGAGGGGAGTCGCCATGACCTATCCGCCGCAGCCGCCGTACGGCTCGCAGCCCGGCGACGACGACGCCCAACAGCCGGAACAGCAGCCACCGGGCTCACCCGCCGCGCCCGGATCACCGGCCGAGCCGCCTGGATACCCGCAGCCCGGATACCCGCAGCCCGGATACCCGCAGCCCGGCTCGCCCGCCGGCTACCCGCCGCCCCCGCCGCCCGGCTACCCGCCGCCCCCGCCGCCCGGCTACGCCCAGCAGCCGCCGGGTACGCCGGAGTACGGCACGCCCGGCCAACAGCCGCCGTACGGTCAGCAGCCGCCCTATGGCCAGCCCTACGGTCAACAGCCGGCGTACGGGCAGCCGGCCGGCGCCGTCCCACCGAAGCCTCCGAAGAAGCGCACCGGGCTGATCATCGGCCTGGTGATCGCCGGGGTCCTGCTGCTCGCCTGCTGCGGCGGCGGCATCCTGCTCGCCGTCGCCGCGGTGAACGGGCAGGACTACTCGGTGGGCGACTGCGTCCGGAGCGAGAAGGACGGCAGCTCGTCGAAGGCGGTCAAGGTCGACTGCGACGAGCCCGGCGCGCACAAGATCGTCGCCAAGTTGGAGAACACCACCGACCAGTCGCGCTGTCCCGACGAGACCACGGACGCCACGTTCACCGACTTCGGCGACGAGTTCGTGCTCTGCCTGCAGAAACAGGAGTGACCGCGGCCCGTTCAGCCGCCCGCGTCCGCGCCCCTGAGCTGCGCGGTGCAGGCGGCTGGCTGAACACCGGCGGCCGCGACCTCAGCCTCGCCGCGCTGCGCGGCAAGATCGTCCTGCTGGACTTTTGGACCTTCTGCTGTGTGAACTGCCTGCATGTCCTGGACGAGCTGCGGCCGGTGGAGGAGAAGTACGCCGACACGCTGGTCGTGATCGGCGTCCACTCGCCCAAGTTCGAGCATGAGCGCGAGCACAGCGCGGTCGTCGCGGCGGTCGAGCGGTACGCCGTCGACCATCCGGTACTCGACGACCCGGAGCTGCACACGTGGCAGCAGTACGCGGCGAAGGCGTGGCCGACGCTGGCCGTGGTGGACCCGGAAGGGTACCTCGTCGCGAGCATGGCCGGCGAGGGTCACGCCGCGGGGCTGGACCGGCTCCTCGCCGAACTGGTCGCCGAGCACGAGGCGAAGGGGACGCTGCACCGGGGCGACGGCCCGTACGTCCCGCCACCCGCCGCGCACACGCCGCTCCGCTTCCCGGGCAAGGTGCTCGCGGTGCCGGGCGGGACGCTGCTGGTCAGCGATTCGGCGCAGCACTCGCTGGTCGAGCTCGCGGCGGACGGGGAGACGCTGCTGCGGCGGATCGGCACCGGCGAGCGCGGCCGGTCCGACGGCGCCGCCGAGGTCGCGCAGTTCAGCGAGCCGCAGGGTGTCTGCGCGCTGCCGCCCGAGATTGCCGCTGAGGTGGGGTACGACGTGGTGGTCGCGGACGCGGTGAACCACCTGCTCCGCGGGGTCCGGCTAGCGGACGGCGCGGTGGTGACCGTCGCCGGCTCGGGGCGGCAGTGGCGCGCGGACGTGGAGAGCGCCGATCCGCTTGTACACGACCTGTCCTCGCCGTGGGACGTGGCCTGGTACGCCCCGCTGGGCCAGGTGGTTATCGCGATGGCCGGCATCCACCAGCTGTGGTCGTTCGATCCGCGGACCGGCGCGCTCGGCCCGTACGCGGGTACCACGGTGGAGTCCCTGCGCGACGGCGCGCTGGAGCAGGTGTGGATGGCGCAGCCGTCCGGGCTGGCCGCCGACGGTGAGCGGCTCTGGATCGCCGACTCCGAGACATCCGCGCTGCGCTGGATCGAGGCCGGCGAGATGCACACCGCCGTGGGGCAGGGGCTGTTCGACTTCGGTCACGTGGACGGCCCGGCTGACAAGGCGCTGTTCCAGCATCCGCTCGGGGTGTGCATGTTGCCGGACGGTTCGGTCGCGGTCTGCGACACGTACAACAACGCGATCCGCCGGTACGATCCGCGAGCGCGTGAGGTGAGCACGCTCGCGGTCGACGTGGCCGAGCCGAGCGGTGCGGTGGTGCTCGACGGCGAGCTCGTGGTGGTCGAGTCGGCCGCGCACCGGCTCTCGCGTCCGGTCGCGCCGGGCGTGATGCGCCAGGTGGCGGGTGCCAGGAACCGGACCCAGCGTCCGGCCTTCGAGCTGGCGGCCGGGGAGGTCGTGCTTGACGTGGTGTTCGACCCGGCGCCGGGGCAGCAGCTCGACGACCGCTACGGCCCGTCGACGCGGCTCGAGGTGAGCGCCGACCCGCCTGAGCTGCTGGTCGCTGGCGGCGGTGTCACCACCGAGCTGTCCCGGCGCCTCACAGTGGCCGGCGACCTCGGCGACGGGGTGCTGCAGGTGGTGGCCCAGGCGGCGTCCTGCGACACCGACGCCGCCAACCCGGCGTGCCATCTGACCAGGCAGGACTGGGGCGTGCCGGTGCGGATCACCCCGAACGGCGCAGGCCGGCTCGCGCTGGTGCTCCGCGGCCTCGACGCCGGAACGGCGCCCGACGCCGGAACAGCGCCCGACGCCTGAACAGCAACGTGGCCCCGATCCGGTGGGGATCGGGGCCACAGCTCGCTCTGCTCAAGGGCCGACCGGCGGCGGCGGCTGGCTGGGGTCATCTGCGTAGATGCGCTCCTGGACGACGGCCGCCCGGCGGGCCCGCCGCGGACGCCAGTAGAGGAAGCTGAGCAGCATCCCGAAGGTGCCGACGATCATGAGGATCCACCCGATCACCTGGATGTCGATGCCGGGCAGATCGATGGTCACCGCGAACGCGAAGATCGCGCCCAGGGCGATGAGGAAGAGGCTGGCACCGATATCCACTTCGGCTCCCTGTTCAACACGTCGTGCGAGGGGCAGGTCTCGAACTTCCGGGTCTTACCCAAAGCGGTTGCACGTCAATCATCGCACCAGTGCGGTCGCTGGTGAAGCAGAAGCCTCGACCCGCGCGCCGGCCGGGCAAGCGAAGGGGCCGTGGCGGTGACCCAAGTCGCAGGTCACTGCCACGGCCCCTGCTACGAACCGCGGGAGAGCGGTGGGATCAGAACGCCTCCTCCGGGAGGTCCATCAGGTCCAGCGTGGCGGACTCGACGATCTTCCGGCTGGCGGTGAGCTCGGGCAGCACGTTGGTCGCGAAGAACCGCGCCGCCGCGAGCTTGCCGAGGTAGAAGGCCTCGTCCTTGCCGGCGCCCCGGTCGAGGGCGGCGACGGCCACCTCGGCCTGGCGGAGCAGCAGCCAGCCGACCACCAGGTCGCCGAGGCTGAGCAGCAGGCGGGTCGTGTTGAGGCCGACCTTGTAGACGTTCCGCACCTCTTCCTGAGCGGACATCAGGTTGCCGACCATCGAGCCGACCATCGCCTGCACGTCCTCGAGCGCGGTCTTGAGCAGTGCGCGCTCCTCCTTGAGCCGGCCGTTGCCCGCCTCGCCCTCGACGAACGCGGTGATCTCGGCGGCCACGGTGGCGAGCGAGCGGCCCTGGTCCTTCACGATCTTCCGGAAGAACAGGTCCTGACCCTGGATCGCCGTGGTGCCCTCGTACAGGGTGTCGATCTTGGCGTCCCGGATGTACTGCTCGACCGGGTAGTCCTGGAGGAAGCCCGAGCCACCGAACGTCTGCAGCGACTCGGCGCCGAGCAGCTCGTACGCCCGCTCGGAACCGCAGCCCTTGACCAGCGGCAGCAGCAGGTCGTTGAGGCGCTCGGCGGCGTCCGCGGCGTCGCGGTCGCCGGCGTGCTCGGCCTGCAGCACCTGGTCCTGGACCGAGGCGGTGTAGTGGACCAGCGCCCGCAGACCCTCCGCGTACGCCTTCTGCCGCATCAGGCTGCGCCGGACGTCCGGGTGGTCGGTGATCGTGACGCGGGGCGCGGTCTTGTCGGTGGCCTGCGTCAGGTCGGCGCCCTGGACCCGGCTCTTCGCGTACTCCAGCGCGTTGAGGTACCCGGTGGACAGGGTGGCGATCGCCTTCGTGCCGACCATCATCCGGGCGTACTCGATGATCTTGAACATCTGCGCTATGCCGTCGTGAACCTCGCCGACCAGCCAGCCGACAGCGGGGTGCTTCTCACCGAAGGTCAGCTCGCAGGTGGTGGAGGCCTTCAGGCCCATCTTGTGCTCGACGTTGGTGACGTAGACGCCGTTGCGCTCGCCCAGCTCACCGGTGGTGAAGTCGAAGCGGAACTTCGGGACCATGAAGAGCGACAGGCCCTTGGTGCCCGGGCCGCCGGCGCCCTCGACGCCGACCGGGCGGGCCAGCACGTAGTGGATGATGTTCTCGGTCATGTCGTGCTCGGCCGAAGTGATGAAGCGCTTGACGCCCTCGATGTGCCAGGTGCCGTCGGCCTGCGGCAGCGCCTTGGTGCGGCCGGCGCCGACGTCCGAGCCGGCGTCCGGCTCGGTGAGCACCATCGTGGCGCCCCACTGCTTCTCACCGATGAGCTTCGCCCACTCCTTCTGCTCCTCGGTGCCGAGCCGCCAGAACGTGCCGGCGAAGGAGGGCCCACCGGCGTACATGTGGGCGGCCGGGTTGGCGCCGAGCACCAGCTCGGACAGCGACCAGACCAGCTCGCGCGGAGCGGTGATGCCGCCCATCGCCTCGGGCAGGTCGAGGACGTAGCCGCCGGACTCCATGAGCGCGGCGTAGGACTTCTTGAACGAAGCCGGCATCTTCACCGAGTTGGTCGCCGGGTCGAACACCGGCGGGTTGCGGTCGGCGTCGGTGAACGACTCGGCGAGCGGGCCGGTGGCCAGCCGCTCGGTCTCGTGCAACATCGCGCGCGCCGTGTCGGTGTCGATCTCGGAGAAGGGGCCCGCGCCGAACCGCTCCTGGGCCCCGAAGACCTCGAAGAGGTTGAACTCCACGTCGCGGAGGTTGCTCTTATAGTGGCCCATCGCTGGATGCCTCTCTGTGTTCCACACCGGCTGTTATTACCCGTCGGTAACAACAGACAGTATTACCCGTAGGTAACCCCTGCAACCCTTCGCCGCGAAGATCACACGTTCGGCTGAGTCACGGTCTATCCGGCGCTCGCCCGGCGGGCGATCCGCCAGGAGCTGCGCGCCGACCTGTGGGCATCCGCGCAGGAGGTCGGGGCGGCCGAAGCGATCCGCCGGCTCGGCCGGCTCACAAGCTCGCCGCTCGGCGGTCAGTCGCCGAGCGCCTCGTCCCACTCCCAGGCCGGTGTGGCCGGCTCGGTCGTGCCCCCGGCACCGGTGTACTCCAGCAGCACCAGCGCGATGTCGTCGTCGAGGACGCCGTGCACCCAGTCCTTGAGGGCGTTCTCCAGCGAGGTGAGGCCGTCTTCGACGGTGCCGTGGCCGAGGATCCGCCAGGCCCGCTCGTGCACCGGGAAGAACTCGCCGTCGCGCCGGGCCTCGGCCAGGCCGTCGGTGTAGAGCAGCAGCCGGTCTCCGGGCTCCAGGCGCTCGACCCGCGGCCGCGCCACCGGGAGGAAGCCCAGCGGCGGCGCCGGCGAGGGCGGGTCGAGCGAGATGACTTCGCCGTTGCGCAGCAACAGCGGGGCGGGGTGACCGCAGTTCAGCACGGTAAGAGTGCCGCCGCGCTCCTCGACGAGCGCGGCGGTGACAAAGTCCTCGTACCCCACTGAGCGAGCCACGGCGCGGTCCAGGTCCGCGACGATCTGCCGCAGGTCGGCCCGCTCGTGCGCGACGTGCCGGTACGAGCCGAGCACCATGCTGGCCAGGCGGACGGCGTCCAGACCCTTGCCGCGGACGTCGCCGATGAGCAGCCGCACGCCGTACGGCGTGTTCAGCGCCTCGTACAGGTCACCGCCGATGTCGGCATCGGCGCTCGCCGACACGTACCGGACCGCGATCGAGAGCCCGCCGACCTGCGGACCGATCGGGCGGAGCACCGCCTGCTGCGCCACCGCGGCCAGCTTGCTGAGCGTCGCGACCCGCTGCGACGTGCGGTCGCGGGTGCTGCCCACGCCGGCGGCCAGCCCGGTGGCGACCACGATGGCGACTACCTGGATCACCTGCTCGCGGCCCATCCCCGCGTCGCTGAACACACTCAGCGAGATACCGAGCAGGGTGCAGAGCGCGCCGACGCCGATCACGGCGCGGTAGCCGGCGAACGCGGCGGCCACGAACGGGGGACCGATCAGCAGCCCGACCAGCGCCGGCCCGGAGCCGAGGGCGACGTCCAGCGCGGCGATGAAGACAGCAACCACGCACGCGCCGACGATGCCGGTGCGTGAGGTGACCACGGCGTCGCCGTGGCCCGGTGACGCTGCCATAGAAGCGATGACCTCGACCGAGTGTTGAGCAGACCGCGGGTGCGCGTTGAACGCAACCAAGCATGCCTGGCGTTCGAGGTCTGCGGGTCCCAACTGGCCGAACTCACGCAAGCCTCCCGCCTGAGAAGTGCGGCAAGTAGTGATATAGGAGAGTGGATCGGGTGCGTGCGCCGCAGAATATCGTCCGTTAGTACTTGACTTTCGAAACATTCGGTCGAGGCATTGCTAGCGCAGCTCAATTGGATCGACCGGCACGGAGGCGGCGGGCAGGATGCCGCCATGGAGCGAACCGACACCCCGCCCACGTGGGACGAGCGCACGATCCTCGTCACCTTCCTCGATTACGCCCGCGCCACCGTGCACGCGAAGTGCGTGGGCATCTCCGAGGAGGACGCCCGCCGGGCGCCGCTCCCAGATTCGCCGCTGATGACGGTCTCCGGTCTGGTCAACCATGTGCGCTGGGTCGAGAACTCGTGGTTCGAGGTGATGTTCCTCGGCGGCGAGGACCACGGTCCGTGGACCGACGACGACCCAGACCGCGAGTTCCGGATCGCCGTCGAGACGCCGATCGCCGACCTGCTCGCCGAGTACGAGGCGCAGAGCGCGCGGTACCGGGAACTCGTCGCCGCGACGGACCTGGAGACGCCGTCGAAGCGGACGATCAGCACCGGTGAGCCCGTCACGCTGCGCTGGATCCTGTTTCATCTCATCGAGGAGATCTCGCGGCACAACGGCCACCTGGACATCGTCCGGGAGCTGGCGGACGGTGTCCGAGGCGTCTGATCAGCGCACCGCGGGGTTCTTCGCCAGCGCCGCGACCGTGCCGAGCACGATGTGTACGCCGCCGCTGACGCGGTCCAGCGCGCGCCGCATGGTGACGCTGCGCCGCAGCCGGTTGCCGATCGAGCCGGCGGCTACCGCATAGGTGCTGTCGGTCAGCATCCCGAGCGCTATGAAGACCAGGCCGAGCACGGCGACCTGCAGCCAGATCGGCCCGCGCCCAGGGTCGACGAACTGCGGCAGGAACGCGAGGAAGAATATGGCCGTCTTCGGGTTGAGGATGTTCACCACGGCACCCTGCCGGAACAGCCGCCAGCGCGGCTCGGGTTCGGGCGCCGGTGCGTCGTCCGTCGTCTCCGTGGCCCGGCGCAGCTGCCGGACGCCGAGGTAGAGCAGGTACGCCGCGCCCGCGTACTTCACCGTCGTGAACGCCAGCGCCGAAGACGCGAGCACGGCGGACAGACCGACCGCGGCCGCGAGCACATGCACCACCGAGCCGGCGTGCACGCCGAGCACCGAGACCAGCCCGGCGGAACGCCCGTGTTGGATGCTGCGCGTAACGATGAAGGTCACGGAAGGACCCGGAATGAGCAGCAGCGCGAGGCTCGCCGAGAGGAATAGCAGCAGGCTGGTCAGGCTGGGCATGTGTCCAGGGTAGGGATGATGCCGGTGCCGGGCGTCATCGTTTTCCTTAGCCGCGTGCGCGGCCGGCGAGGAACCGGCGGAGCCAGCCGCCGTGCTGTCGGCGCGTGACCGGCGCGGCGTCATGCGGGAAGTCCGGCCGGTCGCACGCCGGCCCGTACTGGTCGGTAATCATCCGCAGCGCCTCGGCCGCGTACTCGTCCGCCAGCTCCGCGACCAGATCGTCGCGGCCCGCCGCGACCGCCGCGTTCACGTCCCACACGTAGGCGTCGTGGAGCTCGCGCAGGCGGGCCGCCTGGTCGTCGTTGGCAGACATCGCTCTGTCCTCCGTGGCCCTGGACACCACGGCCACCACCCCTAGTGTCCCGCCGGCCGACCACGGCTGTCGAGTTGGTGCCGTGAGCTCGCAACGGCTCTACCGTCAGCGGATGGCCACTCACGCGGTCCAGTCGAGGCGGTGATCGTGCGGCGGTCACAGAGTTAGGCTGGGTCTAGGCAGCGCGCCTGCCCGAGCCCAGTGCGGCCGCCCACGCCGGCGCGCACGACGCGGCCAAGAGGCTCCGACTCAGCGCGTCGACTCCCGCTGCCCGGCGCGCATGCCGTCCGATCCGCGGGGCGCGTGGGGCCCTGCTGGAGGACGCCATGATCACCAAGCCGCACCATCGGCAGCCCGCCGCCAACCGGGCCCGCAAGCGAGCGATCCGCGCCCAGGCCGCCCGGGCCGGCGTGCCGTACTCCGTCGCCGCCCGGCAGCTCGACTCCGCCCCGGACGCCCTGGCCAGCACGGGTCGGACGGTCTACCCGGCCAGCACCGACACCCATCGGCAGTGGCTGGTGGACAGCCGTGAGCGGCGGCCGTTCGCCGTCCGGCTCCAGGACGCGCGCCGAGCCGCGGACCTGCCGCTGGGCCGCGCCGGGCACCTCGCCGACCGGTTCCCTCCGACCCGCGGCGAAGCCGGCACCGGCGTCGGCATGCTCTACCACGGCGCGCGGCGGCAGGAGGCCCTCGCGGCGCTCTACAGCGTGATCGCGGCCGAGACGCCGGGCCTGGTGCCGTCCGCCGGCGACCTGGCCTGGGCGGCCGAATCGGCCGAAGAGACCGCGGTCGACCTGGTCTGCGCCGACCTGGACCGCGCCGCCCGGCTGCTCCTCGACGACGACCGGACGACCGAGCGCGACGGCGTCCGGCACGTCCTCGACGCCGTGCTGGTGATCGCGGACGACGGGCACGCGCCCGGCACCCGGGTACGGATGTTGGACGGCGGCCGCACGGGCACAATCGTCAGCGCGGTGTGGGGGGTGAGCGGCCCGCCGATCCTCTACCGGGTCCACCCGGACGCCGCGCCCCGCGCCGTGGTCGCCGATCCGCGCCGGCTCATGCTGCTCCACCCGCTCACGTGAGGGCACGCGGCGCGGCGGCCGTCCACCCCCTGAATGGTCCCCACCAAGGGGTGCGCACGTACTGGTTGGAGCTTCCAGGGGGTAGGGACGCCTGCGGTGGTTAGGCTGCGGGCGCCGGACGGAGGTGCTGACTCATGGCGGACGCGATGCTCGAGGTCGATCGACGTCAGGTGCTCGCCTACCGGGTGGCGGCGCACCAGCTCGACCGCGCCGGCGACGATCCGTCCCACCTGGCGGTGTTCGATCTGGGCGTGCCGGACACGCCGTACGGCTCGGCGCGGCTGGCGCTCGCGGCCCGGGCCGCGGATCCGGATCTGGCTCCCGACGGCACGTTGACGCTGGCCTGGTCGACCCGGGGTGCGCCGCATCTGCACCGCACCGGCGACCTGCTCCCCTTCGCCGCGGCGTTGTGGCCGCTGAGCGACGCCGACGCGACGGCCAGGATCGCCAATACCCAGATCCGCGAGGGATCCCGGCTCGGGCTGGCCGCGTTCACGGCCGCCGCCCAGGCGCTGCGCGAGGTGGTCACGTCGCCGCTGCCGAAGGGAGAGGTGAGCGGTGCGGTGAGCGCCCGGGTGCCGGCGTCGCTGACGTACTGGTGCCGGTCGTGCGGCGCGCAGCACATCTCCGGCGCGCTGTTCCAGCAGGCTGGGCTGGCCGGTGGGGTGCGGCTGGAACCGGGCGGTCAGGCCACCACGCTGGCCCCGATCGACGGCTGGCCGGGCGTCCCCACGGCGGCGGTGGGCACCGACGCGCTCGTCACCGCGTACCTGCGGCTGCTCGGCCCGGCGACCCAGGCCGAGACGGCCAAGTACCTCGGCACCACCCAGACCGAGCTGCGCCGCGCCTGGCCGGACGGCCTGGCCGAGGTTCGGGTGGATGGACGCCGCGCCTGGCTGCCGGCGGACCGGGTCGCCATGTTGCGCTCCGCGCCCGCGCCGCGCCTGGTGCGGCTCCTCCCGCCGGGCGATCCCTACCTGCAGGCTCGCGACCGCGAGATGCTGGTGCCCGGCAAGGCGCGCCAGTCCGAGGTGTGGCGGATGCTCGGCAACCCCGGCGCGCTGCTGGTGGACGGGGAGATCGCCGGCGTGTGGCGGGCCCGGATGGTCGGCAAGAAGGCGCTCGAGGTGACGGTCACGCCGTTCGAGCCGCTCGCCGCCGGCACCCGGGACGCGGTGCACGACGAGGCCGGGCGGGTGGCCGCCGTCCGTGGCGCACCGAGCGCCCGGCTGAAGCTCGAGGGCTAGCCGGCGCAGCGGTTCCAGATCTTCCCGCCAGACGACAGAAGCTTGTCCCGCTCTGCCGACCTTTCTACCGTTACCTGCCACCGCTCTGGAGAGCGCTCCCCGACATAGCTCCGGGCGGCATACCCATACCGGCGCCTGCGTGCGGGCACGCGTACGGGCAGAGGAGGTCGACGTGTCGAAGAAGCTGTCCGTGCTCACCGTCATCGTGCTCGTCGGCGCGCTGCTGCAGGCGGCCCCGAGCGCCCATGCCGAGGTCGAGCCCGGCCCCTGGACCCCGTACTCGCCCACCTTCAATGTCCAGGAGCGAGGCTGCGGCGACGTCAACAACCTCACGTTCCGGCTCACCTGCTCGACCCGCAGCGGCGACCAGCGTGCCGAGCGGCGCTACGCCACGTACTCGGGCGGCACGCGCCAGTTCGAGGGCTACTTCAGGATCACCAGCATGGGCGGGACGCGGATCAGCCTGAAGCAGACGTTCAAGACGTCCGGCCCGTACTTCATGCTCGCCGTCGAGCGGGGCGGCCGGCTCTACGCCGTGCGCGGCGGCGGCACGATCGCCGGCGGCGCCACCGTGGGCACCACGGTTCGGGTCAATACCGTGCACCAGGTCGGCAGCCGGCACCGCACGTACATCAACGGGTCGTTGAAGCACACCGTCTCCAGCTCCGGTGGCAGCTTCTACGACAAGTTCGGCGCCTACCGAACGAACAGCGGGAACGGCCCGGTCACGGTGGTGTGGAGCGACATCCGGTTCTGGCGCCGGTAGCCGTGACCGTCGAGGCCGACGGTGATTACCCGACTCCTGACGTCGCTGGTCCTTGTCGCGGGGGTGGCAGGCTGCGCGACCGCGGCACCTGAGGATGATGCGGGCGGCGAGCCGGCGGTACGGCTCGCCGCCACCCTGGTCTCCCCGACCGACATCGCGCTGGAGTGGCGGGGCAAGGATCCGGATGCGGTCGGCTTGATTGTCGAGGTCACCACCGAGAAGGTCGGCAGGTACACGATCCTGCGGTTCCTTCCGCCGGAGCAGAGCACGTTCGCGCACCCGGACCTGATCCCGGAGACGTCGTTCTACTACCGGATCCGGCCGTACTACGGGCCGGCGTCGCGGCCGCTGGAGGTTGCGCTGCCGCCAGGGCCGTTCGACGAGAGGTCGCAGGAGGACAGCCACGACTGGGCCAACCCGCGGACGGTCCCCGGCAAGGTGGCGACCGAGCCCATCCGGGACACGCGCGGTGGCGGGGAACCCACGGACCTCGCCGCCACCGTCATGCACGCCAACGGCATCAAGTTCACCTGGACCGACCACGCCAGCGACGAGGAGGGCTACCTGCTCGAGGCCAGGCCCGACAAGAGCGCCGGCTACACCGTGGCCGCCGTGCTCGACCCGAACATCAACTCCGCCGGCCTGATCACGCTGCCGGATGAGAAGAAGGCCTCTTTCCGCGTCCGCACCTTCTACTACGGGAAGCCGTCGAACGTGGCGCACCAGCGCACGGGGCCGGATCCGTCGGACAACTAGTCAGGGCACGAGCCTCCATACAGGGCACCAGGCCTCACCGGATCGCTGACGGCAGCCTCGGACGCGAGGTGAGCACGGCCCCGGCGCTCGCAGCCACCACGAGCCCGATCGCAAGCAGCTCCGCCGGCGTCAACGCCTGATCGAGCACGAGGTAGCCGGCCGTCGCGGCGATTCCTGGCGCCAGGCTCATCAGCACGGCGAACGTCGCGGCCGGCAGCCGGCGGAGGGCAAACAACTCAAGCGTGTACGGCAGCGCGGAGGAGAGCACCGCGACCACGGCACCGATGGCCAGCACCGTTGGCTCCAGCAGCGCGACCCCGGTGCTGGCCGCCCCGATCGGTAGGCTCACGACCGCCGCGACGCCCATCGCGATCGCCACTCCGTCCGCCCTGCGGAACCGCTCGCTGGTACGCGAGCCGAGCAGGATGTAGGCCGCCCACATCGTCGCGGCGCCCAGCGCGAACGCGACCCCGACCGGGTCGAGCCGTTCGAAGCCGCCGCCGCTGAGCAGCACGACGCCGGCCAGTGCGAGCGCGGCCCACAGCACGCTGGTCGCCCGCCGTGAGGCGAGCACCGAGAGGACCAGCGGGCCAAGTACCTCGATCGTGACCGCCGGGCCCAGCGGGATCCTCTCGATGGCCTGGTAGAACAAAGCGTTCATCGAACCGAGCGCGAGCCCGAAGCAGCTCACCAGCGCCCAGGCGGCCGGGCTGTGACCGCGCAACCGCGGCCGGCACAGCGCGAGCAGGAGCAGGGCGGACACCACCAAGCGCAGGGTCACCACGCCGATCGGTCCCACCCTGGGGAAGAGCGTCGCCGCGACGGCCGCACCGAACTGGACCGAGACGGCGCCGCCGACCACCAGCGCGACGGAGCCCAACCGGCCGGGCTGGGTCGCCGCGGCCGGGCCGGGGTGCAGCCGGACGTCGGTCACGTCACCCACGCTAGGGGCCGCGGCGCGAGGGCATACTCCCTGCTATGAGATTCCGCGCGACGATCAGGCTCAGCGGGAAGACCGCCACCGGGATCCCCGTTCCGGCCGAGGTCGTCGAGGCGCTCGGGTCGAGCAGGCGGCCACCGGTCCGGGTCACCCTCGGCAGTCACGCGTATCGCAGCACCGTGGCCTCCATGGGAGGCGAGTTCATGCTGCCGGTCAGCGCCGAGGTCCGCCGGAACGCTGGTGTCGTGGCCGGTGACGAGGTGGATGTCGACATCGAACTCGACACCGAGCCTCGCAAGGTCGCCGTGCCGCCGGACTTCACCGAGGCGCTCGACCGCGACGCCAATGCCAGGCGGCGCTTCGACGGGCTGTCGTACAGCCACAAGCTGCGATGGGTGCTCTCGATCGAGGACGCCAAGACGCCCGAGACCCGGCAGCGGCGCATTGACAAGGCGGTCAGCACGCTGGGAGACGAGGGCCGAACCTAGCGGCGAGAATTGGCGCTGCCACCGTCGCGGATGTTCGAGCCGCAGAGAGACAAAGCGATTGCCGTTCTCGATGGCACAGGTGCGCGGCCGGATCACCGCGCGCGTCGAGGGCGACGCGGCCTGGGAGATCATCGACCGGATCTCCGACAAGTACCGGCCAGCCGTACCCGCTACGGACCGATCGGGTCGTCTTCCTGGTCGACCCGGAGCGCGCGTGGGCTCAGACGTACGGATGACACTGGCTTGAATCCTCCGGCGGGCCCGCCGCGCCGGGCGGCGGGCCCACCGAGGATCAGGGCTATCCGGTAAGCCCCGAGACGTAGATGTTGGCCGGGTCGGTCGTGGTCGTCTTCCCGAACGCGGCGAGGAACGCGCTACCGCGCACGGTCAGCCCCATGTAGTCGCCGAGGAA
>Ga0126306_10000992_pt1 | contig 14648 bp, 12 predicted proteins | sample Plot27_FD_92592 | JGI IMG/M metagenome (GOLD analysis project Ga0126306, IMG submission 92592) | Serpentine soil microbial communities from UC McLaughlin Reserve, CA, USA - Plot27 | ecosystem: Environmental > Terrestrial > Soil > Grasslands | place: USA: UC McLaughlin Reserve, Lake County...
ATCGGCAGGCTCGCCGAGGCGCCGGAGGTGATAGCAAACCGTGCTCTTGCCGATCCCGAGCTCGGCCGCGAGTCTGGTTGCGGAGAGTCCCTGCTCGCGCAGCGCTTCGACGGCCTCGCGCGTGGTGATGAGTCGGACTGCCTCGCTGCCTTCCATGGGAACAGATGTTCCCATGCCTGCCGGATGGAGCCACCTCTATACTGGCCGCGGTCGGTCGCCTGGCCACCGACACCGATGCGGGGTGGAGTAATCGGCAACTCGCCAGGTTCTGGCCCTGGAATTCAAGGTTCGAGTCCTTGCCCCGCAGTGTCAGGCCGCCGCGGCCTGCTCGGCCCAGTCGCGGTACAGGCGCCAGTACGCGCCCTCGGCCTCGAGCAGCTCCTCGTGCGTGCCCTGCTCGGCGATCCGGCCATGGTCGAGCACGACGATGTGGCCGGCGCGGCGGATCGTCGAGAGGCGGTGCGCGATCACGATCGCCGTCCGGCCGGCGAGCAGCCGGCGCATGCCCTCCTCGATCCGGCCCTCGGTGTGGATGTCGACGTTCGAGGTCGCCTCGTCGAGCACGAGGATGCGCGGGTCGGCGATCAGCGCGCGCGCGAACGCGACGAGCTGGCGCTGGCCGGCCGAGAGCTGGATCCCGCGCTCGCCCACCTGGGTCTCGTAGCCGTGCTCGAGGGCGGCGATGAAGTCGTGCGCGCCGACCGCGCGCGCGGCGGCCTCGATCTGCTCCGGCGCCGCGTCGTCGCGCCCGAACGCGAGGTTGTCGCGGATCGTGCCGCTGAAGAGGAACGCCTCCTGCGGCACGATCCCCATCTGCGCCCGCAGCGACCGCGCCCGCACGTCGCGCAGATCGTGGCCGTCGACCAGGATCCTGCCCTCGGTCGGGTCGTAGAAGCGCGCCGCGAGCTTGGCGAACGTCGACTTGCCCGCGCCCGTCGAGCCGACGAGCGCGACGGTCTGGCCGGCCGGCACGTGCAGGTCGATGCCGACGAGCGCCGGCTCACCGTCGGGCGAGTATGCGAACGACACGTCCTCGAACTCGAGCTCGCCGCGCAGCCGCGCCAGCTCGATCGCGCCGGGCCGGTCGCGCAGCTCGGGCTCCTCGTCGAGCAGCTCGAAGATCTTGTCGAGCGCCGCCATTCCGGCCTGGTAGGTGGTGTAGAGCTGTGAGAGCTGCTGGATTGGGTCGAAGAAGTTGGCCAGCGCGGCGATGAACGCGACCAGCACGCCGACCGTGACGTTTCCCTCGATCGCCTGCAGCCCGCCGTACAGCAGGATCGCCGCAGTCACGAACGCGGACAGCAGCTCGACCGCAGGGAAGTACGCCGCGTTGAGGTTGACGGTCTTCATGTTCGCGGCGCGGTTCTCGTCGTTGAGACCCTCGAAGACGGCCTCGTGCCGGCGCTCCTGGGCGAAGATCCGCACCACGCGGACGCCCGAGAGCGTCTCCTGCAGGTACGCGGTGATCTGCGCCACCTTCTCGCGCGTCGCGCGGTACGCGTCGGCGCTGATGATGCGGAACGCGACCGAGCCGATCCCGAGCACGGGAAAGACGAGGAACGTCAGCAGCGCGAGCTGCCAGTCGAGCACGAGCAGGATCACCGCCGTGCCGACGAGCGTCAGCGAGGAGCCGAACAGCGTCACGATCCCGTCCGACACGAGCTGGTCGAGTGCCTGCACGTCGTTGGTCAGGCGCGAGATGATCACGCCGGCCTGGCGGCGCGAGTAGAAGTCGATCGAGAGCGACTGCAGGTGCGCGAAGAGCTGGATCCGCAGGTCCTGCAGCACGCGCTGGCCGACCCATCCGACGAGGTAGGTCTGCGCGTAGCTTGCGCCCCAGTAGACCAGTGCGGAGGCGATGAACCCGACGACGACGAGGTCGAGCATGCCGGTGTCGCCCGGCACGATCCCGTCGTCGATCGCCAGCTTCGCCAGCGGCGGGGGCGCCAGCGAGGCGGCGGTGGAGGCGACCAGCGCGGCGAACATCATCAGCGTGCGCCCGCGATACGGGCGCAGCAGCTCGAGCAGCCCGCGCAGCTTGCGCCCGCGCCCGCCGGTCGAGCGCCAGCGCCGCACGATGTCGTCGCGCCGCGAGAGCACGCGCCCGTCCGTGCTCATCCCGCCTCCCCGCCGCCCTTCACAGCGCCTCCACGCGCTCGATCGGCTTGCGCGTCAGGAACACCTGATCCGGCAGCCCCTTCTCGGCGATCTCCGCGTACAGCGGCGAGCGCTCGAGCAGCTCGGCGTGCGTGCCGCGCGCCGCGATGCGACCGTCCTCGAGCACGACGATGTCGTCCGCGAGCGCGATCGTGGACAGCCGGTGCGCGATCACGAACGTAGTGCGCCCCGCCATCACCTCGCGCAGCGCGAGCTTGATCGCCTGCTCGGTCGACGCGTCGACCGACGACGTGGCGTCGTCGAGGATCAGGATGCGCGGGTCGCTGATCAGCGCGCGCGCGATGGCGATCCGCTGGCGCTGCCCCCCCGACAGGGTCAGCCCGCGCTCGCCGATCCGCGTCTCGTAGCCGGAGGGCAGCTCGGCGATGAAGCCGGCCGCCTGCGCGCGCTCGGCGGCGCGCTCGACCTCCTCGCGGGTCGCCTCCGGGCGGCCGTAGGCGATGTTCTCGTGCACGCTCGCGCTGAACAGGAACGGGTCGTCGTCGACGACGCTGATCGCATGGCGCAGCGAGCCCAGCTCGACGTCGCGCACGTCCGCGCCGTCGATCCGCACCGAGCCCTCGGTGACGTCGTAGAGCCGCGGCAGCAGCTGCACGAGAGTCGTCTTGCCCGAGCCGGTGGCGCCGACCAGCGCGACCGTCGTCCCGGCCTCGACGACGAGGTCGAGGTCGAACAGCGCCGGTCGCGGCGCGTTCTCGTACTCGAACGTCACGTCGCGCAGCTCGACGTGCCCTGCGCCCTGCGGGAGCGGCGCCGCGCCAACCGGCGAGGTGAGCCGCGGCGCGCGGTCGAGGATCTCGAACAGCCGCGCGCCCGAGGCCGTCGCGCGCTGCGCCATCCCGAGCGCCAGGCCGAGCTGGCGCATCGGGCCGATCAGCATCAGCAGGTACGTGTAGAACGCGGTGAAGTCGCCGAGCGAGAGGCTCCCGTCGATCACCTGGCGGCCGCCGATCAGCAGGATCACCGCCAGCCCCACGCTCGGGAGGAAGCCGATGAACGGGTTGTAGAACGCCCGCAGCCGCGTCGCCGTCATCGACTGGTCGAACACGCGCCCGACCGTGCCCTCGAAGCGCGCGAGCTGGCGCGGCTCGGCCGCGAACGCCTTCACCACGCGGATGCCCGAGACGTTCTCCTCCACGTCGGCCGTCAGCTCGGCGATCCGCTGCTGGACCTCCTGCAGCGCCGGCCGCGAGCGGCGCCCGTAGCGGGCGGCGATGAGGACCACGAACGGCACCGGCAGCAGCGCGAGCGCGGCCAGGCCGGGCTGCAGCGCGAACATCGCGACCGCCGCGAGCAGGATCGTCAGCGCGCTCTGCGTGATGAAGATCAGCCCGTAGCCGAGGAAGAAGCGCACCGACTGCAGGTCGACGGTCGCGCGCGACATCAGCTGGCCGGTCTGCTGGCCGTCGAAGAACGCGGGCTCCAGCGACTGCAGGTGGCGGTACATCAGGTTGCGCAGGTCGAACTCGATCGCGAGCGAGACGCGCCCCGCTATCAGCCGGCGGGCGACCGAGAAGCCGACGCGCAGCATGGCCGCCAGCGCGACCAGCGCGGCGTAGCGGCGCAGGTCGCTCTTGTCGCCCTGCTCGAGCCCGTCGATCGCGCGCCCGGTGAGCCACGGGATCGCCACGGTGGCCGTCATCGCGCACGCTGCCAGCAGGAGCGACCAGAGTGCGCCTGCGCGGTAGGGCTTCAAGAAGCCGAGCAGGCGCCGGAAGGTGCTCACGCAATTACACGATACGGCGCGCTGGTTCGGGTATCTTCGCCCCGCACATGTCGGACGCAATCGCACTGCGCAACCGCTTTGCCATGGTCAAGGGCGCATGGGACGATCACCTGCGCGGGATCCCGTTCCCCGCACTGGGCGAGGGCACGGCCGAGGAGAAGATCGAGCGGCTCGAGCTGGCGCTGGTCGACGAGATGCGCGCCCGCGCGACGCCGGAGACCGCCGAGCAGGCGGCCGACGCGATGTGGGGCCTCGTTCACTCCCGCCCGGACACCGACCCTGTCAAGCAGCGGGTCACGCAGCATCACGAGGATCTGGCTCGGCTGGGCCATCGCCTCCGCTGACCGGCTCGTGGCCGCGGCAGGCGAGCACCGGCAGCCGCGGGTACTTCGGATAGCTCGGGTCGGTGCGCGAGCGCCGGCAGAGCGAGAACGACGAGCCGCGCGTGTTGCGCACCACCACCTGGTGGCGGCAGCTGTCGCACAGGCCGGCGCCCGGCACCCGGCGCGTCAGCGCTCCAGCACCAGGAAGACGCTGGCGTCCTGCCCTTGCTGGAAGGTCGCCGTGAACGAGTTGGAGCGCGTGAGCGCGTCGATCCGCTTGGCCTCGGGCTTGTCCAGGTCGACCTGCTCGGGTCGCGGCGTCAGCGCCGGCAGCGTCGACTCCAGCGGCACTCCGAGCTCGCCCCGCAGGTCGCCGGGTCGGTAGAACAGCGCCGGCACAGGCGGCAGCTGGCCGGCCGTCGCCTGCTCGTCCGGCTTGGGCGGGGGCGGCGGCAGCAGCGTGACGACCATGTCGACGTCGTCGGCGTAGCGGAACGTGTAGAGCGCCAGCTCGAGCGCCTCTCGCTTGAGCAGCAGGAGGCGCTCCTCCGATGGCTTGCCGCCGGCGATCGAGCCGAACTTGCCCAGCCCGTTGAGCGTATACAGCACGCCGTGGCCGTCGATCAGCTCGATGTCGCCGCCGCGAGCGGCGGTCCGGAGCGCGACCCCCAGCGGCCGGTCGGCGAGCTCCATGCCGCTCGACTGCACCGCCACCAGCTGGTCGGCGTCGCCGAGCCGGTACTTGACGCCCACGTGCTTGGCGATCTGCTTGGCGGCGCCGAGCTCGTCATCGCTCGTCGGGCGCCAGTCCGACCAGCCCTCCGCAGCGCCCTTCTCCGAGGTCTTCAGCGCCAGGATCGTGCCGAGCCCGACGGCGGCCAGCGCGACCCCGATCAGCGCGCCGACGATGAAGCCGAAGCGCGAGCGGTAGGGCGAGGCGGCGAGCGAACGTGCGGCCGCGGCGGGCGCCTCGCCCTCCGGGGGCGCCGCGCTCGCCGTGCGCGCGCCGCCCTCGCCGCCCGACCAGAGGCCCTCGGCGATGCGGCCGGCGCTCTCGGAGGACTCCGGCTCCGGCCGGCCGGCCGGCGAGGGCGGAGGGATCAGATCCTCGGCCATGTGGCCTCGTCGAGCACGTCGATCCGCGGCCGCTGCAGGCGCGCCTCCTCGAGCAGCTCCACGACCGCGTCGCCGTAGAGCTCGCCTGCCGCGACGAGCCGGTCGGCAACCATCTCGACGCCGGCCTTGTTCTGCTTCACGGAGCAGTACGCGATCACGAAGGCCTGGCCGATCAGCGCCGCGGCGAGGCCGCGCTTGCCGCTGTCGGTCTGCACGCCGGCGAGGCCGTCGTCGTTGAGGACCCCGCCGCCGGAGCGGTGCATGATCTGGTTGCCGATCTCCTCGAAGCGCCTCATCACGCGCTTCTCCTCCTTGGCGCGCTGCTTCGGGTCCTCGATGCGGTCGGAGAGGTCGACGCGCGTCGGGCCCATCGCGTGGCGCCCGACCATGCGGATGGCGCTGAACGTCGTGGAGTGGACGTCGCCGCCGACGCCGGTCGTGTTCTGGCCGTAGAACACGTGCTCGGCGGCCATCGCGCCGAGCCCCCAGATCAGCTCCCCGATCTGCTCGGAGCGCCAGTCGACGAAGCGCTCCTCGAGCGCCATCGCGGCGTGGTGGCCGCCCGAGCTCCCGCGCCGCCGGATCGACAGGCGGGTGGAGAGCCGGTTCTCCCCGTAGAGGTGCGAGCAGACGGCGTGGCCCGCCTCGTGGATCGCGATCGCGCGCGCCTCGTGCTTCGGGTAGGGCTGCTGGATCGCGACGCCCGATTCGACCGTGGTCATCGCCTCGAGCAGGTCCTCCCACTCGAACACCTGGCGGCCGTCGGAGTGGGCGTAGGTGAGCGCCATCGAGCAGACCTGGTCGATCATCGCGGGCGAGTATCCGGACGTGATCCGCGCCAGCTCGTCGCGCTTGCGCTCGGTGTCGAGCTGCTCGACGTGGGCGACCTTCTTGATGTAGAGCTCGAAGATGTCGCGCCGGTCCTCCCACGTGGGCGTGCGGAAGAAGATGTGGCGGCCCATCCGGCCGGGCCGCGTGAGCGCCGGGTCGAGCACGTGCAGCGGCACGTTGCATGCCCCGATGAAGTAGATCTCCTCCTTGCGCGGCCGCGGCGGCTTCTTGCGCAGCCGCAGCGGGCCGATCCGCTGCGGGACGATGTAGAGCGCGTCGAGGAACGTGTTGACGCGGTTGGTGACGAACTTGCGCGTCACCGGCGGATCGTCGATCCCGTCCATCACGACGAGCAGCTGGTTGAGCGCCAGCGAGCCGCCGCCGCCCATGCCGGGGATCATGAACTGGTCGATCACGCCCTTCAGCCGCGCGACGATCGACGGGTAAGCCTGCGCGGGCGGCGCGGCGCGCATCGCGAACAGCCGGTCGCGCCACTCGCGCGTCTCGAGCAGCAGGTCGCCGTCGGGCGTCAGCGCCCCGTTCGGCCCGTAGAACAGGTGGTCGTGGACCGAGTCGTCGCGGTAGGGCTGGAAGCCCGTGCCGAGCGACTGGCGGCGCATGCCGACTGCGTCGATCTCGTCGATGAACACGATGCACTGACCGCCCCACTTGGCCGCGAGCTTCTTCGCCTTGCGCGCGAGGAAGCGCACGATCACCGCATCCATGCCGATGAACGTCTGCGCGAAGCCGGATCCCGGGATCGTCACGAAGGGGCAGTTGAACGACGTCGCGATCGCCTTCGAGAGCATCGTCTTGCCGGTGCCAGGAGGTCCCAGGAACAGCACGCCCCGCTCGCGCTTGCCGCCTGCCTTCTCGAACTCCTCGCCCGACTGCCAGAGCGAGACCACGCGCGTGATCTCCTCCTTTGCCTCGGCCTGCCCGCGGACGTCCTCGAGCTTGACGCCCCAGTCCGCGTCGCCCGGCTCGTAGCCCTTGATCTGCTGGATCCCGAGCGCGACGAGCGGGCCGAAGAGGATCAGGAAGTTGATCAGGAACAGCGCGACCAGGTAGCCCAGCAGTTGCGGCGCCGAGGCGAGGAAGTCGGGTATCGCGGTCAGCACGTCCGTCATCGCCGCGCCGAGCCCGTCGCCCTTGAAGATCGCCACGACCAGCGAGACGAGCAGGAACAGCGTGCCCCAGAAGGTCGTGCGGCGGAACTTCTTGCGCCAGTACCACAGCCGCCGGCGCGAGATCACGTCGTCCTTGGCCAGCTCGTCCTCCGCGCCGTAGATCGTCGGCGAGGGAATGAAGCGGTGCGCCAGCACATCGACGAGCCCGCGGAAGATCACGACGGCGCCGAGCGCGGCGAGCACGCACCAATACCAGGCCCACTCGAACGTCGTCGTGAGCGCCGCGAACAGGATCGGGCTCGTCATCAGCGCGACGGCGGTGGCGAGCCGGCCGAGCCTCCTCCACTCGTGCGCCAGCGCGAGCGAATGCTCGTTCACGCTGCGGTTGCGCAGCGCGGGATGCGGGTCCCCCGTTGTCACTGCGCCGCCGATTGTACGTCCGCTGACGGCTTCGCCCCATACCTCCGACGAGTGTTCGAGTCCGGAGACTTGACTGCCGTGGGGATCCGCGTCAGCCTGGATCTCTGTAGAACGGATTCCAGAACGGACTCGTCCTCGCTCGGCGTCGGGGAAGGCGGCGGCGCGGCGGGCCAGGGAGAAGGCTCACATGTACAGGCAGCTCCTCAGGGCGCCGCTGCTCGCGGCGTGCATGGTGGTCGCGGTGCTCGCCGGCGCGCCGGCGGCGCACGCGACAAGCGCGTCGGTGGCGCCGGCCGAGGTCGACGGCAACCCGAAGTGCGCCGACTTCGGCCTGACCGCGATCACCAAGTTCGACCCGGTCAACTCGGGCACGCAAGACGGCATCACGCTGACCAAGCACGACACGCACTACGTCAAGTGGACGTCGACGGTCGCGGTCGACTGGGTGATCGTGAAGGGCGGCCCGAACGCGAACATCTACAAGTACGCGACCGACAACTTCGGCGACGACTGGCTGAGCGCGCCGATCAACCCGAGCACGGGCGAGCCGTACGGCCTCAGCCACGTGGAGTTCTGCAGCGACGGCAACAGCGAGCCCGAGCCCAAGCCGGGCATCGCGATCGTCAAGACTGGGCCGGCGGACGCCCGCGTCGGCGACACGATCACGTACACGTTCACGGTCACCAACACCGGCGGCGTGACGCTCGCGAACGTCTCGGTGGTCGACCCGCTCTGCAACGGCGGCGTCGTCACGAAGGTCACCCAGGACGCGACGTTCGACCAGGGCGACGTCTGGACGTACACGTGCCAGAAGACGATCACCGGCGCGACCCCCGATCCGCTCGACAACATCGCGAAGGCGTGCGGCAAGCACGGCGACACGACCGTGTGCAACGAGGACGAGCACCGCGTCGACATCCTGCCGCCGGGGACTCCGAGCCAGCCGCAGGCCCCGCCCGCCGCGCCGCAGGGCGGCACGACGCCGCCCGCGACAACGCCCACCGGCGCCGTCCTGCCTGCGACGAGCGTCTCGGGGCTGGCGCAGCTGCGCGGCCCGAGCGGCTGCGTCGACCGGTCGTTCCGGGCGCGTGTCACCGGGCGGAGCATCGCGAGCGTGGCGTTCTTCGTCGACGGCAAGCTGGTCAAGCGGTTCACGGGCGCCCGCGCGTCGTACTCGGTCAAGGTCAGGCCGGGGGGCCTGGGCTTCGGCCGCCACCGCGTCATCGCGCGCGTCACGTTCCTCGCCGCCAGCGGGACGCGGGCGCGCAGCCTGCCGCTCACGTTCCGCCGCTGCGCGCGGGCCACGGTGACGCCGCGCTTCACCGGCTGACGCCGCTCAGAAGTCCCGTCACGGACCGGAGGCCCCGAGCGATCGGGGCCTCCGGCATCCGGGGCTCGCGGCGGCCTCGCGGCACTCGCGCACGAACGCTGCGATAAGGCGGTCGGCCTCGTCCTCCTCGGGATGCCAGAGGACGCCGAGCATGAAGCGCCGGCGCGCGTCCTCGATCGCCTCGACGGTGCCGTCGCCTTCGGCGCGAGCAGTGACGCGCAGGCCCGCACCCACGCGCCCGACGCCCTGGTGGTGGTAGCTCTTGACCGCGACTCGCGTGGCGCCGGCGGCGAGCGCGGCCAGGCTCCCGGGCTCGACCGCGACCGCGTGGTCGGCGAACTCGCCGCCCTTGCCCCGGTGGATGTCGCGCTCGAGCCGATCCGGCAGGTGCTGCTCCAGCGCGCCGCCGTAGGCGACGTTGACGACCTGCATTCCGCGGCAAACGCCGAAGCACGGCAGGTCGCGCTGGGCCGCGCCGCGCACGAGCAGCAGCTCGAACGCGTCGCGCTCGGCCGTCGCGGCCGCGGTCTCGGCATGCGGTCGCTGCCCGTAGGCGGCGGGATCGAGGTCGGCGCCGCCGGTCACGAGCACGCCGTCGAGCAGGTCGAGCAGCTCGGTCGGGTCGGCCAGGTCCCCGGGCGTCGGCGCGATCAGCAGCGGACGCCCGCCGGCGCGCGAGATCGCGCGCACGTACGTGAGCGGGACCATCGCCGCGGGCTCCGTCCATAGGCCGTACTTGACGACCTCGATGTTGCACGTCACCCCGACGTTCGGCGTCCGCCCGGTCACCGGCCGCAGTATGGCGAGCCGTCAGCGCGGCGCCCGCGCGCCGCCGGCCTTCAGAGCGAGCACCCGCGCGGCCGACTCCCGCACGCGCGCGCGAAACGGGGGCGAGCGCCGCGCCAGCTCGAGCAGGTGCTCGTAGACCGGCGCATACGAGCCCTGGCCGGTCAGCAGCAACAGATCGGCGCCGGCGCGCACGGCGCGCTCGGACACGGTCGTGATCGCCCCGGTTGCGATCGACGCCCGCGCCTCCATCGAGTCCGTCACGACGACCCCGCGGAAGCCGAGCCGCACGCGGAGCAGCCGTTCGACGATCGCGCTCGACTGCGAGGCGATCCGGTCCGGGTCGAGCGCCGGGTAGCGCGCGTGCCCGACCATCACGAGCGGCACGCCCGCCCGGATCGCGGCCGCGAACGGCGGCAGGTCGGTCGCCTCGAGCTCGGCGCGCGAGCGCGTGACCGTCGCCGGCGCGTCGTCGGTGTTGACCGTCGCGCCGCCGAGGCCGGGGAAGTGCTTCGCCGTGGCGGCGACGCCACCCGCTCGCCACCCGTTCACCGCCGCCGTCATCGCCGCGCTCGCCGCTTCCGGATCGTCGGAGAAGGCCCGGCCGCCGAGCGCGGCGCCCGCGACGCTCGGGACGTCGCCGACCGGCGCGAGACTGACCGTTATCCCGGCCGCGCGCAGAGCCGAGGCGGCCGCCTCGGCGTCGGAGCCGGCCGACCCGGCGCGGGCCTGTTGCGGCGCCGATGCGACCGGAGGCGCCCATGGCACGATCCGGATCTCGCCGCCCTCCTGGTCGACGGCGACCAGGGGGCGCCCGCCGGCGCCTCTCAGGCGCCGCGTCAGCGCGCGCAGCTGGTCCGGCGCCGTGACGTTGTCGCGGAACAGGATCACCCCGGCCGCGCGCCGTTCGCGCAGCGCGTCGAGCACGTAGGCGGGCGGCGTCGTGCCGGCGAAGCGCAGCACGATCAGCTGCCCGACCTGCTGGCGCAGGATCAGCCGGTCGACCGGCGTCCTGTCGCCGGCGCCCGGCGCGCCGAGCTCGTCGCGGGCGACCGCGCCCGGCCGCTTGCCGCCGCCGCGGTCCGAGACGGCGCCGACCACGATGCCGGTCACGAACGCCGCCAGCGCGGCGAGCAGCAGGTTGCGGCGGCGGCGGGCGATCAGAACGCGGCGATCGGGCACGCGCCGAGCAAACCAGACCCGGCCCGGCGCGGGGGAGCCGCTCAGAGTGCTCGCTCGGCCTCGTCGGCCACGTGGCGGGCGATCGCCAGCGCGGCTGTCCCGGCGGGGGAGGGGGCGTTGCGGACGTGCAGCGCGCGCTCCGTGTGCGAGAACGCGAAGTCGTCGACGAGCCGGCCGTCACGGGCGACCGCCTGGGCGCGCACGCCGGCCCAGGCCGGCTCTGCGTCACCCGGCTCGAGCTCGGGGACGTAGCGCGCGGCGGCGCGCGTGAGCGCCGCCGGCGAGAGCGCGTGGTGGAGCTCGGTCAGCCCGGTGCGCCACCAGCGCCGCGCCATCCGCCACGTTCCGGGCCAGCGCAGCGTCCGGCTCAGGCTGCGCCCGGGCGCGAGCAGGGCGGTCGGGCCGATCAGCACGTCGCCGCCGAGGTGGCGGGTGAGGTGGACGCCGAGGAACGGCAGGCGCGGGTCGGGCACCGGGTAGATCAGCCCGCGCACGAGCTCGCGGCGGTGGTCGACGAGCCGCATGTAGGCGCCGCGGAACGGAACGATCCGCGGGTCGGCGCCGGCGCCCGCCAGGACGGCGAGCCGATCCGACCACGCACCGGCGCAGAACACGGCGAAGCCGGCGGCCAGCTCGCCGCGGGAGTGGTGCAGCACGATGCGCCGGCCCGCCGCGCGCACGTCGACCGCGTGAACGCGCGCGCCCGTGACGATCTCGCCTCCCGTGTCGCGCAGGTCCTCGGCCAGCGCTCTCGCGACGGCCGCGAAGTCGACGATCGCGGTCTCCGGCGAGTGCAGCGCGGCGATCCCGGCCGCGTGCGGCTCGATCTCGCGCACGCCCGCGGCATCGAGGCGGCGCAGGCCCGGGACGCCGTTGGCCGCGCCACGGCGCGCCAGCTCGTCGAGCGCCGCCAGCTCACCGCGCTCGAGCGCGACGATCAGCTTGCCGCAGCGCTCGTACGCGAGGCCGCGCGCCTCGCAGTAGGCCGCCAGCTCGCGTACCCCCGCGACGCAGAGCAGCGCCTTGAGCGACCCCGGCGCGTAGTAGATGCCCGCGTGGGCGACGCCCGAGTTGTGGCCGGTCTGATGCGCGGCGACCCGGTCCTCGCGCTCGAGCACGACGACCCGGCGACCGGCATCGCGGCGCGCCAGCTCACGCGCGACCGCCAGCCCGACGATGCCCGCGCCGACGACCGCGAGCTCGGCTTCGCTCATCCGCGACGGCGCCAGACGTCGCCGTCGGCCGTCAGCACGCCGAGCCGGATCGACTTGCCGCAGTGCGGGCACGTGGCCATCGCGGCACAGTCGAGGTAGCCGGGATCGCCCAGGTCGGGGTCGAGCTCGAGGTTCGCGCACGGCCGCCACCAGTCCTGGAAGTGGTCGCCGCACCTCGGGCACTCGACCGTGATCGACTCGCCGGCAGTCATCGCCCTCGCCACGGATCCTACGCCGCCGGCGACGGCGGTCGCTATGCCGCCGCGGTCCGTCTGTCCGACGCGTCCGCGCGCTGGGCGTTGTCGACGATCGCGCCGACGATGCGCTCCCACGCGCCCCGCGGCAGGTCGTGGCCCATCCCCGCGATCATCACGAGCCGCGCGCCGGGGATCGCGGCGGCGGTCGCACGGGCGCCGGACGGGCGCACCATCTTGTCCTTCGTGCCGTGGATGACCACCGTCGGCGCGGTGATCCCGCGCAGCTCGGACGTCCGGTCGCCGGCGGCCAGGATCGCCGCGAGCTGGCGTCCGGTCCCGGCGGGGTTGTAGCCCCGCTCGTAGCTCAGCTCGGCCGCCCTGCGCGTCTCCTCCTCCTCGAACGGGAAGCCGGGGGAGCCGATCAGCCTGAAGACCGACACGGCCGACTCGATCGCGCCCTCGCGGTTCGTCGCCGGGCGGCGAATGAAGATCGGGTAGATGCGGAGGCCCGGCGTGCCCTTCCAGCGGTGCCCGGTGTTCGACATGATCGAGCCGAGCGAGAGCACCCGGTCGGGGTGCCGGGCGGCCATCGTCTGGGCGATCATCCCGCCCATCGACGCGCCGACGACGTGCGCGCGCTCGATGCCGAGGTGGTCGAGCAGGCCGATCCCGTCGGCCGCCATGTCGGCGAGCGAGTACCTGGCGGCGGACTTGTCGCGCAGCAGCAACTGCCTCAGCGTCGGGGGGCGGAGCCCGCGCATGTGCGTCGAGCGGCCGGTGTCGCGGTTGTCGTAGCGGATCACGAACAAGCCGTGCTCGACGAGCCGGCGGCAGAAGCCCTCCGGCCAGGCGACCATCTGCGTGCCGAGACCCATCACGAGCAGCATCGCCGGATCGTCGGCGCTGCCGAACGTCTCGAAGCAGATCTCGACGTCGCCGACCTTCGCGAGCTCCTCTGCCATGGTCTCCGAGGCTAGCGAGTTGCCGCCGCGCCGGGTCGCGCTCGGGTCTGCGGGTTTCCACGGTGTTGATCTGCGCTTCAACGGCCGATGCTTGGCTCGATGCGCCCGATGGCTCGCCTGCCCCTCACACTGCGCGCGCTCGTGCTCGTGCCGCTGCTCGCGGTCGGCGTCGATCTCGCGCGCGCGACGATCGCCTGCGGGCCGCGCTCCGAGAGCTGCCTCGAGGCCGCCGGCCAGGGCTGGCTCGGCGCGGCGGGAAGCGTGCTGATCGTGCTCTACGCGCTCGCGCTCGCGCTCGCCGTGAGCCGCGTCGTCCGCGGCGGGGCCGTGGCAGCGGGCTCGCCGGGCTTCCGGCGGCTGTGGCTGACCGGCACCGTCGCCGTCGCGGCCGTCTGCGCCGGCCAGGCGCTGCTGGCCGGCGCGCTCGGCGACGGCGGGGCGCTCGGCGGCGGCTGGCCCGAGCTGCTCGCGTTCTGCGCGGTCGCCGGCGCGGTGCTGGCGCTCGCCCTGCGGATCGCGCCCGCCGCCGAGGAGCTGATCAGCTCGCTGCGGCCCGCTGCACCGCGGCTACGGACAGGCGTCGCCCCCGTGCCCCACTGCGCCGCGGCTCGCGCGCATGGTCCCGCCGTCCGCTTCGCGCTCGCAACGCGCGAGCGCGGCCCGCCCGCTCCGCTCGACTGACGGCGCCTGCCGCGCCGTCGCGCGTCCGCTCGCGCCGGCCAGCTCGCCGGCGCGCCATCCATGTCGAGAAGGAGTCCCAGAATGTCGATCCATCCCAGCAAGCGCGAGCTGCGCGAGCTCCGCCGCGCCGAGCGCATCGCGAGCGAGCGCGCGGCCGCCGCCGCGATCGCGCGCCGGACGCGCGCCTTCCGGCTGCTCGCAGCAGCCGGCCTCGCCGCGGTGCTCGTCGCCGTCGCCGCGGTCGCTTCCTCCTCCGGCGGCCAGCCCGCCACCCCGGTCGAGCGCTCCGTCCTGTTCAGCGGCATCCCCGAGCGCGACGGCGTGCTCGGCGACCCCGATGCGCCGCTCACGGTGACCGAGTACGTCGACCTGCAGTGCCCGGTCTGCGCGACCGCCGCGCGCGAGACGCTGCCGGGCCTGGTGCGCGACTACGTGCGCACGGGCAAGGCGAAGCTCGACGTCCGCACGCTGCACTTCATCGGCCCCGACTCCGAGCGTGCCGCGCGGTTCGCGGCCGGCGCCGAGCGCCAGGGCCGCCTGTGGCCGTTCCTGGAGGCGTTCTACGCCGCCCA
>Ga0126306_10000993_pt1 | contig 14647 bp, 10 predicted proteins | sample Plot27_FD_92592 | JGI IMG/M metagenome (GOLD analysis project Ga0126306, IMG submission 92592) | Serpentine soil microbial communities from UC McLaughlin Reserve, CA, USA - Plot27 | ecosystem: Environmental > Terrestrial > Soil > Grasslands | place: USA: UC McLaughlin Reserve, Lake County...
CGCCGGCGCTCCCCCGGGCACCTTGCTCGCGCGCTTCGCGGCGGCGGCCGGCTTCGACCCGACGCCGCTCTACGCCTCCTCCGCGCACACCAACCCTGGGCTGGGGGTCGCCGGGAGCGAGGTCGTGCGCCGGCTCAACCGCAGGCTCGATGGGCGGCTCAACGGGCGTCAGCACGACCACGTGGTCCGCTACGTGGTGGCCGGCGGGCTGCGGGAGGTCGGCGACGAGCGCATCGGCCTCCCGGCCGAAGAGCTCCCCTGGCTCACCGGCGAGGCGCGACGGACCGTCGCGGCCGTCCGGCGCAGCGGCGCCCGCGTGGTCGGCGACCTCGACGACCTGCTCCCCAGACCCGACCCCGGTGCCCGGCTGCCGGGCAGCGCCACCGAGGAGGAGGTCGCCGCGGCCGCCCTGGTCGGGCTGGAGCGGCTCACCGAGCGCTACGGCCGGCTGTGGTGGCGGTCGCGGCGCGGCGACCCGGCACGATCCGAGCCGGAGGGGCTGCGGACGAGGGTCGGCAGCGCCCGGCGTCGGCTGGACTTCACCTGCCGGCGGCTCGTTGCCGACGCAGCAGACCGCAACCACCTCGCGGCGCGGGCCGTCGGTGCCTACCTGCGGGCCGGCCGGCGCTGACCGCCGACGGCCGGGCCGCCGGTCTCGGTGGGAGCACCTGCGCGGACCGTCAGCGGCAGCGCTCGCCGGTCGCGTTGCCCTCGGCCGGGCAGTCGTCGCCGCCCGAGCCGACGGCAGCCCCGACGGCGAACCAGACCGCCGCCAGGGCGATGACGATGAGCGCCGCTGCCACCAGCACGGCCAGCTGCGGTCGGACGGACTGGCGCTTCTGCGGGATCCCGGGCATGCCCGCTGCCTGGCCGCGTCGACGCGGCCCAAACCCGGCACGAGCAAGGCCTCTGACCCGGGGCACCGGGTCAGAGGCCTTGGTTGCGGAGCCGCCTGTCGGAGTCGAACCGACGACCTACGCATTACGAGTGCGTCGCTCTAGCCGACTGAGCTAAGGCGGCGGGCACCGGGCACGCCCGGCACGGCCCATGAGTCTAGGGCATCCGCACCCGTGGGCTCAGCGGCAGCGGGTGCCCTCGGCGGGCAGCTCGCCGTGCAACAGGTAGGCGTCGACGGCCCGGTCGACACAGTCGTTCCCCCGGCGGTAGGCCGTGTGCCCGTCACCGACGTAGGTGAGCAGCCGGCCCGCGTCGAGGGTGCTGGCCACCGTCTTCGACCACTCGTACGGCGTGGCGGGGTCGCGCGTCGTACCGACGACCAGGATCGGGCGCGAGCCCTCCGCCGTCGCGGGCGCGGCCTCGGTGGTCGCGGCCACCGGCCAGCCGAGGCACGGCAGGTTGCCCCAGGCGATGAACGCGCCGAAGACGGGTGACCGGGCGTCGAGCACCTGTGCCTGCGCGCGCTGCTCCTCGAGGGTGCGGGTCTCCGCCCGGTCGAGGCAGTTGACCGCGTACTGCGCCTCGAGCCCGTTGGTCGTGTAGTGGCCGCCCGGGCCGCGGTCGGTGTAGTAGTCGGCCATCGACAACAGCGTCGCGCCCTCGCCGCGACGCATCTCCGCCACACCCTGCCGCAGCAGCGGCCAGCCGCCCTTGTCGTAGAGGGCAGCGGCGATGCCGAAGACGACCAGTGCCTGGGTGGCCTTGCGGCCGTCCTCCCCGGGCAGCGGGTGCGCGTCGGTGCGGTCCACCAGCCCGGCGAGCTGCTCCCCTGCAGCGGCGGCGTCCCCGTCGAGCGGGCAGCCGGACCGCTGCACGCAGTCCTTCAGGAAGGCGTCGAGCGCACGCTCGAAGCCGGTGACCTGGCCGTCGGCGATGTCGGCTCCGGACGCCGCCGGGTCGACCTGGCCGTCCAGGACCAGCCGGCCGACGCGGTGCGGGAACCGCTCGGCGTAGGTCGTGCCCAGGTAGGTCCCGTAGGACTTGCCCAGGAAGGTGAGCCGCCGGTCGCCGAGCGCCGAGCGCAGCACGTCGAGGTCCCGCACCGCCTCGGTGGTGCTCACGTGCGCGGTGATCGCCGGTCTCCGGTCGACGCACCCCGCACCGAGCCGGCTCCACTCCTGTTGGAGCGCCTGCTCCTCGGCGGGGGTGTCCGGAGACCCGTCGATCGAGACGAAGACGTCGAGGTCGGCGTCGCTCAGGCAGCTCACCGGCGCGCTGCGCTGCACCCCTCGCGGGTCGAAGCCGACGATGTCATAACGCCGGCGGACGTCCTTGCTGACGACGGAGTCGGCGGCGAGGGCGTAGTCCACCCCGGAGCCGCCCGGGCCTCCGGGGTTGAGGAGCAGCGAGCGCTGCGGGCCGTCGCCGGACCGGGGCAGCCGCACCACGGCGAGCTCGATGGTCCGGCCCTGCGGCCTCGCATAGTCGAGCGGGACCTCCAGCCGGGCGCAGCGGAAGCCGCCGTGACAGGCGGACCAGCGCAGCCGCTGCTCGTAGAAGGGGGCCAGCGGACCGGCGCGCGGGGCGGCCTCGGCGGTCGTCGACGGTGCCGCCGCCGACGTCGTCGGCGAGCGGGTTCCTTCCGGGCGTACGTCGTCATCGCCGGTGCAGCCGGCGACGAGCGAGGCGACGAGGACGACCGCGACGGGCACGGCCACTGTGCCCGCTCGCCGCATGCCGCCTCCGTGGTCCCCCGCCGCCGGACCACCGCGGCCCGAGCGACGAGGCTAACCGCCCGAGGAGAACGCGGCGTCGAAGGCGGCCGCGGGCGGGTCGAATGCGAGCCGGCGGACGAACTCGAGCGCCTCCGGCGCACCGAGCAGCCGGTCCATGCCGGCGTCCTCCCACTCGATGGAGATGGGGCCGTCGTAGCCGATCGTGTTGAGCATCCGGAAACATGCCTCCCACGGCACGTCGCCGTGCCCGGTCGACACGAAGTCCCAGCCGCGGCGCGGGTCGGCCCAGGCAAGGTGCGACCCCATGCGCCCGTTGCGGCCGTTGCCGACCTGGCGCTTCGCGTCCTTGCAGTCGACGTGGTAGATCCGGTCCCGGAAGTCCCAGAGGAAGCCGACCGGGTCGAGGTCCTGCCAGACGAAGTGGCTGGGGTCCCAGTTGAGGCCGAAGGCCGGGCGGTGGCCGATCGCGTCCATCGTGCGGACAGTCGTCCAGTAGTCGTAGGCGATCTCGCTCGGGTGCACCTCGTGCGCGAACCGCACTCCCACCTCGTCGAAGACGTCGAGCACCGGGTTCCACCGGTCGGCGAAGTCCTGGTAGCCGTCGTCGACCATCGACTGCGGGACGGGCGGGAACATCGCGACGGTCTTCCAGATCTTCGATCCGGTGAAGCCGACGACCGTGTCGACGCCCAGGCGCCGCGCGGCGTGCGCGGTCGCCTTCAGCTCCTCGGCCGCCCGTCGCCGCACACCTTCGGGGTCGCCGTCGCCCCACACCCGGTCGGAGAGGATGCCGCGGTGCCGCTCGTCGATCGGGTCGTCGCAGATCGCCTGGCCGGCGAGATGGTTGCTGATAGCGAAGACCTTCAGGTCGTGCTTCTCCAGCAGGTCCTTCTTCGCCCGCAGGTAGGCGTCGTCCTCGGCCGCGGCTACCACGTCCAGGTGGTCGCCCCAGCAGGCGATCTCGAGGCCGTCGTAGCCCCATCCCGAGGCCAGTCGGCACATCTCCTCGAAGGGCAGGTCGGCCCACTGCCCGGTGAACAGCGTGATCGGTCGGGTCATGGTCTACTCCTCGACTCCGGTAGGTGGGTGCGGTGGGAGCGCCTCATGCGGGAAGGCGCCCCCACCGCGGCTGCGGATCAGTGCTGCGGGACAGTCGGCTGCCAGCAGCTCTCGGCGGCGGCGGAACGCTCGACCGCCTCGAGAACACGCTGCACCTGCAGGCCGTCGGCGAAGGACGGCGTGGGGTCCCGATCCGATCCGATGTCTCTAAGCAGGTCCACCACCTCGTGGACGAAGGTGTGCTCGTAGCCGAGCCCGTGCCCGGGCGGCCACCAGGCTTTCAGGTAGGGGTGCGACGGCTCGGTGACGAGGATCCGCCGGAAGCCCGACAGGTCGCCGTCCTCGCTCCCGTCGTGGAAGAGCAGCTCGTTCATCGACTCGAAGTCGAAGGCGATGCTCCCGGCCGATCCGTTGATCTCCAGCCGCATGGCGTTCTTGCGACCGGTCGCGAACCGGGTGGCCTCGAAGACGCCCAGCGCACCCTCGGAGAACCGCGCGAGGAACAGCGCGGCGTCGTCGACCGTCACCTCACCGGTGCCACCGCCCCCCGACGCCGAGAGCCCCGCGGAGGCCTGCGGGAGCGGCCGTTCCTTGACGAACGTCTCGGTCAGGCCCGAGACCCCGATGATGTCCTGGCCGGTCACGAACTGCGCGAGGTCGACGATGTGGGCGCCGATGTCCCCCAGCGCCCCGGACCCGGCCTTGTCCTTTTGCAGGCGCCAGACGAGCGGGAACTGCGGGTCGACGATCCAGTCCTGCAGGTACTGCGCGCGGACGTGGCGCACCGTCCCGAGACGGCCCTCGGCAACGATGCGCCGGGCGAGGGCGAGTGCCGGCACCCGGCGGTAGTTGAACGCCACCATCGACCGGACTCCGCGGCGGGCCGCCGAGTCGGCGGCCGCGACCATCGACTCGGCCTCCGCGACGGTGTTGGCGAGTGGCTTCTCGCAGAGCACGTGCTTGCCCGCCTCGAGCGCGGCGATCGCGATCTCGGCGTGCACGTCACCCGGCGTGCAGACGTCCACGAGGTGTACGTCGTCGCGGGTGATCATGTCCTTCCAGTCGGTCTCCGTCGAGGACCAGCCCATCCGCGCCGCCGCGGCTGTGACAGCGCCGGCGTCGCGGCCGCACAGGGCCGTCATCGCCGGGGCGAACGGCAGGTCGAAGAACCGACCCGCCGTCCGCCACGCCTGCGAGTGGACCGCGCCCATGAAGGCGTACCCGACCATGCCGACCCCCAGCACGGGGGTGTCCGGCCTGTCGTCGGTCATGTCACTTCCTTCGCTTCCTTCGTGGGCGGCGGGACTCAGGACTCGAAGCAGAGCGGCTCGTACTCCTCGAGGTTGTCCTCCGTGACGACCGGCGCGTTGAGCACGATGCGCTTGGGCACCTCGACCTGGACCAGGTCCGACATCCCCTTGTCCTGGGCGATCAGCCGGGCCAGCCTGATGCCGTCGGCTGCCTGGGTCGGCGGGTAGAGGACCGTCGCCTCCATCTCGCCGTCCTTGATCCACTGCATCGCGTTGCACGAGCCGGCGCCACCGATGAAGGCGAACTCGTCACGGTTGGCGTTGTCGAAGGCGGCCTTTACGCCGACGCCCTGGTCGTCGTCGTGGTTCCAGATGATGTCGATCTTGGGTGCGGCCTGCAGCAGGTTCGACGCCTGGGCCTCGCCGGACTCCACGGTGAACTCCGCGGCGACCCGGTTGTCGACCTCCTGGTCACAGGACTTCAGCGCGTCCGCGAAGCCCTGGGACCGGTCCTGGGTCAGCGGCAGCGCGTCGATGCCCGCGATCTCCGCGATCACCGGGTCGGCGATGTCGTTCTCTGCGATCAGCTCGCACGCGTACGTTCCCGCGGAGACGCCCATCCCGTAGTTGTCGCCGAGGATGGTGCTCCGCGCCGCGAACGGCGACGAGAACTCGCGGTCCACGTTGATGACCGGGATGCCGGCGTCCATCGCCTTGCGTGCGACGTCGGTCAGCGCCGCGCCGTCGGTCGGCAGCAGCACGATCGCGTCGACCTTGTCGTTGATGAACGTCTCGATCTGGCTGATCTGCAGGCTGGCGTCGTTGGTCCCCTCGGCCTGCTTGAAGTCGATGTCGTCGTACTTCGCCGCTTCCTCCTCCGCGGCGCTGTTGATGGCGGCCAGCCACCCGTGGTCGGCCTCAGGTCCCGAGAAGCCGATGGTGACGGTGTCACCGGTGTCGTCGTTGGAGCTGCCGGCGTTCTCGGCCGAGTTGCTGCCGCCGTCGTCGCCCGAGTCCTCGGGGTCGTTGCTGGTGCAGCCGACGAGGAGGGCGGCGGCGGCCAGCAGGGCGCCGGCACCCGCCACGCTCCGCCGGAGCGGGCTCGTGGTGCGCAGGGACATGAGTTCTCCTCAGGTGGGTCCCCGGCGGTCGCCAGGGTCGGTGGGTGGGACGGGAGGCGGGAAGTCGGGCGCGGTGGGACGTCATGAACCGGGCTCAGGGTCAGGGCGCGCCCTGCCGTGCGGAGACCCGCTGCTGGAGAAGGACGGCGGCGATGATGATCACGCCCTTCGCCACGGCCTGGGTCGAGGTGTCGAGGTTGTTGAGCGTGAAGACGTTCGTGAGGGTCGTGAAGATCAGGACACCGAGGACGCTGCCGACGATCGTCCCCCGGCCACCCGAGAGCAGCGTGCCGCCGATGACGACGGCTGCGATCGCATCGAGCTCCCAGAGGTTGCCGTGCGTTGAGCTGCCGGTCGTCGTGCGGGCGACGATCATGACGGCCGCGACCCCACATGCCAGCCCGAGCAGGATGTAGAGCAGCGCCGTGTGCCGACGGACGTCGATGCCGGCCAGCCGCGCCGCCTCGGGGTTGCCGCCGACCGCGAGGGTCCGGCGCCCGAACGTCGTCCGGTTGAGGAGCACCCAGCCCCCGGCCGCAGCCAGCGCGAAGATGATGACCAGGACCGGGACACCGAGGACGTCACCGCCGAACACGTCGACGAACTCGTCGACGGTGACGATCTGGGTCTTCTTCTCGGCGATGATCTCGGCCAGCCCACGAGCGGCGGCCAGCATCGCCAGCGTGGCGATGAAGGGCGCGATCCGGCCGTACGCGATGAGGACGCCGTTGACCAGGCCGCAGCCCGCGCCGACCGCCAGCGCGGTGAGGACCATCAGGCCCCAGTGGGTGTCCTCGGCCATCGTCTGGGTCGCCAGCGTCGTGGACCAGACCGAGGCGAGGGCGGCGATCGCGCCGACCGACAGGTCGATACCCCCACCGGTGATGACGAACGTCATGCCGATGCTGACGACGCCGATGATCGAGGCCAGCCGCAGGATCGTCAGCATGTTGTCGACGCTGGCGAAGCGGTCGCCCGCGGTGGCTATGCCGATCACCACCAGGATGGCGAGGGCGATGACGAGGCCGAGGTTGCGGCCCGCCGGGTTGCTCAGGAAGCGGATCAGCGGCGACTCCGCACTGCGCTCACCAGCGCTGACAGCGGCGCGCTCCACGCGGCCGCGCTCGTCCTGGGGCGGTGCGGCAGCCTGCGCCGGTGTCCGCTCGCTCACTGCTCTGCCATCTCTCTGCTGCCTTCCATGACCAGATCGAGCACGCGGTGCTCGTCGATGTCGGTCGCCCGTCCCTCGTGGACGACGCGGCCCTCGCTGATGACCAGCACCCGGTCGGCCAGGCCGAGCACCTCTTCCACCTCGCTGGAGACCACGACGACGGCGACCCCGTCGGCCGCCAGCCTCCGCACGAGCGCGTAGATCTCGCTGCGTGCACCCACGTCGACGCCGCGCGTGGGCTCGTCGAGCAGGAGGACCCGGCAGCCCCGGAGCAGCCACCGCGCCAGCACGACCTTCTGCTGGTTGCCGCCGGACAGCGTGCGCGCCGCCCGGGTGACGCCGGTGGGGCGGACCTCCAGCGACGTAGCGAGCTCCTCGGCGGCGGCCTGCTCCTGGCGACGCCGGACGAAGCCGAGGCGGGTGAAGCGCGACAGCGACGAGAGGCTGACGTTGCGGGCGACCGACTGGTCGAGCAGCAGCCCCTGGCTCTTGCGCTCCTCCGGGGCCAGGCCGACCCCCGAGTTCACCGCGACCCGCACCGAGCCGTTGCGCAGCGGCCGGCCGTCGACGGTGACCGAGCCCGCGGTCGCCCGGCGGGCGCCGTAGACGGTCTCCAGGATCTCCGACCGCCCGGACCCGACCAGCCCGGCCAGGCCCACGATCTCGCCGGCGGCGACGGAGAACGACACGTCGGCGAACTCGCCGGCCCGGGACAGTCCCTCGACCGCGAGCACCGGGTCCGTCGTGGCGGCGGCCGGACGCTCGGGGAAGACGTACTCGATGGAGCGGCCGGTCATCAGCCGAATCAGGTCGGGTGTCGAGGTCTCGGCCGCGATCAAGCCGGTCGCCACTGTCCGGCCGTCCTTGAGGACGGTCACCCGGTCGGCGATCTGGCGGATCTCCTCGAGGCGGTGCGAGATGTACACCACGGCGACGCCCTGAGCCGACAGGTCCCGGATGACGCGGAACAGGTTGTCCACCTCGCCGGAGTCGAGCACCGCGGACGGCTCGTCCATGATGATCAGCCGGGCGTCGTGCGAGAGGGCGCGGGCCATGCTGACGATCTGCTTGCCGGCCGCCGAGAGGAGGCCGACCTCGCGGCCGGGGGAGAGCTCGGAGTGGCCGAGCCGCTTCAGCAGGTCCCGGGTCCGGGCGTTGGTGGCCGCCGGCCTGGTCATCAGCCGGGAGTCCTCGTGACCCAGGTAGACGTTCTCGGCGACGGTCAGGCCGTCGACGAGGTCGAGCTCCTGGTAGATCGTGGCCACGCCGCGTCGCATCGCGGCCTGGGGGTTGGCCAGGCGGACCTCCTCCCCGAGCCACGTGATCGAGCCGCCGTCTGGCTGGTGCGCACCGGCGAGGACCTTGATCAGCGTCGACTTGCCCGCGCCGTTCTGGCCCAGCAGCGCGTGCACCTCTCCCGCGCGGACGTCCAGGTCGACCCCGTCGAGAGCGCGGACGCCGGGGAACTCCTTGACGATGCCGGTCATCGCGAGCAGGGGCTGGTCAGCCGCAGGCTGCGTCGTCGGCTCAGGCATGGCTGAGCACCGAGTCGGAGACCATCCGGGCCGCGCCGACGACACCGGCTTGGTGTCCTAGCTCGGACAGGACGATCGGAAGGTTGCCGGTGGCGAGAGGCAGCGACCGGCGGTAGACGACGCTGCGGATCTCCGCGAGCAGCGGGTGTCCCAGGCCCATCGAGACCTCGCCGCCCAGCACCACCATGCCGGGGTTGAAGAAGCTGACCAGCCCGGCCAGCAGCAGGCCGAGGTTGCGGCCGCCCTCACGGACCAGTTCCAGTGCGGCGGCGTCCCCGGCGGCCATCGCCACCGCGACGTCGGCGGCCGTCAACGTCCCGGCCTCCCGCAGGCGCTCGGCCAGCAGGTCGGAGCGTCCGGATCGGGCGGCCTCGGTGGCGTCCCGGGCCAGCGCCGCGCCACTGAAGTGGGCCTCGAGGCACCCCACGTTGCCGCACGTGCACATCGGCCCGTCGTCGTCGACCCGGATGTGGCCGATGTCGCCCGCGCTGCCGCTGGCCCCCCGGTAGACGGCACCGTCGACCAGGATCCCGCAGCCGACACCGGTGCCGACCTTGACGAAGAGCAGGTCCTGCACCGAGCGCGCCAGTCCGGCGTGCATCTCGCCCAGCGCCATGATGTTCACGTCGTTGTCCAGCAGGACGGTGCAGCCGAGGTGCTGCGCCAGGACCGAGCGGACGGGGTACTGGTTCCAGCCCGGCATGATCGGCGGCGCCACCGGGACGCCGTCGCGGAACGAGACCGGCCCGGGGACCCCGACCCCGGCTCCGTGGACCTCCAAGGCGCTGTCCTCGGCGCGGAGCTTGCCGACCAGCTCGAGGACGACCGCCAGGACCGACTCGGGGCCGGTGCGCACGTCGATGGCCTCGCTGACCTGCTCGAGCACGGTCAGGTGCGCATCGGTCAGCGCCACGTCGACCGAGGTGGCGCCGATGTCGATGCCCAGGTAGCGAAGGCCACCCGCGAGGTCGACGATCGAGGAGCGGCGCCCGCCACGCGAGGCGGCGAGGCCCCGTGGCTCGATCAGACCGATCTCGGTGAGGCGGTCCAGCTCGACCGCGAGCTTGGAGCGGGAGAGCCGCACCGCATCGCCCAGCTCGGCCCGGCTGACCGGGCCGAGGTCGCGCAGCAGCCTCAGCAGCATCGACTGGTGGGCGTTCTCGGGGCCGACGAGCACCCGCCGCATGTGTGTGCCTCTTCCGTCTGGTCCGCGGCCCGCACCACGAACGTGGCGGTGACGTTAGAACAGAACCGCCGTGTAAGGAAGAGGTTTCGTGAAAGTCTCGAGAACTTTTTCTTTGAGCGGGACGAAGTGCCAGCTCCGGACCTCAGGCCAGGTCAGCACGGTCGTACAGTCCGCTGCATGTCCGAGCATGACGTGAACTAGGTCACAATGACGGCTTGACAGGGTCTAAATCGGACGGACATTGTTCCGTCACAGGAAAAAGTCGGCCGGTCCGCGTCCTAAGGGCGGGCGCCCGCGCCCGGCCCCACGGCCGCCCACCCCTGCGTCCCAGCTCGCCCGACCCGCCCGACCCGCCCCCCAGCCGCCGCTCACCCGCCATCGACACGTCTGGCCCAGCGCCTGCGGGGCCGGACACCCCCCACTCGAAGGGACCGCGACATGACAGGACCACCCCCGCAGCTGAGCCGCCGGGGCTTCCTCAGCGTCTCCGCCGGCGCCGCGATGGCCGTGACGCTGGGCCCGGCCCTGGGCACGGCGCTCGGCAGCCCGGCCGCCGCCGCCGACGCGAGGGGGCTGATCCGGACAGCGTCACGGCGGACGCCCCGGCCCCGGTCCCCCAGGGCCGGGGCGTCCGTCCGTGCGGTGGGTGGGATGGTCAGCCGCCGCGCAGGGCCACCGTCATGGCCTCGACCGCGAGCAGCGGTGCGACGTTGACGTCGACCTGCTCGCGGGCCCGCAGCACAGCGTCGATCCGCCGAAGGGTCGTCTCCGGCGAGCTGGACCGGCCGATCGCGGTCACCGCCTCGCGCATCTCCTCGTTGACCAGCTCGACCTCGGCCCCGGCCTGGACGGCCAGCACGTCGCGGTAGAAGCCGGCCAGGTCGACCAGGGCGCGGTCGATGCCGTCGCGCTTGGCACGGGTCGCCCGGCGCCGCTGCTCCTTCTCGAGCTCGCCCAGCGCGGCACTCGCACCCGCCGGCTGGCGGGCGCCGACACCGATGCCCAGAGCCCGCTTCACGTGCTCGGTCTCGGCCGCGGCCCGCGCGGTCGACGCCTCGTCGGCGTCCTCGGTGGCCGCGGCCACCAGCTCGGCGGCGGCGGTGATCGCGGCGCTCACCCGGTCCAGTGACTGCGGCAGCCGCATCACGTCGTGGCGCCGCAGCCGCGCCTGCTCGTCGGTCGCCAGCCGCCTCGCCCGCCCGATGTGCCCCTGCGCGGCCCGGGCGGCGAAGCCGGCCATCCCAGGGTCGACCCCGTCGCGGCGCACCAGGACGTCGGCCACCGCCGCGCTGGAGGGAGTCCGCAGCGACAGGTGCCGGCACCGGGACCGGATCGTCGGCAGTACGTCGTCGACCGACGGCGCGCAGAGCAGCCAGACCGTGCGCGGCGTCGGCTCCTCGATCGCCTTCAGCAGGACGTTGCTGGTGCGCTCGGCGAGCCGGTCGGCGTCCTCCACGACGAGAACCTGCCATCGGCCGCCGGACGGGTGGGTGGCTGCCCGGCCGACCAGGCTGCGCACGTCCCTGATCAGGAAGCTGACGCCCTCCGTGCGCACCACCTCGACGTCGGCGTGGGTGCCCCCCAGCGCGGTGTGGCACGACGCGCACTCACCGCACCCACCGCGTGGGCACTGCAGCGCCGCGGCGAAGGCCCGCGCCGCCGTCGAGCGCCCCGACCCGGGCGGCCCGGTGAACAGCCAGGCGTGGGTCATGCCGGCCGGCTCGGCCACCACGCGGACCAGCACCTCGACGGTGCGGTCCTGGCCGACCAGGTCGGCCCAGACGCCCTCGCCCACCCCGGGAGGCGGACCAACGGGGAGGTCGGACGTCGGGGGCGCCGCGGTCACGGTGTCACCGGTCGTCGCCGCGGTCGGTCACCCGCGGCAGCTGGACCGTCCGGTCGTCGTCGTCGGCGCCGAACAGCTCGTCGGTGAGGCTGAGCTCGCGGGTCGGGTCATCGGCGCGCCGGCGCCCGGTGAGCTGGTCGTCGGGGTCGCCGTGCCCGCCGTGGCGGTGGCCGGCCGCGTGCCGGGAGGTGCGGGTCTGCTCGCGCTCGGCCCGGTGCGCCTCGCGACGGTCCCGACGGGCCTCGGCCTCGGCGGCCCGGCGGGCGGCCCGTTCGGCCTCCTCGCGGTCGTGCTCGGCCTGCGCGACGGCACGGCGCTCGGCCTCCTCGCGGGCCCGCACCTCGGCCTCGGCGGCAGCCAGCCGCCGGCGCTCCTCGAGCAGGGTCTCCTCCTGGCGGTGGCGGGCCTCGGCCTCGGCGGCCTCGCGCCGGGCCTGCTCCTGGGCGGCGGCCCGCTGACGGGCCTCCTCCAGGCGCCGCAGCTCCGCCTCCACCCGGGACCGCTCCTCGGCAGCCCGCCGAGCCGCCTCGCGCTCCTCGCGCTGGGCGGCGCTCAGCGGCAGCACCGGCTCCAGCCGGGCCCGGATCGCGGCGGCCACCTCGTCGGGGTGCCCGGTCGCGTCCACCACGAGGTAGCGCGGCCCGCCGCGGCGCGCCAGGTCGAGGAAGCGCTCGCGCACCCGCTCGTGGAAGGCCAGCGGCTCGGCCTCGAGCCGGTCCGGCGCGGTCACCCGGAGCAGCCCGTCAGCGGCCGGCAGGTCGAGCAGCACGGTCAGGTCGGGGACGAGCCCCTCCGTGGCCCAGCGGGACAGCCGGGCCACCTCGGCGGGCGCCAGGTCGCGCCCGGCGCCCTGGTAGGCGACCGAGGAGTCGACGTAGCGGTCGGTCACCACCACGTGGCCGAGCGCCAGCGCCGGCGCGATGACGGTCGCGACGTGCTCGGCCCGGTCGGCTGCGAAGAGCAGCGCTTCGGCCCGCGGCGACAGCGCAGGTGCCGGCCGACCGTCGTCGCCGGTGGGGTCGAGCAGCACCGACCGCAGCCGGCGGCCCACCTCGGTCGCGCCCGGCTCGTGGGTGACCACGACGTCGTGGCCCAGCGAGGTGAGCCAGGCCTCCAGGGCTCGTGCCTGGGTGGACTTGCCGGCACCCTCGCCACCCTCGAGCGCGATCAGGAAGCCGTAATCCCGCCGGGCCTCGGTGCGCGGGCCCACCGGCTCGCTGTGGAAGGCCGCTGCGACGTCGGCCGCGACCGGCACCCCACGGCGGTCGTCGAGGTGGCGGAACGACACGATGCCGAGCGCGGCCGCGAGCAGGCCGGCCAGCAGGAAGGTGATGGCGGCACCGTTGTAGGTCAGCACCATCGCGTCGCTGACCCGGATCTCGTGCTGGCCGAAGGCGGCGGCGAGAAGCGGGGCGACCGCCAGCACCAGGACCAGCACGACCCGGACCGTGGTCTGCACGAACGCGAACGTTCGGCCGCGCAGCTCGTCGGCGACCTCGAGGCCGAGCAGCGTGTAGCCGGTCACCCAGGCGACGCCGGCGAAGGCGCCGATCACCAGTGTCACCAGGACGGCGATGACCATGTTGGGGATCAGCGCGAGCAGCGAGAGCGCCAGGCCGGCCGCGAAGATGCTCAGCCCGAACAGGCGCCGCCGGCTGAAGTCGGGCAGCAACCGCGGCCCGACCAGCATGCCGAGCGCCAGGCCCATGAACACCGTCCCGAAGAGCAGGCCGTAGCCCGGGTCGCCGGCACCCAGGTCGGTGACGAAGGTGCGGGCCAGGCCGATCACGGCGCCGCCGGCCGCGAAGGCACCGAGCATGCCGAGCACCAGCCCGCGGACCAGCGGGGTGCGCCCCACGTAGGTCCAGCCCTCGACCATGGTCCGCCAGACACCAGGGGGGTGGGCGCCGACTCCCCGGTCGCGGGCCGGGATGTCGGTGAGCCGGACGATGGTCGCCGCGCTGACCAGGAAGGTGGCCGCATTGACGTAGAGCGCGAGCTCGACCTGGTCGATGGCCGGCACCGGGTTGTCGAGGATGCCGGAGAGCAGCGCCAGACCGGCGAAGACCGCGGCGGCGACCGGCGCCGAGCCGTAGGTGGTGAACAGGCTGAGCTGGTTGGCCGTCTCCAGGCGCTCGCGGGGCACCAGGTTGGGGATCGTGGCCTCCTTGGCCGGGATCCACACCAGGCTGGCGACCTCGATGAGCAGCGTCGCGACGAGCAGCCACCACAGGGTGCCGACCAGCGGTATCGACAGGAACAGGGCGAACCGCGCGACGTCGCAGACCACCATCGTCCAGCGCCGGTCGAGACGGTCGGCGACGACCCCGCCGAGCGGCCCGATCAGGATCGCCGGGGCGAGCCGGAGGATGAAGACGCCCGCGATGGCCAGGTTGGCAGCGGCGTAGCCGTCATCGGCCAGCCGCGGCGCCAGAGCGGTCAGCGCGAGCAGGCCGAGCCAGTCACCGAGGCTGGACAGCGAGAGCGCGGTCCATAGCCGGCGGAAGGCGGGGATCCGCAGCACGCCGCGCAGGTCGTGGTCCGGGATGACCTGCGTGGCGGTGCTCACCGGGCCAGCGTAGACGGCACCGCCCACGGACCGGCGCAGCGTCCCCAGGCCGATCCGGGCGTCCGCAGGCCCCCGTCGGCGGCCCTCACTTCTCGGTCGCGGCCTTCTTGGCCGTCTTCTTCGCGGTCGACTTCTTGGCCGTCTTCTGGGCTGCGCGCTTCTTCGGCGCCGGCCCCTTGGCGCGCTTCTCGGCCAGCAGCTCCGCCGCCCGCTCGATCGTCACGCTCTCGACCGAGTCCGCCTTGCGCAGGGTGGCGTTGGTCTCACCGTCGGTGAC
>Ga0126306_10000994_pt1 | contig 14643 bp, 13 predicted proteins | sample Plot27_FD_92592 | JGI IMG/M metagenome (GOLD analysis project Ga0126306, IMG submission 92592) | Serpentine soil microbial communities from UC McLaughlin Reserve, CA, USA - Plot27 | ecosystem: Environmental > Terrestrial > Soil > Grasslands | place: USA: UC McLaughlin Reserve, Lake County...
CGCCGAGTAGACCTGCATGTCAACCGGCGTTCCGCTGCCCAGCCCGGAAGCGGTCAAACGCTCTACCACGACTGCTACTTCGTCTGTCTCGAACAGAACCTCGTCCACAGAGACGTCGAACTCAGCCCATGCCTCACGAGTGTCCCGTACCCACTCTTCGAGCGCGGCTGCACCGCGGTAAAGGGGGTCGAATCCCAGCGAACCCTCCCGTCGTGCCCAACTCCACGTCCGCGGTGGCCAGTGCCGTCAACGCGCTGTTGTCGCCCGTGCGAACGCTTCGAGTGCGCAGCGGAGGACATCGACCTTCTCCTGCGACATCGCCCGCCAAGTATCCCAGCGACGGGCGGCTACGCCGCGACTGGCGCGGCTCGCGCTGTGGCGAGGGCGCAGGCGAGCTTGGCGAGGATCGTCAGATCAGCGTGAAGGCGAACCCTCTCGATGCCTCGGACTCGCAGCGGCACTAGTGCCCACTCGTGCCTGTAGGACGCCCCGGAATTCGATGTAGACGTGGATCAGACCAGCAACAAACGCCGCTCTGGAAGCGGCCTAACGAGTTTCGCTAGAAGCCCTAGGCGCCGGGCCTGCTCCCCCAGCCCGCCACCATCAACGGGCTGACGAAGACGTTGGCCGGGTCGTCGACCATCGCGAGGGCTGCCTCGATCTCGTCATCGCTGAGCGCGCCGGCCTCGACCAGGGCCGGGCGAAGGGACTCGAGGCTCAGCCGGATGAACGCCGACCCCGGCTCGCCGCCGCGGTAGACCCGGGCGCGGGCGTCGGCGTCGACCTGCTCGAGCCCGACGTCCTCCAGCTCGGGGACCAGCTTGCGCCCGTACTCGGGGTCGAAGCCGGCCTTGGCCATGAACCCGGTCACCGCCTCGGTCGTGCGGTCGAGCAGCTCGTGCTCCGGATACACGCGGAATGACGCGAAGGAGTAGTCCTCGAGCACCAGCCAGCCGCCCGGTCGCAGCGGCGGGACCATCCGCTCCAGCGCCGGTCGGCCCAGGTGCTCCACCACGAGCCGCGCGTGCACGAGGTCGTAGGCCCCTTCAGGTAGCGGATCGCGCAGGATGTCGTGTTCGCGCACCTCGAGGTTGGGCGCGTCCAGCGCGTCGAGGTAGCGCGTGGAGACGTCCGTGGCCAGCACCGCGCCCTCGGGCCCCACGCGCTCGGCGAGCCACTCGGCGATGGACCCGCCCCCGGCGCCGATCTCGAGGCAATGCCACCCAGAGGCGATGCCGAGCGACTCGATGACCGCCTTTGTGCCGGGGTCCCAGAGCGCCTCCATTCCGGCGAGGCGCCGGCGCTCCTCCTGCCACTGCTGGTCGTACACGTAGCTCCCGGGTCCCATGCAGTCGTAGATACCCGAGGTGGGGCGCCTATTCCCGGGCCCGCGCCTCCAGCTCGCGCGCGCTCGCCCGGGCCTCCAGGAAGAGCGCTCGCGCCGAGTTGGAGAGGGGATCGAGGTAGAGCGCGCCGCGCACGGTCTGGGCCGCCTCGTTCGGGCGTTCGAGCGTGCCCAGCTGGAACGCCGCGAGCCGGTACCAGGTCTGCGGATCGCCGGGGAACTTCAGCACGGCCTCCTCGAGCGTGGCCTCGGCTGCGGTCTCCTGGCCGCCCTGCGTCTCGACCGCCGCCTGCACGAGCAGCGGATCGGAGCTGAGCGGATTCAGGTCGGCTGCACTCTTCGCCTCGGCGATGGCCGCCCCGTAGTCGCCGGCATCGGCAAGCGCCAGGGCGTCGCTCGTCTTGCGGTTGGCCGCCTGGGGCTGCCAGATCGCCCACGCCGTGAGCAGGGCCGTGATCAGCACGCCCGCCGCGGCCAGGAGCCGCGGCGACGACGGGCGCCGCGGCGGCGCGCCCAGCTTGACCGTGGCCGCCCCGCCGTCGGCTGCCGCAATCGGGCCGCGCCCGGCCACGAACCCTGCCGCCACCATGGCCATCGCGGTCGGTCCTGTGACGAACCAGGTCCAGTCGATCGCCGACTGGAGCCCGAACACGATCGCGATCAGCGCCAGCCCCACCACGGCCACTCGCTCGCCGTCCCAGTCCCGACGCGCCGCCGGGGCCTCGGCCTGCCGGCGAAACGGCAGGCGACGCGGGTAGAGGGCCGTGGCCCGGGCCGCCGCCACGAGCCAGGCCAGCAGCAGGGCTGAGCTCAGGACGACCCCGACGATGCCCAGGTCGGCCATCGTCTGCGGCACGAACCCGTGCGCGTGGCGCGTGATGCTCCCGTCGTTCCGGTGGCGCAGGCGCGTGGTGGAGAAGTTGCCGGCCCCAAGGCCGACCGACGGGCGGTCGTCGAACACGCGGTCCGCCTCCCGCCAGTACTTCCCGCGGGTGGATGACGCGGCGGCGAAGCGTCCCGCGCCCTGCTCGGAGGGAGCCGTGTCCGTCTCGCTCGTGAGCTCGTCGACGCGATCCTCGATCGTCCCGCCGATGCCGCGATCGCTGAACGCGACCGAGGTGAACGCCACCAGCGGCACCACGCAGGCGATCGCGAGGGCCGCGACCCCGATCCGCTTGCGCATGCGCATCGAGGGCAGGCCGCGCTCCAGGCCCAGATTCACCACCAGCCCCGTCAACGCGAGCACGAGCGCCATCAGCACGAGCAGCAGGCCGAACTCGCCCGCCACGCTCTCCTTCACGGCGAGTGGTTGCGCCGTCTCCGCGAACGCGTCCTTCGAGAGCGCCCATGCCGCCACCGCGCCCGCAACGGCCGCCGGCGCGAGGATCACCGGGAGGCTGCGAAGGCGCAGCGGGACGATCGCGAGCCAGGCGACGGCGCCCACCAGGGCGGCCGCCAGCGCGCCGCGCGACTGGGTCAGCAGGATCGCCAGGATCACGGCGCCCATGGCGGGGTAGGCGAGCACGCGAGCGGCCACGCTGCCTGCCCGGCGCGTGGCGAGCCAGAGCAGCCCAGGCACCGCAAGCGCTGCCGTGGTGCCCACCGCGTTCCAGTACTCGAAGGGCTGGCCGATCCGATTCGAGATCTCGTTCTCGCCGATCGAGGCTGGCCACACCCGGGCCGCGAGGGCGTAGACCACGGTCGCCACGGCGGCCAGCAGGATGCCCTGGATCACCACCGGCGTGGCCCGCGGCGCGATCCGCGCGCCGGCCACCGCGGCGACGAACACCGCGAGGTAGGCGAGCGTGCGGCCGGCCTCGACGTACGCCAGCCCGGGCATCACCGCCCAGGTCACCGACAGGGCCGTGAACGCGGCGAGCGCGCCGAACAGGACGACGCAGGTGGCCCCGTGGACGCGATCCCGCCGGCCCCACACCACGGCGGCGCCCACCACGAGCGCGCCCGCGAGCACCATCAGGATCTCGGTGGTCGTCGTGCGGTCGAGCTGGGTGCCGCCGGCGGCACCGAAGGCGACGCCCGCGAGGGCGCCGCCGAGGATCAGTGCGAAGCCCCGGGCACTACCGACGAGGGCGAGGGAACGGGACACGCAGGGTCCGGATCTTGGACAGGACCGGGATTCGGCCGAGGGCCGGCACGCGGCTGCGGAGGGCGAGCACGCCGCCGGCGAGCGCCAGCAGCCCGAGTGCGATCAGCGCGAGCAGCAGCGGCGTGGGCATCTCGTTGCTCGCGCTCGCCAGGTCGAACAGGCCGTTCGAGCCGGGCTTCACGGTCTCGTCGCCCACCTGCAGGTTCGGCTCGGGCGGATCCCCGCCCGACTCGCCCGTGATGGCGGCGAGGTCCTGGCCATCCTCGTCGCGCTTGGCTTGCTCCTCCGCCGAGATCGACCCGCTGGTGCCGTCGGCGCCCGAGCCGCCTGCGCTGGGCCGGCCCTTGCCCTTGTCCGAGCCGCCGTTGATGGCGGCCGTGAGGACGTCGCGGCAGAGACCGTACTCGTCGGAGTCGCTGGGCAGATTGTCGAGCGCCTTTTTCAGCTCGGACTGCGAGTAGTTGTGGTCGAGATCGTCGTCGAATGCGCAGTCGGTCAGCGGGCTAGCCGCCTGTGCGCTCGCAGGCACGAGCACGAGCGCCAGGGCGCCCAGCAGGGCCAGATTTCGTACGACACGGATCACGATGCGAATTCCTTCCTTAGGGCGGGTAGCGGGCAGGGAAGGGAACGCGGCGAGCGTGCACAAGGCCGGTACCCCCCAGACCGCGCGGCGCAGGCTAGCAATCGATTCGGCCGCCCGGCCCGCAGTCCTTCAGCCATGGGTTCTCCCCGGGTCGAGGTCAACGCTAACGCCTGCGACCCAGGCATTAAGGCAAAGTTGCGGTGTGCCGGTCCCGTGCGCCATCGTCCCGCCCGTCCCCGTGCCGTACCGCGAGCCGCTGTTCGCGCGCCTGGCCCAGCGGGGTCGGATCAGCCCACACGTGATCTACCTTGCGCCCGCCCAGCCGGGCTGGGACCAGCGGGCCGACTGGTTCACGGCGCGCGGCGGCTATCCGGTCGAGACGCTTCGCTCCTGGCAGCGGACGCGGCCGGGACGCTCCCCCCTGATGGTGGCGCGCGGGCTGGGTCGGGCGCTGCGCCGAGCACAGCCGGCCTGCGTCGTCAGCTGGGAGTACGGGCCCGCCACCTGGCGCGCGCTCGCCTGGTGCCGCCGGCGCCGCCGCCCGCTCGTGGTGTTCAGCGAACTCACGCCCTGGAGCGACTCGGAGCTGTCCGACACGCAGCTACGCGTGCATCGCGCGCTCACCCCGCGCGTGGACCGGTTCGTGGTCACGAGCTCCCAGGGACGGGAGCGACTGGTGCGGATGGGGGTCGACCCCGCCCGTGTCGAGGTGGCGCTGCAGAGCGCCGACCTGGGTCCGTACGAGGCGCTTCCGGACCGGGCCGGCGCGCCCGTGCGCGTGCTGTGCGTTGGCCGGCTCGTGCCCGACAAGAACCTCGATACGCTGATCGAGGCCTTCGCCGCCACGGGCCTCGGGGCCGACCAGGCCGAGCTCGTGCTCGCGGGCGCGGGACCGCTCGAGCAGGACCTGCGAGCGGCGGCGGCCCGCACGGGCGCCGCGGTGGGCTTCACGGGCTTCGTGGCGCCGGACGATCTTCCGGGGCTCTACGCGGAGGCCGACGTGCTCGCGCTCGTGAGCACCTACGAGCCGTTCGGGGTGACGATGCGCGAGGGCGCCGCGGCCGGTCTCCCGCTCCTGTGCACCCGGCGGGCGGGCGCCGCCGGCGACGTGGCGGTTGAGGGGGAGAACGCACTGCTCGTGGACCCCTCGGATCGCGACGCGATCGCCTCGGCGCTGCGCCGGCTCGTGCTGGAGGCGGACCTGCGCAGGAGGCTCGCCGCCGGCAGCCGCGCCGTGACGGAGCGGCACCCGCTCGAGGCCGACGCCGAGGCGTGGGAGCGCGCGGTACTTGGCGCGGTGGCGGCGCCCTCCGCGAGGCGCACGCAGACGAGCCGATCCTCGAGACGAACGCCGCCGCCTTCTACCGACTGAGCTGATTCTGCGTGCACCGGATACGGTGGTGGGGGTGACGCGGCTGAGGCGCAACCTGAACGTGGGGGCCGTCGTCGTGCCCTTCCTCGCCTTCCTGGCGGCGATCCCGCTCCTCTGGAACCGGCTCGTGAGCCCGCTCGATCTGGCGCTCCTGATAGCCGGCTACCTCCTGTCGGTGGGCAGCGTGACGATCGGCTTCCACAGGCTTCTCACGCACCGCTCGTTCGAGACCTATCGCCCCGTCAAATGGACGTTCGCGTTGCTCGGCTCGATGGCCGTTCAGGGCCCCGTGATCGGCTGGGTCGCGGACCACCGCAAGCACCACGCGCATACCGACCGCGACGGCGATCCCCACAGCCCGCACGTGGGCCACGGCACGGGCCTGTGCGGGCTCTGGCACGCCCACATCGGCTGGCTCCTCGAACACCCTTCCGGCGTCGAGGCCAGCCGCTACGCGCCGGACCTGCTCGAGGACCCGGTCATGCGGGCGATCAACCGCGGCTTCGCGCCGCTCACCGTGCTGAGCCTGTCGCTCCCGTTCGGGATCGGCTGGCTCCTCACCGGCGGACTGGCCGGGGCGCTCATCGCCCTGTTCTGGGGCGGCCTCGTGCGCGTCTTCTTCGTCCACCACGTGACCTGGTCCATCAACTCCATCTGCCACTTCTTCGGGCAGCGCCGCTTCGCGACCGACGACCAGTCCACCAACGTGCTCTGGCTCGCTCTGCCCTCGCTCGGCGAGTCCTGGCACCACAACCACCACGCGTTTCCGCGTTCCGCGGTCCACGGCCTGCGCTGGTGGGAGGTCGACCTCTCCGGGCTCGTGATCCGAGGCATGAGGCGGCTCGGGCTCGCCTGGAACGTCGTCCTCATCCCGGCCGAGCGCCAGCGCCAGAAGCTGGCGAGCGAAGCAGGCTAGGCAGCACCTCGCTCTCCACCGTGCGCCGCACCGCCTCGGGCCGGTAGGGCTCGAGCAGCACGGCGGCGCGCTCGCGGTAGCGCTGCACCTCCGCGTCGGGCAGCTCGAAGGCGGCCCTCACGGCACCGGCCAGGCTGGCTGAGTCGAGCGAGGCGGCCACGAGCCCGGGGGCCAGCTCGCGGGCGAAGGCGAGTGCCTCGAAGGGCCCGCCGGACGGCACGGTGGCGAGCAGCGCACCGTCCGCCAGCGCCTCGAGCGGCGCCTGGCCGAAGTCCTCCCAGCGGGCGCCGCCAACGTAGGCGCGGGCGCGGCGCAGCGCGGCGCGGAACTCGTGGGCGGGACGGGCGCCGCGGAACAGGGTGTCCGCCGGAACGGCGACGCCGGCGCGGCGCAGGTGGGCGGCCGCGGCGCCGGGCTCCACGCCGAACACCTCGAGCCGGGCGCCCTCGACGCCGGCGGCGGCCCAGGCGGCGCACACCACGTCGAGCCCTTTCCCCCTCACGTCGGGCGCGTAGGCCACCGCGAGCCGCTCGCGCGACCGCGCCGCGTCGCCGGACGGCGCGATCGGGGGCGGCACCACCACGGCCGGCGCCGAGCCCGCCGGGAGGGCTGCGCGCGCCGCTCGGCTCCAGGGCAGCACGAGCCGGGCCCGGGCGAGGGCGCGGCGCTCCAGCGGGCGGAGGGCGGCGTTCCGCAGGCCGGGGCGGTTGAGGCGGGCGGGAGCGTCGAGGCGAACGGCATATGGGACCGGGCCCGGGTCCGCGAGCAGGGCGGCCGTGGTGGTGGAGATCACGAGGGCACGGGGGCGGTGGCGCTCCAGCGCGGCCCGCAGCGCCCGGCGCGCCGCGAGCGCCTCCACCACGTCGTTCACCGGATAGCCGCGACGCAGGCGAGCCGTGGCGCCCACCCGCACCGCGACCGGCTCCACGGTCGCGCCGGCGCGCTCGAGCTGGTCGATGAAGAGCGCATCGGCCACGCGCCAGCCCAGGGTGGTGCCCAACGAGAGCAGGAGCACGTCAGCCACCACGCGACACCCGCTCGAGGGCGCTCAGATACGCGTCGGCCATCGTCCCGGCGTCGAAGCGCTCGCGCTGGCGCACGCGTCCGGCCTCGCCGAAGCGGCGCGCCCGCTCGGGGTCCGAGGCGAGCTCGACCAGCGCGCGTTGCAGGGCGGGCACGTCGCCGGCGGGAACCACGAGGCCCGTCTCCCCGTGCAGCACCAGCTCGGTAGTCCCGCCCAGGTCGGGGACGATCACTGGCACGCCGCAGGCCATCGCCTCGAGGATGCTGATCGGAAGCGCCTCGGCGTCGCTGGTGAGCATGAACGCGTCGGCACCGGCCAGCAGGGCGGGCACATCCGGGCGCTCGCCCAGCAGCTCGACCCCGCTGCCGGCCGCGAGGTGCTCGATCGCGGCGCGCTCGCTGCCGTCGCCGACGAGGAAGCCGCGAATGCGCGGGTCCGAGCCGCGCGCGCCCGCCACCGCACGCACGAACCGGTCGGCCCGCTTCTCGACCTGAAGCCGGGCGGCGCAGAGCACGGCGAACTCGCCGTCCGCGGCGAGCGGTCCGGCGGGCCGCGGGTCGGGCGGCGCGATCCCGTTCGGGATCACCTCGATCCGCTGGCGCCGGTAGCCGAGGCGGGTGAGCGGCTCAACCTGCCGGGCGGTCACCGCGATCACGGCGTCCGCCTGCGGCGCCACGAGGCGGGTGAGCAGTCGCTGGTGAGCCTTCATCGCAAGGAGCTCGCCGCTCGCCAGCAGCGGGGTGTGCTCGTTGACTACGTGCGGGGCGCGGGCGCGACGCGCGATCGCTGCCGCCACGAGGTTTCCCGTGACCCCCCGGGAGACCAGGACATCGGGTCGCGGGCGCGCGAAGCCGAGCGCCCGGCGCAGGCCGCGCGGATCGAGCGGGCCGCGCATGTACAGGCACGCGGTCCCCACGCCGGCCCGCGTGACCTCCTCGTAGAGGGCGCCCTCCTCGGAGAGGCACAGCATCGCCACCTCGGCACCCCGTTCGCGCAACAGCGGGGCCAGCGTGGCCCAGTGGCGCTCCGCGCCCCCGACGCGCATGTCGGGGCAGACGAACAGCACCCGCATCGTCATGCGCGGCGGTGGACGGCGAGCGTGTCGCCGGCTCGGGCGGCCGGGAGATAAGGCCGCTCGGCGAGGAAGCGAGCCGCCTCGCTCGTGGCGTCGCCGCTGGCGTAGCCGGCGGCCACGAGGCGCGCCTCGTGTCGCACCGGCACGGCGTCCACCACGCCAAGTCGCCAGCCCTGCTCGGCCGCCACGGCCGCCCAGTGGAGGTCGAGGCCCCAGCCGAAGCGCAGCTCTGGGAAGGGGAGGAGCTCGGCGACCGCGCGCCGGGCGAACGTCGTGAGCGGACCGATCTCCACGAAGCGCGTCTCTCGCACCAGCGACGCCGGGCGCCGGCGGGTGACCTTCCACGCCGAGTGTGACCGAAGCGTCTGGGCTGGTTGCGCGAGGTCGAGCGCGAAGTGCTCGCAGAGCGCGACGAAGCGGTCGGCGAAGCGCGCCGGCAGGACGAGGTCGTCGTCCACGACGAGCACCCGGTCGAACGCGTCAAGCGGGGTGACCCCGTCGAGCACGCGGTTGAGGTTCTCGAACTTCCCGCCGCCGAGACGCGCCGCCACGGTGTGTGCGGCGAGCCGCGGATCCGGGGGGCCGGTGGCGCCAAGCGCAAAGTGCATCTCGTGCCGTTCCGAGCGGAGCTGCTCGATTGCGTCCGGGAGGACCGAATCGGGCCGGTAGACCCCGGCCACGAGCACGCGGCGCGGCTCCTGGGCGGCCGCGAGCCGGTCCGCGCGGCGGTGCACCAGCGCGGCGCGGTCGAGGGCGTCGAAGGCCACCTCGCCGAGCGTCCGCTTGAGGCGGCGCAAGGGGCTCGTCACGTCGCCGGCGTCGCCGGAGAGGAAGTCGGCGGAGGCGCTCACGACCGCTCGCCCTCGCGCGCCGGCAGCGGTCGCAGCGTCTCGACCACCCGGCCCGCGCTGTGCGCGCCCATGACCAGCCCCTGCGGGCAGGCCCGCCGAACGGTGTGCCAGCCGCAGCCCGCCAGCACGCGGAGCTCGCGGCCGAGGCCCGGTGCCCGGCCGCGCCTGCGGTCGCTGGCGCGCGCCCCGCGCCCGCGGGCGTACGCAGCACGAGCGAGCGGCACGATCCGCGTGTCGGCGGCGGTCCGCCGGTGGTCGAGACCCGCCTCCGCGAGATACACGACCCGCCCGCCCGCGGCACGCAGACGCTCGAGCCATTCCTCCTCGTCGCCGTGCGGGCGCACGAGTCGCTCGTCGAACGGGCCGATCCGCTCGATCGCGGAGCGGCGCACGGCGAAGTTCGCCCCCCAGACCATCTCGGCCTCGCGGTCGGCCGGGCCCAGGTCGAGCACCGTGATCGGCGGGTCCTCGCGCCCGCAGCCGCGGATGGCGCCGCCCTCGAAGCGGGCCCTGATCGGACCGCCGAAGGCCTCTGCCTCGGGGTGGGCTTCGATCCCGCGGGCGAGCGCCTCGAGCCACCCGGGCGGCGCGAGGACGTCGTCGTCCACGAACGCCACCACCGGCGCGTGCGAGGAGGCGATCCCCGTGTTGCGCGCGGCGTTCAGGCTGCGCCGCTCCGCATGGCTCACGCAGTGGACGCCGCGCGCCGCGGCCACCGCGCGGGTCGGTTGGCCTCCGCCGTCGTCCACGACGAGGATCTCGTGCGCCGTCTCGGTGCGCTGCGCGAGCAGCGAGTCGAGCGTGACCTCGAGGTAGGCGGGCCGCCCGCGCGTGGGCACCACGACGGTGATCACGGCCGGGTCGCGAGCGCCATCGCCTGGCGCCGCAGGACGAGCCGTGCCCAGGCGGCGGCCACGAAGTCGAAGACGGGCCGGGGCAGGGCTCGGAACAGGCGCTCGTAGTACCGCGGCCAGGCGTGTGCCACCACCCGGCACTCGCGCACCTCGAAGCCGGCCTCGTCGAGCAGGTTCGCGATCAGCTGCGGCGTCCACGTGTAGAGGTGGTGGTTCACGTCGTCGGCGCGCGGCCTGCGCTGGCGGCGCCAGTCGTCGATCGGGAGCCACAGCACGAGCCTCCCACCGGGCCGCAGGACCCGGTGCAGCTCGCGCAGCTCCCCGAACGGATCGAGCGAGTGCTCGAGCGAGTGGTTCGAGATCACGACGTCGGCCGAGCCGTCCGCGAGCTCGCTCGGCGAGCCCACGATGCGCAGCCCGCGCGCCTCGCCGGCGGCCCGAGCCACCGCGTTGGGCTCGATCCCCATACGGTCGGCCGCCGGCAGCAGCTCCAGCAGGTGTCCCGCGCCGCAGCCGAAGTCCACCACGGCGTCGCCCGGGCCGACGTGGCCCTCGAACTTGAACAGGTCGATGCGAGCGCCCAGCACCGCCAGCTCGTCCTGCCAGCCGAAGTACCGGTCGCCGAGCTCGCCCTGGTAGTGGCGTCCTACCCGCGTGGGCTCCATCCGGCGGGTAGCGTAGCCGGGCCGATGCGCGTGCTCGTGGTCCACAACCGCTACCGCACGGAGGGCGGCGAGGAGCGGTCGGTCCAGCTCCAGGTGCGCGCGCTGCAGCGCGCGGGGGTGGCGCATGCGCTGCTCGAGCGCCGCTCGGCCGATGCGGGCCGCACTGCCGCCGCGCGGGCGCTGCTGCGCGGAGGCCGCGACGAGCAGGAGGTGGCGGCGGCGGCCCGGGCGCTCGAGGCGGACGTCGCCCACGTGCACAACATGCTGCCGCTGATCGGCCCGCGTGGGCTCGCCGCCGCGCGTGACGCGGGGGCGCGGGTCCTGCTCCACCTGCATAACGTGCGGCTCTTCTGCGCCATCGGGGTGGCCTCCCGCGACGGCGGGCCGTGCTTTCGCTGCCACCACCGCCTCACGCTCCCAGGGCTCGTGCTGAACTGCCGCGACTCGGTGCCAGAGGCGGCCGTCTACGCCACGGCGCTCGCCAGGCACCAGCCGGCGGTGTTCGCCGCGGTCGACCGCTTCGTCGCGCCCAGCCGCTACGCGGTCCGCCAGCTCGGGCTGCTGGGCGTGCCCCGGGAGCGCCTCGACTGCCTGCCCCACTACCTGCCAGGGGACGCGTTCGCCGAGCGCTCGCGGGCCGCCGAGGGCGCGTATGCCCTGGTGGCGTCGCGCCTGTCGGTGGAGAAGGGGATCGACGTGGCGGTGCGAGCCGCCGCCCTGACCGGCGTGCCGCTGCGCGTGGCGGGCGAGGGGCCGGCCGCCGCCGAGCTGCGTGCGCTCGCCGACGAGCTCGGCGCCCCGGTGGAGCTCCTGGGACGGGTGGGGCGCCAGCGGCTGACCGAGCTGCTCGCCGGAGCGGCTGCGCTGCTGATGCCGTCGCGCTACCACGAGTTCTCGCCCTACTCGGCGCTCGAGGCGATGGCAGCCGGCGTTCCAGTGGTGGCGGCGCGCATGGGCGGCCTGCCCGAGCTGGTGGGCGAGGAGCGCTGCATCCCGCCGAACGACCCCGAGGCGCTGGCCGAGCACCTCGGCGCGCTCTGGGAGAACCCGGCCGCGCGCCGCGAGGCGGGCGAGGCGCTCCAGGCCCGCGCCCGCGAGCACCACTCCGAGGACCGCTACCTCCGCGAGCTGCTCGCGCTGTACGAGCGGGTCAGCGCCTGAGCCGCTCTTGTGAAGACTTTGGTGCCCTATAGGGCCCCAAATGCTTCACATCTCGAGAAATCGCTTGCGCCAGGCGTCGAGCGCATCCGCCACGGTCTGCTCGAGCGGGATCTCGGGCTGCCAGCCGGTCGCTGCACGAAGGCGCTCTGAGGAGCCGTAGATCTCCGGCACGTCGCGCCTGCGCAGGCGTCCCTCGTCGACCTCCTGCCGCACCGGCAGGCGCGCGGCCGCTCGGGTCAGCTCCACGAGCTCGCGCACGCTCACCGACCGGCCACTGGCCACGTTCCACGCCCCGCCGTCGAGGCCTGCAGCGGCGTGATAGGCGCGGACCATGTCGCGCACGTCGGTGAAGTCGCGCTTGGACTCGGGGTTGCCCGTGTAAAGCACGGCCTCGGCCGCTCCGGCCGCCTCGGCCTCGGCCACCTGGCGCGTGAGGGTGCCCACCACGTAGTCGTCCGACTGCCCCGGCCCAGCGTGGTTGAAGGGGCGCATCCGCACGACGCGCAGGTCGAAGGCGTCGGCGTACTGGCCGCCCAGTAGGTCGCAGGCCGCCTTCGACACCGCGTAGGGGTTCTGGGGGCGGAGCGCGGCGTCCTCGTCGACCGGCAGCCGGGATGGAGGACCGTAGACCTCGCCGGAGCTGACCACGACCACGCCGGCGCTAGGCGCCTCGGCGCGCACCGCCTCCAGCAGGTTGGCGGTCATCGTGAGGTTGCCGGTCAGGGTCTCGGCCGGAGCCTCCCAGGAGCGCCCCACCGAGGCGAGCGCCGCCAGGTGGAACACCGTCGCGGGGGCCGCGTCGCGCACGGCCGTGCGAACCGCCTCGAGGTCGAGCAGGTCGAGCTCCTCGCGGGAGGGCGCGAGCGCGTCCGGCAGCAGCCGCAGGAGGTGCCGGCCGGCAAAGCCCGCGCCGCCGGTCACGAGCGTCGCGCCGCTCACCCGCCGCGCGCCGCCAGCTCCTGCTCGCGCAGCCACTCGACCGTCCCGGCGATCCCCTCGCGCAGGTCGATCCGTGCCTCCCAGCCCAGCAGCCGCCTCGCCTTCTCCACCGACGGCCAGCGGCGCTGGACATCCACCTCGAACGAGGGCAGGTGCTCCAGCTCGAACGCCTCGGGATCCTCGCCGCAGGCCTCCCAGATGATGCGCGCGACCTCGGCGACCGTGCGCTCCTCGGAGGCCGACACGTTGAAGTCCTCGTTCTCCCCGGCCGGATGCCCCATTGCCGTGACGATGCCGTCCCCGATGTCGTCCACGTGGGTCAGCGTCCGCGTCTGCTTCCCGGAGCCGAAGATCGGCAGCGGCCGCGCCCCGGCGAGCACCTTGCGGATCACGTCGGGGACCATGTGCGCGATGCCCGGCTCGTCGTCGGGCAGCTCGCCGGGCCCGTAGGCGTTGAAGGGTCGGCAGATCGTGTACGGCAGGCCGTGCTCGTCGTGCAGCGCGCGGCAGTAGACCTCGCCGGCGAGCTTCGAGAAGCCGTACGCCGAGTGCGGCGCGGGGCACTCGGCGAGGTGCTCCTCGGTGGTGGGGAACTCGAAGGCACGCTCGAACACCATCGAGGAGGAGACGTAGACGAGCCGCTCCACCCGGCCCTCGAGGGCCGCCCGGAACACGGCGTTGTACAGGCCGTTGTTCACCTCGAGCAGCGTGTGGGGCAGCTTGTGGAAGTTGGCGATGCCGCCGACGATCGCGGCCAGGTGGATCACGTGGGTGCAGCCCCGCGCGGCGGCGCGCGCCTCGTCGAGCGAGAGCAGGTTGCCGGTGTGCACCTCGCAGGACTCGCGCATCCAGCCGGGCGCCTCGCGCTGGTCGGACATGCGCACCTCCCACGCCGGGTCGCGCAGCAGGCGCCGCACCACGGCGGCGCCGATCGTGCCGGCCCCGCCGGTGACGAGCACGCGGCTCACTCGACGGCCGCGCGCTCGTGCACCGTGCCGAACACGCGTCCCGAGCCGGTCACGTTCCACGGGTCCACGAGCAGGACCCTGTCGGGCAGGCGCGGCAGCAGCTCCTCGAACTCGGAGTGATTGGTCGCCACGACGACCGCGTCGGCACCCTCGAGCGCGGCCTCGAGCGGCTCCGACTCCGCCGGCAGGTGCGGGTCGTGGCGGGCCACGTGTGCGAGCTCGCGCTCCAGCAGGCGTACGAGCTTGTAGGCGAGCGAGTCGCGCACGTCGTCGGAGTTGCGTTTGAAGCTGAGTCCGAGCACCGCGACCTTACGGTCCCGGAGCGATCCGTCCAGGCGCGACTTCAGGCCCTTTACGAGGAAGAGCGGCACGGTCTCGTGCACGCGGGAGACGGCCAGCAGCATCCCCGGAGCGCTCGAGCGCTCCTCCGAGAAGGTGAAGTCCTTGCGCAGGCAGGCGCCGGCCGTCAGGCCCGGCGACGCGATCCCGCCACGCGGGTAGTCGTGGTTGATCAGGTCGATCACGTCGAACACGTTCGCCCCGTACTGCTCCGCCTCCATCATCAGCAGGTTCGGCAGAGCGAACTGCGTGTAGCGCAGGATGTTGGTCCAGATCTTCGCCAGCTCGGCCTGCACCGGAGTGGTCTGCACGATCTCGGTGCCGAACACGCCGAACAGCTCGGCCGCCTTGGCTCCCGAGCCCTCGTCCACGCCGCCGACGATGCACGGCAGCGTGGCGATCTCCTCCAGGAAGTGGTTCTCGGCGATCCGCTCCGGCACGTGC
>Ga0126306_10000995_pt1 | contig 14643 bp, 17 predicted proteins | sample Plot27_FD_92592 | JGI IMG/M metagenome (GOLD analysis project Ga0126306, IMG submission 92592) | Serpentine soil microbial communities from UC McLaughlin Reserve, CA, USA - Plot27 | ecosystem: Environmental > Terrestrial > Soil > Grasslands | place: USA: UC McLaughlin Reserve, Lake County...
GTGTTATGAACTCCATTAGAAACGGCTTAGGAATGCGGGAAACAGAGATCGCGAGGGAACCAAGCTGACCGTGAAATCCGCATTTCTATGCGACTTTTGCCCAAGTTCATAACACGCTCTAGCGTTCAACAGGTGGGCAGGTAGGTGCTCGGTCTTGTGGCGGTACACTGCGCTCTCCGAAAGTCCAAACCGCTTCGCTACGCTCCGGTATGGGGCACCGCTGACCAGTGCCTCATCGATGCCGTGCCTCTCGATGTGGTCGCACACGGTGCACCGCCGGGGCATCGAGCTAACCTTCTCCCCAGCTCTCGGACTCGCTGATGGCGCTCCTACTTGCCACGCGTCCGATCCTCCTCCTTCGCTTCCCACTCTCTGACGCTCTTCTCGTACCAGATCGGTCCCATAGCGAGCAGGCGGTTTGGGCGAGGTATGCGCCTGAAGTTCCTCCGGGAGAGGTAGGCAAGCACTGTGTCCCGCTTGAGACCTAGCCGCCTGCCCAGAGCCGTTGCGTCCAATACCTCATAGTCCTCCGGCACGCCTATCCGGTTTAGATCTGCCTTCTTCACCATGATCAGCATCATACATAAATTATAGACGTCCTAGAGACTAAGTCAATATTTTATTGACGTTCAGAGATACGCAGCGTAGACAAGAGGAAGCGATGAAGGGCGGTCTGGAGGCGTGGAGTACGGGCGTGGAGGGCATGTGTTTTTCCAGATACGCGGACCAACGGGGTGACAAAAGTGCCAAAAGGGTGCTTTGAGGGCTTCTGTCACTTTTGGCACCTCATCACCTAAGGGATTGCGAAAGTTGCACTTCAGGGCAAGAGTGCCGAGCGGAGGGTAATTCAGCACAAGAGAGACCGCGGTTGGAAGCCCTCAAGAGCGTAGAAGAAGGGACCAATGAAGGAGAGCAAGGGCGGACGAACGCTGTGCTCTCCTCTGTGGATGAAGCTTCATAATTCTTAGTATGGCGGCGCGACAAAAGTGCCAAAAGCCTCCTAAACACCCTTCTGGCACTTTTAGCACTGCCTCACATATGGAAATCTCGACGTGCGCTCGGCGTGCGAGAGTGTGGAGCCCATCTTGGTGGAGACTCAGGGTCCTTCATGCCGGGAGAGTGTGTGCCAACTCTCCTTTCATCCCCTGCGGTGCCGCATCCAAAGGAGCGCATCTCTTTATGCACGTCTCCAAGATGTTGGGCCAAGCGAAGCGGCGCGGTTGAGGCTCTGAGCTGGTATCGCGGAATCTGGGTTCTAAGTTATCTAGGATCCTGCATACGACCTTTGAAGAACATCTCTTCTTCTCGATGTAGCGTGAATAGGGGCAAGAAGGACGCTGCTACGCTACTGAGCCGACCTACTCAGTCTGCCTCGTTACACATCGTTAACCTAAGGGCTAGCAGCGCACACCAGTTCAGGCGATGGTACATACGCTAGTAGCGTGTGCTACTCGTATGCAGAGCGGGATGATCCTCGCGCCGAGCCAACAAGGATGGCATCATACATAGCGGGATAAGGAGTCTGAAAGGAGCATTTGGTCATGGACGCGACCCTTACTATTACGAAGGCTTCCTTGGTCAAACTGCTCGATGGGATGCTCTATCCCAACCCAGATTTTCCCGGAGATCCAACCAATCCGTGGGGGCCTTATGGTCCCATCGGTCCGCTGATCCAGGGGCTTCAGCACCACTTCGCGATGGTGCTGCTCAACCCGCAGCCCCTTCCACCCCAGTCCGAGCTCCAGCGCTCTGATTCTGTTCCCGTCCCCTGGCGCTCCGCCTTGGTGGCACGCGCGGTAATCGACCAGAGCGTGGCGCACTATCGGTTTGCGGAGGTGATGGGCGGTGGGAAGCACTCGGAAGGGGCTATCCAAACGATTCGAAGGCATATCAGAGAGTTCGTGGATGACTACTGCGGCACCGGAGCCCGTCGATGGCCCTTGCCGTGGCCCTTCCCTGTGGGCTTGGATCCCGCTGAGCTCGATCCGATAGATCTGCTCGTAGCAGGCGCACAATTTCAGAAAGCGGCAGATTCGGTGGCGAACAGCCCGCTGCAAGCTGATTACTCGGCCGCCGCAGACAGACTTCTAGAGACGGGCATGAAGCGGCTGGAGAGCGGCTAACCCGTAAGCCGGCAACTGCCGGGGAGGGGCATTAGTCAATTACATTGTGATAGTGGCAAAGGAGTGGGGGATCGTTTAATATCCCGCCCCTTTGGCAAGCCTTTAAGTATTGCGGGACTAGTTGCTCTTCCCGCAACATCCGCACCTCATAGATTATGTACTGAAACGTTCCGTTTAGCCCTGAGGAGGCACAGCCTCCGGAGCTGGCCGGACCCTCTACCGCTACGCCTGCCCGGCTGCTATTAGAGTCAGTAGGCTGAGCTCATAAAGGGTCTGGGAGGAAGCTCAGAAAGTAACGACCGCCTCGACTGCGGCCATTAGATGGAATACGAAAGTCCTGCAAAGAGCGGATTTCAGGCAGTCGATAGACAGTCCTCAAGGCTTTAGTGGCATGGTTAGTAGCTTGTTCGCGGACGATACGGGTACAGTATCGCCCGCATAAAGTCCCCCGCAAACATCATTTTGCCGCGGTACGGACGCTGCGGGGCTTCGAGTTTAAGATCGTCCCCTTCCTGCAGATCCTCTCCATTCAGTGCCTGTAGGGAGCAACTCAAGTTACCCAGACGCCCTACCAGGGCATAGATTCAAGCAGCTCATGAGCAGCTGGGCGTTATTGCTACTGTGGGGGGCCTCCTTCTTGCTGCGCGAAGGAAATCGCGCGGCTGAGGATGCTATCAGTGCTGCTGCTTGTGCTGCAGCTGCCAGCGCTGCTGCTGCTGCCACCCGCAACGCCCGCACCCGCTTCTTCGTCGGCAGCTGCGCCGCTGCTCATTATGGAGCCGGGAGTCCCGGGAGTCCTGGTGGTGCTGCAGCTGCTGCTGCTTCCAGAATGCAATGCGGCTTGCCGCAGATCAGGGTCCTGAAGCATCCTCTCGATTAGCTCTGTAATTCTGAATGCTGGTTGTTCTGCCAAAGTCTCTCACCTCCTTTCGTTTTATCTCCTCGTAGGGCGTCTGGGTAACGAAGATTGGTTTGAGGGCTAAGAATCTATGGGCTGACCAATTACTGCGGTGTACACCACACCCTCATCAACACCGTTCATATCTAGCATTTGGTTAAGCTCATCGTCTATATAGCCCCCCATAGTTACAGCTCCTAGCCCTAGAGCTGCCGACACCAAATAGATATTCTGGGCTATGTGCCCGGAGTCAAGGAGCACGAAGCGGTACCCACGTTCGCCATACTTAAAACGTGCGCGCTGAAAGACGGCAGCTAGGAGAAACACCGTACTCGCCTGCGACACAATCTCCGGGTAGAGTACTGCATTCTCGATGTCGCTTTTTATCCTCTCTCCTACCCGCAAACAATCGAGGGCTTGATGTTGTGGATGGTAGTGGTAAAGTCCCGGCTCGAGTCCTTCGACGCGCAGCGCAACCAGATACATTTCGATTGGATAGAGTGCGCCAGCTGAAGGGACCACGCGCCGACTAAGCTGTAAATCTCCATTGTTCGAAGGTCTTCCCTCAATAGTGCCGTAGCTTAATTCGAGTATGCGGGAGAGATAGTCAAACGACACTGGGGCTCCTGAATACTCTCGTGTAGATTGACGAGAGCGGAGTACTTGTTCGAAGTCGTTCGTTAGGGGGAGCAAATTTTTTGTAACAGGAATGCTCTTCCTCGTGCGATAAGTCTTGTAGGCACGACTCAGCGCGAAGTTAAGCTTCCAAGCCGGCGGGGTCGACCGCTGGGGTTCACCAGACACGAAGATATGGCCCTGGGGCGTACGTCGTATTTTAGTATTCTCATGGAAGGTCTCAGACACAGAAAAGACTCTACGGTCGAAAGAATCGCTGACGGTCGGAATCTGCGTATTTGTGTCCGGCTGGCTCTCCATTTTGGCTCCTTTTATCTGACGTTATATCGAGCGGCATCTTAAGGAAACGGGTGGGGGTGAGGGTTCATCTCGTCCTCCCGCGTGTCGCGGTCTTTGTAGCCCAGCAAACGTGGCACACTGTACAGGCGCATTGCGCCTAGCAACGGGTAACTGTGGTGGGCATTAATGTCTACTAACCCTGGCACGAGAACCTTTACCACGTGGAATCCGAGCTCCTCTACATCAGGCTGGGTCAAATTCACTGCGATAACATCTAGGCCCTTCGCAGCGAGGGTGTCGACACATTTTCTCAAGTCCTGCGCCGGCTCCATTGCCCCTAGGGTCTGTACAGAGAGGATATCCCTTTCTACAGGAGACCGAAGCAGAAAGTCTACATAGGGAATCTTATCTAGCGAGCCGAACAGCCGTACGTGATCCTCGAAGGATTCCACATCACTGAAGTCTTCGCGATACTTGCGGATGCCTCTCCTTCTTTCTATGTGCTTTATCCAAAGACGTCCCTGGGCCGCTTCAACAAGCGCCTTCAATGCTGCTTCTTCAGCATTCAAGTTTGCGGCGGCTCCAACTGTGACTGCAATACCTTCGTTCTGTTCGTCAACCAGTAAGCCGAAAACCACAGGAATCGGTATGTCTGTAGATATGTCATTAATAGAGAGGATGAGCCCGCTCGGGCCGAATCGCTCCTGCAAGAGAGTGGAAAGCCATAAATCAGAGGAGGGATTTAGGCGAGGACAGGGCAATTTGTTCATCCACATGATCATGATTGCGTCTCGCTCGATAACCTCGTAAAGGCCGCCCAATATCGCCTCGGGCACGGAGCGGGCGCAGCAGAGACCTGTTGACACCCCATCGGCAATCAGATCGTCATGATGCTCATACTTGTATGGTAGATAGACTAAACAGGCGGGTACTAAGATTGGTTCCTCCTTGGCCAAGGAGTAGCCGTAAGCCCAGCTAACTACCAGATCTTCAGAGAAGCGATGGTAAGCAAAGTCAGGTCGCGAGTACTGTCGGTCGGAGAAAAGGGCAAAGGAGTAAGGCGATACGGCTCTTTTGCCAACTCGTTGGAGATCTGCATAGCTGGATACGACTAGGCTTCGTTGATCATATATGGAGCTGCAAGTGCGCTCGATTGTCTCACCAATGGCACTCGCTATCGCCAATTCGCTTGTCAGCCCAGCACCACCACCATTCCCAGTGGCGCCATTTTCGCCCCGGCCGCCTCTGCCATAAAGCCAAGCAGTATCTGTAACATCGGTCACTGCATGAAAGAGGCGCGGATCATCCGGCTCGATCATCAGATTAAGAACATCTTTGATGATACCTGCTCGTCCTCCTACCGCCCGCGAGGCTGCGGCTACCGAGGCACGCGCACTAGCATCTCTTTTCTGTATCCACGTGGTATGCGGCATTGCTATTCTCATCGGTTTGCCTTACACAGTCCATGGGTTCATCATCGGTCGATGCTGAGAAGGTTCTCCACATGCCGGACATCGAGGTAATCTCAATACATCATGATGATGTGCATTGAGCGTTAGGAAATTAAGATTGAAGACTCGTCCAATCGTTGTCGGAGGATAGAAATGTACCAACATTTTGATTACTTCCGTCGCCGCGATGTCTGCCAATAAACGCTTAAGCTGCGGAAGTTCTCCAAAGGGCCGCCGTGGCTGGGCGGTTCTAAGATGCTCCTCGTACAGCAGGTGTTGCTCATAATACGTGAGATTAGCCTTCATACGTAAGTCATAGCACTTATAACAAGCGGTCTGATGCGGTATGACGGTCGGTCCGACGAGCCCCTCCCATGCCTGGAGGACTAAAGGCATCCAAGCGATTTCGGCTTGAATGCACGCTTCATTGACTTGGTATAACAAGTCTGGATCGGGGCTGTCTAGGGACATGACCAAGAATTGCACTCCCTCCACTGCCGCTCCTATTTGTGCTCGGTCGCTCTTGTTTAAGGTAATGCCTCGATAACTTACCCCAGGCTTCTGTTCTATCCCTTGAAGTTGCAGCAGGTCACAAGTAGCATCCGCCTCTACTGACGAATCCATCACCATCTCAACACCTACTAGCTGGCCGACTCCATTATCGGCCAGTGAACTTAGTAGTAGTCGGCCTAGAGTTCCTAGCCCCAGCACGGCTACCCGTGATTTTGCCAGTGTTGCCTGCGCTTTGTGAGGTTCGGACGTAAAGTGCGAAAGGAAGGTAATCTGCGAGGCATAGGCTTCCTGCTGGCTCTCTGAGAGAGAGGTGGCGGGTGATGCACTGTCTTCAATAAGGCGAGCTCGATATAGGTTCTGTAATGAATCTACAATCTGAGGTTCGTCGAAATCGCTCATATCGTTCACGATTTCAGCAACGGTGCGTGTTCCGTCTAAGAGAGGAATCAGACGTTTCAATAAATCCGCCGAATCGACGGGTTGCAGCCGGAAAGCCCGCCCTTCGCTACGAAGCTGCACTTCATCATTTTCGGACGTAGTAAGGACATGGTAGCTTCTGTGAAGGGAAGGACGATGAGGTAGAGAATCCCTTAGCATCTGGCAATTCCTCCCTGAAGATCTAATTCAACCTCTGCCTCAACTAACAAGCATGGCGGTTCTCTGTTACAAGCCATAAAGACATATCTCACTGTAACAATATAAGCTGTAATCGGCCTTTCTCCTTTCTCTAGGGGAGATTGAAAATCTCCCACGCTATCCGTAGCTTGACTACCTTCCCATGGAGGTTCGGTCCTTCCACTCAGCATACCAATTCCAACATAACTGATGGCGATGAATTTCGGGTGAATCGACGAAGAATTTTTGGCAAAGCTGTACAAAAACCGGTAGAAGCCTCAAAATAACGGGACCAAGACATTAGATCACTGAACTTACCCCGCTTCGGTAGGCACATCTCCTGTCACGCAGCGTCCTCTTCTTCCAGCATCAAGGAGAGTGCGAGCAGGAAAACACCTGTGGCGACACCTAGCACTACCCGAGTCAGTACCCGGCTTCTCCGACTCCAGTCATGATCGTCAACCATAATGCCGTTTCACTCCGCTTGTCTTTCCATAGCGTTTTGTTCGGTCGTCCGAACATCCGCTGGCTCGAGGGGCACGAAGCCGCCGTTTCTCACAAGAGCGAGACCATGCCCCTACTTTCGCGTTCAGGCGGAGGACTGGGAGCTGTTCATGTCGGAGACTCGTCCCCCAGGCTATCACCGTCTGTATCAGTAAACTTGAAGAAGAAAGGGTCAATTGATGGAGGCACCGTGCTAATGCCGTCATTGGCTAGCAGTTTGCGGGTGTCAAAGTCAGCATTGCGTTGGTAGACGACACCATTTGGGAAGTTTGCGCGATCAGGCGTGTTATTTGCACAGAAGACCCCATAGAAATCTTTGCCCACTGCCATCACATCGATGTAGTCGCCGAGATATGGTTGCTGTTGCCTCGCCTGTGCAGCCACTGGTCTGTCAGCGGGAGTGGACGCAAGGAGAAGATCGCTCCAAGCGCGGCCGTCCAACGAGCGGCGCAAATGGGTCTCCCAGCGCATCCCTGCTCCTGTTACAAGATCGGGGGGTCCCACACCCGTGGGCACAACCTGCTGGTAGAGAAGTGCGACCTCGCTATTGCTGTTAATGGCTAGGGCCGGGTTCTTGGCGTTCGTAATCACCAACAAGTCAGAACTCCAGGTAACACCACGATCTACAGATTTACGAACATGCAAAGCATAATTGGGGCCTTGGTGGTCGTCACCAAACACAAGGTAGACTACCGAGCTATTTTTGGGGTCGACAGCGATAGCGATATCGCCACCGGTGCGCTGCTGTCCGATAGCGGGGCCCAACGTAAAGAAGAACGAAGCCCCTTGAACGACGCGTACGCCTGGTAGGCTATCATCCTGATCCAGCAGCGCCGTGTATGGATGCTCACCCGCTCCCCAATTATCATCGCGTACAACGACTACATCGGCGATTACTCGCCTGAGCGCCCCTCTAGCCCGCCAGCCATAGAAGGCCACATAGATGGTACCGTCCGGATGAATCACTGGCCGAGTCTGGGGACCATCTTGGCTAGCGGTGGATCGCTTCTCGATATGAATCGTCTGAACGGTGGGATGACTAGAAGTCGCAGCGTCGAGCGACTGTCCTATAGTCGAAGTCTTGCCATCCTGTACTCTGAAATCGTTATAGCCAACGTAGAACCTGTCTTTGCCAGCATCTGCACCACCTTGCACGGTTGTAGCTCGGATCCAAGGTTGATCTTGCTCCAGAGTATCTTCGAAAACCGTCATAACCGCGGACGATTGGAAATCGACGGTGCCAAGAATATTTTGCTGTGTCCTTGCACCCGGCTTGGGAGGAACCTTGAGGATACCAGCGTACAATCTCCTGTCCGTGCCGCTAAAGCTTTGGGTGATGTCGCCAGTTATACGCTGGCTAGGTACGATAGATTTGAGAGTCCATGTATGCCCGCCATCCTTCGACTCATAAATTGGGGCATTAGGACCACCCATTGGATCAGGCGTAAAGGCCGAGGCGGCGATCTCAAGTGGGTTGCCTGGGTTTACAGAGAGATTCGGTTCACTATCCTGGAAAGATTCCTTACTCAGAGCATTAGGGATCATGTTGACGACCAAGATCATAGCTCGTACCCCTTTCCCAATTTAGCCGCTTAACACTGAAATCGGTGCTACATGTATGTATGACAGTTCTCCCGCTTATCCGTTTCGTATCACTCATCCACCAGATTGCCCTATCAGGGTCTGAATAAGGGTGTATTCCTGCCGTGGATGAACATCCAGAGCATCAAGGAGAGCATAACCTTCCGTTTGCAGATCTTGTATCTCACGTTTGTTGAGTACAAAGATCGCGTTCTGGCCAACCTCGAGCGTCGGAGTTCTGTACCATTGCATATCGCCACTAGCAGCATAAAACGCCGTGACAGTGTCATCAGAGAGATTACCTTTTTCCACTGACTCAACGATGATAGTGGCTTCTCTCCACCTCGCCGCATGTTCGCTTGCCGGTCCGTATGGGTCAAACCCCTCGGGAAACTTGATGCCGGAGACCATGCCAGTTAAAACAATATCGGCATCGGCAATATGTTGTCGCAGTAGAGTTGATTGATTCTCGGAGGTGGTGGGACCCAGAGCAGCTATTTCGCCTGCAAGTCCAACGTCTGCTCTACCTTCTACGTGCCCGATTTCCTGGACAGCAAGGCTTGTCCCGTATGTCAACCCGACCGTAAAGAAGGTCACCTGCTGTCCCTCCACCACTTGCTGAGGGCTACTCAATTGAATCGTAATATCACTACCATCTAAGTCGGTGAACATTGGGGGCGCTTGTAAGACTTCATCAACCGTCACTACGGCTGTGCTGCTTGTTGCCGGAATCTCGGCCGCAGCAGAGGCGTTCAGCTCCTTAACCCTACCGACGAAGGTAAAGGTCGATTGCTGCATAAAATCGTCTATCTGGGAACCCTCGGACATCTCACTCTCCATTTCTGCTTCCTAGAACAACTGGTCTCCCTGAGCAGGTCTGTCAGAGACCATAGCATTACAGCAGGGCTCGCCACCGTGTATCGGTGTATAGCTTGTACCTGCTGATCATGACCAGCCGATGATTTTGCCATTGCTTGCAGTGGCGCGAGCCTCTCGACATCGCATAGGTCGATTCATCCTGTCACGCTGCGCTCCTCCGTTCGTAGTTGTCTACTGGCAACAATCATAGTGGCAGCCATTTTCCGGATACTCTCTAAGCCCCAGCAGCATTTGTTTCATGGGTCGCGGACCCGCGTATTCGATGAACCTTCTGTATAGTGCTTTGGAGGATCCTGGTATGCTTCCCCTTAAGAATCGCAGAGCCTCCTATAGGTGAGAATTACACTTGTCTACGCCGGCTTCTCCAAAGGGCGCTGAGGACCATCGCCATGGCTGCCGCAATCAGCACTTGTCCGATATCGAATACTAGAAAGCCCCAGCTTATGGACAGCTCACCACTGATGGAGCTCACGATCGCGCCAACAGCTACGCTACCCGCTGTAATCGCAGCGATCTTCATTTGAGTAGAAGTCAGACGCTCCGCTGTCAAGCCGATTAGCACACCAGCCACTATGGCAAGAATCTCGTACACTGCTATATCTCCCTTCTTTATTACCCACCTAATTGACAAACCCTGCTTCTACTCTTACCAACGACAATAAGGCTGCCACCAAGAAAATGAGATCCGTTTGAGAACGGTCACGATCCCATGGCTGTATAAGGCAGTAGTCCTTGGTCTTTCCTACTTCCGCCTTTTCTATACTCACCGTTCCATTGGAACACACAGCGATGAATTCCGGATGAATCGAGGGCAGAAATCCTAGACAAACCACCAAAAATAGGATATTCGCAGAAGATTCCAGAGGAATAAGCGACGAAGCACTATGGCGGTGGGATAACCGTCAGGGCGAATGGCGCTGCGCGTGCGTTAGGCCACGAACACCAGAGTGGGAGTTATTGGAGTCTCATCTCTGCCTGCGATTGTTGTCAACGAGGGTTTGTGTTGAAGTGAAAATTAAAGGTCCGTGTCCCGTGCGACTAAAGCCTTATAGGAAGGATCACACTCCTCTTGATTTCACTGTTGACGTTCCGCCACTCGCTGCGCGCTAGACCCGCGGAGCGGAAAACCTTTGTTGAGATAGCCCGGTTGAACTGCGATCGGCAGATACGCACCTCTCTCCCCGGAGAAAATAGAAGAAAGTGCCCCCTGGGATTAGAGATTCAGTGCACAAAGATACGACACCTGGAGGAACTTGATCATGCTGCGCTCACCTCAAGGGGCGATCATCACTCTGGATGAGTTCTGAACTCTTCGCAACGTCACCTTGTCCTGGTTTCCTCAATCCTCTATATCTGGGTATGGGGTTAACCTTATTGTCCCCAACTGCTGGCTTTCCGAGCCGCGACCCTGACCGGTACGTGTACCTCATCCGCGTCGTTCAGAACCTTGTCCATCCCTTCGATCATCGCCTTCTCCAGCCAAGCCCTTGCGTCCGCCGCTTGCTCTGCGGCGCACTCGATGACCACCTCGTAGTGGCGAACGAGTACAGGGACTGCCCCTGGGCATTCGCCCCTACGCTCCCACAGGAGGTGTGTGGTTCTTGAAATACCCTAACCGTCGGGGTGCCAAAAGCCCCTCCGACGCCCTTCTGGCACTCCTGCAACTTGGGAAGACAGCAAGGCCACGCTTGTGCAGCTGACGAGGGATAAAGACCAATTCAGTTACATCGCGGTCTTCTACAACAACCTGGAAGACGTGATACTGCCAGATATGCAGTCGGACCAGGTTTCCGACGAACCGAAGCACGGACTCGTATCAAAGCTAATGCCAGCCATGTAGAAACAGGCGCAGGGAACCAGGGACACATCCACAGATACATCACGCCCTCGGAAGAATTCAGTTCACCGTTCGATATGTGGGAAAGTAGGCAGCAGCCTGGACAGTAGGCCGATTCGCCGTCCTGAGACCTCTGGCGGGGTGCTACAGGGCCGGGCGGTAATCGGTTGAACGCCCGTGAACTGTACCAGTCCCGGCGGCTAAATCCGCCCGTCCCTTATCCCTTGATTATAGAAGTGTCCACTGGACGACGTCATGGTTTTCCGTGGCGTCAAGGACTTAGTAGTCCTCGGGCACATCTATCCGGTCTAGATCAGCCTCCTTCACCATGACCGCCATCATACATAAATTATAGACTTCCCAGTGATTAAGTCAATATTTTATTGACGTTCAGAGATACGCAGCGTAGACAAGAGGAAGCGATGAAGGGCGGTCTGGAGGCGTGATGTACGGGCGTGGAGGGCATGTGTTTTTCCAGACACGCTGACCAACGGGGTGACAAAAGTGCCAAAAGGGTGCTCCGAGGGCTTCTGTCACTTTCGGCCCCTCGTTTACCTCAGGGTTCTTGAGAAGATTTTGTTACAGCAACCTCAGGCAAAGCAGAACGGATCGGTCCAGATGCGACCTCCCTGTAAAGTTGAACTTTGTAAATTCCCGAACCAACAGTGCGCCAAAAGCCCCTCAAACCCCCTTCTAGCTCGTAATGAGCAGGTCAGCGGTTCAAGTCCAATCGTCGGCTCTTTATTCTTGCCTTAGAGCTTGCGCGGATAGGGACGCAACGCCCCTAAATGGAAAGCGGACACGGGATGCTCGATCATTCGGGGAGTTACCAAGCTTCCCGATGAAGGAGAGAACCTGTGCCCGCACTCCCACCATACCTCATCGAGCCCATCTGGCAACAGTTCTGTGCCCTGCTGCCAGAAAGGAAGGTGGATCATCCATTAGGTTGTCACCGCCCCCGCATACCCGACCGGGTGGTCTTCGAGAAGCTCGTGCAAGTGTTGGTGTTCGGCTGCGCTTACCACAGGATCGCCGACGAAGAGTGCTCGGCAACCACGCTTCGCCAGCGGCGCGACGAGTGGATCGAGATCGGGGCGATGGATACCTTACGTGAAATAGTGCTCGAAGCCTACGACCGCCTCGTCGGCCTCGAAGCGGCAGAGGTGGCCGTGGACTGCTGCATAACCAAGGCTCCTTGCGGTCGGCGAGTCGCTGGTCGCGCTCCATGAGTGGACGCGCCTGCTCGGACCCGGCTTCGTCGTCGGCATCGGGAACGGGCTGATCCTGGGCTACCTGATGTACCGCTCCGCCCTGGTGCCGAGGGGCATGGCCGTGCTGGGGCTCATCGGCGGTCCTCTGATTATCGCTTCGGGGGCCGGCGTGCTGCTCGGGGTCATCGAGGCCGACTCTGTGTGGGCGGCCATCGCGATAATCCCCGAGTTCCTCTGGGAGCTGTCGCTCAGCATATGGCCGATCGTGAGGGGATTCAATCCATCCGCGATCGCTCGCTTACAGCGCGAATCAGCGTAGGTGCGCTGTCGGAGGGTCCCCGGCATGCCCGAAGAAGCCCAGGGCGGCGTCCGCGGCGGTGAGCGCGGATAGCGCCTTAGCGGGGCATAGCTGAGAAAGATTCCAGAACTAGCTCATTTGCGTGATGCGTAGCCTTCACGCAAGGAATATGGTACAATCGTTACGTGGCCAACAGAGAGCCGCGTGAGGGCGCAGGACCGCTACCTGCCCTCCTTCTAGACCAAGGCTAGCTACCTCTCCTCCAACCACCCTCTGCCCTTCCATGGGCGGGAGCAAGGAGACACAACCGTGTTCACGGAACGAAAAAGGAAGGAAGCGGAACCAAACACGTCCTCGAGCACGCCGACCGGGGCAAAAGGAAAGAATACGTACAGGACGACCGCAAGAATCGTGGGGGCGATGTACCTCGCGGGGTTCGTTGTGGGCATTACAGGGATCGTACTCATCGGGTCCATTCTTAGTGGGCCGGATCATCTTGCCACTCTTCCCGCCAGCAGCATGCTGCTGGCAATCGCCGCGGTGCTCTGGTTGATGGCCGTCGCCTGGGACGCCGCTCACGGGGTTCTGATGTTCCCGATCCTCAAGCAACACAGTGAGCGTATAGCCGTCGGCTACCTCGGCTTCCGGATCATGGACGCCCTCCTTATTGCCATCATGGTTCTCTTCATACTTATTCAAATACCCATAGGCAGCGAGTATGTGAATGCAGGAGCATCCGATGCGTCTTCCCTTCAAGCCCTGAGCACCGTGTTCATGCAGGCGCAGCTTGATGCCTACAACATCGCCATGACCACTCTTGGGATATCCGGTTTGATCCTTTGCTACTCGTTCTACAAGTCGAAGTTGGTTCCGAGGCTTTTGGCCGTGTGGGGCCTCGTTGGGTACGCGACCATTCTTTGCGGGTCCGTGTTGGAAGTTCTGGGGTTCAATCTGCTTACGATCCACGCGATTCCGGGCGGCCTGTGGGAGGTGTTCATCGGGGTGTGGCTTATCGTGAAAGGATTCAATCCGTCCGCGTTCGTTTCCGAGCCTGCCAACCCTGATGATGGCGTTTTGACGGGCGTTGACCAGCCCGCCTTAGTCCCTTCTAACGGTCATGTCGCTTCTAAGGTGTAGCGTCAGGTAGCGCGAACAAGGGCCGGGGCTGCTACTACGCCCCGGCCCTCCCTCTTGCCCTTATGCACCGGAGTGCGTGGAAGGGGAATTCTGCGAACTTCGCGTGTAGGGGGTTAGGGGTTTAGCGTGCCAGCGGCCGATCGTTTCGCACGGCGGCTACCATCTCAACGATGGCCGCGCTGGTCGCTTGCGCGTCGCTCCGATCGTACAACAGGGATGTGTGCGTCGCCCCCTCCACCACACGGTGCATGCTGTTGGACGAGAGAGTGGCCAGATCGTCCTGCAGCTCGAGCCAACTGGACTCCGATGTGCCTGCGGTGACCACCGCCAGCGGTTTGTTCCCCAGGCTCCCCAGTCTGCGCGTTTGGGTGGGGGCAAGAAACTCTAGTGCGGTGGTACTCACTTGTCGCGTCGAGGGGGTGAGTGCATCTATCTGCGCGCGCTGCTGGGGCGGCAACTCGGGGGACGCCGGATCGAGCTTGGACAACAAGCGGACTACCCCGAGCCGTGCCAGCAGGGAAATCCCGAGCCGCGCCAGCCAGGGAACCACGGCGAATGTCTGCTTTTGTGGTTCGTTGCTATCCCGTGTTACCGGTTGGTGGCTGACCTGTTTTGGGGAAGAGGAGTCGACCAGAACCACGCCCGCCACCTCATCGGGATATCGGGCGGCGTACGTTCGCA
>Ga0126306_10000996_pt1 | contig 14639 bp, 10 predicted proteins | sample Plot27_FD_92592 | JGI IMG/M metagenome (GOLD analysis project Ga0126306, IMG submission 92592) | Serpentine soil microbial communities from UC McLaughlin Reserve, CA, USA - Plot27 | ecosystem: Environmental > Terrestrial > Soil > Grasslands | place: USA: UC McLaughlin Reserve, Lake County...
GCAGGTCGACGTTCTCCTTGATCTTGTGCATCGGCACGTGGCCGGGGCCCTCGACCATGACCTGGACGTCGTACTCCCACGCCCGCTGCGTCAGCTCCCCGAGGGTCGCCAGCTCGGCCAGCTGCGCCTCGTCGTTGGCGTCGGCGATCGACCCGGGCCGCAGCCCGTCGCCGAGCGAGAAGGCCACGTCGTAGGCGGCGAACAGCTCGCACAGCTCGTCGAAGTGCGTGTAGAGGAAGTTCTCCTGGTGGTGGGCCAGGCACCAGGCCGCCAGGATCGAGCCGCCCCGGCTCACGATGCCGGTGACCCGGTCCACGGTCATCGGCACGTAGCGGAGCAGCACGCCGGCGTGGATCGTCATGTAGTCGACGCCCTGCTCGGCCTGCTCGACGACCGTGTCGCGGAACAGCTCCCAGGTGAGGTCCTCGGCCACCCCGTCGCACTTCTCGAGCGCCTGGTAGATCGGGACGGTGCCGATGGGCACCGCGCTGTTGCGGACGATCCACTCGCGCGTCGTGTGGATGTCGCGGCCGGTCGACAGGTCCATCACCGTGTCGGCGCCCCAGCGGGTGGCCCAGGTGAGCTTGTCCACCTCCTCGGCGGCGGAGGACGTGACGGCCGATGTGCCGATGTTGGCGTTGACCTTGGCCAGGAACCGGCTGCCGATCGCCATGGGCTCGGTCTCGGGATGGTTCACGTTGGCGGGGATGATCGCCCGGCCCCGGGCCACCTCGTCGCGCACGAACGTGGGGTCGAAGCCCTCGCGCACCGCCACGAACTCCATCTCCGGCGTGATGTCGCCCCGCCGGGCGTAGTGCATCTGCGTGACCCGACGCCCGGGCGCCGCCCGCAGGCGCGGGGCGTCCGCCGCCGCTCCCGGGAACGGCTCGGCGCCGGACCGGCCGGCCCGGACCGAGGCCCGGCCGTCGTCGCGCAGGGCGGCGGTCCGCCCCACGTAGTGCTCGACGTCGCCCCGTTCGTGGGCCCACGGCCCCCGCAGCGGCGGCAGGCCCAGCTGGGGGTCGCTGCCCGGCCCGCTGGTGTCGTAGAGCCGGACCGGCTCGTGCGGCGCCGTCAGCGCCACCTCGGTGTACGGGACCCGCAGGTCGGGACGGCTCCCGGTGACGTACGCCTTGCGGCGGTTCCCCATGCCCTACTCCCTTCGCCGGCATGACCCGGATCAGGTTCGGCGGTCGGCACATGCGACTCGCCCGATGGGCTCGCCGCCAGCGCCCTCTCAGCCCGTGCCCGGGCTCCCGCGTGGTCGGTTGTCGTTTTCACGGTAGCCCCGTCCCCCGGCGACGCGTCAGGGTGGCGGGGATGGTCGACACCACCGCGCCTACCGGGAACCCCGCCCGCCAGGTCCGCCCGCCCACCGCCGCCGAGCTGCGGGCGGCGGCCGCCACGGTGGCGGCCCACCTGCCGCCGACCCCGCTCGTCCCGGTCCGGCTGGCGGGCGTCGCGGGCGAGGTGCTGGTGAAGCTGGAGTCCGCCCAGCCCACCGGCTCTTTCAAGGTGCGGGGCGCGCTCGCCGCGCTGGAGGCCTACGCCGCCACCGGCCGCCCGGTCGTGACGGCGTCCGCCGGGAACCACGGGCTCGGGGTCGCCTACGCCGCCGGCCGGCTGGGCGTCCGGGCCACGGTCGTGGTCCCGACCACGGCCTCGACGGCCAAGGTGGACGCGCTGGCCGCGATGGACGTCGCGTTGGTCCACCACGGCGACGACTACGAGCAGGCCGAGGCGTACGCCCTGACCCGGGCTGAGGAGGGAGCCGTGTTCGTGTCCGCCTACAACGACGCCCACGTCATGGCGGGCCAGGCCACGCTGGTCGAGGAGGTCGTGGACCAGGCCGGCGACGCCCTCACGCTGATCATCCCCGTGGGCGGCGGCGGGCTGCTGGCCGGCTGCGCGCTGGGGGCGGCCGGGCACGCCCGCCTGCGGCTGGTGGGCGCCGAGTCCGCCAACTCGCCGGCCGTGTCGGGGGCGGTGGCGGCGGGCGCGGTGGTCCCGGTCCCGGTGACGCCCTCGCTCGCCGACGGGCTGGGCGGCAACCTCGAGGCCGGGTCGGTCACCCCGGCCGTGGCCGGCCCGCGGGTGCACGCCTTCGCCCGCGTGACCGAGGACCGCATCGCAGCGGCGATGCGGGCGCTGGTCACGCAGGCGGGACTGGTGGCCGAGGGGGCGGCGGCCGTGGGCGTGGCCGCTCTCATGGACGGCCAGGTGCCGGTGGCCGGCCGTCCCGTGATCGTGCTGACCGGCCGGAACGTGGCCCCCGCCCTGCTGGCGCGGGTGCTGGCCGGCGACTGAGCGGCGGCGCGCTCAGCCCGGGTGCGTCTCGCCCCCGATCGGCGAGAGGACCTGGCCCGTGTAGTAGCCGGACAGCCGCTCGGAGGCCAGGAACACGTAGGACGGGGCGATGTCGTCGGGCTGCGCCACCTCGTCGAGCGGGACTTGGCCGCCGAAGCTCGCCACCTTCTCGGGCGGCATGGTGGAGGGGATCAGCGGCGTCCACACCGGGCCCGGCGCCACGCAGTTGACCCGGATCCTCCGGTCCACCAGAACCTGCGCCATCGACTTGGTGAACACGTGGACCGCGCCCTTGGTGGCGGCGTAGGCGATGAGGGACTTGTTGCCCCGCAGCCCGTTGACGGACCCGGTGTTGATGATCGCCGCACCGTCGGGCAGGTGGTCCAGCGCCGCCTGCGTGCACCAGAAGTAGCTGTACACGTTGGTGCGGAAGGTGGCGTCCCACTCCTCCGACGACACCTCGTCCAGCGACTCGACCGGCCGCTGCTGGGCGATGTTGTTGACGAGAATGTCGAGGCCGCCAAGGTCCGCCACCGTGGTGGCGACGGCCGAGCGACACGCCTCCTCGTCGGAGAGGTCGCCGGGGATCAGGACGCAGTTGCGCCCCTCGGCCTCGACCAGCTTGGCGGTGTGCCCGGCGTCGTCGTGCTCGGACAGGTAGGCGATGGCCACGTCGGCGCCCTCCTTGGCGAAGGCGACCGCCACGGCGCGGCCGATGCCCGAGTCGCCGCCGGTGATGAGGGCCTTCTTCCCGGTCAGCAGGCTGCGTCCCTCGTAGCCCTCCATGGCGTCCTTCGGGTGCGGGTCCATGGGAGCCGTGTGGCCCGGCGGGTCCTGCTGCTGCTCGGGACGCTTCTCGTCGCTCATCTCGCGCTCCTCCGTGGACAGGTCGTACCCGCGTGGGGCGTCGGTCGGCGCGCGCCCTACCCGCCGCCCGACCACGAAAACGAGGGGTCGCGGGCCGCCCCGTGGCACACTGCCCGGGCCATGGCCGAGGTGTCGCTGGGGAGCTTCAACCTGCACATGGGCCGGGGGGCCGGCGGCCACGACGCGCCGTTCTACGACGTGGTGGCGGCGGCCAAGGAGGTCGACACCGACGTCCTCGTCCTGCAGGAGGCCTTCGTCCCCGACGGCGAGCCGGGTCAGCCCGCCCTGATCGCCGACGCCCTCGACTACGCGATCGCGTCCTCGTACGCCATCGCCCGGGCCGCGGTGTCCGACCAGGTCCGCCTGTGCGGCCGGTCCGGCGACGCTGGCGAGGGCACGTGGGAGGTCGCCGTGCTGACCCGCCTGCCGGTGCTCGCCGCCGACGTGGTGACCATCGGGCCGCAGCTGCCGCGTGACCCGGCCCGCCGCGCCGTCGTCCGGGCCACCGTCGACGCCGACGGGGTGGCGCTGCCGATCGCGGGGACCCATCTCCCATTGCTCAAGGACCCCGTGTGGCGGCTGGTCCCCGAGCTCCGCGCCGCCCTGCCGCCGACCGACGGCCCGGGCGTGTTCGCCGGCGACATGAACATGTGGGGGTGGGCGGTCGAACGCCTGGCCCCCCGGGGGTGGCGGCGCGCGGTGCGGGGCCGCACCTTCCCCTCACACCGGCCCCATAGCCAGACCGACCACGTCCTGGTCACGCCGCCGGTGCGGATCCTGGAGGCCGAGGTCGTCCCGCAGGTGATGTCCGACCATCGCCCCGTGCGGGTGCGCCTCGGGTTGTGACGGAGCGGGTAACCGGGTCCCGATGAGCGTTACGATCCCCAAGCTGACGCCCGGCGAGCAGGCCCGCCGCGAGAAGTTGCGGGTCATGCGGCGGGTCGCCACGGCCCTGTTCGCGTTCGTCACGGTGGCGTTCCTCGCCGTGCGGCTGTGGGGCGCCGACGCCACATGGGTCGGCTACCTCGAGGCCGCGCTGGAGGCGTCGATGGTCGGCGCCCTGGCCGACTGGTTCGCGGTGACGGCGCTGTTCCGCCACCCGCTGGGGCTGCCGATCCCCCACACGGCGATCATCCCCGAGCGGAAGGAGCAGTTCGGCGAGACGCTCGGCGACTTCGTCCAATCGTCCTTCCTGACGCCCGAGATCATCACCGAGCGGGTGCGAACGGCCCGCGTCACCGCCCGCCTGTCGGCCTGGCTGGTCCAGCCGGCCAACGCCGAGCGGGTGGCCGGCCACGTGGCGGATGCCCTGGTCACGGCCGGGGACGTGGTCGACGACGAGGACGTCCAGCGGGCGATCGAGGAGGCCGTGCGCAGCCGGGTCGACGCCACCCCGCTGGCCCCCGTCGCCGGCAGGACGCTAGGGCTCCTAGTCGAGGGCGGGCGCCACCAGCAGCTGCTGGAGTCGGTGCTGCGGGCGATCGACGCCTACCTGTCCGAGAACCACAACCGCCTGCGCGCCCGGTTCGCCGAGGAAACGCCCTGGTGGATGCCCGAGTCCGTCGAGGACCGGCTGTTCGAGCGCATGCTGGAGGGCGGCCGCCGGCTGGTCCACGAGGTGGCCACCGACCCCGACCACGAGCTGCGCAAGGAGGCGGACGAGCGCATCCGCAACCTGGTCGAGGAGCTGCAGACGTCGCCGATCATGCGGGCCCGGGGCGAGGAGCTGAAGGCCGAACTGCTCGAGCACCCCGAGCTGCGGCGCTGGGCCGGCGACGTCTGGCAGGACGTGAAGGCGGGGCTCCGGCGCCAGGCCGCCGACCCGTCCTCCGAGCTGCGGCTACGGCTGGCGGCGACCGTGCGCTCGCTGGGCGACCGGCTGCAGGCCGACCCGGCCCTGGCCCGGCGGGTCGACGACACCCTGGAGGGTGGCGTCCGCTACGTGGCCGAGCACTTCCACGACGAGATCGCCGGCATGGTGTCCGCCACGATCGCCCGCTGGGACGGCCGCGAGACGTCCGACCGCCTGGAGCTGCTGCTCGGGCCGGACCTGCAGTTCATCCGCATCAACGGCACGGTCGTCGGCGGCCTCGCCGGCCTCGTCATCCACGCGGTGGCCCAGGCGCTCGGGTAGCGCCCGGGCCCCGGGCCTCGGCGAGGGGCCCGGGCACGAGGCCGGCGGTCAGTCCGCCGGCGCCGGCTCGATCTCGGGCGGCGGGTAGTCGGGGACCTGGTCCTCGGGCGGGACGTGGTCGTACACGGTGACCGACGACTCGACGTCGAAGAGGCCGGCCTCCTCGGCCGTCTCGGGGAACTCGCCCAGCCGGTAGCGCTGGCCGCCGTTGGCGAAGCGGTACATACCGGTGCCGGCGTTGCCGGTCTCGTCCTCGCCGGTCGCCGCCGGGTCCCACCACACGATGGTGGCGTCGTCGGACCCGCCGTTGTCCTGCTCGGGCCAGATGCCGTGGTCGCCCCGGGACACGTGGGCGGTCATCGGGGTGCCGCCCGCGGGCACCGCCCGGTAGAAGCCGTCGCGCAGCGTCTCGGGCGTGAGGTCGGGCCCGGCCAGGTGGATGCCGGTGAAGATCGTCCGGATCGGCGACTCGATCACCGAGACCGTGTTGTTGTCGGGCGGGCGCCCGTAGGCCCACTCGTAGGCCTGGAAGGCGTCGATCGTGGAGCGGTCGGCCCGGGCGGCGCTGAACGACATGCCGAAGCCGTGGCGCCACTGCTCGCCGTCGGTCCGCCGGGCGAAGATCGTGGTGTCGCCGAGGTAGCTGGGGCCGAGGATCCACTCGGGGTGGTAGTCCTGTGCCGTCGCCTCGAGCGTGAGCGTGCCGGGCATCAGCGGGTCGCCGTAGAAGATGACCGTGGTGATGTCGTTCTGCTCGAGGCGGCTGATGATCGTGCGGGCGTCCTCCTGCATGGCCGCCATGTCGAGCTGGTACGGCACGTCGATCGTCAGCTCGACGCCGTTCTCGGCCAGCTGATCGCGCAGCGCCTCGTACACCGCCTGGTGGTCGCCCTCGGCGGTGTCGTAGTGGACGAGGGCGTAGCGCCGTTCCTCGGTGTGCATGGCCGGGTCGCCGGCCAGCTCGGCGGGGCCGGGGCGCGCCAGCTTGCCGATCATCTCGGCGGCGAGCGCCGCAGCCTGGTCGGGCGTCGGGCCGACCTGCCACATGTACGGGTAGTACTCGTCGACGATCTCCTCCGGCATCGTCGACGCGCAGAGCGGCCCGCAGACGATGCCCCGGGAGGCGATCTCGACGGCGAACGCCGGCCCCGACTGCGGCGGGGCGCCGAGCACGGCGAAGGGCTCGCGCTCGGCGATGGCGATCGCGTCGGCCCGGGCCGCCTCGCGGTCGTCACTGGCGCCGGTCCCCAGGTAGGTCTCGACGCGCACCCGACGGCCGTAGGTCTCGAACACCGAGTTGTAGACATCGGTGAAGTCGTTGATCGCCTCGGCGGCGCTGGCCGGGTTGACGTCGGCGCCGGTGGCGCTCACCATCGAGGCGCCGATCGGGTCCACCTCGGGGTTGGACTGGTAGTAGACGATCAGGACCTCGTCCTGGGTGACGCCCCGGTAGGTGGCGCCCCCGTTGTCCCCGGTGAAGGGCTCGACGCACTGCGGCACGAGGATGATGGGGATCCGGATGCGGCCGGTCGACGTGTCACAGTCCGGCCCCCACTCGACCTCCTGCGTACGACCCTCGGCCTCGGCGCGCTGCCAGGTCATGGGGCCGCTCATCACCAGTTCGTCGGTGCTGGCCACCTCGGCGGCAACGGTGCCGGCGTCGCCGTCGTCGCCCCCGTCACCGCCGAACACCGCCACGACGGCGGCGATGGCCACGACCATGGCGACGAACGGGGCGTAGCGCTTGGCGACGGTGAGGGGACCGGTCCGGCGCCGGGCGGCGAGCGCCGCCAGCTTGGCGTCGGTCGACCCGTCGCCGGCCGCGCCGTCGCCGGTCCGCTCCTCGGTGTGCAGGGCCATGTGACTCTCCTCCCGACGCGGGGGCGCTCAGCGGCTCGGGGCCGGGGCGTCCGACCGGTGGATGGTGGCCTCGTCGGTCCCCAGGTAGGAGGCGACGACGGTGGGGTGCTCGATGACGTCGCGCGGGTCGCCGTCGACGACCACGCGGCCGAGGTCGAGGGCGATCATGCGGTCGGAGATCGACATGAGCAGCGGCAGGTCGTGCTCGATGACGAGGAGGCTGGCGCCCAGCTCGTCCCGCACCCGCCGCAGTAGCGGCCCGAGGGCCTCGGCCTCGCGCTGGGCGATGCCGGACGACGGCTCGTCGAGCAGCACGACCGCCGGGTCCTGCGCGAACACGCACGCCAGGTCGACGACCCGCCGGGTGCCGGTGGACAGCTCCCGGGTGAACTTGTCGCGGTAGGCGCCCAGCCCGAACAGCTCGACCAGCTCGTCGACACGCAGCCGGACCAGCAGCTCGGAGTCGTCGACCGCCGGCAGGCGGAGGGCGGCGGCCAGCGGGTCGCGCACCGCGACCTGTTGCTCCAGCGCCACGGCGATCGTCTCGGACACGGTGAGGCCGGGGAACAGCCGCCCGTCCTGGAAGGACCGGCCCAGGCCGAGCCACGAGCGCACGTGGGTGGGCTGGCCGTGCAGGTCGGCCGCCCGGTCGCCCGCCAGCAGGCGGATGGACCCGGTGTCGGCGGGCGTGAAGCCGGAGATGACGTCGAACAGCGTGGTCTTGCCGGCGCCGTTGGGCCCGATGAAGCCGAGGATCTCGCCGGCGTGGAGGTCGAATGCAACGTCGCTGAGGGCCTGGACGCCGCCGAAGCGGCGGGACACGTTCCGGACCTCCAGCACGACCGTCCGCTCGGCCGGGGTGAGCGCCGGCATCGCGGGGGCCGTGGTCACCGGCGCCGCGCTCCCGGCGAGGTCCGGCATCACGTCGGTGTCGCCGGCGTTGAGGAACACCGAGCGGAGCAGGTCGGGCCGGTCGAGCAGGTCGCGCGTCGGGCCCGCGAACCGGACCTCGCCCTTCTCGAGGAAGTAGGCCCGGTCGGCGACCGTGAGGGCCACGTTGACCGACTGCTCGACGAGGATGATCGTCACGCCCTGGTCCCGCAGCGCCCGGACCATCTCCAGCAGCTGGCCCACGATGGCAGGGGCCAGGCCGAGCGAGAGCTCGTCGATCATCAGCAACCGCGGCTTGCCGACGAACGCCATGCCGAGGGTGAGCATCTGCTGCTGGCCGCCGGACAGGTTGCCGGCCGGCGCGTCGAGCCGGGCCCGCAGCACAGGGAAGATGTCCAGCACCCGCTCGGTCGCCCGGCGGGCCTCGGCCGGCTGGCGGCGCTGCTGCCAGCCGGCCAGCCGCAGGTTGTCCCGCACGCTCAGCTGCGTGAAGACGCCCTGGCCGCCCGGCACCTGGCCGACGCCCCGGTAGGCGACCTCGTTGGGCGGGGTGTGGGTCATGTCCCGGCCGTCGAACACGACCGCCCCGGCGCTGGGCTGGACCAGGCCGGACATGGCCCGCAGGAGCGTCGACTTGCCGGCGCCGTTCGTGCCCAGCAGCGCCACGACCTCGCCCTCGTCGACCTCGACGTCGACCCCGAAGAGGACCTGGACGTTGTCGTAGTGGACGTCGATGCCCCGGGCCAGCAGCAGCTTGACCTTGCCCTGCTTGCGCAGCATGGCGACCTCGGAGCGGGCCGCCGTGCCCTTCCACACCTTGGCGATGTCGTCGGCGACGAAGCCGCTGCCCGAGGCGATGATCAGGCCGCCGATCACGAACACCGGGGCGGCGATCAGCAGGGCCGTGCGGATGCCGTAGGTGTCGCCCAGCTCGCCGATGATCGGCAGGGCGAGCAGGCCCGGCACGATGCACAGGACCATCACCGCGAAGCCGAAGGTTCGCACCTTGGCCGGCACCGCCAGCGACATCACGGCGTAGATACCCGGGATGAGCAGGAAGAACCCGAGCGACACGACGCCGTTGGCGACGACGGCCACCGGGAGGGTCGGGGCCAGGGCGAACACGGCCCACGCCGCCGCCACCAGGAACGACACCTGGGCGAGGAACCGCAGCACCCGCCCCGGTCCCTTGGCCAGCAGTCGGGTGGCGAGCGGCACGCCGATGAGGAGCCCGGCGAGCTGGGCCGGTCCCTCGAGCATGGCGGTCAGCACGCCGCGCTGGCGCACGTCGAGGTCGAACAGCTCCTCGTAGTAGATGTTGCTGAGCACGACGAGGCCGACCACGGCGATGGCGAGGAACGGGATGGCGCAGTAGATGCGGCGCAGGCTGCGGACCTGCCAGAGGATGCGCCACGACTCGGCCCAGGAGGGCGACTCCTCCTCGGTGTCGGACACGTCGTCGGACATGCCCATCGCCTTGCGCTCGAAGCGCCCGCGGATCGGCTCCTGCAGCCGCAGGCCGAGGACGACGAAGACGGCGGTGATGACGCCGAAGACGATGAACGGCACCCGCCAGCCCAGGTAGAAGCCGAGCATGCCCGCCACCAACGGCCCCACGAACTGGCCGGCGGCGTTGGCGTAGCGGTGGACCGCGTAGATGCGAGGCCGGGTCGGGATGTCGTAGTAGTCGGACAGCAGCGAGTTGTGCACCGGGTCGTTCACGGCCCGGCCCAGGCCGGAGCCGGCCCGGGCGATGCCGAGCACCCAGATCGTCGGGGCGAAGCCCGTGAGCACCGAGAACACGCCCCAGCAGACGGCGCCGGTGAGGGCGACCGGGACCCGTTTGGCCCGGTCGGCGTAGAAGCCGATGGGGAGCGCGAGCAGCAGGGCGGCGACGAGCGACAGCGAGATGACGGTGAGCACGCCGCCGAGGTCGAGGTCGAAGTGGTCCTGGATCTCGGGGGTGAGGACGCCGAAGGCGGTGCGGTCGAGCTCGTCGACCATGTTGAGCCCGAACAGGACCGCGAGCGGGTAGGCGCTGGCGCCACCGGTCACGCCCATCAGCCAGCGGTGCAGGCGGCCGCCCGACGCCACGACGGGGTCGTCGGCCTCGGCCAGGACCTCGTCCACCCGCTCGACGTCGGCGGCGGTCGCCTCGGCGCCGGCGTGGTCGACCGCCTCCCGCACCTCGGCCTCGACGGCGGCATCGGCCTCGGTCACCTGGTCACCTCCTCGGCCTCGGTCCCGGGCCCGGGCTCGGTCGGCCCGGGCCCGGCCGGCGCGGGCGACCCCGTCGGGCGGCCTTCGTCGGGCGAGGCCCCGTCGGCGAGGTCGGCCCCGTCCGCACCGTTCGTCGCGGGCCGGGTGGCGGTGACGAGGCCGCCGGGCGGCGCTGACGCCCGGTCGGACGCCTTGGCCGCGTCCACGGCCTCGGCCAGGGACCGGTCCTCGTGGGGGTCCTCGACCCGGACGTCCGCCAGGAGGCTGGGGACGACCAGGCCCCGGCGGGTGGCGATGCGCCGCAGGGCGCCGTCGCGCACGTCCGCCAGCAGGCCGCCCAGCCCCGACGGCAGGAGCAGGAGCACCAGGAGCAGGCCGGCGCCGGTGGCCAGGAACTGCCAGTCGAGCGGTAGGAAGAAGTCGGCGCCGCGCACGTAGACGGCGCCGAGGAGGGCGCCCGGCAGCGACCCCAGGCCGCCGATGACGACCATCGAGAACAGGTCGAGGCTGCGCTGGGTCAGGAACGGCTCGGCGGCCAGGCCCTGCTGCTGGTGGACGTAGAGGGCACCGGCGCCGGCGGCGAGGAAGCCGGACAGGGCGAAGGCGGCCAGCGTCGTGCGCGTGGCGTTGATGCCGTAGGACCGGGCGGCCTTCTCGTTCTCGCGGATGGCGACCAGCACCCGGCCGGTCCGGCTGCGGCGCACGCCGTTGACCATGAGCAGCGCCAGGCCGAGGAAGGCGAGCGAGACGTAGAAGAAGCGGGTCTCGTTCGTCATCTCGATGCTCCAGAGCAGCGTGCCCCGGTCGATCCGGCGGCCCGGCAGCCGATCGCCCCAGATCGTCCGGTTGAGGACGTAGGACGACACGAACAGGGCGAAGGCCAGCGTCGACACGGCGAGGGTCAGCCCCCGCCGGCGGATGGCCGGGTACCCGACGACGACGGCCGCCACCGCGCCCACCAGGCCGGCGACGAACACGGCGACCACCAGGTCCTGGTCGCGGTTGGAGGTGAGGGCCCCGCCCACGGCGGCGCCCACGCCCACGAACGCCATGTGCCCGAGGCTCACCTGCCCCGCCCAGCCGCTGAGCACGACCAGAGAGGCCGCCACGATGCCGAACAGGACGATGACCGTGGCCAGGCTGATCCGGCTGTTCGACAGCCACAGCGGCAGGGTCAGGACCGCCACGGCCAGCACGGCCCAGATCGCGACCCGGGCAGCGCGGACCTCGGGGAGCCCGACCATCTCCCGCGGGATCGGGCGGGTCTCGCGGGCGGCCTGCCACGTGGACGACGAGTCGGCGTCGACGCGGCCACCGCCGCCTCTGCGGGTCACCAGCAGGCCCACCAACACGATGACGAACAGGACGGCGTCGTTGTAGCCGGGCTTGTTGCCGTCCTGGAAGGTCATGGCCTGGTCGACGATGCCGAGGCCGATGGCGGCAGCCGCGATCGTCGTGAGCTGCTCGAAGCGGCCGAACACGGCGGCCGCCAGCGCCTGGACCAGGAACGTCGGCGCCAGCACCTCGCCGATCGGCAGGCCCACCGTGCCGGCCCGCAGGAACATGGCAAGGTAGGCGAGGACGCTGGCGATCACCCACACCACCGTGTGCAGCCGCCGGACCGGGATGCCGAGGCTGGCGGCCCGGTCGGCCCTCTCGGCCGACCCGACGATGGCGATGCCGAAGCTGCTCCGGCGCAGGAACAGCGCCAGCGCCACGAACGCCACGGGCACCACGATCATCGTGAAGATGTCGGTGGCGTTGAAGATCGTGCCGCCGACCTCGAAGTCCGCCGAGAACGGCTGGCGCATCCGGTCGCCGAACGACGTCTCGCCGAAGGCCCGGGGCAGCAGCAGGCCGGCGCCGGTGAGCAGCTGGGCGATGCCGATCGTGGCCACGGTCAGCACCAGGCGGGGCGCCCGGAAGAACCGGGCGATGATCAGCGTCTCGACGAGCAGGCCGAGCAGCAGGGCGGCGGCCAGGCCGATCACGAAGCCGAGCCAGTAGTTCAGGCCCCACGACAGCACGAGCATGACCGCGAGCGACGCCGGGACCGCGCCCAGGTCGCCCTGGGCGAAGTTCACGATGCGGTTGGCCCGGTACACGAGGGCGATGCCGAGGGCGATGAGCGCCACCCGACCGCCGACGAGAGCGCCGTTGAGCACCACGCCGAACGGCGCCGGGAACAGCACCTGCTGCACGAGGACAAGCGCCGCCAGGGGCGCGAGGAAGGCGAGCGACGGCAGGCGGTCGGTGAACCGGTCCGGGCGCGTCGCCTGGGTCGGTGTCGTCATCGCACTCGGTCCCCCTGTCTGCGTGCGGACGCCACGTGGTCGGTCAGGCCGGCCCGGTGGTCGTTGGTCGTGGGCCACGGCCGACACCCCAGGCCGTCAGCGTGGCGTGGACGAGGTCGCGCATCAGGCCCGCGACCCCCTCGTCGGCCCCGTCGAGGCCGGGATGCGTGGTGAGGTTCTCGTGGGTGCCCGCCCCGGCGACGACCTCCAGCGCGGCCAGCAGCCGCGCGCGCTCGGCCTCGGCCACGCGGCCGAGCTCGGCGGCGAACACGGCCTCCAGCTCGGCCCGCCCCGCCCGGCGCCCGCGCTCCAGGGCGTTGCGCAGCGCCGGCGACGAGGGCGCCTGCAGGAGGGCGGCCCTGCGGACCTGCGCGCCCTCCTTGTAGATGCGGGTGCGCCGGGCGACGAGGGCGTCGACGCGCTCGTCGAGCGGCGCGTCGGGATCCCACGGCGTGACGAGCGCCTGGATCCGCTCGTAGTGACGGGCCGACGCCGCCAGGAACAGCGACTCGACGTCGTCGAAGTGGACGTACACCGACCGGAGGGAGACCCCGGCGGCGTCTGCGACCTCGCGGGCCGTCGGCCGGAGGTTGCCCGCGTCGATGAGAGCGAGGAGCGCATCGACGACGGCCTTGCGTGTGCGAGCGGCCCGACCGGCGCGGCCGTCTGTGACAACTGTCTCACTCACCGCGGGCAATGCTGCCCTTCTTTCACGCGGTGTGCAATAGGTTCTTCGAACTTCGTTCGGTTCGGCCTCACCCCCGGCCAGGACACGCCCTGGCGGAGGCGCTCAGCGGGAGGCCGTGGCGTCTCGCCAGCGGCGCCAGGCCTGGAAGCCGCCGTCGAGGTCGGTGGCGCGCCGGAGGCCGAGGCGGACGAGGGCGGCGGCTGCGAGCGACGAGGCGTACCCCTCGTCGCAGAACAGCACCATGCGCTGGTCGGGCCGGGTGACCTCGTCGAGGCGCCACGGGCTGGTGGGGTCGAGGCGCCACTCCAGCACGTTGCGCCCGACGACCAGGGCGCCGTCGAGCAGCCCGTCCCGGTCCCGCAGGTCGACGGGGCGGATGTCGACCACCAGCCCGCCGCGCGCCACCACCCCGGCCAGGTCGGCCGGGGTGGCGCGGGGCGCGATCCGCCTGCGTTCGTCCGCCAGGAGACGGTCGATGGCGGCGTCAGCCACGGTTGGCGGGGTGCAGGAGGAACGAGGGCGCCCGCGGCCCGAGGACGGGCTGCTCGGCCTCGACCGCGACGGTCTCGACGGGACGGCGGGTCATCCCGTCGTAGTAGGTCATGTGGGTCAGTGGGGGCGAGTACACGTGGATGCTCGTGGCCGGCTCCAGGGAGTGGTTGACCACGTCGTGGATCCGGCCGACCGGCACGTGCCGGGTGCGGCCCCGAACGAGGCGGCGCTCGACCGGCGCACCGCACAACCGGGGCAGGACCTCGGTCAGCTCGCCCGACGTGACCACGAACGTGCCGGCGGCGTCGCCGTGGTCGTGCGGGCGGACGCCCTGGCCGGGCAGCCAGCCGATGACCCAGGCCTCGTAGCGCTCGGTGGCCAGCAGCCGGACCGGGTCCCGCCCGTCCGGCTCGTAGCGGACGAGGGACTGCCACAGCGTGCGGGCCTCGGCCAGCCCGGCGGCGATGTCGGCCATCACGGACGCCGACAGCGGCTCGGCGTCCGACGCCGGCGGGCTCGCCGCCATGGGCACTTCCCGACGCGCCCCGCGTCCCGTGGCCTCGGTCGGCTCGGAGGAGGACACGGCGTTCACGGCTGCGCCCTCGTGCCGCCGAGGCGGCGCACGTCGAAGCCGACGTGGTCCGGGAGCGATGGTGGACACGGGCTGACCTCCGACCGAGCGAGACGATAAATCCGATCTGCTTGGTCGACTTTCTACCCGCGGCTCGGCGTGGACACAAGGCCCGAGCTCAGGAGGAGGCCGCCAGGAGGGGGGCGATGGCGGCGGTGGTGGCGGCGATCTCGGCCCCGAGGACCGGCAGCCGCTCGTCGCGGATGCGCACGGTCGGGCCCTGCACGGCCACCGCCGCCACGGCCAGTCCCGACC
>Ga0126306_10000997_pt1 | contig 14632 bp, 13 predicted proteins | sample Plot27_FD_92592 | JGI IMG/M metagenome (GOLD analysis project Ga0126306, IMG submission 92592) | Serpentine soil microbial communities from UC McLaughlin Reserve, CA, USA - Plot27 | ecosystem: Environmental > Terrestrial > Soil > Grasslands | place: USA: UC McLaughlin Reserve, Lake County...
GAAGATCGAGGCGATCATCCGCCACGAGCGGCTCCAGGAGGTGCAGGACGCGCTCGACCAGCTCGGCGTCTCCGGCCTCACGGTCAGCGAGGTGGTCGGCTGCGGCCGCCAGAAGGGCTACACGGAGCAGTACCGCGGCGTGCGGGCCAACATCTCGCTGCTGCCGAAGATCAAGGTGGAGTCGGTGGTGCCCTCAGACATCGTCGAGAGCGCCGTCGAGGCCATCGTGGGCGCGGCACGGACGGGCAGGGTCGGAGACGGGCGCGTGTTCGTCTACCCGGTCGAGCAGTCCGTCCGGATCCGCACCGGCGAGAGCGGCGAGGACAGCGTGCGCCACGAGGAGCCCGTGGGCTGGGGGCACTAGGCTCCCGGCGCATGACGACGACCGCTCGGCGCATTCCTCAGGCCGACCTCGAACTTCAGGAGATCGATCTCCACGGCCACCGCGTGGCGTACCGCTGCGCCGGCAGCGGGCCCGCGATCGTCCTCGTCCACGGGATCACCTCTACATCCGCCACGTGGGAGCGTGTGATGCCATACCTGGCCACCCGGTTCACGGTCATCGCACCGGACCTCATCGGGCACGGCGAGTCGGCCAAGCCGCGGGGCGACTACTCGCTGGGTGCCTACGCGAGCGGCGTCCGGGACCTGATGGTGACCCTCGGCCACGAGAGCGCGACCTTCGTTGGACACTCGCTTGGTGGAGGGGTCGTCATGCAGCTCGCCTACCAGTTCCCGGAGCGCTGCGAGCGCCTGGTGCTCGTGGACAGCGGCGGGCTGGGCCGGGATCTGAACCTCCTGCTGCGGGCCGCGACCCTGCCGCTATCGGAGGTCGTGCTTCCTCTTCTGGCCAGCACCCGGCTGCTCGACGTGGGGCGCTCCGTCGGCCGCTTTTTTGGACGGCTTGGACTCCACGCGGGCACCGACATGGCCGAGCTTGCCCGAGGCCACGCATCACTCGAGGATCCCGAGGCCAGGGCTGCATTCGTGCACACGCTGCGCACGATCGTCGACCCGATGGGTCAGCGGGTGAACGCCACCGACCGGCTCTATCTCGCCGAGAACATCCCCTTCCTGCTCATCTGGGGCGAGCGCGACCCGATCATCCCGGTGGAGCACGGCCTGTCGGCACACGAGCTGGTGCCCTCCAGCCGTCTCGAGCTATTCGAGCAAGCCGGCCACTTCCCACACCTCGACGAGCCCCAGCGCTTCCTCGACGTGCTGCTCGACTTCATCGATTCGACCGAGCCGGCCGACGTGGATCCCGAGCAGTGGCGGGAGATGTTGAAAAGCGGCCGGCGGGACTAGGGGTAGTCGCCCAAGAGGCTGCGGTGGGCCCGCGCGCGGGGTGGCAGGGCGTTGACGCCGACTGCGATTGCCGAGCCCAGCATCACCCACGCGGGCCAGAAGTAGTCGCTGCCCGTGGCGAGCCAGATCCCGACGATGAAGACGTTCAGGATCACCTGCGCGCCCGCGTGGTGGCGGAATCGGCGACGTTTGACGAGCCTGCGCAGCGCGCCGGCGCGGTCCTCCTCGCCCTCCAGCTCGGCCTCGCTCAGCGGCGGGGCCGCGTACACGCGCCACGCGTCCAGCCCCGCGATCAGGCCGATGCCGAGCAGCGGCCAGACGATCCAGGGCAGGTCGGGCCCGGTGAGCGCCCAGATCGCCACCAGCACGCCCGCAACGATGCCGAGCGACACCACGCGGATCCGGAGGTTGTGGCGATTGCGGCGCTCGAGCTGCTCCGCCTCCGCGGTGGGCAGCACGCGGGTCGCGCCCAGCTGCGCGGCGGGCTCCTCCCCTCGCTCACCGGCCACGAGCGGGATGGTCGCCGTCACGCGGGTGCCGGCGCCGGCCGGGCTGTCCACGGCCAGCGAGCCGCTCAGCGCTCCCACACGGTCCGCCAGCCCCTGGATTCCCGAGCCGCCGTCGAGTGCCGCCCCGCCCACGCCGTTGTCCCTCACCTCGACGGTCAGACGGCCGTCTCGGCCGCTCACCGCCACCGTTGCCGACTCGGCGTGCGCGTGCTTTCCGATGTTGGCCAGGCACTCCGACACCACGAAGTACGCCGCCGCCTCGACCGCACCCGGCAGGCGCTCGTCGGGTGTGGCCACCACGTCGACGGGCAGGGTGGCGCGCGAGGCCAGGTCCTCGAGCGCGGCCGGCAGGCCCCGGTTCGTGAGGATCGCCGGGTGGATCCCGCGCGCGAGGTCGCGCAGCTCCTTCAGCGCGAGGTTGGCCTCCTCCCCCGCCTGGCGCACCAGCTCCACCGCGGTCGGGTCGCCCGCCTCGGCGCGCTGCTCGGCCATGCGCAGGTTCAGGGCGAGCGCCACGAGACGCTGCTGGGCGCCGTCGTGGAGGTCGCGCTCGATGCGCCGGCGCTCGGAGTCCGCGGCCGCGATGATGCGCGAGCGCGCGCCCTCCAGCTCGCTCACCTGCGCGGTCAGCTCAGGGTCGGCGTTCGAGCCGAGCAGCTGGGTGGCCAGCCAGGCGTAGAGGCGGCTGAGCGCGCCGAGCCCGGGAATTCCCACGAATAGGATCAGCGCGCCGAGCGGCATCAGCGCGAGCGCCTCGGGAAGCGTGTCGACCTGGATCGCGCCGATCCAATCGTCGCCCGACAGCGCCCAATAGTAGGCCGGGGCGGTGAGCGCCCCGAGCCCAGCGCCCAGCACCGTGACCGTGACGGTGAACGAGAGAACGCCCAGCGGCAGCTGGAGCAGCAGGAACGCGAGGTCCTTCCAGGTGGCGGGATCCGCGAGCCTGGCGGTCAGGCCGCTCCACCAGCGCCCGCCCACCGGATCCGGCCGGTACGGCCTCGGGATTTCGGTGCCGACGAGCGCTCGGATCAGACGGCGCTCGAGGTCCGCGAGCCAGCGCCAGGCGTACACCGACCCCACCAGCACCGGGATGCCGATCAGCGTGATGGCCGTTCCGAAGCCGAACGAGATCGCCGTTACGAGGAAGCTGAACTCGACCACCCCGAGCGGCAGCGCCAGCACGAGATAGAGGATGCGCCCGTAGGTGCGGGCGTCGAAGATGCTCCGGGTCAGTGCGTTGATGGGGACAGGCTACGAGCGCCGCGCTGCGCCGTCGATACGGGCACCCGTACCATGCTGGATGGTGCGCCCCTGGCACGGGATAGCTGTCGTGGTTGCATTCCTGGCGCTGCCAGCCGGTGCCGACGCGGCGCCCGGCACACTCGATTTCCGACAGGCATTCGCCAAGGGCACGCGCGTCTATCGCGAGGGCACCGTGTCCTTCCTGCGCGTGCGCGACGCTGGCGGTGAGGTCGTGGTGCGGCGGCGTGTCAGGCATCGGCCCCGCTTCCGAATGAGCCGGAGGCTGCGGCCCGGCCGCTACCGGGTGATCAGCTACCAGCGCCCCTGCGATGGCAACTGCCGCCTGCTCGATTCACCCACCGATCGCTGCGCACGACCCATCCGGATCCTGTCCAGCGGCCTGAGCGAGGCGACAGTCAGGGTGCGCCCCGGCCGGCGCTGCCGCATGAGCCGCAGGGCATTGCCAGCGCGCTTCCCACCGCTCCGGCGCATGCGCGCGGTCCAGCACTGGCTGCGCTCGCGGGGCGCCGTGAACTCGTGGAGCCTGATCGACTCGTGGGGCCGCCCGCACGGATTCGCTCCGCACCGGACCTACGTGAGCGCCAGCCTGGTGAAGGCCATGCTGCTGGTGGCCTACCTGCGGGGAATCGGCAAGCGGGCACCCGACGCCGGCGAGCGCGGCTCGCTGAGTCCGATGATCACGGTCTCCTCGAACGACGCGGCGGACACGGTCTACTACCGCGTAGGTGATGCCGCCCTCAACCGGCTCGCCGGGCTGGCCGGCATGAGGACCTTCTCGGTGGCCGGCTACTGGGGAAACGCCCGCTTCAGCGCCGAGGACCAGGCGCGCTTCTTCAACCGGATCGACCGGCTGGTGCCGAAGGCGTCCCGCGGGTACGCGCGCGGGCTGCTGTCCTCGATCGTGAGCTACCAGCGCTGGGGCTTCTCGCGCTACTCGCTCGCCGTGGGGTTCAAGACGTTCTTCAAGGGAGGCTGGCGCGGAACGGGCGCTGGGCAGCTCGTGCACGAGGCGGCGCTGTTCGAGCGCGGGCCCACTCGGATCTCGATGGCGGTGCTCACGGACGGGAACCCGTCGCACGACCACGGGGCCGAGACCCTCCGCGGGGTGGCGCAGCGGCTGTTCCGCAGGCCGCGACCTGCGCGCACGGCATCGGTGCGGCCCCCGGCCAGGCCGCCCGCGGACGCCGCGCAGGCGAACGAGCCCGAGGAGTTGCCGCAGGATGAGGCAGTGAAGGAGGGCGGCACGCGCGCAACGCGCCGCGCGGGGCTCGTCGACGTGCACCGCTTCGCGCCGAGCATCCGCGTGAACCTCTCCTACCGCACCAAGCACAACGAGACGGGCTCGCGGCTGCCGGGCTACTGCGAGAACTGGGCGCTGATGCACGAGCGGGCGGCCTTCAACCGCGGCCAGGTGCAGCGCCACCTCCGCCGCAAGGGCTTCGGCCTTCTGATCCTCGATGCCTACCGCCCGGTGCGCGCCATGGAGGCCCTCGTCCGCTGGGCCGAGCGAACGGGGCGCGGCGGCGCGGTTGGCACGTACATCGCGCGCCGCAGCCGCCACAACACCGGGAGCGCGGGGGACATCACGCTGGTCCGCTTCCGTGACGGCAAGCGCCTGCGCATGGGCGGCTTCGCGTTCGGCCCAAGCTCCCACACCTACAACGCCAGCGGACGCATCCTCCGCAACCGGCTCACGCTCAAGAACGCGATGGAGCGCTTCGGTTTCGGCGCCTACCTGAACGAGTGGTGGCACTTCGAGCACTACATCCGCCCGGACCGCTACCTGGACGTAACGCTCGGCTGCTGACCCACCCGGGAACCGCCACCCGCGATAATGGAACCCAATGGCCGAGCGCACCAACCTCCTGCGGGTTGCCCTCGCGCAGCTCAACCCCGTCGTCGGGGACATCCGCGGCAACGCTCGCAAGATCTCGGAGGCTCTCGCTCGCGCGCGGGACGGCGGTGCCGCGCTCGTGGTGTTCCCGGAGCTGGCGCTCACCGGCTATCCGCCTGAAGACCTGCTGCTGAAGACGTCCTTCCTCGACGCCGCCCACGCGGCGCTCCAGGAGCTCGCGGGCCAGACGCAGGGCATCGCCGCGGTGGTGGGCTATCCGGAGAAGGCCGAGGACGTCTACAACAGCGCCGCGGTATTGGCCGACGGCGAGGTCGTGGCCAGCTATCGGAAGATGTACCTCCCCAACTACGGGGTCTTCGACGAGCAGCGCTACTTCCAGTCGGGCGCCGAGGCGGCCATCGTCGAGCTGGACGGGATCGCGCTCGGGCTCAGCATCTGCGAGGACATCTGGGAGCCCGGCCCGCCCGCCATGACCGAGGCGCTCGCCGGCGCGCACGTGATCCTCAACCTCTCCGCCTCGCCGTACCGGATGGGCGTGGGCGCCCGGCGCGAGCGCATGCTGATCCAGCGCGCCGTGGACAACCTCACCGCCGTGGTGTTCGTGAACATCGTGGGCGGTCAGGACGAACTCGTCTTCGACGGCCACAGCGTCGCGATCGACCAGGACGGCAACGTGCTCGCGCGCGCGCCCCAGTTCGAGGAGGCGCTCACCTTCTGCACGATCGATCCGCGCGCGATCACGGCGGCGCGGCTGCGCGACACGCGCCACCGCGCGAACGTGCGCCGGCAGCGGCGTGCCGCGCAGGTGGCAGAGCCGCCCGTGTTCACGCTCGCGAGCATCACCACCGAGCCGGAGAGCGATGCAGACGTGGTGTCCGGCGACCTCGCCGACACCCTGGACGCCGAGGCCGAGGTCTACGCCGCGCTGCGCACCGGCCTGCACGACTACGTGGAGAAGAACGGCTTCGAGCGCGTGGTGATCGCGCTCTCTGGAGGGATCGACTCGGCGCTGGCGGCGCTCGTGGCCGTCGACGCGCTCGGCCCCGAGCGGGTGACCTGCGTGTCAATGCCCTCCCCCTACTCGAGCGAGGGCACGCGCAGCGACGCGCTAACGATCGCCGAGAACCTCGGAGTCGACTTCCGGGAGATCGGCATCGAGCAGGCGATGGGAGCCTACGAGGAGATGCTCCGCGAGGCGTTCGAGGGGCGCGAGCCCGACGTGGCCGAGGAGAACGTGCAGGCGCGCATCCGCGGCAACGTGGTGATGGCGCTCTCGAACAAGTTCGGCTGGCTGGTGCTCGCCACTGGCAACAAGTCGGAGATGTCGGTGGGCTACGCGACGCTCTACGGCGACATGGCCGGCGGCTTCGCGGTCCTGAAGGACGTCTACAAGACCTGGGTCTACAGGCTCGTGCGCTGGCGCAACGAGCGAGAAGGGCGTGAGCTGGTGCCGGCGTCCGTGATCGACCGCCCGCCCTCGGCCGAGCTGCGGGCCGACCAGCGCGACGACGAGTCGCTGCCCCCCTACGAGGTGCTCGACCGCATCCTCGAGGGCTACGTGGAGGAAGACCTCGACGCGGTCGAGCTCGTGCACCGCGGCCTGCCCGCCGAGGAAGTGGAGCGTGTAATCCGCATGGTCGACCGCGCTGAGTACAAGCGCCGCCAGGCCCCGCCCGGGATCAAGATCTCCGCCCGGGCTTTCGGGCGTGATCGTCGCCTGCCGATCACGAACCGCTACGAGACGTCGCGGGATCCCGCCGAGCGGCGCCTCAGGGCGCTTTAACCGGCCGTACCGCCAGGGTCACTCGCGAGGCCGCGCAGAGCCGGCCGTCGTCGTCGGTGAACTGAACGTCCCAGACCCAGCTGGTGCGGCCGCGATGTATCGGAGTGCCGTCGGCGTGGATGACGCCCTCGGTGGCCGGACGGAAGAAATGCGTGTGGTTCGACTGCCCGACGGCGAAGTTGCCGTCTCCCTCCACCGCGAGGTGCGTGGTGGCTGACACCATCGACTCCGCGAGCGACGCGTAGGCGCCGCCGTGTACCAGCCCGAGTGGCTGCTTGACACGCTTCTCGACCGCGAAGCGGCCTCGGCAGCGCTCCGGCGTGGCCTCGAGCATCTCGAAGCCGAGCACATCGTCGAGCGTGCCGGGCGCGGGGTAGGTCTGAACCGGCGAATCCATACCGGCGGGCACACTACAGTTCGCCCCGAATGGCCACGTTCGATCAGCTTTCGGCCGACAAGCGGGCGATCGTCGAGCTCGTTCTCCAGCAGCGGAAGACCTACCCCGAGCTGGCGGACATGCTCGGCATGCCCGAGCCACGCGTGCGCGAGCTGGCGCGCGACGCGCTCGTGGAGCTCGCCCCGGTGAGCGTCCGCGGTGTCGAGGAGGACTGGCGCGGCCAGCTCGCCGATTACGTGCTCGGCCAGCAGTCGGGGCCCGAGGCCACGGCGACGAAGGGCCACCTGCGCCGCTCCGAGGCCGCCCGCAGCTGGGCGCGCTCGCTGCTCGACTCGCTCGAGCAGCTGTACGCGAACGGCTCCGTGCCGGCGATCCCGGACGGCGAGCGAGGCCGGGCGGCGAGGCGGCCAGTGGCGGAGCAGACTGCGGCCCCCGCCAGCGCCGGCCGCCTCACCACAGGCGACCCCGTCATGCGCCGGCGCATCCTGGCCGGTGCGGCCGCGGCGGTCGTGCTGCTGCTCGTCCTGCTCGTCTGGCCGGTCGGCCTGCTCACGGGCGACGACGACGACTCGGGCAGCACCAGCGCCGCAGACAACGAGCCCGCGGCCCAGGCGGGCAACCAGGGCCAGCAGGCCGCCGCGGCGGGAGAGCCGGCCGGCATCGCGATCGTGGTCGACCAGGGCGGCAAGCGGCAGATCCTCGTCCAGGCGGCGGCGCTTCCGCCCAGCGGCCAGGACCAGGGCTACTACGTCTGGCTCTACAACAGTGCGAGCGACGCCAAGTCGCTCGGCGGTCAGGTGACCGACGAGCAGGGCAACTACCAGGCGATCGGCCCCTTCCCCGAGGACTACGCCAACTACAAGTTCATCGACGTGACTCTCCAGCCGGTGGGGAAGAACCCGAAGCACACCGGCGAGTCGGTCCTGCGCGGGCCGGTGCCGAAGCTGGGCAACGCGAAGGGCACTGCCGAGAAGCCCGCCGCGCTCGGCCAGACGGTCCTGAAGCCGCCGAGCTAGGGCTCAACCTGACGAGGCGGCCGGCGAGGGGCTGTCCTGCTTAAGGCCGGCTATACGCGCCTAGAACAGGACAGTCTCCGGAAACCAACCCCGGTACCTCGTCGTCCGTCCAGCGCGCCATCGGCTAGGGCAGCAGCTTCCCTGGATTCATGATCCCGGCGGGGTCGAGCCGCTCCTTGGCCGCCCGGATCAGCTCGATGCCGAGCTCACCGACCTCGGCCCGTATCCAGGGCCTGTGGTCGCGCCCGACCGCGTGATGGTGCGTGATCGTGCCCCCGCCGGCCACGATTGCCTCTGAGGCGGCCGTCTTGGCGGCGCTCCACTGGGCCAGGAGCGCGGAGGGGGCGGCGTCCGCCTCCCCCTCCTGCCGCGCCAGGAACGTGAAGTAGAGCGACGCGCCCGACGGATACAGGTGCGACACGTGGCACATCACGAGCGGTGGAGTGCCGCGCCCGTCCAGCGAGGTGCGCAGCGCGCTGCCCACGGCTCCGTGCATGCTCTCGAGGTTCGCCCAGGTGGTGGCCGTCTCGAGCGTCTCCACCATCACGCGCCGGTCGAGCAGCTCGTCGCGGAGGTAGGGCGCGGCGTAGCGGCCGCGCAGCCACGCCTCCCCCGGGCGGCGACCGAGCAGGACACCGCCGCCCGCCCGCAGCAGCGCCGACGTGCGACGTCGCCTGCGCTCCACGTCCTCCTCGTCGCCCTCGAACCCGAGGATGGCCACACAGCCGCCCTCGTGACCGCGCATGCGCAGGTAGCGCCGCCCGAGGCGCTCCTTCCTGCTGCCGGTAGACGCCATGGCCATGGACAGGCGCGTCTCGTGCTCGTCGGAGAGCCGGCTCACGTCCGCCGCCGCGTCCGCCTGCTCCATCACGCGGAAGGCGGCGCAGCCCTCGGCGAAGCTCCGGAACGACCAGCCCTCGTAGCGGCGCGCCGCGGGTGCGGGGCGCACGCGCACGGTGGCCTCGCAGATCACGCCCAGCACACCCTCGGACCCCACCAACAGCTCGCGCAGGCTCGGGCCGGCCGCCGACGCGGGCAGCGCGCGCGTGCCGACCTCCCCGGCGGGTGCGATGCAGCGCACGCCCTCCACGAGCTCGTCGATGCGCCCGTAGCCCGTGGACGCCTGGCCCGCCGAGCGCGTGGCCACCCAGCCGCCCACGGTCGAGTACTCGAATGACTGCGGGAAGTGGCCCAGCGTCACGCCCTCAGCGCTCAGCCGCCGCTCGGCCTCGGGGCCGAACAGCCCGGCGTCGAGCCGCGCGGTGAGCGAGGTGCGGTCCACCTCCACGGTCGTCGCGAGCCTGCTCAGATCGAGCGATATGCACGCGCTCATGCCGTCCCGCACCGGCTCCACGCCCCCCACGACGCTCGTGCCGCCTCCGAACGGCGTGACCGCCACCCGCTGCTCGGCACACGCGGCCAGCACCGCGGCCACCTGCTCGGCCGAGTCCGGCAGGACCACGGCGTCGGGCGCACTCGAGGCGTCCCCGGAGCGGATCCGGACGAGATCGGGGTATGAGCGCCCGACCGCGTGGGCCACGCGCTCCTCGCGCCCGTCGCGCACCTGCTCCGCCCCCACCGCCGCCGCCAGGCGCTCGCGCGCCGGCGCCGGCAGGGCGGAGTCCGGCACGGAGACCTGATCGAACGGGACCGGCTGCCGGCGCGCCTGCGGGTCGGCGCCGAGCTCCTCGCGCAGCAGCGTCTCCGCGGCGTCCGGCAGCGGGACGGCGTGCCCGTCCTCCCCCCAGCCCCACCAGCGCATCAGCTGAGTTCCCCGACCAGCTCGGCCAGGCCCTCGAGGGCACCGTCCGCCTGCCGGCGCGCCGCCGCACGCAGCTGGAAGGGGCTGAAGCGCGCCCAGCCCCGAGGCCGCTGGTTGAGGGTCAGCCGCACCCTTGTGCCGCCGCCGGGCTCAGGTTCGAGCTCGATCTCGGTCACGGACTCGGCCAGCAGGCGCTCGAAGGGAGACTCCTCGACCTCCTGCTTCCACCTGAGCCGTCCCGGCTCCTCGGCCTCGACGAGGCTGTAGTCGGCGCGAACGCTCTTGCCCTTGGGCGAGGTGAGCACGGTCGTCCAGGCCTCGCGGCTCGCCTCCTCGACGCGCGACACGCCCGGCCACCAGGCCGGAAGGCGAGCCGGGTCGCTCACGATGCGCCACAGGTCGCTGGGCGTCCCCGGGAGCGTCCGTTCGCGGCGGACCACCATCACCCGTCGTCGAAGACCACGAGCGAGCGCACGTCGTAGCCCTGGAGCCGGTCGCGGCCGTGGAGAAAGGCCAGCTCGATCACGAACGCGCATCCTGCCACGACTCCGCCCGCCTGCTCCACCAGCTGGCAGAGCGCGCCCGCCGTGCCGCCCGTGGCGAGCAGGTCGTCGTGCACGAGCACTCGCGCGCCGCCGCGGATCGCGTCCGAGTGAACCTCCAGGGCGTCCACGCCGTATTCGAGCTGGTACTCCATCGAGGACACCTCGCGCGGGAGCTTGCCCGGCTTGCGGGCGAGGATGAAGCCCGAATCCGCCGCCACTGCCACCGCCGCGCCCAGCACGAAGCCGCGCGCCTCGGCGGAGACGACGAAGTCGATCTCGCGCGAGTGCGCGTAGTCCGCGAGCTGGTCCACCGTGAAGCGTAGCGCCTCACGGTCGAGGAACAGCGGCGTGATGTCCTTGAAGACGATGCCCGGCTTCGGGAAGTCCGGGATGTCCTGGATGTGGTCCTCGAGGCGCACCGTGCCCCCGGTCAGCGTGCGAGCTTGCGCAGGTCCCGGATCAGCAGAAGGTGCTTGAGGTGCGACGCGATCGCGGCCAGGTTCTCGAGCGCCTCGACAGCCTCCTTGCGGCGCTCCGGGTTCCGGGAGCGGAGGGCCGGCGCCAGGATCTGCTCGAGCAGCGCAGCCTCGCGGTCCGCCGACGTGCGGAACACGCGCAGGTTGCGCCCGCCGACGCCGAAGCGCTTCAGCTCGCCCACGGCGCGGATGATCTCGCGCTCGGTGTCGTCGTAGAGCGTCTCGCCCTCGTGGCGCTCGCCCTTGATCACGCCGAAGTCCTCGAGCTCCTTGACGAGCGCCTGGTCGGCCCCGGTCTCCTCCAGCACCTCCGCCAGGTGGTAGAGGGAGCCCGGCCCGCGCAGGGCGAAGCTGGTGCGCCGCACGGCGCCGCGCGGCTCGGGGGCGGCATCCGGCGTGGCCACCTCGGTGTCGGTGCGCCCCGCCGCCAGCTCCTGGCGGATCACGCGCAGGGGAAGGAACTCGTCGCGCTGGAGGCGCAGGATCGTGCGCAGCCGGTCCACGTCCGCGGCCGCGTAGAGCCGGTAGCCGCCCGGCGTGCGCCGCGGCGTCAAGAGCTTCTGATCCTCGAGGTAGCGGATCTTCGAGATCGAGATGTCGGGGAACTCGCGCTCGAGCTGCTTCGAGACCGCCCCGATCGTGAGCGCCTTCTCCTTGCGCGGGGGGGCCGCGCCCGTTGATACCTCGGTGCTCACCGCTCCTCCAGGTACGTCAGCTTGTACTTGCCCACCTGCAGCTCGTCGCCGTTCTGCAGCCTGTGCGACTCGATCCGGCGCCGGTTCACGTAGGTCCCGTTCAGCGAGCCGAGGTCGTCGATATAGAGCCCGTCACGCCGCCGCACGAGCAGGGCGTGGTTGCGCGACACGGTCACGTCGTCCAGGAAGACCTCCGCGTCCGGGCTGCGCCCGATCGTCATGCGCTCGCCGGCCACGTTGAACGCCTCGCCGGCGCGGCCGCCGCCCGAGCGGATCACGAGCGTGGCCCCCTCGTGCGTCACCGTGTCCAGGTCCACCGGACGCAGCTCTCCGGTCTCGTCCACCTGGTAGACCTCGGTGGTGTCGCCCTTGCCCTCCGTCTGGTCGCCGAGAAACGCCCCGCACTTCTGGCAGTAGTTCGCGCCCTCGGCATTGGCGAAGCCGCACTCGGGGCAGTGCATCTACTCGATGTCCGCGTCCGCCGGGATGCCCTTCCCCGCCAAGATGTCGGTCAGCTGCTGCACGTCGGCGCCGCTGATCACGGACTCGCCCTCCTCGTGCTTCTTGCGCAGCCGGTTCACCAGCTCGGCGCGCAGGATGTCGATCTTGCCGTGCAGGATGCGGCGCTTGTAGGAAACCTCCTGCTCCTCCTCCGTGAGCTGCTGGATGAGGTCCTTCAGCTCAGTGTCGGAGAGCGCGCCGAGGTCAGGGAAAGTGTCCAATGCGGTCCTTTCGAGAGTGGTGCGCGGCGACTATAGCGCTTCCTCAAGTAGAGGTTGAGGCTTTGCGCATTGCCCGCACCCCATCTTGCAGGTAGCGGGCGGTGGCTGCAAGGGTCATCGCAAGTCCGACGTAGAGCACGACGTCGAGAACCCAGCCCTCGACCACGAGCGCGAGCGCGAGCGCGCTCATCACGGGCCAGACCGCCCAGCGGCCGAGCATCGTCACGTTGAGGTCGATGCCGCGGCGCAGCGCCAGCTCGGTGAGCACCAGCATGAACGCCTCGCGCGCGGCCAGCACGGCGAGCGCCCAGCGCGGCAGCGTCTCGTAGTGCCAGGCCACCAGCGCGCCGGCCACCACCAGCAGGCGGTCGGTGAACGGGTCGAGCAGAGCCCCCAGGCGGCTGTACTGGCCGGTGATGCGCGCGGCCATGCCGTCGAAGTAGTCGCTCCAGGCGATGAACGCGAACAGCGCGAAGGCCAGCCCCGAGCGGCCGTCGCCGGAGTTCAGCCCCACGACCAGGAACACCGGCACCAGGGCGAGGCGGGCGAACCCGATCGCGTTCGGGATCGTCCACGGGTTGAGCGGCTCGCCCCTGCGGGTCTCCGGCGGCGGACCGCCCGAGCGGTCCAGGCCGACCAGCCGGCGAAAGGTCAGGGGAGGGTCCGCCACAGCTCCGCAGCCGCCTCAGCGGCCCCGTCGAGCGGCAGGGAGCCCTTCTCCTGGCCGCGGCGTACCTGCACCTCGATCTCGCCGGCCTCGACGCTCTTCTTGCCGATCGTCACCCGCAGCGGGCAGCCGAGCAGCTCCGCGTCGGCGAACTTCTCGCCGGGACTGGCGTCGCGGTCGTCGTAGAGGACGTCGAGTCCGAGCTCGCGCAGCTCGTCGTAGAGCCGGTCGGAGAGCGTGCGCGCCTCCTCGCCCGGCTTTCCGAGCGTCACGAGCTCGAGGTCGAAGGGCGCCACCGCCCGCGGCCAGGAGATGCCCTGCTCGTCGGCGAACTGCTCGATGGCCGCCGCGACTATCCGCGCCGGCCCGATGCCGTACGAGCCCATCCAGATCAGCTGCTCCTTGCCGTCCTCGTCCAGGTAGCGCGCCCCCAGCGGGTCGGAGTAGCGGGTGCCGAGCTTGAAGATGTTGCCCACCTCGATCGCCGGCTCGATGCGGATCGGGCTGCCGACCGGGTCGAGGTCGCCCTCCTCGATCCGCCGCACGTCGACCCAGGTGGGCTCGAAGTCCCGGCCGGGCTCGACCCCGGTCACGTGGACGTCGGGCTTGTTCCCGCCCGCAACCAGGCCGCTGAGGTCCCGCAGTGCCTCGTCCGCGAGCACGTCCACCGGGGCGCCCACGGGTCCGATGAAGCCGGGCTCGGCGCCGAATTGGCTGCGCACCTCCTCGGCCTCTGCGGCCCGGAACGGCTCCCCGAGCGCGTTCTGGAGCTTGATCTCGTTGAGCCGGTGGTCGCCGCGGATCACCACCAGCACCGGGCCGCGCTCCTCCACGAGGATCGGGAAGGCCTTGCTGATCGCCCCCGGCGGGACCCCGAGCATCTGACAGACGGCCTCAACGGTGGCCGCCCCGGGCGTCTCCACCTCGCGCGGCTCAGGCGACGCTTCGGGCAGCCCCTCGACGGGCTGCGGCGTGGCGCTCGCGATCTCCATGTTGGCCGCGTAGCCCGAGTCGGACAGCGCCACGTCGTTCTCGCCCGCCGCGCAAGGCGCCATGTACTCGTGCGCGCCGAGGCCGCCCATCATCCCGACGTCCGACTCCACCCGGTACCACTCCAGCCCGGAGCGGTCGAAGATGCGGTCGTAGGCCTCGATGTGCAGCCCGTACGACGCGTCGAGACCGTCCAGGTCGCGGTCGAAGGAGTACGAGTCCTTCATGATGAACTCGCGTGTGCGCAGCAGGCCGGCGCGCGGCCGCGGCTCGTCGCGCTCCTTGGTCTGGAAGTGGTAGAGCAGCCTCGGCAGGTCGCGGTAGGAGCGCACCTCGCGCGCGATGTGGAAGGTGAGGACCTCCTCGCTGGTCATCCCGAGGACCATCTCCGTGCCGCGCCGGTCCTTCAGCTTGAACAGCTCGTCGATGTCGTAGCGCCCGCTCTTCTTCCACAGCTCGGCGGGCTGGAGAACCGGCATCAGCATCTCCCCCGCGCCGATCGCATCCAGCTCCTCGCGTACGATCTGCTCGGCTCTCCGGTGGGCCCGCCAGCCTGCCGGGAGGTAGGTCCAGAGGCCCGCGCTGAGCTGCCGTGCGAGCCCGGCGCGCACGATCAGCTTGTGCGAGATCGCCTCCGCGTCGGC
>Ga0126306_10000998_pt1 | contig 14623 bp, 17 predicted proteins | sample Plot27_FD_92592 | JGI IMG/M metagenome (GOLD analysis project Ga0126306, IMG submission 92592) | Serpentine soil microbial communities from UC McLaughlin Reserve, CA, USA - Plot27 | ecosystem: Environmental > Terrestrial > Soil > Grasslands | place: USA: UC McLaughlin Reserve, Lake County...
ACCATGGTGACGATGGGCTACACCAGGGAGACGGCAAGGAGGGTCGATAACGATCCCGGTTACCTTATTTACAACTGCATCACCCTCGAGCAGGAGCTCACGCCGGAGACGTGCCCGGCCGAAGGCCTCGAGGTGAGGGGGGGATCCGAATGATCGAGCTGGCGCTGCTGCTGCAAGAGGGGAGCACCGGTGACCCGACCGCGATCGGCATCTTCCGGTTCTTCGCCGGCTTCTTCATCATCATGAGCTTCTACCTTGGGTTCCTGGGGTTCACGTACTGGATCAGCAAGGACGAATAGAGCCGGTCGGCTAGTCGGCCCGACGCCTTCGGAAGGGAACTCGTCGGCTTCTCAGCAAGAGACTGTGTGTAGAGATGCTTCCGGGCGTCTCCACTTCTCTTGGACGCGAACCCTACTAGAAGCTGAAGTGCTGCTGCCCAGCCGAATTGCTGACGAGCTACTTAGGCTGTTCGGTGGGGCGGACCGCGACCTCGTTGACGCTGACGCGCGCGGGTTGGGAGACGGCGTAGACCACGGCCGCCGCCACGTCTCCGGCCTCCAGCGGGACGAAGCCCTTCTCCGCGTAGTATTCTTCAGCGTCCGGATACGAGTTCTCGGGGAACTCCGTGCGCACGAGGCCGGGTTCGACGTTGATCACCCGAACACCCCTCTCGTGGACGTCCATGCGCAGGCCCTCCGCTACCGCGGTTATCGCGTGCTTGGTCGCCGCGTAGACGGTTCCATCAGCGGCGGGGACGCGGCGGCCCGCGAGGCTGGAGACGAAGACTACGTCGCCGGAGCCTCGCGCCAGCATGTGGCGCACGGCGGCGCGGGTCGTGTAGAGGACGCCGAGGACGTTCACGCCGAACATCTTTCTCCAGTCCTCGGGGTCTCCCTCTACGACTGAGCCGTAGAGCCCGAGCCCGGCGTTGTTGACCAGGATCTCCAGAGACCCGAAGCGCTCGACCGCCCGGGCGACGAGCGCGGCGCAGGCGGCGGGGTCCGTCACGTCGGTCGGCGCGGCGAGCGCCCTCTCGCCGAGTTCGGCGGCCAGGGCGGTGAGGCGATCCTCGCGGCGGGCGGCGAGGACCACGTTGCATCCCTCCCTCGCGAGCAGGCGGGCCGTGGCCTCGCCGATGCCAGAGGAGGCGCCGGTCACGATCACCGTCTTGCCCGCGAGCATCACGGTGTTTCCTTTAACGCCGCGAGCTGCTCGAGGCGGATGATGTGCCCGTTCAGGCGGTCTGCGGCGGGGGTGCAGAGGTAGCTTATTAGGTCGGCGGGTTCCTCTGGCGGGCGGAGCATCCCGAAGTCGCGGTAGCCCTGGAACATGCGGTGGAGTTGCCTGCCGATGAGGCCGGGGCCGAAGCTGCGGGATTCCTCCTGCATCTGGGTGTCCACCACGCCGGGGTAGACGCCGGTGGTAACGATGTTGTACGGCTTGCCCTCTAGGGCGAGCACGCGGGTGAGCTGGTCGAGGGCGGCTTTAGAGGCGCCGTAGGCGGCCATGCCGGCCAGCGGGTGGCGCGAGGCGGCGCTTGAGACGTTGACGATGCGTCCCCAGTTCTCGGCGGTCATCTGCGGCAGCGCCTCCCTGGCGCAGAGAAAGGCCCCCGTGACGTTGATCTCGAAGACGCGGCGCCACTCGGCGACCTCCATGGCCGCCACCGGGAGCGGGACGCCCGGGGTGCCCGCGTTGTTGACGACGATGGTGACGGGGCTGAGCTCGGCCCGCGCCGTCGTGAAGCCGGAGGCGACCGAGGCCTCGTCGGCCACGTCCATGACGAGCGGGATGGCAGAGCCGCCGCGCGCCCTTATCTGCGCCGCCACGGAGACGACGTCGTCCTCTGTGCGAGCGGCGACGGCGACGGCGGCGCCTTGCCCGGCGAGTAGCCTCGCCGTCGCCGCGCCGATGCCGCGCCCGCCCCCCGTTACGAGGGCGACGCGGCCCGCGTGCATCCTCTCGTCCATGACGTCCATGATACCCGGCGCGGAGATTCTGCGGGTACTGAGATAGAATGCGGGCCAGATAGCGGAAGGAGCCTGCGCGTGTCCGACATACCTCTTTTCCCGCTGAACGTGGTACTCTTGCCCGGCGCGCCGATGCCGCTGCACATCTTCGAGGACCGCTACAAGCAGATGGTCAACGAGTGCCTGGAACAGCAGAGCGAGTTCGGGATGGTGTTGGCCGACGAGTCCGGCACGCGGCGCGTGGGCTGCACGGCCAGGATCGTCGAGCTCGTCGAGCGCTACGAGGACGGGCGGATGTTGATCCTGGTCGAGGGCTCACGGCGCTTCAAGCTCAACAGCATCCTCACCGGCAAGCCCTACTACGTAGGCGAAGTAGATTACCTCGAGGAGGAGCGGGAGGAGGACGTGACGGCGCTCGCCGAAGAGTGCATAGTCCTGCTCGAGCGGGTCGTCGAGGCGGCGACCGAGGGCTCGGTCGGCATAGAGATACAGCCGCCTTACCGGAACCTCTCGTTCGCGATCGCAGGACGCATAGACTTCGACCTGGAGACCCGGCAGCAGATCCTCGAGCTCACCTCGGAGAAGGGACGCCTCGAGAAGGTCAAGGAGCTCCTCTCCGCCGCCGCGGAGAGGCTCGAGCGCGAGCAACAGGCCCGCGAGAAGGCCCAGGGGAATGGTCACCTGCGCGGTGACTGGCGGCCGGGGGAGAAGGCCGAGGAGCCAGACGGCTAGGAGCCTAGGAGCCAGACGGCTAGGAGCCGCGCAACTTCTTATCGACCCCGGGGGGCAGGTTCCTCTCCACCTCTTGCGGCAGGAGCTCCCTGATCCTGCGCAGGTTCTCCTGGTCCACCTTGTAGACGAGGGGGTCAGCCGCCAGAGAGTCCTCGCCCGCCGCGGCCTTTATGCGCTCGACGAGGTTCTCCTCGACGAGCCACGCCATAGAGGGCAGGACGCCGGCCAGGATCCGCAGCCGCGTCCTGCCGCCGCTCTCCTTGCGCTCCACGAGGCGCGGCGGGGAGAGGTAGAGCTCGGAGGTCTCGCCGAGGGAGCCCAGCACCTTGGGGACCGCCTCGGCGTCCGAGAGCTGCACCTCGACGTTAAAGCGCTGTTGGCCCGAGACGTAGTTGATCACTCCCTGCATCGCGCCGTTCGGGACATAGCTCACCTCGCCTGAGAGCGAGCGTATCTTGGTCATGCGCAGGCCCAGCTCCTCCACGATGCCGGAGACGTCCTGCGGCTTCACGTGGATAAAGTCGCCGACGCTGTACTGCCCCTCGAAGATGATCGAGAACCCGGCTATGACGTCGCGCAAAAAGCTCTGCGCGCCGAAGCCTATGACCGCGGCGATGATCGTCGCACCGGCCGTGGCGGGGAGCGGGTTGCGGAAGAAGATGCTCAGGATGAACAACACCACGATGACAAAGAACACGTAGCGCAGGGCGTTCCTTATGAGGGTGATCGCGGTGTCCTGGCGCTTTATTCGGGCGACGGACTCCGCGTCGAGAAGATCCTCCGCCATTCGCCGCCGCCACCGCAGCACGCGGGGCACCCCGTGCGTCAGGACCCGGTAGGCGAAGAGCCCGAGGAGGATCACCAGTGCGGAGGCGATGATGTTGCCGATAAACTCCGTGCTCGTCAAGTAGTCGTAGACGCCCGCGAAGAACTGCTGGACCCGCGAGAGCTCTTGCCCGGCGTCCTCGGCGGTGTCGTTCACGGCGCCCTCTAGGCCGGTCGTCTCTTCGCCGGCTAGGCTCTGAAGAAGCATCAACAACATGGCGGCGCACATTAAAGTACCACGGTGCCGACTGCAAGGTGGTGCGCGGCGCTAGGGCCCGGGCGTCTACCCGTGGTGGCGTTCGAGGGCGAGCGTAATGAGGCGGTCGAGGAGCACTTCGTAGGGGAGGCCGCTGGCGGCCCAGAGCGTCGAGTAGACGCTGGTGGGGGTGAAGCCGGGGATGGTGTTGATCTCGTTTAAGAGCAACCGTCCGCCCTCGCGCTCGAGGAAGAAGTCCACCCGGGCCATGCCAGCAGCGTCTATCGCCTCGTAGGCGGTGCGCGCTACGCGACGGAGCTCGGCCGTTGTCTCGTCGGGGATATCGGCGGGCACGACGAGCTCCATCCCGCCCTCCGCGTACTTGGCCTCGTAGTCGTAGAACTCGTTCCGTTTGACCAGGATCTCGCCGGGGACGGAGACCTCGGCATCCTCGTTGCCGAGCACCGAGACCTCTATCTCCCGGGCGTTCACGAAGGCTTCGACGATCAGGCGCCGGTCCAGCGCCGCGGCCTCGTACAGGGCGCGCCGTAGCTCCGCGGCGTCGCCGGCCTTGCCGATGCCGACGCTGGAGCCGAGGTTCGCGGGCTTGACGAAGCAAGGGTACCCGAGAGCATCTTCGACGCGCCGGATCCAACCGTCCCCGTTGCCCTCCCACTCCTTGCGGGTGAGGCCGACCCACTCGACCTGCGGCAGGCCGTGGTGGGCGAAAACCTTCTTCATGGTCAGCTTGTCCATCCCGACCGCGCTCGCCAGGACCCCGCTCCCCACGTAGGGGATGTCGGCGAGCTCGAGCATGCCCTGGATTGTGCCGTCCTCGCCGTAGGGTCCGTGCAGAACCGGGAAGACCACGTCCACCGAACCGAGCGCCGCGGGTATCTTCTCTTCGGCCTTCGCCGGGGGGGCGGCGACGGGGACGGCCTGGTCAGACCTCCCGATCATCCCGGTGCTCACGGACTCCAGCTCGCGCATGGGGTCCCCGGAGGAGATCCAACGCCCCTCCCTGGTTATGCCCATGGGGACGACCTCGTGGCGCCCGGCGCTCTTCAGGGCCTCCATGATGGCGCGGGCGGAGGCCAGAGAGACCTCGTGCTCCCCGCTCCGACCGCCGAAGACGACCATCACCCGGGCCAACGCGCTACTCCTCTCCTCTCCAGCGCGTCCATCCTAGCAGAGGGCGCGGCTTTTTCTCTTTAGACCCCCTTGGGTAGAAGGCCCAGGGCGTCGGATCTCTCTTCGAGGGCGCCGGCCACGAACTCTATGTGCTCGTTCAGGTCCACGCCGAGCTCCTCCGCGCCCCTCACTATGTCCTCCCGGTTCACGGCGGCCGCGAAGGACTTCTGCTTCATCTTCTTGCGCACGCTCTTTGCCTTCAGGCCCTCCAGCCCGTCCGGGCGCATGAGAGCCACGGCCACGATAAAGCCCGAGAGCTCGTCAACGGCGTAGAGGGTCCTGGACATGAGGGTGTCGCGGGGCACGTCGAGGTAGTCGGCGTGGCCCTTTATGGCGTGGAGCACGTCCTCCGGGTAACCCCTCTTCTCGAGCTCGCGGACGCCGACCATCGGGTGCTCGGCTGGCGTCGGGTGCTTCTCGTAGTCCATGTCGTGCAGGAGCCCGGTGATGCCCCACTTCTCCTCGTCCTCGCCGAACTTCCTCGCGTAGGCGCGCATGGCGGCTTCGACGGCGAGCATGTGCTTTAGCAGGGAGTCGCTCTGCGTCCACTCGCACAGCAACCCGTAAGATTCTTCGCGGTTCAAAGCGCCTCCTTCTCGGGTTTCAGGCATCGGGTCTCAGGCTATTTGCAGATTGCTATTCTAGCTAGTTGCCGTGGTAGGAGACGTTTACGACGCTGCCGCGCGTGTTCGTCTGCTGCACAGAGCGGGTGGTGTCGCTGGCGATCAGGATCACCTTCAGGTTACCACCGCCAGGGTCCCGTTTCTCGATGCGGCAAGAGAGCCTCTGTCCGCGCGGGTCGAAGGCATAACGCTTGGGAATCCTGCCGCTCAAGACGCTCTCTTTGCCCCCAACATCGCAGATGCCGGAGAACGTCGTCCCGGGGTCACCCTCGAGGCGGAGCAAGACGGCAGGCGAATCGGGCGCCTCTCCGAGGGTGGCTTCGGGGGGCGGGGCATCCACCGTCGTCTTCAGCCCCTCCGGCGCGGTGACCAGGGTGCTCTCCTCTTGGCCGGAGCTTCGGGTCGAGCCGGTACCACCGCCCGAGGGCTCGGGGCCGTCGGAACAGGAGGCTGCCAGCAAAGAAAAAAAGGCGAAAACCATGGCGACGAGGGCCTTCGCGTTTGCACGCTGAACAAGATCCCACACCGCGTGTATTTTATCCGAACGAGACGCTGGTTTCCGGTGGTTTCAAGGCCCGCGAGGCTGGTTACCCGTGTGAGATCAGCGCCCTCGCCCGCAGGAGCGAGGCGTCGAGCATCTCTGGCGTGAGGACGCCGGTGAAGGTGTTCTGCTGTGAAGGGTGGTAGCAGCCGAGGAGGGTGGCGCCGCCGGCCCTCGCCTCGGCTCCGTGGCCGAACTTCGGCTTCGGGCGTATCCCGTAGACGCGGAGGGCCGCGTCCCAGGCGAAGGCGCCGAGACAGACCACGACCCGCGCTTTAAGCAGCTCGAGCTCGCGGACGGCGTAGGGGAGGCAGGCATCGCGTTCCGCAGGGGTGGGCTTGTTTTGCGGAGGGGCGCAGCGGACGGCGGCGGAGATCCAGAGCCCCGAGAGCCGCGCGCCGTCTTCAGTGGTTCGCGAGACCGGCTTGTCTGAGAAGCCGGTGCGGTGGAGCGCGGCGAAGAGGAAGTCGCCCGAGCGGTCGCCGGTGAAGTAGCGGCCCGTCCTGTTCGCGCCGTGGGCGGCGGGGGCGAGGCCCAGGATCACCACCTCGGCGTCAGGGTCGCCGAAGCCGGGGACGGGACGACCCCAGTAGGTCTCGCCAGAGTAGGCGGCCCTCTTATCCCGGGCGATCTTCTCGCGCCACTCGACGAGCCGCGGGCAGCGCCGGCACGAAACAACCTCGCGCTCCAGGGCGGCGAGCCCTCTCTTTTTTGGCGCCTCCCCGATCTTTCTCAGGCGCCGTAGCGGTTGAGCTTGAGGGCGTGGCCCATAAGGAGCCCCATAATTTCCTCCGCGGGGAACGCCCCGAGCGAGCCGCCCGCGCACGCTCGCTCCCCGAAGCTCTCGGCCGTGGGCAGGGTGTAGGGGGATGAGAGGAGGAACGGCACCCCGTGCCAGGAGTGGCTCTTGAGCTTCGCGGGCGTGGCGTGGTCGCCCGTGACGGCCAGAGCGTCGGGGCCCAGATCGAGCAGATCCGGTATCTGGGCGTCCACCTCCTCGATGACCGCGGCCTTGCGCCCGAAGTCGCCGTCCTCACCCGCGGCGTCGGTCGGCTTTACGTGGAGGAAGAAGAAGTCGTGGTGGTCCCAATTCTCCCTCAGGGTCTCGAACTCGCCGGCGATCCCCTCGCCTTCCTTGAGGAGCTCCATCCCGGCGAGGCGGGCGAGGCCTTTGTACATCGGGTAGCTCGCTATCGCGGCGGCGTCGAGCTCGTAGATCTCCTCGAAGGACGGGAGCGCCGGGTGCATCCCGAAGCCGCGCATGAGGACGGTGTTGGCCGGGTGCTGGTCGCGGAGGATCTCGTTCGCCTGATCCACGAAGGCGTTCGCCAGAGCGGCGCTTCTCTCGGCTTCGGGGGAGTGGTCCGTCGGCTTGACGGGGAGCGGCTCGAGGCCAACCCGCTGGGGGTCGGAGTCCGCCAAAGAGTCCGAGAGGCCCTCGCCGCGAAAGACGGCGACGGCCCTGTACTCCTTCTCGTGGGTCACGAAGGTCTCGACGCCGTCGAGGGCGACGTTCTCGTTGAGCAACTCTACGAGCTGGGTACCCTTCTCCGAGGGTATGCGGCCTGCCCTGCGATCGGAGATCTTGCCCGACTCGTCGAGCGTGGCGAAGTTGAGCCGCGCCGCCAGGTCGTTCTCCCCGAGGTCGAAGCCCACCCCTAGAGCGCTCAGGACGCCGCGCCCGACGACGTGGCGCAGGGGATTGTAGCCGAAGAGGGCGAGGTGGCCTGGTCCGCTGCCTGGGCTTACGCCAGCCGCCACAGGAAGCGAGAGCCCGAGGTCCGACCGGGCCGCCAAAGCGTCGAAGCTGGGGGCGTCGGCGGCCTCCAACTCGGTCGGACCGGAGGGGTCCATCGGCAGACCGCCGAGGCCGTCCAGGATGAGAAGCAAGATCTTCGATTCGGTCTTGACCGACAGCTCGCGCATGAGATCCAGGTCCAAAACGCTCCTCCTGATTCGCGGTCCCGGCAGTCTACCAGATGGGTTCTCGCGCTATAGCCCGAGCACACGTGAGCCACGTACAACACCGGTCCCGCTCCGCTCGTCTTCTGCTACGCTTGACGGGTGCCGAACGACACCTCCCAAAGACGCGCGGGGGACGGATGAGGATCGAGATCGTAGATTTGAACTTCCTGGGGGCCGAGGAGATCATCGCCTCCTTCTTGCTCCTCGGCGAGGACTCCGCGGCGATCGTGGAGACCGGCCCGACGACCTGCCTGGATTCTCTAACGGGCGGACTCAAAGAGCACGGGGTCGCCTCCGAGGACGTAGACCAAGTCTTTCTCACGCATATACACCTGGACCACGCCGGGGCGTCGGGTCACCTTGCCGAGCTGCTCCCGAACGCGACCTTCTACGTGCACGAGGTCGGCCGCCCCCACCTGGTGGACCCCTCGAAGTTGTGGAAGAGCGCCACCCGCATCTACGGGGAGAGGATGGACGAGCTCTGCGGCGAGACGCGCCCCGTCTCGGAAGACCGTCTCGTGGTGCTCTCCGGCGGAGAGGAGCTTGAGGCGGCGGGCGGCGTCCTCGCGGCGCACTACACACCGGGCCACGCCTACCACCACCTGGCGTACCTCGAGCCGGACTCGGGTGCGCTCCTCGCCGGCGACGTCGCAGGCATTCGGCTGCCGGGCCAGTCCTACGTCCGCCCGCCGACGCCGCCCCCCGAGATAGACCTCGAGGCCTGGGTGCGGAGCATAGAGGAGATTCGCCAGATAGCGCCGCAGAGCCTCTGCCCGACGCACTTCGGGCGCTTCGACGACGTGGAGCGCCACCTGGGCGAGCTCGAGCAGCGCCTGCAGAGCTGGGTTCTCTTCGTCGGGGAGCGGATGGAGGCCGGGGCGGGACGCCACGAGATCGCCGACGAGCTCAGGCAGGAGGGCGACGCCGAGATGCTCGCCGAGGGTGCGATGCCCGAGGAGTCGGGACGCTACGATCTGGCCGGCGACTACACCAACCTGGTCGACGGCCTCATGAGGTACGTCGCCAAGCGGCGCCAGGAAGCCGGTAGCGAGTAGAACGCCGGTCTGGGGAAGCTTCTAGCGTTTAGCTGCGCGCTACCAGGACGGGGCACTGCGCGTGACGTACGACGCTCTCCGAGACGCTCCCCATGAGCCGGCGCTTTATGGGTCCCAGTCCCCGGCTACCCATAACGATCAGGCCGAACCCGCCCTGCTCATCGCAGAACTTGAGTATCTCTTCATCCGGATTTCCTACCCGCAGGTGAGACTGCGTGACGGTCCCTCCGACCTGCTCCACCTGCGTTACGGCCTCATCGAGCCTCTTCTCGGCCTTCTCCCGGACCTCACCCAGGGGGGCTGTACGAGGGGAGAAACTCTGCTCCGCACCCGGAGCGACGTGGAAATCCTTCATGTTCCCGATGTGGAGCACGTGCAGCTCTGAGTCGCTGACGTTGGCTAGGTCGCTCGCCATCTGGGCGGCCCTCGTTGCGTCCTTGGAGGCGTCGGTCGCCAGCAGGATCTTCGTCGGGAACGTGCTCATCTCCTCCGTCCTTTCCTCCACCAACCCTAGAGGTATTCTACCAGTGGCGCTACCAGTTGCGCCAATCGCGGACGCGAACGGACGCGAAGAAGGATAGCGCCCGCGAGAGTCCGGGTGAATCTGCCTACGAGTTCCTCAAGGCGGAGGTGACGTCCTGGAGGCCCTGCTTGGCGTCGGAGAAGTGCATCATGGTCTTATCGGTTTCGTAGAAGAGGGGGTTGTCCACGCCGGCGAAGCCCGGGCTCAAGGACCGTTTTATGAAGATGACCCTTTCGGCTGCTTCGACGTTGAGGATGGGCATGCCGGAGATGGGACTCTCTTGCTCGGGGTCGTTGGCTGCGGGGTTGACGACGTCGTTTGCGCCGACGATGATCGCGGCGTCCGTGTCCTCCAGTTCCGGATTTATGTCCTCGAGGTCGTAGAGTTTGTCGTAGGGGATACCCGCCTCGGTCAGGAGGACGTTCATGTGCCCTGGCATGCGGCCTGCGACCGGGTGGATACCGAACAGCACCTCCTTGCCCCGCGACTCCAGTGCCTCCATCAGCTCGTGCATGGCGCCCTGGGCCTGGGCGACCGCGAGGCCGTAGCCGGGTACGATGACGATCTTCTCTGCCTCATCCGCCAGGAACCCGCCGATCTCTTCGGGGCTCGCGTCGTGGACTTCCTTGTCTTCCCTTTCCCTTCCCTGGCTCGTCCCCGAGGCGGCGATGCCGGCGAAGATGATCTTCCCCAAGGGGCGGCCGAGTGCGCCGCTCATGTTCTGCGTCAGGATGGTACCAGAGGCGCCAACCAGCGTGCCGCTTATGATAAGCGCGTAGTTGTCGAGCACGAAGCCGGAGGAGGCGGCGGCGAGCCCCGTGAAAGCGTTGAGGAGCGAGATCACGATGGGCATATCCGCCCCGCCGATGGGTATGACGAAGAGGACGCCGAGCAAGAGCGCCGCGCCGAGGATAACGTAGAGCGAGGCGAGGGGGGAGAGGAACGGCAATATCGCCCCGTCGGCCACGATATTCGCGGAGAGCAGAAGAATGGAGAGTGCTATCAGGGCGTTGACCACCTGCTGCAGTGGGAAGGTCACCGAGCCGCCGAGCGCGAGCTCCTGCAGCTTGACGAACGCTATGATGCTCCCCGAGAAACTGATCGTCCCGATAACGACGCTCAGGAGCACCGTAACTGCCGAGACCAGCGCCTCTTCCCCGACCCCCAGAGCCTCCACCCGGTAGAACTCCGAGACGGCGACGAGCGCAGCGGCCGCGCCCCCGACCCCGTTGAACGCCGCGACCATCTGTGGCATCGCCGTCATCTGGACCCTCTGGGCCGCGACCGCCCCGATCACCGAGCCAACGAGCACCCCGGCCCCGATCTCGACCGCCCCCAGCGTCTCGTCTATGTCGGCCACGAAGATTGTCGCCAAGAGCGCTATCACCATGCCGACGGCGGCTATGGTATTCCCCGAACGCGCCGTCTCGGGCCTTCTCAGGCGGCGGATGCCCGTGATGAAGAGCGCGGCCGCCACGAGGTAGGCCAGGAACGTCCAGAACTGCACGGACCTACCTCTCCCTCTTCTTTACCTTTTTGACCGGGGGCCGGAACATGCCGAGCATCCGGTTCGTCACCCAAAAGCCGCCTACCACGTTCATCGCCCCGAAGACCACCGCCGTCAAGCCGACCACCGTCGTGAAGGTGTCGCTCGCCGAGGCGAGCGCGATGATAGCGCCGACGAGGACTATGCCGTGTATCGCGTTTGTCGCGCTCATGAGCGGGGTGTGCAACAGGTTGGGGACGCGCGAGATCAGTTCGAACCCCAGGAACGCCGCGATGACGAAGATGGCCACCTGCGCGAGAAGCTCCTGCATACCCTAGCCGGCCTCGCTCTCTTCGGGAGCCTCCTCCAGCGCCGCGCGGGTCTTTTCGTCCCGGATCTCGCCGCCATGCGCGATGCACGTCTCAGCAATGATCTCGTCCTCGAAGTCGAGGTTGGGATGCAGATCGTGCTCGTCCTTCTCCTCGGCCCTGTCTTCTGTGATGTGGGAGATCAGGTTGTGCATGTTGCGCGCGTAGAGCTGGCTGGCGTGTATGGGCATCGCGCTCGGCAGATTCACCGGGCCGATGATCCTGACCTGACTGTGCTCGACAATCTCCCCTGGCTCGGTGAGCTCGCAGTTGCCCCCGGCCTCGGCCGCGAGGTCCACGATGACCGACCCCGGCTTCATGCTCTCGACCATCCCCTTGTCCACGAGCGTCGGCGCCTGCCTACCGGGGACTAGCGCCGTGGTTATGACGATGTCCATCTCCTTTATGCGCTCGCGCACCAGCTTCTGGTCCTCCTCGAGCTTCTCTTTGGGCCAGCCCTCCTGCTCCTCGTCTTCTCCGGAACCCTCTTCGTCCTCCTCCTCCCCCTCGACGACGTACTCGTCCTTCGGAGGCTCCGCGAAGGAGTAGAAGCCCAGAGAGGTCATCAGCTTGCGGAAGCCGGTCGGCTCGTACTCGACGAACTCGTCTGCTTCGCCCTCGTCCTCTTTCTCGTCGTCGGAGTCTATAAAGGAGGCGCCGAGCGACTGGGTCTGCTCCTTGGTCTCGGGGCGTATGTCGTAGGCGAACACCTCCCCCCCGAGGCGGTGCATGATCGCGATGGCCTGCAAGCCGGCGACCGCTACGCCGAATACCAGGACCTTGGCGGCCTTGGTGGTGCCGGCGGCGGTGGAGAGCATGGGGACGTACTTGCCCAGAGCGTTGGCGCCTATGAGGGCGCACTTGTAGCCGGCGATGGAGCCCATCGAGGAGAGCGCGTCCATGCTCTGCGCGACGCTGGTGCGCGGGATGGCCTCGTTGGAGAAGACCGTGACGCCGGCGGCGGCGAGTTTCTTGACGAGTTGGGGGTGCTGGGGGCCGTTGAGGAAGCAGAGGAGGATCTGGCCCTCCCGCATCATCTCGACTTCCTCGTCGGTGGGCCTGGCGACCTTAACGATGAGGTCCGCCTCGCCATAGACCTCCCCGGCCTCCCCGACGACCCTGGCCCCGGCCTCCTCGTAGTTTTCGTCCAGGTTGTAGTCGCGGCCTGCCCCGGTCTCGACGAGGATCTCGAACCCCTCTTTGACGAGCCTGCCGACGGTCTCGGGCACGAGCCCTACCCGCTCCTCGCCCTCGGCTATCTCCCTTGGAACCCCTAACTTCACGCCGGAGATTATAGACGCGAGATCACGCTCGCGCTCCCGCGGCCGGCCGGGGGACCGTTACCAACAAAATCCCATTTTGTAACCTGTATGTTACGTTTGATGGATAAGGTTAAGCCAACAGGGACGAAGGCGCGGCATGAGAAGAGAGGCCGAGCACGGTGAAGAAGTACAAGACAAAGCAGCGTAGCCCGATAAGGATGCTGATGGCGGTGATCGCGCCGCTCCTAATCGTCGCGGGGCTGGCCGTGATCGGCTACTCGTTCTTGATGGGGGACCCTTTTGCGACCTCGGCCTTCTTCGGCGCCGAGCCCCCGAGCAACTCGACGATGAAGCTCACCGTCCCCGAGATGCAGCGGGTCGAGGAGGTGCCCGTCTACGACGGCGCCATGAACGACGAGGGGGCGCTCCACGACGGGGCGCTCCACGTCCGTAGCACGGGCTTTCCGTGGCAGCACGGCTCCAACGTCTACATCGCCGGCCACCGCATGGGCTTCCCCGGCACCAAGAGCTACCTGGTCTTCTGGGATCTGAACAAGCTGGAGAAAGGTGACGAGATCATCCTGACCGACGCGAACGGCACCACCTACACCTACGAGGTCTTCAAGGAGCAGGTCGTCGCGCCCAACGACTTACACGTCATCCAGCCCGTCCCCGGCAGGAGCGTGGTCACCCTGCAGACCTGCACGCTGCCCGACTACTCCGAGCGCTTGATCGTCCGGGCCGAGCTGACGAGCGTCGCCTAGAGCTCTAGGCGACGCTCGCCAGGCCGCGCCCTGCGGTTTACCTGCGGTCTCTTACTTCCTCTTCTTCTTGCGCGGGCGGAACTCGGCGGCGAGGTGTTCCATGGGCTCGCCGCCCTCGAGGTGGCGCTCCACGATCTCCGGCACATCACCTTCAATGAGGCCCAGGTACCAGGTGCCTTCCGGGTAGACGACGGCGTTGGGGCCGTGTTTGCAGAAGCCGAGGCAGTCGACGGAGTCCACGCGGACGTCTGCGACCATGCCCCTCTCGCGCAGCACTTCCTTGAGCACCCTGCGGACGTCTTTCGAGCCGCGCTTCTTGCAGTCTTCACCCCCGCAGACGAGCACGTGGGCGTCGTGGTCCCTGACTTTCGCGCCAGGCTTCCTCGGAAGCGTCGCGAGGGTGGCGTTCGCGCGGGCCTTGGCCTTCTTCGCTTTCTTTTTGGAGATCGTTCCCTCCGTCTCGGTCTCGCCCAAAAGGTCGTCTGGGATCGGGCGGAATATACCACCCCGCGCGGTGGGGCTGTATCATGAGCGGTGTAAGAGTTCACGCAGATCACGAGCCTTCGGAGGGGCGGCGGCTTGAGCCGACACTCGGTGATAGATGTGGGGTCCAACACCATACACCTCCTCGTCGGGGAGGTGGACGGGAGCGAGGTCCTGCCCGTCACCGGCGAGAAGGTCTCGGCCCGGCTCGGGGCGGGGGTGGAGAAGAAGGGGAAGATCGAGCCCGGGCGCCTCGAGCTCGCCGCCGAGGCAATAAGCCTCTTCGCGAAGATAGCGGCCCTGAACGGTGTTGCGGAGCCCACGGTACTCGCCACGAGCGCGGTGCGTGATGCGGAGAACGGCCTGGAGCTGACGGAGAGGGTGCGGGAGATAACGGGCTTGAAGATGCGCCTTATCTCGGGCGAGGAGGAGGCCGCGCTCGGGTTTCGGGGGGCGGTCTCGGCGGTTGGCACTTCGTGGGAGGGTCCGGCGCTGGTCGTGGACCTCGGCGGGGGATCGGCGCAACTGAGAGTCGGGGAGGCGTCGAGCGGCCCGCTCATGCAGGGCTCGCTGCCGCTGGGCTCCAATCGCACCACGGAGCGGTTCGGAGAGAACGATCCGCCAAAGAAGAAGGAGTTG
>Ga0126306_10000999_pt1 | contig 14617 bp, 13 predicted proteins | sample Plot27_FD_92592 | JGI IMG/M metagenome (GOLD analysis project Ga0126306, IMG submission 92592) | Serpentine soil microbial communities from UC McLaughlin Reserve, CA, USA - Plot27 | ecosystem: Environmental > Terrestrial > Soil > Grasslands | place: USA: UC McLaughlin Reserve, Lake County...
CACTGCGCGCCCAGGACCTGGGGATGCTGGCCGCGGCGGGGATCACTGAGATCCGCGCACACGGGCGCCCACGGGTGGCCATCGTCTCGACCGGCGACGAACTGGTGCCCGCCGGCCAGCCGGACGGCCCCTCCGACGACCCGCCCGGCGCGCTGCCGGTCGGCCAGATCCGAGACTCCTCCGCACCCGCCCTCGCCGCGCTCGTGCGCGAGGCGGGCGGCGAACCAACCCCCGCCGGAATCGTTCCCGACGACCGCGCCGCGCTCGTGTCGAGGCTTCGCGAGGTCTTGCCGGACTGCGATGTCCTTGTCGTCTCCGCCGGCTCGTCGGTCGGCGCCCGGGACGAGACCGCCGCCGCCATCGCCCCGCTGGGCGAGCCCGGGATCTGGTGTCACGGGCTGTCGCTGAAGCCGGGAAAGCCGACGCTCCTGGCCGACGTGGACGGAATCCCGGTCATCGGGCTCCCCGGCAATCCCCGCTCGGCTCTGGTGGTGTTCCGCCTCATCGGTATGCCGATCGTGCGAATGGTCGGCGGCTGCACCGAGCCGCCGCCGGAGCCGAGCGTCCGCGCGCGCCTGGCGCGCGACCTGCCGTCGGCGGCCGGCCGCCTCGACGTGGTGCAGGTGCGGCTCTCGGGCGGCGAGAATGCCGAGCCGTTGTTCGGCAGCTCCTCGCTGCTCTCGATCCTCACCGCCGCCGACGGCTATCTCCTGGTGCCCGAGGCGGCCACCGGGCTCGCCGCCGGAAGCGAGGTCGAGGTCATGCTGTACCGCTAGTGACGCGCGCTGCCCCGTTCATCCATGACCAGCCGGCCGCCGAGGCGTTCGCGGCGTGGGAAGACGCGTGCGCGGCCGCGGGGTGTCCCGAGCGGCTCGAGGTGGTGCGGCTCCCGCTCGATCAGGCCGTCGGCCGTGTCACCGCCGAGCCCGTGTGGGCGACGCGCTCGTCGCCGCCGTTCGACGCGGCGGCCATGGACGGCATCGCCGTTCACTCGTCCGACACGATCGGCGCGAGCGAGACCAGCCCGGTCCGGCTCGAGGTGGGCTCCTTCGAGATCGTCGACACGGGCGACCCGATCCCCGGGGACTTCGATGCCGTCGTCATGCGCGAGGACGTCCACGAGGTCGACGGCGGAGTCGAGCTGCAGGCCGCCGCTGCTCCGTTCCATCACATCCGTTCGATCGGCGAGGACGTGAGCGCGGCCGAGCTTCTGCTGCCGGCCGGGCACCGGTTGCGGCCGGTGGATGTGGCGGCGGCGGGCGCCGCGGGCGCGATCGAGCTGGCCGTGCGACGGCGGCCGGTGGTGACGGTCATCCCGACGGGCGACGAGATCCGCCCCATCGGCACCGAGCTCGGCGACGGAGAGCTTCCCGACACCAACTCGGTGATGCTCGCCGCCCAGGCCGAGGCCGCCGGCTGCGAGGCGCACCGCTTCGAGATCACGCCGGACGTGCCGGAGCAGATCGCGGAGGCCGTCCGCGCAGCGGCCGCCCGCTCGGACCTCGTGATCGTGATCGCCGGCTCGAGCGCGGGCCGCGACGACCACAGCGCGGAGGTGGTCGCATCGGTGGGCACGCTCGCCGTCCACGGAGTGGCCGTCCGCCCCGGCCACCCGGTGGTGCTCGGCGTGGTCACCGGCGATGCATCCACACCAGTCCTCGGCGCACCGGGTTATCCCGTCTCGGCGGCTCTCACGTTCGACATCTTCGCCGCGCCGCTGCTCGCCCGGCTCGAGGGTGCTCCTCCGTCGGAGGCGCCGGTTGCGCGGGCGCGGCTCGCGCGGAAGCTGGCTTCGACGATGGGGATGGACGACTGGGTCCGGGTTCGGGTGGGGCGGGTGGGCGGTCAGCTCGTGGCCACGCCGCTGCCTCGGGGCGCCGGCGTCCTCACCTCACTCGTGCGCGCCGATGGGTTGCTCGTGGTCCCCGCCAAGCTCGAGGGGCATCACGCGGGCGAGGACGTCACGGTTCGCCTGCTGCGCGGCGTCGGGGAGATCGAGCGGACGATCGTCGTCACGGGTTCGCACGACCTCGTGCTCGACCTGGCCGCCTCGGCCTTGCGCGAGCGTGACCCGCGGGTGACGCTCGCGTCGTCCAACGTCGGCTCGCTCGGCGGGCTCACCGCGCTGCGCGACGGGCTGTGTCATGTGGCCGGGTCGCATCTGCTGGATCCGGCGACGGGCGAGTACACGCTGCCGTACCTCGACAAGCTGCTCCCCGGACGCGACGTCGCGGTGGTGCGGCTGGTTCACCGGGACCAGGGGCTCATCGTGGCGTCCGGCAACCCGACGGGGACGACCGGCATCGAGGACGTGGGCCGGCGGGGCCTGCGCTACGTGAATCGCCAGCGGGGCGCGGGCACGCGGATGCTTTTGGATCACGAGCTGGCGCGACACGGCATCGAGCCGGAGGCGGTCGACGGCTACCGCCGCGAGGAGCACACCCATCTCGCGGTGGCAGCGGCCGTGGCCGCGGGGCGGGCGGATTGCGGGATGGGCGTGCTGGCGGCCGCGCGGGCGTTCGGGCTCGACTTTGTCCCGGTGGCGCGCGAGCCGTATGACCTGGTGCTTCTGAAAGACAGCATTGAGGATCAGCTCCTGGCCCCGCTGTGGTCCCTGTTGGAGTCCGCCGAGTTCCGGCGTGCGGTGGAGGAGCTGGGCGGTTACGACACGAGCGAAACGGGCCGACGGATCCGCTGATCGAGGATGGTGTCGTACTTATGCACGTATGTCGTGCATAACGCCTACACGGTTCCGGAATCGCGCGCCTTGGATGCTCTTTCGGCCGCCGCGCGCGCTCGGTCGAAGACCGGGCCGGACGTGATGTTCGTCTCGACCAGGCGCGCCGCCGCCGCGGCCGCCGCCTCCGCCAGGGTCACTCCCGTGAGTGCGTCGCCTCGTACCGCCGGCGACGACGATCCCGCCACCTTCACGCCGAGCTCGGCCACGTCCGCGGCCGTCTCGGCGATCTGCGCCGGCGGCTCGCTCGCGCCGTCCAGCGCGGTGGTGCGGTCGGCGCGGGTCTCGGCCTCGAGCACGGGCGCGTAGGAAGTGAGCTCCTCGTCGGCCAGGCGCAGCGCGTCGGCGCGCATGCTCCGCGCCGCGTCGGCCGCGTCCTCGTCGGAGGCCAGCCGCGCCGACATCTCCACCAGCGCCGCGGCCAGCGCCACCGTGACTGCCGACGAAGTCCCGCCGCCCGGCGCGGGCGTGTTCTCGCCCACCGAGTCGAGGAACTCCTCGAGCGATTGTTCGGTCAGATCTGTCACGCGCGGGTACGGTACCCGCGTGCTGACGAGTACCGACTTCGTCACCGACGAGCAGGTCGAGAGCTTCCGCCGCGACGGCTTCCTGATCGTCGAGGAGGGACTCATCCCGATGGCCACCGTGGAGGTCCTCCGCGAGCGCTTCGCGGCTATCTTCGACGGCGACTACGCCACCGGCATCGCGCCCGACGAGGTGAACTGGAAGAAGGGCCGCGACCGCGACGACGTGACCCGCCAGATCTGCAACGGCTGGCGCGCGGACGACCTCATCGCCGCCCAGGTCCTCAGCGAGAAGACGGGCCGGATCGCCGCCCGTCTCGGCGGCTACCGCGGTACCCGCATGCTCCAGGACAACTGCCTCTGGAAGCCGCCGGGCACCAAGTCGCTCGGGATGCACCAGGACGGCTCCTACGCCGGCTACCTCTCGCCGGCCGAGATGATCACCTGCTGGGTGGCGCTCGACGAGACCTTCGCCGAGGGCGGCACGATCGAGTACGTCCGCGGCTCGCACCTGTGGCCCAAGGCCCCGCCGGACCGCGGCAGCTTCCATGCGCCCGACGACTGGCTGGCGCCGCTCACGGGCGCTGTCCCCGAAGGCGCGGAGATCGAGCGGGTGCCGGTCGTGGTGAAGGCCGGCGGCTGCTCCTTCCACCACTCGCTCACCTTCCACGGCTCCGGTCCCAACGAGTCGGAGGTCGAGCGGCGGGCGCTCGTCTCGCACCTGGTTCCGGTCCAGACTCGCTTCCACCCCAGCAACACAGACCTCATCTACTCGCGGTACAGACGGAGAGGGGATCTCTCTTTGGATGAGTCGTTCTTCCCGGTGCTCTGGGACGAGAACGGCGGCCGCTCCGCCTGGCTCGAACAGCTGCCGAAACTGCCGGCTTGACATGTGACCATTTGGTCACGTATTATCCGCGGCATGGACGATGTGTTCAGGGCGCTCGCGGACCCCACCCGCCGCAGCCTGCTCGACGAGCTCTTCAAGGAGGACGGGCAGACGCTGACGGCGCTGGAGGTGCGGCTCCCAATGTCGCGCTTCGGCGTGATGAAGCACCTGAAGGTGCTGGAGGAGGCGAACCTCGTGGTCACCAAGCGGCGCGGCCGCGAGAAGCTCCACTTCCTGAACCCAGTCCCGATCCGGCTCGTCCACGACAGGTGGGTGAGCAAGTACGCCGAGCCCTGGGCAGCCACGCTCACGGGCCTCAAGAGAAACCTGGAGGACAGGACAATGGAGAAGGTCTTCGAGATCTACATCAAGACGACACCCGAACGGCTGTGGGAGGCGATCACCGATCCGGACCAGCGGGCGAAGTACAACTTCGGTGTCGGGGTGCAGTCGGACTGGTCGAACGGCTCGAGCTACCAGTCGGTGCATCCGCGCGCCGGCATGGCGATCGCCGAGGGCGAGAACCTCGAGGTGGACCCGCCGCGGCGGCTCGTGCAGAGCATGACCGCGCTCTGGAGCGACGACGTCAAGGCTGAGGGCACCTCACGCGTGACCTGGGAGATCGAGCCGATCGAGGATTCGTGCCGGCTCACCGTCACCCACGACCAGCTCCGCGAGGGCGCCAACAACGAGCTCTACGGCGGCTGGCCGATGATCCTGTCGGGCCTGAAGACGTACATCGAGACCGGCGAGGAGCTCACAACGCCCGGCTCGCTGATGTACGCGAACGCCTAGACCGACAGCTCGACGCCCCACGAGCGCGCCTGGCGGGCGAGCCGCTCGTGGACCTCCCCCGCGCCGTCACGAGCTGCACCCGCTGCGCGTTACCTCGCGCAGCGAGGTGCTGCTTGTAGGCCGCGTTCGCGTAGAGCGTGGCCAGCGTGTACGACGCGTGGGCGAGCGCCGCGGGCTTGAAGGACGGGACGAGGCCGAGCTTCGACCGCGAGCCCGCCGCGCCGCGCGCGGCTGCCGCCGGGAGGAACAGGCCGCTCCGGCGCGCGAGCCACAGCGCACACAGCATGTCCGACGGCCGTTCCACGCCGGTCACGATCAGGCTGCCCGGATCGGCGCCGGCGTCGATCAGGAGGCCGAGCGCGATCTCGTCGAAGCGCTCAGCCGCAGCCGGACCGGGCTCGCCCGAGCGCTCGACCGGCCACCGCTGAAGGCAGCCGCGCGTGAGAAGCGACCACCGCTCGGTCTCGCGGCGGGCCTTCGCATAGCTCGACCAGAGCAGCTCGCGGCAGGCGGCCTGAAGGTCGGCGGCGCTCTCCACTAGACGGCGGCCGTCTCGGCGGGGGCCCTCTCGGCCGGCGGCGCCACCGCCAGCGGGTCGCGGGCCTCGATCTGCCCCAGCTTCGCGAGCAGGTTCTCCGCCATCCGGATCGAGGCGGCGTCGATCAGGCGGCCGTCGAGCGACACGGCGCCCTTGCCCTCGGCGGCGGCCTCGCGCATGGCCTCGAGGATGCGGCGCGTGCGCTCCACGAGCCGCGGCGCCGGCGTGTACACCTCGTTCGCCAGCGGGATCTGCGAGGGGTGGATCGCCCACTTGCCCTCGTAGCCCAGCACCGCAGAGCGGCGCGCGGCCGCCAGGTAGCCCTCGGGGTCGGTGAAGTCGCCGTAGGGCCCGTCGATCGGCCGGAGGCCGTACGCGCGGCAGGTCACCGCGATGCGGGCGAGCGGGTAGTGCCACTGGTCGCCCCAGTGGCGGTCCCGCTCCTCGGACCCGTTCGGGTCGGTGAGCACGGAGTAGCTCTCGTCGACCCCGCCGATCGACGCCGTGTGGCTCTGGATCGACGCGGCGTAGTCGGCGACGCCAAAGATCATCGCCTCCATCCGGTCGGGGCACGCCTGGGCGACCTCGTCCACCATCACCATCCCGATCGCCGTCTCGATCAGCACGGCGAGGCCGATCTTCCGCTCGAGCCCCATCGCCTCCTCGATCTGGGTCAGGAGGGTGGCGACCAGGTGCACGTCGCCGGCGCCGCTCACCTTCGGGATCACGATCGCGTCCACGTGCTCGCCCGCCTGCTCGACCACGTCGACGATGTCGCGGTAGCACCAGTGCGTGTCGAGCCCGTTGATGCGCACGGACACCGAGCAGCGGGACCAGTCCTGCTCGCGGAGCGCGTCCACGAGGTTGATGCGCGCCTGCTCCTTGTCGTCGGGCGCGACCGCATCCTCGAGGTCGAGCATGACCAGGTCGGCGCCGAGCGAGGGCGCCTTCTCGAGCATCCGTACGTTGCTGCCCGGGACGGCGAGCTCGGAGCGGTGGAGACGGGTCTTCGTGGGCGTCATGCCCGGAGTAGAGCGGCGAGTGCCAGATCCGGCAAGGATTCTTAGAGAAATTTGTCTATGTGTTTCGCAAAACTCTTAGCTTGCGCTCACGGTGAGCGTAAGGCACCCTGACCGCATGGACCTCCCCCAGCTCCAGCCGCCGGAGCGACTTCTGTGCGGCCCCGGCCCGACGAACGTGGACCCGGCCGTGCTCGACGCGATGCGGAAGCCGATGCTCGGCCACCTCGACCCCGACCTGCACGACATCCTGCTCGAGGTGGTCGCGATGCTGCGGCGCCTCTACCGCATGCCGGACGGGCTCGTGCTGCCGCTCCACTGCACCGGCACGGCCGGAATGGAGGCAGGCATCGCCAACCTGGTCGAGCCCGGCGACACGGTGATCGTGGCTCAGTGCGGCTTCTTCGGACGGCGCATCTCGCAGATCGCGCGCCGCCATGGCGCCGAGGTGGTGGCGGTCGACGCCGACTGGGGGGAGTGCGTCTCGAACGATGCGCTCATCGAGGAGCTCGACCGGCACCCGGGCGCCCGGATGGTGACCGTGGTGCACGCGGAGACCTCCACGGGCATCGAGCACCCGCTCGCCGAGCTCGGCGCGGCGCTGCGCGACCGCGACGTGCTCCTGATGGCCGACTGCGTGACCTCGCTGGCGGGCGTGCCGCTCGAGGTGGGCGCCTGGGGAGTGGACTTCGCGTACGCGTGCACGCAGAAGTGCCTCGCCGCGCCGCCCGGCATGTCGCCGGTCGCCGTATCCGAGCGGGCGCTCGAGCGACTCACGTCGCGACGCACCCCGGTCCCGTTCTCGTTCGACCTTCTCCTGCTCGAGAAGTACTGGATCGAGCGCCCGGTGACGTACCACCACACGGCGCCGATCCTCGGCATCTACGCGCTGCACGAGGCACTCCGCAGCGTTCTCGCCGAGGGGCTCGAGGCGCGCTGGCAACGGCACGCCGATGCCGCCCAGCACCTCCAGGCTGCGGTGGAATCGCGTGGCCTCGAGCTCCTCGCGGACGCCGGCCACCGGCTCGCGCCGCTCACCGCGGTGCGCGTGCCGGACGGCCTGGACGGCAAGGCCGTTCAGACCCGCATGCTGCGTGAGCACGGCATCGAGATCGGCGGCGGGCTGGGCCCCGACGCGCCGGCGATGTGGCGGATCGGCCTGATGGGCCGGAACGCCTCGGTCGAGACCGCCGACCGGGTGCTGGACGCGCTCGACGCCGTGCTGGCCGGCGAGCGCGCCCCCGCACTCGCGGGCTAGACCGGCTCGCCCGGGAAGACCAGACCGAACCGCTCCACCAGCTCCGGCACGCTGTCGAGCTTGAAGTGGTGCCCGTAACCGGCGGCGATCTCGACCAGGGTGTCGGGATCCGCGTTCGCGACGCCGCCCATGTCGACGAGCTCCTCGAAGAACCGCTCGAAGCCGGCCGGTGAGATGATCTCGAGGATGTAGGCGGGCTCGTCGCCGGCGTTCCAGAACGTGTGCCACTGGTTGCGCGGCTTGTAGACGTAGTCGCCCTCCTCGGCGTACACGACCTCGTCGCCAAGCAGAGCGCCCATCCGCCCCTTGACCACGTAGCTGTACTCGTCCTCGCGGGTGTGGAGGTGGAGCGGCGCGGCGAGCGCCCGCGGCCCCATCGGATGCTCGACGAGCGAGAACCGCTCCCCCGTCTCGTCCCCGAAGGTCATGAACCGAACGCCGATGCTGCCGAGGAATCCCGCCTTGCCATCCTGTGGGCCGACGATCTTGGGTGCGATTGCTTCCATCTGCCTCTTCCTTTCATAGGACAGTAGTGTCCTGCGAAAGTTCTAACACCGCTTGATCCATGTGTCAAGATTCATTGGACACCGATGACCGTCGAAACACGGAAATACGAGAAGAAGCGCCGCGCGGAGCTCGAGGCGGAGACCCGCAGGCGCATCACGGAGACGGCCGTGCAGCTGCACGGCACCGTCGGCCCCGCGCGCACATCGATCAGCGCGATCGCCGAGCGCGCCGGCGTGCGCCGCTCCACCGTGTACCGGCACTTCCCCGACGAGGCGACCCTGTTCGACGCCTGCTCCTCGCACTGGGAGGCGGAGCACCCGGTGCCCGACATGGGCGCGTGGGCCTCAGTCGAGGACCCGGACGAGCGGCTGCGCACGGCGCTGGACGAGCTGTATGCCTTCTACCGGCGCACCGAGCGGATGATGGAGAACCTCCACCGCGATGAGCGCACGATGCCGCTGGTCGCCGAGCGCTTCGCCGGCTACCACGGGTACATCGACGCCGCCCGCGACCTCCTGATGAAGGGCCGCCCCCTGCGCGGCGGCCGCCGCGACCGGGCACGCGCAGCGATAGGCCACGCGCTCGCCTTCCCCACATGGCAGTCGCTGACCCGCGAGCAGGGCCTCCACGACGACCAGGCGGCCGAGCTGATGTGTCAATTGTTAAGGGGTCTGACCCCTTAACAATCAGCTCGCCAGTGCGTGGCGGGCGGCGGGTGACGTGCAGAAGCTCATGAACGCCTCCGCGTCCTCGCGCACCGGGCCGACCGCGCTTCGCACCACGTGCCAGCGGCGCTCCGGCAGGCCGCCGCGGGGCGTGATCGTCGCCAGGAGGCCGAGCTTCAGCTCGAGCTCCACCGCCGCCCGGGACTGGAGCGCTATCCCGAGTCCGGTGCGGGCGGCCTGCTTGATCGCGCCGTTCGAGCCGAGCGTCAGCACGGTCGGCTCGATGCCCCGCGAGGCGAGGAACTCCTCGACCAGCGTGCGCGTGCCCGATCCGGGCTCGCGCAGGAGCCACGGCCGCGTGCCCAGCACGTCCATGTCGACCCACCGCCGCCGGGCGAGCGGGTCGTCCGCGCTGGTGACGAGCGCGAAGTCATTGTCGGCGAAGTCCACGCCCACGAGGCGCTCGTCGTCCGGGATCCGGCCGGTCACGGCCACGTCGACCTTGTGGTCGAGCACGCGCTGGAACACCACCTGGCGGTTGCCCACGTCCAGCGAGATCTCCACCTCCGGCCGGCGCTCGCGGAACGCCTGGATCAGCTGGGGCACGAGGTACTCGCCGGCGGTCGTGACCGCGCTGATCCGCAGCGTGTGCGGATGGGCCTCCTCCGCCTCGCGCGCGGCGCGCACGCCCTGCTCGAGCAAGCCGAGCACATCGGCGGCGTACGGCGCGTATGCCGCGCCCGCCGCGGTAGGACGAACGGTTCGCCCCGCCCGCTCGGTGAGCCGCACGCCCAGCTCGCGCTCGAGCGCGTTCACGGCCGCAGACACCGACGGTTGTGTTACGACGAGCTCCTCGGCCGCGGCGGTGACCGACCCCCGGCGCACAACCGTCAGGAAAGCAACGAGCTGAGTAAGCGTCACCGCCATGTCCGACGTAGAACGTATAGAGAATCGGCTAAGCGTGCACAGCCCGATCGCGGCGCCGACGGAGACGCGCCGATCAGGTGTGCAAGGCGGAGTCCGCGCCCGTCGGGAACCGCGGATCGGCGCGCGGCGGCGAGCCGCCGATCGACAGCGCCGCCCGCGCCGTGACCACGTGGTACAGGATCAGGAGCTGCACCAGCGCGAGCGAGTCGGAGCGGAACAGGTCGGTGCCCACGGTGAACTCGCCGAGCCGCCGGATGCGCAGGTGCGACGCGAAGCTCATGCGCTCCCAGACCGCCTCCTCGAGCTCCGCGGCATGCGCCGGGTCGAGGTCGCCGGGAATCCGCAGCAGCCACTCCCCCTCCCTCTTCATGAGGCTGGGGCCGGTCTCGGTGAGCAGCGGCGACAGGTCCGGGTGTGGCAGGCTGTCGCGCAGGATCAGGTCGGCATCGAGATGGGCCGGATCGGACGAGCTGTTCTGCGCGAACGCCACCACGATGTCGGCGTGGCGGCGCTGCGGGACGATGAACTCCTCGGCGTCTACCTGGCGCGCGTCCAGCTCGGCCAGCACCTCGTCGGTCGTGTAGCCGCGCCGCGTGCAGTCGCGCTTCAGCTTCCACGCGCGCCGCAGCTCCTCCGGCGGCGCGAGTGCCACGCGCACGTCCTGGAGCGACCGCAGCGTCTCCGTGTGTAAGTTCAGCAGCCCTTCGACCACCAGGAACTTCGCCGGCCGCACGTACACGGGGGGCTCGAACTCGCCGGTCTGATGGCTGTAGACGGGCTTCAGCACCGGCTCGCCGCGGCGGAGGTGCGAGATGTGCTGGGTGAGGATGTCGAGGTGGTTCGAGTCGGGATGCAGCGGAGTCACGCCCAGCTCGCGCCGCCGCTTGCGGTCGTAGCGGTGATAGTCGTCCGCCGACACGTGCGTCACGTGCGCGTCGCCGATCACCCGCGTGAGGCCGCGGGTGACGGTCGTCTTGCCGGCGCCCGAGTCGCCGACCACACCCACGACGATCGCCCTAGGCACCTAGACGCTCGTAACGCCCTCCGTGGAAGAGGAGTGGCGTGCCGGGGTTCTGGCGGGCGTACTCGACGCGGCCGAGGAAGAGCGAGTGGTCGCCGCCCCAGTACGAACGCTCGACTCGCGCCACGAAGTGCGCAAGCGCGCCCTCGACGAGCGGCGTGTCCTTGACGATGACAAAGCGCGGCTCCTCCTCGCTCGATCTGCCGGCGAAGCGATCCGACAGCGCCGCCTGGGTCGCGCAGAGCACGCTCACCCCGTAGTGCATTCCCTCGTGAAGAAAGCGGCACATCTTCGTTCGGCGGTCGACCGAGATGAGCACGAGCGGGGGCTCGAGTGAAACGGACATGAACGCATTTGCCGTCATGCCATGCACCTGCTCCTCCTTGAGCGACGTGATCACCGTGACCCCCGTGGCGAACATGCCGAGCGTGCGGCGCAGCGCAACCGCGGGATCCTGGCCATCGCCCACATCGGGCCGCTCGGCCTCGGCGTACTCGTCGAACGGCGTCGCGCCGATCCCATCCGGTCCGGTGAAGGAGATCGGGAAGTTGAACTCGGCGGGCCGCTCGGGCGTGCTCACGAGCGCGGGCGCTCCTTCTTCGGGTCGTAGAACGGGAACCCGACGACCTGCGCCGGGAGCCGCTTCTGGAGCCCGTCGAGCTTGCCGACCTCGACCGCCGTCCCGTCCTCCGCGTACTGCATCGACATCCGGCACAGCGCGATGTTCTTCCGCAGCGTCGGCGAGCGCGTGCCGCTCGTGACCACGCCCACGCGCCGGCGCCCGACGTACACCTCGTCGCCGTGCCCGGCGATCTCGTTGCCCTCGAGCTCCAGCCCGGCCAGCTTGCGCTGCGGGTGCTCGGAGCGCTCGATCAGCGCGTCCTTGCCGACGAAGTCGTCCTCCGAGTCGAGCTTCACCGTGAAGCCGATGCCGGCCTCGAACGGATCGACCTGGTCGTCGAACTCGTAGCCGGCGAAGATCAGCCCGGCCTCGATCCGGATCATGTCGAGCGCCTCGAGCCCAAGCGGCTTCAGGCCGTGCGGCTGCCCGGCCTCCCAGATCGCGTCCCACACGGCCACGCCGTCGTCGGGGTGGCAGAACACCTCGTAGCCGAGCTCGCCGGTGTAGCCGGTGCGCGACACCACCACCGGGATGCCCTTGTACCCGCCGATCCGGCCGACCAGGAACCGGAACCACTTGAGCTCCTCGAGCGACGGCTGCGTCGGCGGCGTCCAGATCAGCTCCTTCATGATCTCGCGCGAGTTCGGGCCCTGGACAGCCACATTGTGAAGCTGGTCGGTGGACGGCTTCACGAACGCCTTCAGCCCGAGCCGCTCGCCCAGCTCCTTGAGCCAGACGCCGTCGTACTCGTCGCCGCCCACGAAGCGGAAGTTGTCGTCGCCGAGCCGGAACACGGTGGCGTCGTCCACCATCCCGCCGGTCTCGTTGCACATCGCGGTGTAGACCACCTGGCCGACCGCCAGCCGCCGCGCGTCGCGCGTGATCGCCGTCTGGATCAGCGTCTCGGCATCCGGCCCGAGCACCTCCCACTTCCGCAGCGGCGACAGGTCCATCACCACGGCCTTCTCGCGGCACGCCCAGTACTCGCCGATTGCGCCCTCGTTGTTGAAGCAGTGCGGCAGCCAGTAGCCGCGGTACTCCAGGAAGCTCTCGGTGAGCTCTGAGGTCCGCGGGTGGAACGCCGTCTCCTTTGTCATGACTGGCTGTGCCTCCGGAGTCACGCGATGGGCAATGGCCGCCTGAAAGCGGTTCTCGGGCGAGTACACGCGCACGTGGATGTCGGTGCACTCCCACGCGTTCGCCGGGTCGATGTCGTCCGGACACGCCGACGACGCGCACACCAGATCGGTCAGCGCGCGCACCATCACGTAGTCGCCCGGCCGCGACCACGGCTCGTCCGAGACGAGCACGTTGTCCGCCTCGATCCGGGTGTTGAAGAAGAAGTTGACCGCTTCCCACCCCGCGCGCGGCGGAATCCCGTACGGGTCCACCTCAGCGTTGAAGTTGTCCGTGCAGTTCACGTGGCCGGGATAGCCCATGTCCTCGTAGTAGCGGCGCGTGCAGGCGAGCCCGAACGTGTCGTGGCGGCCGACGGTGTCCTGCACCACCTGCACGAGCGGGTCCATGTCCACGTCGAAGAACTTCGAGTAGAGCCCGGGCTGCGGGTAGGCCGAGCCCATCAGCGTGCGGGTGGTCACCCCGTCCATGCCGCGCTCGAGCCCGCGCTCGAGCTTCGCGCGGTGGAAGGCGAGGAAGTCCGAGCACTGGCGGCCCTGCACGTCGATGATCTGGATGTACTCGCCCTCCTTCACCTCGTAGGCGAGCGCGCTGGCGCGGTCCACCCGGAAGTCGAGCCGCGGCTCGGCGAGCGGGTCGGGGAGTGGGACCTCTGCCGGCTTGCGGGGCACATGGCGCTTGATCTCGACGATCAGTGCGGAGGCGGGCGGATCTCCGTCGACGAGGCGGCCGCCGGGAGCCGCCACCACGAGCAGCGCGTCGCGCTCGACGTCGAAGGACTGCGAGTCGCCGGGCGAGCTGTCGGGCCCGAACAGGCGCGCAGCGCGGGCCTCGTCGGGTCGCACGCCCCTGTCGTGCAACGAGCGCAGGAACGGCGCGTCGCCGCCCGCTTGGAGGACGGTCGCCGGCGCATCCATCCGGAGGCCCAGCGCATCGGGCACGACGGTGAGCTCCGCCTGTTGCCCTCCGTCCGGATCGCGGATCGTCACGCGGTCGCCCGCGTGCAGCTCCACCGCCCTCGCCGACCCCGGCCTCACCCACCAGCTCTCGAAGCTGCGGTCCAGCGGCCGCAGCCCGTCGATGAGCGAGGGGGGCGTGGCAGAGATCGTCACGTCTGCGCCGCCGGCTCCTTCGCCTCGTCCTTGTCGGCCTGCTCCGTCAGCGTCTTCGCCAGGTCGCGCTTGCCCGCCGAGTCGAGCTTCTTGACCTCGTTCTCGACCACGCGCCGGTTGTAGGTCTGGTTCCAGTAGTCGAGCGCGTCGAAGCCGAGCAGCACGGCCTTTCCGACGAACTGCCTGAGCACCTCGTTCGTCGGGCCCATGACCCAGCCGGCCTTCGCGTCACGGACGTAGCGCTCGAGCTCCATGTCGCGCTTGTAGCCCGACCCGCCGCATGCGTGGAGCATCTTGTCCACGTGTTGCGCCGTGTTCTTCGCGGCCTCGAACTTGATCTGCCAGGCCCAGTGGAGGTAGTCCGCACGGGCCGTCTCGCCCGGCTCGAGGATCCGCCGGTTGTCGTCCGTCACGCGGTCCATCGCCTGCGCCACCGACGTCACGAACACGCGGCACGCGTTCGTGTCCATCACGGCCTCGCCCACGTAGTCCTGGATCGTCGGGTAGTCCGCCACGCGCATGCCCACGTCCACGTGGCGCTTGCGGGTGGTGTGCCGCTTGGCGATGTCGATCGCGCCCATCGTGATGCCGTTCCAGACCGACGACGAGCCGATCAGGAACCATGGGTCCACGGCCTCGTCGTTCGAGGCCGCGCCGTCGCCGAGCGGGCCGACGATCTGCTCGCCCGGGATCTCCACGTCCTCGACCTGGATCGGGCCGGACTGGTTGCCGCGCAGGCCGAGCGCGTCCCACAGCGACGGCTGCGCCTTCACGTCGTCGCCGTCGATGACGAACACGGACAGGTCGTCGTAGCCCTTGAAGTCGGGGCTGGTGGTCTGCACGACGTAGAAGTCGGCGAAGCCGCC
>Ga0126306_10001000_pt1 | contig 14610 bp, 14 predicted proteins | sample Plot27_FD_92592 | JGI IMG/M metagenome (GOLD analysis project Ga0126306, IMG submission 92592) | Serpentine soil microbial communities from UC McLaughlin Reserve, CA, USA - Plot27 | ecosystem: Environmental > Terrestrial > Soil > Grasslands | place: USA: UC McLaughlin Reserve, Lake County...
GGTCGCTGCAGGACATGCCCCGGGTGCACGTGGAGACGGCGATCGGGCAGTTCACCGGCACCCGCACGCTGCTGGCGACCGAGCTGGAGCGTGCGCTCGGCCGCGAGCCGGGGCGCCGGGCCGAGGTCGAGCCGGCCCGTCAGGCGGCCCTGGAGGCGATCGACGAGCACATCGGCTGGCTGGAGAGCCGGCTGGACGGCGCCGGCCGCGACCCGCGGCTGGGTGCCGCGACGTACGGCCGGAAGCTGGCCCTCACCCTCGACACCGAGGCGGCCGCCGACTCGGTGCTCGCCCGCGCGGAGGGCCAGCTCGAGGAGCTGGAGGACCGCATCGCCGAGACAGCGGCCCGGCTCGACGACGGCGACCCCGACGGCCGGGTGCGCCGGGTGCTGGACCGGCTGGCGGTCGACGGTGCGGTCGACGACGACACGATCGTCGGGCTGTGCGTGGCCGCCATGGCCGAGACGACCGACTTCGTGCGCGCGCACGACCTGGTCACCGTCTATGACGACCCGGTCGAGGTCATCGTGATGCCGGAGATCCACCGTGGCGTCGCGGTCGCCTACTGCGACCCGCCCGGCCCGCTCGAGACCGCGCCGCTGCCGACCTACTTCGCCGTGTCGCCGACGCCGTCGGACTGGTCGGAGGAGCGCGTGCGGTCGTTCTTCCGCGAGTACAACGCGCACATGCTGCACAACCTGACCGTCCACGAGGCGATGCCGGGACACGTGCAGCAGCTGGCGCACAACGCGCGCTACGAGTCCGAGGTGCCGGTGCGCAAGGCGCTGTGGAGCGGGTCCTTCGTCGAGGGCTGGGCGGTCTACGCCGAGGAGCTCATGATCGACGCGGGCTACCGCGAGGCCGAGGGGTTGGGCGACGCGCTGCGCATGCAGCAGCTGAAGATGCAGCTGCGGATGACCATCAACGCCATCCTCGACGCCCGGGTGCACGCGCACGGCATGACCGAGGACGAGGCGATGAGGCTGATGACGCGGCGCGGCCACCAGGAGGAGGGCGAGGCGGCCGGCAAGTGGCGGCGGGCGCAGCTGACCAGTGCCCAGCTCTCGACGTACTTCGTCGGCTACCTCGAGGTGCGCGACCTGGCACGCGACCTGGCCGGGGCCAGGCCCGGGACCACGGCCCGGGAGCGCCACGACGAGCTGCTGTCGCACGGCTCGCCCGCCGCGCGCCACCTGCGCCACCTGCTCGGTCTCTGACCTGGACCGTGCCCCGGCGGGGCGGGTGGTCAGGTGGTCGAGCCGGCCACGATGGTCGCGCCGGCCTCGATCGCGTCCAGGTCGCGGGTGGCGAAGCGCAGGTGCTCCCACTCCTCCTCGAGGATGACGTGCAGGCAGGAGCGGGTGGTCTCGGGCTCGCCGGGCGCCCACGGGTTGCGGCGCGGCGTGTCCAGGTCGTCCGGCGTCACGGTGGCCAGGAACTCACGGACCATGGCCACCCGGCCGGCCCGCGCCTCGAGCACGTCGGTCCACGACGGCTGCTCGGTCGTGAGGACCGACATGTCGAAGCCCTCGTCCTCGGCGCCGTCGAAGACCTGGCCGAGCGGGTGGTAGGGCTGCTCGAGCTCCAGGATCGAGCGACCCAGCCAGATGTCCGTCGCCATGACCAGGTGCCGCAGCGTCTGCGCGAAGGACCACTCGCCCCCGACGGACACGTCGACCGTGCCGGCGGGCATGGCCTCTGCGCGGGCGACGGTCGCGGCCCACGCGGGCTCGAGCGCGACCCAGGCCGCGCGCAGGCCTTCCGGGTCGGCGGCCCGTCGGTCGGCCCGGCCCGGGAACCGTCGGTCCAGCTCCGCCTCGACGAAGGGGATCACGTCGACGCCGTTGACCCGCAGGTGGCCGCCGTGCGGGAGCCACGGCGCGTCGATGTCCATCCGCGCGACCTCGACGCCACGCATGACGGCCCCGGAGAGGTCGCTCTCGGTGATCCGGGCGCCGCGCAGGCTCACGCCGACGAACTCCGCGCCGGCCAGGTCGTCGTCCCGCGTGAATCTGGTGCCGGCTCCTTCCCGGCGACTGCTGAGCAGCTCTTCGAACGCCGGGTCGTCCCGGATCGGGTCGAGGTCGGAGTCGTGCTCCGCGGCCCGGCGGAACTCCTCGGACAGCTCGATCGCCCGCCGGAGGTGGTCCAGCGCATCGGTGGTCCGACCGGTGAGGCTCTCGCAGCAGGCCAGGTTGAAGAACAGCATGGGGTACTGCGGGCTGGTCACGACGATCGCGGTCAGTCGGTCCGCCACCTCGGCGTGCTGGCCGGCCGCGTAGAGGGGCGCGAGCGGTGCCCAGAGCTCCCAACCGCGTGCCGCGTAGCCCCGGCCGGGGGTGCCTTCCACCGCGAGGACGGTCGTCCCGTCCTCCTGGGCGGTGGCCGACCGCGTCGTGCGGGGCGGGACGCAGACCAGAGTGCCCACCGGTGCGTCGACCCGCTCCCCGTCGACCTCGAACACCGCGTGGCCGCCCAGGACCAGGAAAAGCTCCTGGTCGGCGGTGGGGTCGCCCGCGTCGTGCCCGCTGACGACGACGTCGCCTGCCGCACGGGCGGTCCATGCCGTCACCCCGAACGCGGTGACACCCAGGTGGTGCCGGATCGGCCGGTAGGTGCAGCCGGCGTCGTCCAGCTCCTCGATCTCGTCCAGCTGTGCAACCACGTAAGCCACGGCTGATCACCCGTCCGTTGCGAGCCCCGCGAACCACCGGGGCAGTCCTGATCGGTCACGCTACCCAGCGGTGCCGACACCCGACCGGCCGTGCTCGGCCCGGCGGGGCGGTCCGGAGGGCGTGACGTGATCGCCGGTAGCCTGACGACGTACAGCAGTGGACCCGACAGGCGCCCGCCTCAGTAGGGGGCGCCGGCACCCCATCCGGTGAACGGAGCACGGCAGTGGCGAGCATCGACGCCGTCGGAGCACGCGAGATCCTCGACTCGCGCGGCAACCCCACCGTCGAGGTGGAGGTGGCCCTCGACGACGGCACCATCGCGCGTGCCGCGGTGCCCAGCGGGGCGAGCACCGGCCAGTTCGAGGCTGTCGAGCTGCGTGACGGCGACAGCAAGCGCTACGGCGGCAAGGGCGTCGACAAGGCGGTCCTGAGCGTCCTCGACGAGATCGGCCCGGCCCTCGTCGGCTTCGAGGCCAGCGAGCAGCGCCTCGTCGACCAGGCACTGATCGATCTCGACGGCACCCCCACCAAGTCCCGGCTCGGCGCCAACGCGCTCCTCGGGGTATCGCTGGCCGTGGCGCGGGCCGCGGCCGAGTCGGCCGAGCTGCCGCTGTTCCGCTACGTCGGCGGCCCCAACGCGCACCTGCTGCCGGTGCCGATGATGAACATCCTCAATGGTGGCGCCCACGCCGACACCGGGGTCGACGTCCAGGAGTTCATGGTCGCCCCGGTCGGCGCCGCGACGTTCCGCGAGGCGCTGCAGTGGGGCGCCGAGGTCTACCACGCGCTCAAGTCGGTGCTGAAGGAGAAGGGGCTGGCGACCGGCCTCGGTGACGAGGGCGGCTTTGCGCCGGACCTGCCGAACAACCGCGAGGCGCTCGACCTGATCGGCGTCGCGGTCGAGAAGGCCGGCTTCGGTCTCGGCGAAGACATCGGCCTGGCGCTCGACGTCGCGGCCACCGAGTTCTACGACGCCGACGCCGGCCAGTACACCTTCGAGGGCGCGACGAAGTCTTCCGAGCAGATGGCGGCCTACTACGCCGAGCTGGTCGACGCCTACCCGTTGGTGTCCGTCGAGGACCCGATGAGCGAGGAGGACTGGCCCGGCTGGACGGCGATGACCGGCAGGCTCGGGAGCAGGGTCCAGATCGTCGGTGACGACCTGTTCGTCACCAACCCGGAGCGGCTGGCGAGGGGCATCCGCGAGTCGGCGGCCAACGCCCTGCTGGTCAAGGTCAACCAGATCGGCACGCTGACCGAGACCCTCGACGCGGTCGACCTGGCCCACCGCAACGGCTTCCGCTGCATGATGAGCCACCGGTCCGGCGAGACCGAGGACACCACGATCGCCGACCTCGCCGTCGCCACCGACTGCGGCCAGATCAAGACCGGCGCCCCGGCGCGCTCCGAGCGGGTCGCGAAGTACAACCAGCTGCTGCGCATCGAGGAAGAGCTCGACGACGCCGCCCGCTACGCCGGCCGGGCCGCCTTCCCGCGGCACGGCGGTTGAGGCAGGGTCCCGCGACCGTGCCGCCGACCACAGGGGAGGACGAGCCGGACGAGGTCGTCCGCGACCGGCCCAACCTCACGGGCCGGGCGGCGATGCTCGCGCTCGTCGTCTGCATGCTCGCGATCTCGCTCGCCTATCCCCTGCGGGAGTACCTCGCCCAGCGCAGCGACATCGGTCAGCTGCGCGCCGAGGTCTCCGAGCAGGAGAAGCGGGTCGCGGAGCTGCGCAAGGCACGCGAGCGGTGGGCCGACCCGGCCTACGTCGAGGCCCAGGCGCGGGAGCGGCTGCACTACGTGATGCCGGGGGAGACGTCCTACGTCGTGCTCGGCGCCGACGAGGAGCGCTCGGACGACGGCGTGGTGCCCAAGGTGCGGGCCGAGGCAGAGCGTGCGCCCTGGTTCGCCGACCTGTGGCACAGCGTCGAGGCGGCAGGGGCGTCGGCGGGCAAGGGCTGACCGTGACCGAGGGCGTCCCCGCCGCGGACCTCGACGCCGTCGGCCGACAGCTCGGCCGTGAGGCCCGGGGCGTACGTCGCGTGGCGCACCGCTGTCCCTGCGGGTCGCCGGACGTGGTCGAGACTGTTCCGCGGCTCCCGGACGGCACGCCCTTCCCGACGCTCTACTACCTCACCTGCCCCAAGGCGGCGGGGGCGGTCGGGACCCTCGAGGCGGGCGGCACCATGCGGGAGATGACCGAGCGGCTCCGGTCGGACCCCGACCTTGCCGCGGCCTACCGGGCGGCTCACGAGCGATACCTCGCCGCCCGCGAGGCGGTCGACGCGGTGCCGGAGATCGCCGGCGTGACCGCGGGCGGCATGCCGGACCGGGTCAAGTGCCTGCACGTGCTGGTGGCCCATGCCCTGGCCGAGGGGCCCGGCGCCAACCCGCTGGGGGACGAGGCCCTGGCCGCCCTGCCCGCGTGGTGGCGCAGCGGGGCCTGCGTCGAGCCGGCGGACGCATGACCCGGGCGGCCGCCGTCGACTGCGGCACCAACTCGATCCGGCTGCTGGTCGCCGACGTCGACCCTGCTGCCGGCACGCTCGCCGAGGTCGACCGGCGGATGGAGATCGTGCGGCTCGGTGAGGGCGTCGACCGGACCGGGGTGCTGTCCCCGGCGGCACTCGCACGGACCTTCACCGCGTGCGACGCCTATGCCGAGCTGATCAGGTCGACCGGTGCCGAGCGCGTCCGGTTCGTCGCCACCTCGGCCTCGCGCGACGTCGACAACCGGGACGAGTTCGTCGCGGGCGTGCGTCACCGGCTGGGTGTCGACCCGGAGGTCGTGACCGGCGACGAGGAGGCGCGGCTGTCCTTCGCCGGCGCGACGCGCGAGCTCCTGGCCGGCTCGGACCCGCGGCCGTTCCTCGTGACCGACATCGGCGGTGGCTCCACCGAGCTCGTCCTCGGCGACACCGACGTGACCGCCGCGCGGTCCGTCGACGTGGGCTGCGTGCGGATGACCGAGCGCCACCTGCACGACGACCCGCCGACCGGCCAGCAGGTGGCAGCGGCGGGGGCCGACGTCGAGGCCGCGGTCCGGCACGCCGGCGAGACCGTCCCACTGGCGGAGGCACGCACGCTGGTCGGCCTCGCCGGGTCGGTCACCACGGTGGCCGCCATGGCGCTGGACCTGCCGACGTACGACCGGGACCGGATCCACCACTCGCGCATCTCCGCCGGCGACGTGCACGACGTGGCGCGACGGCTGCTAGCGATGACCCGGGCAGAGCGCGCCGCGCTGCCCTTCATGCACCCCGGTCGGGTCGACGTCATCGGCGCCGGGGCGCTGGTGCTGGCCGTGGTCCTCGAGAACGTCCGGGTGGACGACGTGCTGGTCTCCGAGCACGACATCCTCGACGGCATCGCCTGGAGCCTGGTGACGTGACGCACCCGCACTGGCCGCTGCTGGACCTGCACATCACGGTCGGAGAGCTCGAGCTCCGACCGCTGGTCGAGGACGACCTCGCCGAGGTGGTGCGGGTGCTGCCGGCCGACCTGGAGCTCGACCCGCACGCGACGCGCTTCTCCGTGCCGGACGGCCTGCACCGCGCCGTGGTGGTGCACATGGAGTACTGGCGGTCGTACGGCACCTGGAAGGTCGACGCCTGGCGCTTCCACCTCGCGGTGCGGCGCGACGGCGAGCTGCTCGGGCTGCAGGAGCTGGAGGGCAACGACTTCCCGACGCTGCGCACGGTCGACACGTCGTCGTGGCTGCTGCCCGAGGTGCGCGGCTCCGGCCTCGGCAAGGCGATGCGTCGGGCCGTGCTGTCGCTCGCCTTCGACCACCTCGGCGCACTGGCGGCCGTCACCTCGGCCTGGCACGACAACCACGCCTCGCTCGGTGTCTCGCGGTCGCTCGGCTACCGGCCGAACGGCGTGTCGCTCATGGCGCGAGAAGCCCCGGACGAACGCGTCGACACGCTGGTGCACCTGCGCATGACGGCCGCGGACTGGGCGGCGAGCGGTGGCAGCCGGGGCGTCAAGGTCGAAGGTGTCGACGCGTGCCGGCCGTGGTTCGGGGTCTAGGAGTCAGTAGCCGATCCGGCGGTGCAGCCGGCAGAAGGACGGCCGGAAGCCGAGGCCGGTCCAGGCCCGGGACGACAGCAGGTTGGTCGCCCGCCAGTCGCTGACCGCCGAGGTGAAGCCGGCGTCATGGATCCAGCCGAGCACCGCCTCGCCGAGGGCACGACCGGCGCCCAGGCCGCGGGCATCGGGCAGCACCGAGGCGTAGCCGAGGAAGCCGGCGTGCGGCGGTCGGGTCAGCCCCGCATGGCCGCTCGACTTGTCCAGCGAGCACGCCGTGGCGGCACCGACGACCCGCCCGGCGTGCTCGACCACCACGTGCCAGAAGCCGTCGTCGCCCCCGGCGTCGAAGGACTGCTCCCACTCGGCGACGGCCTCGTCCACCGTGAAGGCCTCACCGGCGGCGAAGGTCGGAGCCAGCAGCTGGTGGGCGGGCAGGGCGACGTCGAGCTCGGCGAGCACTGGGACGTCCTCGGGCCGCGGTGCGCGGACCACGAGGTGCGCCGGCGGGGGCGGCGTGGTGCCGGGGACCTCGCGGATGCCGTGGACGTGCTGCTGGCCGAAGCCGAGGCGGAACCACGCGTCCACGAGCGCGGTGTCGTGCGCGGGCACGATGGCGTACTGCGCCTCCCAGCCCTGGTCCGCCCAGGCCGGTGCGGCGGCGGCGTAGAGGTCGCGGACCGTCTCGGCCTCGCGGACCGCGTGCCCGGCCGGCTCGACCCAGACGTTCGGCCCCCACGACGCCTGCTCGCGGTGGCCGCCCAGCAGGTAGCCGGTCAGCTCGTCCCCCTCGACCGCCGCCGCGCCGGTCGCGCCGGCGTCGAGCAGCGCCGCCACCTCGGCCCGGGCCGTCGACGGGTCCTCGTACCGCTCGTCGAACATCGGCTCGACACGGCACAGGGCGCCGTGGCGTGCCGCCAGCAGCCGGCCCGCGGCGTCGAGGTCGTCGGGAGTGAACGGGCGGGTCGTCAGGCGAGGCACGGCCGAGCACCGTACGACGGCCGTCCCGGCAGCGCCACAGCGTTTCCCCGATGAAGCGCCTGCGCCGTCAACGTCGCGCGGGCGGCGCAGCATGACGCGCGGGGGCTGCCGCCCCACCTGGAGGGCTTACCCCGCTGGTGTAGCCGGGCGCCCAGCGTGGAATGGTCGGTCGTGCGCCCGGCCGACGGTCCGGCGCGTCCGGCGACGACGTCGAGGAGGCCCGCCCGTGGGCGAGATGGTGACCTTTCCGAGCAACGGGGACAGCTGCGACGGCTACCTGGCCGTCCCGGAGTCGGGCAGCGGCCCGGGCGTGATCGTCGTCCAGGAGTGGTGGGGTCTCGTCGACCACGTCAAGGACGTGGCCGACCGGTTCGCCACGGAGGGCTTCGTCGCCCTCGCCCCGGACTTCTTCCACGGCGCCACGACCGATGAGCCCGACGAGGGGCAGCGCCTGCTCATGGGGCTCGCCATGGACCGGGCGGCCAAGGACATCCAGGGCGCGGCGCAGTACCTCGACAGCCGTGACGAGACCACCGGCAACGGGGTCGGCACCGTGGGCTTCTGCATGGGCGGCTCGCTCGCCCTGTGGAGCGGCGCGCTCGCCGACGAGGTCAAGGTCGCGGTCGGCTTCTACCCCGCCGTGCCGTGGGAGAAGATGTCGCCGACGTGGGGCAGCTACGGCAACAAGTCCGCGATGATCCATGCCTCGGAGGAGGACGGCACCTCGCGCGCGGAGGGCATCCAGACCGCGGTCAAGGGCATCCAGGAGGCCGGCGGCGACGTCGAGGTCTACGACTACCCGGGCTCGCACCACGCGTTCTTCAACGACCAGCGGCCCGAGGTCCACGACGCCCGGCACAGCGAGAAGGCCTGGCGACGCACCATCGACCTTCTCAAGTCGCGGCTCTGAACGTGCCCGCGCCGCGGTGACGGCACCGGTCGCGGGGGGTCCCGGCGACGTCCAGGCGTACGCCCTGAGGTCGCCCGACCTGCGCCACCTCGAGACTGCTGTGACCGGGTGCCGCGCCTGTCCGCGGCTGGTGGCCTGGCGCGAGCAGGTCGCCCGCGAGAAGCGCCGGGCCTACGCCGACGAGACCTACTGGGGCCGTCCGATCCCCGGGTGGGGGGCAGACCGGCCGACCGTCCTGGTGGTCGGCCTGGCGCCGGCTGCGCACGGCGGCAACCGGACCGGTCGCATCTTCACCGGCGACCGCAGCGGCGACTGGCTCTTCGCCTCGCTGCACCGGGTGGGACTGGCCGTCCTGCCGACGAGCACGCACGCCGGCGACGGCCAGGCCCTCGTCGGCACCCGGATGGTCGCAGCGGTGCGGTGCGCGCCGCCGGACAACAAGCCGACGCCCGTCGAGCGCGACACCTGCGCGCCGTGGCTGGACCGGGAGCTCGAGCTGGTCCTCCCCGGGCTGCGGGTGGCCGTCGCCCTGGGCGCCTTCGCGTGGCAGGCGCTGCTGACGGCGCTGGCCCGCCAGGGGCTGCCGGTGCCTCGCCCGCGGCCCCGGTTCGGCCATGCCGCCGAGGTCGCGGTCGGCCCGCTGACGGTGCTCGGGTCCTTCCACCCGAGCCAGCAGAACACCTTCACCGGCCGCCTCACCGCGCCCATGCTGGACCAGGTGCTGGGGCGGGCTGCACATCTAGGAAGCGGCGGTTCTACGCTCTGAGCCATGGTCAACACGGCGGCCTCCAAGGAGCGCACCCGCATCCTCGTCGTAGGAGGCGGATACGTCGGCATGTACACCGCTTTGCGTCTCCAGAAGCGGCTGAAGAAGGAGCTGCAGGACAAGACCGTCGAGGTCATCGTCGTCGACCCACGGTCGTACATGACCTACCAGCCGTTCCTCCCCGAGGCCGCCGCAGGGAGCGTCGAGCCCCGCCACGTCGTCGTCCCGCTGCGGCGGGTGCTCGACAAGTGCGAGGTGCTCACCGGCCGGGTCGACTCGGTCGACCACCGCCGCAAGGTGGCCCGGATCCACCCGGTGCGCGGCGAGGCCTACGACCTGTCCTACGAGGTCATCGTCCTGGCGCCCGGCTCGATCGCACGCACGCTGCCGATCCCCGGTCTCGCCGAGCAGGGCATCGGCTTCAAGCAGGTCGAGGAGGCGATCGCGCTGCGCAACGCGATGCTGGAGAAGCTCGACATCGCCACCACCGTCACCGACCACGCGGCCCGGCGAACCCTGCTGACCTTCGTCTTCGTCGGCGGCGGCTACGCCGGCATCGAGGCGCTGGGCGAGCTGGAGGACATGACCAGCTACGCCACGCGCTACTACCCCGACCTGTCGAAGGGTGACATCCGCTTCGTGCTGGTCGAGGCGTCGAACCGGATCCTGCCCGAGGTCGGTGAGGACCTCGGCCGCTACACGGTGGAGCAGCTGCGACAGCGCCGGATCGACGTGCGGCTGGAGACCCGGCTGGAGTCCTGCGTCGACGGGCACATCGTGCTCTCTGACGGCGAGGAGTTCGATGCCGAGACGGTGGTCTGGACGGCCGGGGTCAAGGCCAACCCGATGCTCGCGGCGACCGGCATGCCGGTCGACGACAAGGGCCGGCTCAAGTGCTACGCGGACCTGCGGGTGGAGGACACACCGGACGCCTGGTCGGCGGGCGACTGCGCCGCGGTGCCCGACCTGACCGGCCCGCCGGGTGCCATGTGCAGCCCCAGCGCCCAGCACGCGGTGCGCCAGGCGAAGCAGCTCGGCGACAACATCTCTGTCGTCCTGCGCGGCCGCACGCCGAGCTCCTACGCGCACAAGCACGTCGGCTCGGTGGCCTCCCTCGGCATCTACAAGGGCGTCGCCCAGGTCTACGGCATCAAGCTGCGTGGCTTCCCGGCGTGGTTCATGCACCGCACCTACCACGTGAGCCGGGTGCCGACCTTCAACCGGAAGGTCCGGGTGGTCCTCGACTGGACCTTGGCCCTGTTCTTCAAGCGGGACGTCGTCGCGCTCGGGTCGCTGCAGCGGCCCCGTGAGGAGTTCAGCGAGGCGACCCGATGAGGCTGCGCCACCGGACCCAGCGGGCCGCCGACGGCCAGCTCGCGGGCATCGGCATCGCGGACGCCCTGCTCCGGCTGCTCGAGATGGTGCTCGCCGCCGAGCCGACGATCCGGGTGCGCGCCTGGGACGGCTCCGAGGCCGGCCCGGCCGACGCACCGGCCGTGGACGTGCGCTCGCCAGACGCCGTGCGGTACGTCGCGCAGGAGCCCAACGAGCTCGGCCTGGCCCGTGCCTACGTCGGCGGCCTGATCGACTTCGAGGGCGACGTCTACGACATCCTGCGTGCACTGCCCTTCCACGACGACGAGCACCAGCACGCTCGCACCCTGACCGTGCGGCAGAAGGCGGAGCTCGCGACCGTCGTGGCCCGGACTGCCGGCGTGGGCCGGGCGCCGGCGCCCCCTCCCGAGGAGGCGGTGGTGTCAGGCCGGCGGCACAGCAAGGACCGCGACCGCACCGTCGTCACCCACCACTACGACGTCGGCAACGACTTCTACCGGATCGTGCTGGGCGAGTCGATGGTCTACTCCTGCGCCTACTGGCGCGCGGCCGACGACCCGGCGTACGGGCTGGCGGACGCCCAGCGCGACAAGCTCGACCTGGTGTGCCGCAAGCTCGGCCTGCACCTGCCCGGGCCGCACCGGCTGCTGGACGTCGGCTGCGGCTGGGGCTCGCTGCTGCTGCACGCCGCGACCACCTACGACGTCGCTGCCGTCGGCATCACGCTGTCGGAGCCGCAGGCCCGGCTGGCCCGCGAGCGGCTGGCAGCGGCCGGGGTCGGCGACCGGGTCGAGGTCCGGGTCCAGGACTACCGCGACATCGACGACGGCCCCTACGACGTCATCTCCAGCATCGGCATGGCCGAGCACGTCGGCGAGGAGGCCTACACGGAGTACGCCGCGAAGCTGCTCACGCTGCTCGTCCCGGGCGGGCGGCTGCTCAACCACCAGATCTCGCGCCGCCCGGGACCCAAGCGGGAAGGCACGTCCTTCATCGAGGCCTACGTCTTCCCCGACGGTGACCTGCTTCCGCTCGCGACCACCGTCGGCCGGCTCGAGGAGGTGGGCTTCGAGGTCCGCGACGTGGAGGCAATGCGCGAGCACTACGCGCAGACCTTGCGGGCGTGGGTGCGCAACCTCGAGGCGGGGTGGGACCGCGCGGTCGAGCTGACGTCGCCGGGGCGGGCACGCGTCTGGCGGCTCTACATGGCCGGGTCGGCGCTGGGCTTCGAGCGCAACCGGATCGGCGTGAACCAGGTGCTCGCGGTCAAGCCGCCGGCGGGCGGCGCGAGCGGCCTGCCGCACACCCGCGACTGGCTGGCGGGGTCCTGACATGGCGCTCCTCGCGGTGACCGTCATCGGTCGCGACCGGCCCGGCATCATCGCGGAGGCGACCGGTCTGCTGGCGGGTCTCGGCGCCAACCTCGAGGACTCGTCGATGACCTTGCTGCGCGGGCACTTCGCGATGGTCCTGGTGGCCAGCGCCGACGCCGCGACCGACCAGGTCGCGGCGGCACTCGCCCCCCTGGCCGCGGGAGGGGCACTGGACGTGGCCGTGCGCGAGATGCCGGTCGAGGACCCGCCCCGAGGCATCGGGGCGCCGTACCTGCTGTCCGTCCACGGCGGGGACCGGCCGGGCATCGTGTCCGCGGTGACCGCGGAGGTGGCTGCGGCCGGCGGCAACGTCACGGACCTGACGACACGGCTCTCCGGTGACCTCTACGTCGTGGTGGCCGAGGTGGACCTGGCGGCCGCGGCGGACGCCGGTGCGCTGGGAGCCCGCCTGGCAGCCGTCGGCGCGGAGCTCGGGGTGCAGGTGTCGCTGCGCCCGGTCGAGCCAGACCTGCTGTGAGGACCGGGGGCGGGCCGGCCGGCCGGGTGCTCCCGGTCGTCCGGGCACCGGCCGGCGTGCTGGCGCAGCCGTCGCCGGAGGTCGACGCGCTGGACGCCGAGGTGACGGCGCTGGCCGCCGACCTGCTCGCGACCCAGCGGGTGTCGCCCGGCTGCGTCGGGCTGGCCGCCCCGCAGGTCGGTGTCGCCGCCCGGGTGTTCTCCCTCGACGTGACCGGCCACTCCAAGGCGCGGACCGTCCACGGCGCGTTCGTGCTGGTCAACCCGGTGGTCGAGCAGGCGACCCGGTGGGAGCGCGGCCGGGAGGGCTGCATGTCGGTCCCGGACCTGACCGGGGACGTCAAGCGGGCGACCCGGCTCGTCGTGACCGGCCTCGAGCCGGGCACCGGACGGCTGGTGCGGCTGGAGACCGACGCCTTCGAGGCCCGCGCCGTCCAGCACGAGGTGGACCACCTGGACGGCCTGCTCTTCCTCGACCGGGTGGCCGGCGCCCACGCGCTGCACGCCCGACGGGTCTACCTCTGACCGCCCGCCCTCGCCTACCCTCGGCTGACTGCCGGCCCCTGTAGCCCAACTGGCAGAGGCGCCCGCCTTAAAAGCGGGGTCATTGTGTGGGTTCGACTCCCACCGGGGGCACCCCACGCACCGCCGCGGGAGCGGGAACACCGCCCGCGCCGCGCCCGTTAGGCTGACGGCAGGACATCTGCACGCGAAAGGCGTGCCCGGAGCCCCTTGGAGGGACTTCTCATGGAGAGCCGGAACCCGGTCTTCAACCGCAGCGACGCGTTCTCGAGGCGCGGATACGCGACGTTCAACGAGACCACGGCTGCCGCGTCCACGGGGCAGCTCGAGGAGATGTACAACGGCCCGGCCGCGACCGGCGTCCAGACCGGCCGGATGACGATGGACGACGTCGTCATCAAGACCGGCCTGATGTTCGCCGTGCTGGTCCCGCTGGCAGCGCTCAACTTCTACCTGCAGAGCCCGCTGCTGACCTGGGGCGGCATGATCGCCGGCCTGGTGGTCGGTCTGGTCGTCTCGTTCAAGCAGTCGACCAACCCGGCGCTGGTGCTCTCCTACGCCGGCCTCGAGGGCCTCTTCGTCGGCGGCATCAGCGCGCTCTACGAGGACTTCTACGACGGCATCGTCGGCCAGGCGGTGCTCGGCACGCTGGCGGTCTTCGCGGTCGCCCTGTGGGCCTACAAGAGCGGCCGGGTGCGCGCGACGCCGAAGTTCCAGCGCGGCGTGCTCATCGCGATGGGCGGCTACCTGGTCTTCTGCCTGGTCAACCTCGGGGTGGTCCTCTTCACCGGCGACAGTCTGCGCAGCGGCTGGATGGGCATCGGTATCGGCCTGATCGCGATCACGATCGCCGCCGCGATGCTGATCCTCGACTTCGACTTCGCCGAGCAGGGCGTCAAGAACGGCCTCCCCCAGCGCTACTCCTGGCTCGCCGCGTTCGGTCTGGTCGTCACCCTGGTGTGGCTCTACATCGAGTTCCTCCGGCTGATCGCCATCCTGCGCGGGAGCGACTGACCGGCCCGCGCGACGTACGACAGGAAGGCCGCCACCCTCCGGGGTGGCGGCCTTCGTCGTCCCGCCGTCCTGAGGTCAGGCGTCGCGCAGGTGCGGGAACAGCTCCTTCTCGGCGAAGTCGAGGAACTCGCCCTGGTGCCCGCCACCGACCTGCACCAGCGCCACCTCGGTGAAGCCGGCGTCGGCGAAGGGCTTGAGCGCCTCGGCGATGGCAGTGGGGTCGTCACCGCAGGGGATGGACTGCGCCACGTCGTCGGGGGTGACGAACTGCGAGGCCGCGTCGAAGGCGGCGGTGCCGGGCAGCTCGGCGTTCACCTTCCAGCCGCCGCCGAACCAGCGGAACTGGTCGTGCGCGCGGGCCACCGCGGCGTCGCGGTCACGGTCGAAGCAGATAGGCAGCTGGCCGACCTTCGGCTTGCCCCTGCCACCGGCGGCCTCGAACTGCTGGACGAGCTCGGCCTCCGGCTCGACGGCCACCATCACGTCGGCGAGCTCGCCGGCGAGCTCGCAGGACTGCTTGCCCGA
>Ga0126306_10001001_pt1 | contig 14609 bp, 13 predicted proteins | sample Plot27_FD_92592 | JGI IMG/M metagenome (GOLD analysis project Ga0126306, IMG submission 92592) | Serpentine soil microbial communities from UC McLaughlin Reserve, CA, USA - Plot27 | ecosystem: Environmental > Terrestrial > Soil > Grasslands | place: USA: UC McLaughlin Reserve, Lake County...
CCGGCTCGACAACCGACTGCGTGGCCACCGCGCCGACCCCCGCCTCCGCCCAGCTCACGATCGAGCCAACTCCGAAGAAGTGCGACTGCACTGCCACGCCGAGCTCTCCGCTCGACGGGTCTCTGGCGACGATCGAGTAGGTCAGAAGCGGGAGGGTATTCCGTCGGGACGCGCTCCGCGCCGCCGAGTGGTTCCGCAACTACTCGTCCGCGGGCTCCACCGAAATCACGCGCCCGCGACGCCCCTGCACGAACTGCACGTTCCCGGGCCGGGTCGCGAAGATCGTGTCGTCTTTGCCGATGCCAACACCCTCCCCCGGCTTGAAGCGCGTGCCGCGCTGGCGGACGATGATCTCGCCGCCGCTGACGGCCTGGCCGGCAAACACCTTCACCCCAAGGCGCTTGGCATTGGAGTCGCGTCCGTTGCGGCTGGATCCCAAGCCTTTCTTATGAGCCATCGGATGCCTTCCTCTTCGCGCCGGCCTTGATCGAGCTGATCTCCAGCCGGGTCAGATGCGAACGGGCGCCGTAGCGGCGCTTGTAGCCGCGCTTCGGCTTGAACTTCAGCCCGTGGATCTTCTTGCCCTTCTCGTGGCCGGCCACGACCGCCTGGATTTTCACCCGGCCGAGGTCGCCGCTGTCGAGCACGGACTTGTCGCCGTCGGCGAACAGCAGCGGCTCGAGCTCGACCTTGTCGCCCTCGTCCGCGCGCATGCGGTCGACGAGGATCGAATCACCCTCCTCGACGCGGTACTGCTTCCCGCCAACTTTCACGATCGCGTAGCTCACGGCAGCGGACGAGTGTAGCGAGAACGGTGTGGCTCCCCCGTTAGCGGTGAGCATGTGCACTGTCCTGCCTAAGGCACCGATCTGGGGCCCTAACCAGGACAGTTGCCTCATTGAATGCCGGTTTTAGGCGGCCGCCGGCGCAGCCTGCGCCGCCGCGCGGTCGGCGAGCGCCTCCAGCTCCTCGGCCGCCCGGTCGTCGGCCGTCTCGACGGCGATCGCGTCGGCAAGCCGCCGGGCGTTCGCCGCGAACGCCGGCTCATCGATGACGCGCTGTACCGCGCGCGCGATCGCCTCGGTTCCGGCCTTCGGCTTCAGCCGCAGCCCGGCCCCGTGATGCGCAACCCTGGCGGCATTATCGAGCTGGTCACGGCCGAGCGGAATGGCCACCACCGGGACGCCGGCCGCGAGCGACTTGATCACCGTCCCGTGACCGGCGTGGGTCACGACGGCCGACGCGTGCCGGAGCACCTCGCTGTGCGGAGCGCGCTCCACGACGGTGACGTTCGCGGGCGCGTCGATGGCGTCGGCCGGGATGGAGGGCCCGGTCGTTACGAGCCCGCGGACCGGCAGCGAGCCGAGCGCCGCGGCCACGCGCTGGAGCGCCTGCGCGTGGTCCATGTAGGTGGAGCTCATGCCCACGAGCACCAGCGAGTCGTCGCCGGCTGGCGGCGTCCAGTCACCGGACCAAGCCGGGTCGTCGAGCCGGGGCCCCGTGACGCGCACGTTCGGCGGCGGCGAGAAGCTCTCGTACTCGAACGCCCGGCTCGTGAGCAGCAGCAGGCGGTCGGCACGCTCGAAGTTCTCGAGCACCGAGCCGGCGGGCTCGTGGCCGTTGGCGCGCCTCACCTCGTTCAGCTGGTCGAGGCTCTTGTCGAATAGGCGCGCCATCACGCGATTGATCGCGCCGTCACGCGCGCGCCCGAGCGGCCCACGGGCGAGCTTCAGGCCCGGGCCGAGCGGCGGCGTCCGCGAGCCTGGGAACGACAGCAGGTTCGATACGAGGAACGCGAACGGCACGCCCGCTGCCTCGGCGGCGATCTGCGCTCCGAAGACGAAGAAGTTTCCCACCACGACGTCGGCGGGGCGGCGCTGGAGCTCGGCGCGCACGTCGGCGGCGAACAGGCCGGCCGGGCCGACCATAGCCGAGTCGCGCACGCGCGCGAAAGCCTGGAACGGCGTCGACGTGTCCCAGTCCTTCATGATCACGCTCTGCGGGTCGAGGTTCGGTCGCTGCGGCGCGCGATCCCACGCCACGTGTTCGGCGCCGGTGGTCTCGATGTCGGGCGCGAGCACGCGGTCCGCCAGCACGCGGACGTCGTGCCCGCGCTCGACCATCGCACGAATCACCGACGTGTCGGCCGGCACGGTGCCGCCGCCGTCGACGATCGCGAACAGGTACCGCTTCGGCGTGGTCATCGAGTCCTCCGTTCAAGTAGAGCTTGGACGATTCTGAGCATGGCCGCCACGGTCTCGTCGCGGCTGAGGCCCTGGTCGCGGCGGAGCAGCTTCCAGGTGTAGACGTCGGTGGCCACTACCAGCTCGGCCATGAGCTCGGGCGCGCGGAACATCTCCTCCACCCAGCGGCGGTGGCCTTCGCGACCGCGAGCGAGCAGCGGCCTGAGGGACGGCACCCTCTCCTCCAGCGCCAGGAGGCGGACCACGGCGTCGCCGGTTGTCTCGTAATCGTCGACCACCGCCTCCACCGCGGCGGGCGCGTCGCCCGGCTCCGGGATGTAGCGGCGAGTCGTGATCTGCTCGCTCAGCCACCGGTGGGCGGCCGTGGCGAGCTGCTGCTTGCCGCCGAAGTGGTTGATCACGGTCTGGCCCGAAACACCGGCCCGCTTCGCGACCTCCGCGAGCGTCACGTCGTCGTACCAGCGCTCGAGGAAGGCGTCTGCTGCCGCCGTAAGGATGCGCTCGCGCGTGGCATCCGCCGCCGCGGCGCGCAGGCCTATGCTGTAGGCCTTCCGGGTTTTCATTTGATGCTTGCCCAATTCATTTGGGTGACACTAAAGCGACTGGCTCTGGCTGTCACGCACGGGCTGCAAGAGGCGAACTACCGCGTTCAGGATGTGAAGCCTCCTGCCCGAGGCCTATGGGGACCCCTATCCAGGACACTTGACGGCTCAGGCGGCGGCCGGCTCAGTGCGCGTCGCTCAGGCCGCGGCCGGCGTCGGCTCGGCCCGCGAGCGGCGCGACCATTGCGCGATCAGCAGGCCGGTCGCCACCAGGGCCGCGCCTGCAACCGCCCGAGCCGTGATCGACTCGTCGTAGAGCGCGGCGCCGAAGATGAGGGCGCCGAACGGCAGCAGCATCGCCAGGAAGCCGACCGCGAGCGCGCTGATGTGACGCAGTAGCACCGTGAGCGTCACAAAGGCGATCGCCGAGCCGAACAGCGCCAGGTAGGCGATCGACCCCACCGACTCCGCGCTCCAGACGAACTCACCCCAGTCCTCCGACAGCGCCGACGCCGGCAGCAGAAGCAGGCCGCCCACCAGCATCGCCCAGCCGTTCAGCACCACGGCGTCAAGCTCAGCCGCGCGGAGCTTCTGTGCGATCCCACCCACCGCCGCCCCGAGCGGAGCGAGCGCCAGTGCGCCGGCGCCGGCGGCGGCCTTCTCGGCCGAGCCGAGCTCGATGCTCTCGAGGAACGCCAGCGAGAGGCCGCCGATTCCGATCAACACCCCGAGGAGGAGCGGCGCGCGCAGCGGCTCGTCGGGCAGGACGACTCCACCGATCACAGCCGTGTAGAGCGGCAGGATCCCGAACAGCACGGCGGCAAGCCCCGACGGCACGTACTGCTCGCCCCAGTACACGAGCCCGTAGGCGAACGCGAACGGCGCGAGCGCCAGCACCGCCGCAAGCACCCAGTCCGTGCGAAGCGACCGCCGCTGCACCGCCGCAACCGCGAGCAGCGCGACGCCCGCGAGCGAGAATCGCACTCCGGCGCCGAGCAGCGGCGGGCAGTCCTCGAGGCCGATCTTGATCCCGACCCAAGTGCTCGACCAGATCAGGACGAGAAGCCCATACAACGCGAATACCAGCGAACGGCTCACGCAGATCGAGGCTATCGACGACCCCGCGGTTGCCAGGCGCCCGCACCACCGAGCGGCTCGAGGTGCTTCAGGGCGGACTGAATGCGCGACGCTCGCGACCGCCGAATTCGCCCCGCCGCGCTGCGCCAGGCCCTATTGTGGGCGTCGGCCCATGACCAAGGAAGGTGACTCGTGAGCAGCACCGAGACGCGCTGGGGAGCTGGCGTCAACGCCGAGGCGATCCAGGCCTGGGACGGACCGCTGTTCGACAGGTTCGTCAAGTTTCGTCACATCGTCACGACCGGGCTCGGCGCGCACGGTGACGAGGCGCTTCGCCAGCATCCTCCGCAGCACGGCCAGCGCGTCCTCGACATCGGCTGCGGGTTCGGTGACACGACCCAGCAGATCGCGGCTCTCGTGGGCCCGGGCGGTGAGGCGGTGGGCGTGGACGCGGCGCAGAACTTCATCGAAGCCGCCACGCAGGAGGCCGACGAGACCGGCGTGGCCAACGCGCGCTTCTTCGTGGCCGACGTCCAGACCGACCCGCTCGGGGGGCCGTACGACATGGCGTTCTCGCGCATGGGCACGATGTTCTTCATCAGCCCGGTGGCGGCGCTGCGGAACGTGCGCCAGTCGCTCGTGCCGGGCGGGAAGCTCCGCATGGTCGTGTGGCGCCGGCGCGAGGACAACCATTGGCTCTACCGCGCGCAGCAGATCGTGGAGCAAATCGTGCAGAAGCCCGAGGAGTACGACGAGCCGACCTGCGGGCCGGGCCCGTTCTCCCTGGCGAACGCCGACACGGTCACCGACGTCCTGCTTCACGCCGGCTGGGAGAACCTCTCGCTGCGCCGCTGCGACATCGAGATCCTCGGCGGCAGCGACCTCGAAGAGGCCCTCGACCTCGTCATGTCGATCGGGCCGGCGGGCGAGATCCTCCGGCTGCAAGGAGATCGCGCGGCGCACCTGGTTCCACAGGTCGAGGCGGCCCTCCGCGAGGGCCTCGCCGACTTCCAGCGCGAGGACGGCTCGATCTGGGCCATGGCCTCGACCTGGATCGTCACGGCGACCGCGCCGGCGGCCGCCTAGAGCAGCGCGACCACCGCCGCACCAGCCAACGCGGCCGCCACCGGGCGGCGTAGGCGGGCGCTCCGGACCACGAGCTTCTCCGCCGCCGAGACCATCGTGAGGAAGGCCATCAGTCCCAGCGCCAGGTGCCCGGCCGCGGCCATGGCGAGCATCGTCGCCCAGCAGCTCGTGACGCAACGGACCCCGTAGCCGAGCCCAGCGCGCGCACACGCCGCGTCGGCACGCGCGCCGCGAGGCGGCAGCGGCTCGATCAGGTGGCAGCGGCGCACCGCTCGCCACTTCCACGGCGTGAGCTCCCAGGCGGTGGCCGCCGCCAGCAGGACGCCGGCGCTCACGCCGAGCAGCGGCAGCGCCGCGAGCGCCAGCGCGCCGAAGGCGGTCCACACCGTCAGGTACCCGCCAAGGAAGAACGCGATCGTCCGCCGGCGGCGCTGCCACATGCTCGACAGCGCCAGGCGGCGGACGTCGGCGAGCGCGCCGGGCACCATCATCGCGGTCGCCATCACGACCCAGCCGGCGAGCGCGCCGAGGAACGGCTCGGTGCCCGAATGCGGGTGAAGCGCATGCACCCCGAGGAGCGCCCACGCGGCGGCGGCCGCCCCGCCCGCGGCCAGCTCCGGATGCCCCCAGGTGGTGCGCCGGAGCGCCAGCGCGGTCACTGGTAGTAGATCCCCACGCGGCCGATCTCGACCGGCGGCACGGCTTCGGCCGCTCCGGCTGCCTCCTCCTGGCCGGGCGGCGGGAGCGGACGAATCGGCTCGAAGGTCACTCTGGCCTGCGCGGGATCCCAACGGCCCTCAGCGCGGAGCTCGTTGGCGAGCTCCGTGATGTCGAACACGTACCTCAGGCCGTGGCCACCAGGATGGTCCACGTCGACGTCCTGGGCGCGCTCGATGCCGAAGAACGAGAGGTTCCCCACGTGGTGGTGCCCGGCCGTGCCGGCGTGCGCGTCGTCCGGCAGGTTCACGTAGACCGCATACGACAGCCCGGGGTTCTGGTCCCCCTTGATGCCCTCGACGTTCACGTACACGCGTGCGGGCTCGCTCGCGTCCGCCCGCAGCGCCGGGCCGGCCGGCTCGGACAGCGGGATCGCGACCTGCTCGGCCCGGCCCTCGAGCGTCAACGGCGCGTCCGTGGCGCCGACCAGCTCGGGCGGGCGGTCAGGGGGCGGCTGGGCCGGCGACATGCCTTCCCCTCCCCCACCGAACAGCGCCGGCACAGCCGCTTCCTCGTACTCGTACTCGAGCCGACCCGGGTCGACCACCTCGGACGACATCATGCGTACGGGCGTGCCGCTCTCGTCGTGGAAGTCGAAGGGCTCGTCCGCCCAGGCGGATTCGGGCGGGTTCTCGCGACCGTCCTGCTTCAACCATTCGGCCCAGAGCCTGTCGATGTTCGCATGATGCATCCAGAACACGGGGTCGAGCGGGGCCGTGTCGAAGGCGCTCATGAGGCCACCCGGGCCGCCGACGCCGCCGTGCACGGCGTTGTGCGGCGTCTGCTCCAGCGCGCCCGGGGCCGCGTCGGCGCTCTCGTCGAAGTGGTTCCAGCCGGTGACCGGTCCGCCGAACCCGACGCTCCCGCCCGGGATGGGGTCGTGTGCGAAGAACCCTTCTGCGAGGGCGCGGGCGGCGGACACCGCGAGCGGATGCAGCTCGCCCCCGGACGCGATGCTCGGGTCGCGGAGCTCGGTGAAGAGCGGGTTCGCGGTCTCGCCGTCGGGCAGCATCGGCTCGATGAACGCGGGCGGGAGCGCCGCGCTGCCGCCGCCGCGGTCGTAGTTCCAGTACGGGAGCGCCCAGCTCGACCTGACCTCGTGGGACACCTCGTCGATCTCCTGGAGCGCGGCCCGCACGACGCGCTCGAACCAGTACAGGTACGTGCGGTGCCAGGGCAGGAAGAACCACGTGTTGTGCTGGCACTGGTCCACGAACTGGTCGCGCGGCAGGCCGGCGGGCACCCCGTGGACGGCCGCCTGGTACGCCCAGCTCGTCGGGTCGTCAGGCTGTCTCGCCTGCATGATGCCGACGGCGCGCGCGTACGCCTCGGTGATCGGATGCCACGCGCCGGCCTCCTCTTCGAGCGCCCAGATGTCCCTGCGGATTAAGTCCGCCATGGAGCCGCCCCCTTCTGCTCGCGTAGCGCCGAACGTACCCCAGCGGCTGAGCACGCCGCAACGGGTGCAACGGAAGCCGGTAGGTTCGCCTGTCAATGGGTGGCGGATCCGAGTCCGTCGAGGTCCACGGCCGCACGGTCGCCTTCGAGCGCCGAGGTAAGGGGGCTCCGCTGGTCCTGGTCCATGGAGCGTGCGCGACAGCCGCGACTGGCGTCCGCAGCTCGAAGCCCTCTCCGACGAGTTCTGCGTCGTCGTCTGGGACGCGCCGGGCTGCGGTCGCTCGTACGACCCGCCGGAGGACTACGGGCTGGACGGTACGCGGACTGTTTCGCGGCGTTCATCGATGTGCTCGGCCTCTCATTCGGCTCCGGCCTGGCCCTCGAGCTGTTCCGGCGCCATCCGGGGCTGCCGCGCAGCCTCGTGCTCGAGTCCGCCTACGCGGGATGGGCGGGCTCGCTGGGGCGCGAGGTCGCCGCCGGTCTCGATCGGCGAGCAGCTGCACGCGCGCATACCTGGCTCCAAGCTCGTGGTGATCCAGGGCCCCGGGCCAGGTCGTGAATCTCGAGACGCCGGAGCGCATCAACGAGGAGGTGCGCAGCCTCCTGCGTCAGGTCGGGTGACGGGGCGCGCTCTTCGCGAGGACCCGCCCGGCGACCTGGCCGAACGCCGCTGCGACCCGCAGATCGCAGCGGCCTACGACGAAGCCCGGCTACGAAGACGAGCTGCCTGACTCCGCCTTCTTCCGGCGGCCGCGGCCACCGCGGCGGCCCCGGCGGCGCCGGCGGCCGTTCGAGCCGGAGTCGTCCGCGGTGCCGGCGGGCGAGGCGGTTGAGCTCACGCCTTCGGGCGGGTGCACCAGCGATGCCTCCGCCGCGCTCCGGCCCACCTTCTCGATCCGTACCAGCGTCTTTTCGCCCACGAGGCTCGCCGCGCCAAGGACCGAGACGACGTAGCCGTCCAGCTTCGCCACCGCGTCGTCCTCGTTGTACATGTGCGGCTCCTCGATGTGGACGAGCACCTCCTCGCCCTCGCGGAACGGCAGCGCGCGCTCCTCGATCTCGTCGGCGGTGCCCTCCAGCACCACCTCGAAATGGTCGATAGGCAGCGCCTCGGTGCCCTCGAAGTGGAAGTGGCGCCCGGTCTCCTGCTCGATCTCGTGGATCGGGCCCTCCACGCCGTGGCCGCCGACGAGGATCGACGCCACCTTGGGGTGCAGCCGCACAAGGAACGCCGGGGCGCCCGGGCGCTCGGCGGCGAGGTCGCGCAGCCAGCGGTCCACCTCGATAGCGACCGTTTCCTCCGAGAGCACCACGCCCTCGCCGTCGCACACCGGGCAAGGCTTGGTCATGATCTCGCGCACGCCGTCGGTCACGTTCTGGCGCGTCATCTCGACCAGACCCAGCGGCGAGATCTCGACCACGTAGGTCTTGGTGCGGTCCTCATCGAGCGACTTGCGAAGCGTCTTCAGCACCGTGTCACGGTTGCGCGCACGCGCCATGTCGATGAAGTCGATGACGATGATCCCGCCGATGTCGCGCAGCCGGAGCTGGCGCACGACCTCGTCGGCGGCCTCGAGGTTCGTCCTCGTGATCGTGTCCTCGAGCTTCGCGCCCTTCCCGCGGCCGGTGAACGAGCCCGAGTTCACATCGATGACCGTCATCGCCTCGGCGTAGTCGATCATCAGGTAGCCGCCGCTCGGCAGGTCGACGCGGCGCTTCAGCACCGACTGGATCGCCTCCTCGACGCCGTATTTCTCGAACAGCGGCTCGTCGCCGTCGTCGTAGGACTCGAGCCGCTCGAGCAGCTCGGGCGCGGTCCGGTTGAAGAAGGACTCGAGCCGGTGGTACTGCTTCGGGTCGTCCACGATCGCCTTCTCGAACTCGCCCGAGAAGATGTCGCGCGCCACGCGCACCGACAGGTCGGCTTCCTGGAACACCATCGCGGGCGCCGTGGTCTCCTTGGCGCGCTGCTGGAGCACGTCGTGCAGCTTGTGGAGGTACTTGATCTCGCGCTCGAAGTCCTCTCGCTTTGCGCCCTGGGCGGCGGTGCGCACGATTACACCGCCCTCGCCCATGTCGATCTTCTGTGCCGCCCGGCGCAGGCGGTCGCGCTCCTTGTCCTCCAGCCGGCGCGACACCCCGACGCCGTCGCCCTGCGGCACGTACACGAGGTAGCGCCCGGCGATCGAGAGCTGCATCGATAGCCGTGGGCCCTTCGTCTTCAGCGGGTCCTTGATCGCCTGTACCAGGATCGCCTGGCCGGGCTTCAAGAGCTCGGTGATGCGCTTTCCCTTGCCCGCGCCGCGGCCGCCCCGGCCGCGGCGCGCTACCTCCACGCCCGGGAAGACCACGTCGTCCGCGTGGAGAAAGCCATTCTTGTCGAGGCCGATGTCCACGAAGCCCGCCTCGAGCCCGGGCAGGACGTTGTCGACCTTGCCCTTATAGATGTTCCCGACGATCGAGCGGCTGCCCTTTCGCTCTATGTAGAGCTCGGCAACGCGCCAGTCGTCGGACTGCGTCTGCTGCCGCTTACCTCCGGAGGGACTGCCCTCCGATTCGAGGATCGCGACTCTGGTTTCGCCTCGGTCCACTGAGACGAGCAACTGCTTTCTCAAGAAGTTTTCCCTTCATAAAGTCATAGGCGCTTCACCGCGGCCGTCTCGCGCGCCTGCGCGTGGATCGATTGCAGTAGGCCTATTGCCATAAGTGTTGTGATTACCGACGAGCCGCCGTAGCTCACGAGCGGCAGGGGGATGCCGGTGATGGGCATGATTCCGATCGTCATGCCCACGTTCACGAAGACCTGGAACATCAGCATCGCGGTGATGCCCCCTGCTACAAGTGCTCCGTAGAAGTTCTTCGCAATCGTAAGGGTACGCAAGGCTCTCCAGATCAGCAGGGCGAACAGCGACAGGACGAGCGCCGCGCCCACGAACCCGAACTCCTCGCCAACCACCGAGAACACGAAGTCCGTATGGTGCTCCGGCAGGAAGTCGAGCTTTGTCTGTGTTGCTTCGTCGCCGCGGCCGGTCTTCCCCCCGGAGCCGATCGCCGTCAGCGACTGGTTAATCTGGTAGGCCTCCTCGCCCCGGTTCTCGCCAGGGTTCAGGAAGGCCGTGAACCTGTCCTTCTGGTACGGCTTCAGTACCTCGACCCCCGCAGCGGGTGCAGCGATCAGCACAACCACGATCGCCACCGCCGTGAGCCCCGCAAGTCCCGCGAAATGCGTCCACGGCGTGCCGGCGATGAACATGATCGCCACTAGGATCGCCAGATAGACGAGGCCCGAGCCGAGGTCCGGCTGTGCGATCACGAGCATGGCGGGGATGACCGCGAGCAGAACCATCCGGCTCGTGGTCTCGCGGTCGGTCAAGCGACGAATGCGGTCGACCATGAAGCCCGCCAGCGCGACGACCAAGAGGAGCTTCCCGAGCTCGGACGCCTGGAAGTTGAAGAACGGGAACTCGATCGCGCGCCGCGACCCGCGGGCCGAGAAACCCAGCGCATAGATGAGCAGGATCGACCCGATCAGGAACGCGTAGATCCCGAGCTTCCACTCGCGCAGGCGCGAGTAGTCGAAGCGCGTCGTCAGAAGCATCAGGACGAACCCGACGCCCGCATACGCGGCCTGCCGGTAGGCGAAGTAGTTTGGGTCGCCGCGCACGTCGTCCTGCGTGGCCGTGCCGACGATGTAGATGCCGGCGGCGATCAGGCCGATCGTGGCCACCAGCATGAGCGGGTCGATGCGGAGCATGCGCCCGCTCGACTCGCGGAAGTCCTTGACCGCTGTGGTGGTGGGGGCCTGCATCAGTGGGCGCCCACCATCAGTCCGGCGCCCCTCCGCCCTGCACGAGCCCCGTCTCCTTCACGTCGAGCAGCTCGGCCAGGATGCGGCGCGTCATCGGAGCCGCGGTGTCGGCGCCGAAGCCGCCCGCCTCATCGGTGACCGCGACCACGTACTTGGGGTTCGGATAGGGGGCGAACGCCACGTACCAGGACTGGTCCGGCTTACCTACATGCTCGGCGGTCCCGGTCTTGCCGGCGATCGGGATCGGGAAGCCCTCGAACACGGGCGTGGACGTACCACCCGGCTCGTTCGCCGCGCCGTTGAGGCCCTCGAGTATCGCGTCGCGGTGCTCCTTGGAGACCTTGACGCGGCGCGCGGTCGGCGCGTCGAGCTGCTGGAGCGCGCGCCCGGTCGCGTCCTCGATCCGGAGGCCGAGCCGCGGCCGCAGCACGCGTCCGCCGTTCGCGACCGCCGCATAGGCCACCGCCATCTGAAGCGGATCGGCGAGCAGGTCCCCCTGGCCCACCGAGAGGTTGATGTTGTCGCCGACCGACCAGGGACGGTCCGTGAGCTTCTTCTTGTACCAGCTGTCGCGCCAGCGGCGCGTCGGCAGGCGGCCCGGGAGCTCGCCAGGGAGATCGATGCCGGTCTTGCGGCCGATCCCGAGCCGGTGCGCCCACAGCTGGAGCGGCATGCCCTTCTCGTTCATGTCGCGGCCGAGCTGGTAGAAGAACACGTCGCTCGAGACGGTGAGCGCCTGGCGCAGCGACAGGACGCCGTGGGCGACGCCGCCGGCGTTCTCGAATGTGACGCCGCCGACGGTCAGCGAGCCGGGGTCGGACAGCGGCGTATCCGGCGTGATGTGCCCGCTCTCGAGAGCGGCCGTGGCCGTGATCAGCTTGAAGGTCGAGCCGGTGGGATAGCCGGCCTGGATCGCCCGGTTGAGGAGCGGCTCGCCGAGGTCCTTCGAAGTCAGCGCGGCCAGTTGCTTCTTCGTGATCGGCTTTGTGAAGACGTTCGGGTCGAACGACGGCTGCGAGCCGAGTGCGAGGACCTCGCCGTTCTGGGCGTTCATGACCGCGAACGCGCCCTTGCCCGTCCCCCCGGCCAGCGCCTGCTGGGCCACGCGCTGGACGTTCAGGTCGAGCGAGAGCCGCAGCTGCTTCCCCTGCACGGGGTCGCGGCGCCGCAGCGTCTCGGTGAGCTTGCCGAGCGCGTCAACCTCAACGCGCGCGGCGCCGTTCCGACCGCGTAGGAAGCGGTCGTACTCGGCCTCGATCCCCGCCTGCCCCACGCGGTCGCCCATCTCGACGCCGCTGAAGCGCTGGTCCTTCAGCTGCTTCGGGCTCACCTCACCCACCTGGCCGAACAGGTGCGCGCCGATCGGCCCGTGCGGGTACTCACGCAGGGACTCCCGCTCCGGCTCGACGCCCGGGAACGCCTCCTGGCGCTCGAGCACGAATGCCACGAGCCTCGGGTCCACATCCTGTTTGATCGTCGGTTTCGCGAACGGCAGCGCGCTGAGCTCACGCTCGACGCGCCTCGTAAGGCGGCGCGGCTTCAGGTCCAACAGCTTGGCGAGCTTGCGGTAGAGCTCTACCCGGTCGGCTCGCCTCTCCGGCAGCTTGTCCGGCGTGAGCTTGATCGACATCGAGCTGCGATTCACGACGAGCGGCTGGCCGTGGCGGTCCACGATCTCGCCGCGTGGCGCCTGGACCTTGATCTCGCGCACGCGGTTCTCGCGCGCGGCCGCGACGTAGTTGTCGCCCGACAGCACCTGCAGGTACCAGAGGCGGAAGAAGATGACCGCGAACATCACGAGCGCGACGCCGCCGATGACGGCGACGCGGAACGCGAGCTGAGGAGTCAGCGTGGGACGCCGCTCGTTGTCCAGGTACACCGGCTCTAGACCTCCAGGCCCCTGAGCCCGAGCGGTCCGGCCTCGCGCGGCTGGCCGCGGCGCCTGCGCACGTCGAGCGGGTCGACCTTCAGCACCGGGCGCAGCAGCTTGCGCGACCCGGTGAAGACCGGCAGGGCCAACAGCACATTCAGCAGTGTGGTCACGATCGCGTCGCGGATCACCAGCGCGCTCACGCTGGCACCGACGTCAAGCATGAAGGAGACGGCGGCGAACGCCACCATGAACCCGCCCGTCGCGGCCGCTCCGACCGCTAAAGGCAGCAGCCCGTGGCTGGGGTCGCGCAGCTCGCGGAAGCGCCCGACGCCGTAGCCGACGGCCGTCAGGACGAGCGAGGAGACGCCCATCGTGGCGCCGCTCGCGAGGTCGAGCAGGAAGCCGGCGGCGAAGCCGGTGGCGCAGCCGGCGATCGACCCGCCGTAGTGGGACACCGCGGCCACCACCAGCACCACCAGGTCGATGTGCCCGCCGAGAATGCCGAGCTGGCTGAGGAACGAGAGCTGCAGTACAACGGCGAGCAGGAGCAGAACGCAGACCCTGACGACAGCGCCCGGCGCGAGGATCACGGGAGCACCGTCCCGGCGGTCTGGGTGCCGCGCGGACGCCGCGTCAGCACCTGCACGATGTCGATCGACTTGAGGTCGGCGTACGGCTCGAGATGCACGCGCTGGTAGATGTCCACTTCCTCGAGGTCAGCCTCCGAGACACGGCCGATCGGTATGCCGCGCGGGAACAGCGACTCGCCCTTTGAGATAGTGAAGCCGGAGGTCGCGACGGTCGTGTTCTCGGTCACGCGGCCGCCCTCCACGAACTCCATCAGGAGGTCGCGCGGGTTGCCCACCGCCGGCCGGACGACGCCGGTCGCGCCGGACGGCATCACCTGGGCGCCGACGCCGATCGAGGCATCGGTGATGAGAGTGACCTCGGCACTGCCGCCGGTCACGCTCGTGACCTTGCCGACGAGGCCGCCGACCTCGCCGTGCTCCGGGTCGCTGCCGGCGGCGATCACGGGCTGGTTTACGCGGACACCGTCGCTCTCGCCCTTGTCGATCTTGATGCTCGAGTACCAGACCGTGGGCGAGCGCGCGATCACCCTCGCCGCGACCGGCTCGGTGCCGCGCGGGAAGCCGTCCTCCTTGCTCAGGCCGACCAGTCCCTTCAACTGAGTCGCGTCGCGCTGAGCAGTCTGGGCGTCGGCAAGCACCGCGCGCAGACGCTCGACCTCGCGCTTCAGCTCCTGGTTCTCCTTTTTGGCGTCGAAGGTGTCGCCCGCCCAGCCGAACAGGTCGCGCACCGGCTTGAGCGCGCGGCTGGTGCCCGTCTCGATCGGCGCCAACGCCTCCTGGGCGCCGCGCTGGAGCGCGTGGAAGAACCCCCCGCCCGACTCGCCGAAGTACGCCGTCAGGATCGCGATCGACAGGGCGACGAACACGGCGAGCGCCGCCCGCCTCCTGCGGACCACCTTCCTGTCGTACACGCCGGGCGCTCCTCGCGCGGCGGGACTACCGCCGTCGGCTCGATCGGGAATTCTTGTTGCTGCGGTGGATCGCCTCGAACTCCTCGAGGCTGCGGCCGGAGCCGACCGCGACACAGGTCAGCGGCGACTCGGCCAGGTGCGCCGGCATCTGTGTCTCGTCGCGCAGGCGGTCGTCGAGCCCCTGGAGGAGCGCGCCGCCGCCGGCGAGCATGATGCCGCGGTCCATGATGTCCGAGGCCAGCTCCGGCGGCGTGCGGTCGAGCGTCTCCTTGACCGCGTCGATGATCGCCTGGAGCGGCTCCTCCAGCGCCATCCGGACCTCCTCGCTCGTGAGGACGATCGTTTTGGGCAGGCCCGAGACCAGGTCGCGCCCGCGGATCTCCGCCTGCACCTCCTCGGACAG
>Ga0126306_10001002_pt1 | contig 14608 bp, 10 predicted proteins | sample Plot27_FD_92592 | JGI IMG/M metagenome (GOLD analysis project Ga0126306, IMG submission 92592) | Serpentine soil microbial communities from UC McLaughlin Reserve, CA, USA - Plot27 | ecosystem: Environmental > Terrestrial > Soil > Grasslands | place: USA: UC McLaughlin Reserve, Lake County...
ACGATCGTGGGGTCGACCACGCACTCGCCCTCGCCGATCCGCCGCAGCGCGTCGGCGAGCACGGCGATGTCGGACACCCGCTCCTAGAGCAGGTAGCCGGCCCGCTCGGGCACGTCCTCCAGGAGCCGCATCGCGTAGTGCGCCTCCAGGTGGTGCGAGAGCACGAGCACGCCGATCCGCGAGTGACGGCGGCGGATCTCCTGCGCGGCCAGCAACCCGTCGTCGGCGTTGTTGGGCGGCATGCGGATGTCCACCACAGCGACCTCGGGGCGGCGCGCGTCGACCATCCGCAGCAGCGCGTCGGCGTCGCCGCAGCGGCCCACGACCTCGAACCCCGCGTCCTCGAGCAGCCGCGCGAGGCCGTCGCGCAGCAGCGCCTCGTCGTCGGCGATCACGACCCGCATGGCAGCTCCGCGCGCAGGTCGTGCGCGGTGAGGGTGAGCGTCCCGCCGACGGCGCCGACCCGATCTTCGAGGTCGGTGGTGGAGCCGGGGATCCCGGTGGCGGCCTCGAGCCGGACGAGCAGCCGTCCGTCCTCGTGTTGCGCGGAGACCGCCAGGTCGCCGTCGCCGCAGCGGCGCAACGACTCGGCCACGACGAAGTAGGCCGCCGACTCCACGGGCGCGGCGAAGCGCTCCGGCGGCAGATCGCCGACGACGAGGCGCGGCGACCGGTCGGCGAGCGCCTCCATCGCGGGCTTGAGCCCCTCATGGGCGAGCACCGCGGGAATCAGCCCGTGGGCCAGCTCGCGCAGGTCCGCGAGCGCCTCGCGCAGGCCCTCCTCGGCCGCACCGAGCTCGGCATCGAGGCGCTCGTCCTGGGAGGCCAGCTGCCGGCGCGCCAGCCGGATCGCGACCGCCAGCGTGGCCAGCCGCTGCTGGGCGCCGTCGTGCAGATCCCGTTCGAGCGAGCGCCGTTCGGCGTCCGCCGTCGCCACGACGCGCTCGCGCGACGCCCGCAGGCTCTCGAGCTGCGCGCGCCGGATCGCTCCCAGACGCTCGTGCTCGAGCGCCAGCCGCGCGGCGTCGGCCAGCTCGGCGGCCATGGCGGGCTCGTCGAGCAGACCGGGGCGGTGCACGACGGCCGAGAGCTCACGGCCGCCCGCCAGCAGCCGCGTGACCTGGCGATCGGGGTCGTGCGGTAGCTCCGCCGGCCGGCCGTCGCCATCGACCCACCCGGAGTCGTCGTCGCGGGCGTGCAGCAGCTGCAGCGAGGGGTCGCCGAACGCGCGCGCCAGCTGGTCCCGCAGGCCGCCCGGCGGCCGCGACTGACCGAGGTCGACGACCAGCCGGGCGAGCCGGCCGCGCATGCGCCGCGCTCGCACGCGCGCCCACGCGACGCCGGCAGCGACGAGCACGAGCGCGGCGAGCTGCGCGGCCCACAGCGCGCGATCCGTCGGGTCGTTGGAGACGAAGCCGCGCTCGCTGCCGTGCAGGGCGCGGGCTCCGAACAGGGCGATGGCGGCGGCGGCGGGCAGCAGGACGGGCAGCTCCACCCAGCGGCGGGCCGACGTCGCTCGCGCCAGCCGAGCGAGCACCAGGGCGACGAACGCCGCAGACCACGCCGCCGCGACGAGCAGTCCCGCGCTGCCGAGGTCATGAACCGCCTCGGGATCCGCCGTCACCAGCAGACGGTTCGTGGGGCAGTCGAGGCAGCCCAGCTCGACCGGGTCGAAGAAGAGAGCGGAGCCGGCGCCGAGCATCAGCAGGCTGTCGGCATAGGCCACGACGAGCAGCGCGATCGCCGGCCGGCTCAGCGACCGCTCGCCGTGGCGCAGCACGGCGTGGGCGAGAACCGGCGGCCACGCGGCGTAGAGGGCGAGCCCCACGGTGAAGGCCGCGCCGGCGACCGGACTGTTCCACTCGCCGATCAGCCAGGCGATGCCACAGGCGGCGAGGAGCGCGCGGAAAGCGCTGGGCGCCCGGGCCACCAGACCGGCCGCGACGAGCAGCAGCCCGGCGGCAACCTCGGCCGTCAGAGCGAGCGCCGAGTCCCCGGCGAGCGAGTCGGCCGGATCCTCGCGGACGACGGCGACCGTCACGGCCGCCGCCGCGAGCACGACCGTCCAGGCCAACACGCGGTATGCCACGGCGCGATCGTCCCAGATCAGAAGTCGCCGTTTCCAGCGGTCGGCAGGATCGCCTCGACGCGCGTCCCGCCGCCGGGAGGGCTATCGACGCCCAGCCTCCCGCCGAGCGCCTCGACCCGGTCCGCGAGACCGCGGAGGCCGGAGCCGCGCCGTGCGTCTGCGCCACCGACGCCGTCGTCTGCGACCCGGACCCGGAGCGTGTCTTGCGCCACGACCACCGTCACGCGCGCCGCGGACGCGTCCGCGTACTTGGCGACGTTCGCCAGCGCCTCCGAGCAGACGAAGTACGCGACCAGCTCCTGCGCCGGCGCGAAGCGTCCGTCAGGCACTTCGAGCTCGACCGGGACGTTCGAGTGCCGGACAAGCTCGCCCAGAGCGGGGAGCAGCCCGCCGTCGGTGAGCGAGCGCGGCCGGATGCCCTGTGCGAAGTCCTGCAGCTGCACCCGCGTGGTCGCCATCTCGTCGCTGAGGCGCCTGAGCGCCGCCCCGACCTCGCCGCCCGCGCCGGCGGCCAGCCGCTCCAAGCGCGCGGCCACCTCCGAGAGTCGCGCCTCCGGCCCCTCGCCCAACTGGTCTCGAAGGCGTCGGCGCTCCTCGTCGCCCGCCTCCACGAGGCGCCGGCGAGAGGCCGCCACGTCGTGCACGCGGCCGGCGACGTCCGCCTGCAGCCGGACGTTTGCGATCGCGAGCCGGGCGGCGGCGGCAACCGCCGTCACGATGCCGGGGTCGGAGAGCGCCGCCGGGTCGTGGACGAGCGCGGCGACTGGCGCGTCCACCTCACCGATGAGCGTCACCGCGCGGCGGCGGTCGCCGTCGCGAGCCGGCAGCTGCACCGGTCGCCCGGCCTCGTCGACCCAGCCGGCGTGCTCGTCGACGCGGTAGGCCAGCGCGAGCTCGGGATCCCCTAGCGTCCGCGCCAGGGCGGCGCGCAGCGCCTGCGGCTCGTGGCGGTCTCCGAGGTCGATCACGAACCCGGTCAGCGCCGCGCGGCCCCAGCGACCCCAGAGCAGGTCGGCCGTCAGCCCGCAGGCGATCGCGACGATGGCGGCGTAGAGGGCCCAGACGGCCGCTGCATCGGTCCCCGCCTCGAGCGAGCGCATCAGCGCGGCCAGCCCGAGCGTCGCGGACAGGAGCGCCGCGCACGCGAGCGCGGCCGCCCGCGCGCGCCGCTCGACGCCTCCGGCCGCGCGATGGCGCGCGGCGGCGAGCAGCACGACGGCGCCCATCAAGGCGAGCGTCAGCCACTCCGAGCGCGCGAGGTGCCCGATCAGCCCGTCGGCGTACGCCGCCGCGATCACGAGGAGCGTGACCCGCGACGAGCTGCGGCCGCTCGGATACGTGAGCAGCAGATGCACGAGTGGGCCACGGTGGGCTTAGAGCAGCGCGCTCGAAAGATCGCCGGCGAACCACGCGAGCCCGCTCAGGACCATGAGCGGCCCCGCTCCGGCGCGAGGGCGGCGCAAGCACGCCACGGTCCCGCAGCCGAGGAGCGCGAGTCCCGCGGCCAGGTCGCCCGCCCGCTCCGGCAGCTCCGGGCCGCCGACCGATTCGGCGGCCACCGCGGCCGCCACCGCCGCCGCGGCGAGCAGTCCCCAGGCGACGGGGCTCAGGGGAGCAGCGCGGAGAGGCACTCGCCCGACAGCTCCGCCTTCGCGATGAACCCGCGCACCGAGCCGGCAGCCCGCAGCCGGTTGCGGAACGCCTCGGCCGCGCGGCTGGAGGTCAGCACGACGATCGGCGGGTCGTCTGCTGCCGCCAGGCGGTCGGCGACCGCGAATCCGTCCATCCCGGGCAGCTGGACGTCGAGCAGCACGACCTGAGGCCGCAGGCGGCGCGCCGCGTCGAGCGCGGACTCCCCGTCGCCGGCCTCGCCGAGCACGTCAAAGCCGTCGACCTCGAGCAGCGCGCGAGCGCCGGCGCGGAAGTCGGCGTGGTCGTCGACGATCAGCAGGCTCCAGCCCACGCGACCCATCGTCTCACCACCGAGGCGCGCCGACATCGGGGCTGTCCCTCACATCGGTGCTCGGGGTTCGCCGTGTCCAGGCGGCAGCCGGCGTCCCACTCCGCGCGGCGTCATGAGCGCCGTTCGAGGACCGTGATGCCCGCGAGCTTCGAGGCGACCACCGGGAGCCAGTCGCCCGCCGGGGGCGGGAAGTCGAGCTCGTCCCCGCGGAGCGGCAGCGCGACCACGACATCGCCGCCGCGCGCGAACGCGACCCCGTCCGATCCGGCGTCGAGCGGCGTGTAGGCGCCCGCAAACGCCTCCGGCCGGCGCGCGCGCAGCGCGAGCAGCGCCCGGATCAGCCACAGCTTGCGCGTGTCGGGATCCGACGGCGGCGCTCCGAGCAGCTCGCGCCGGCGCGCCCAGTCGACCGGGCGGCGGTTGTCGGGGTCGACCAGCGAGAGCGCGACCAGCTCGTCGCCCTGGTAGACGTCGGGCACGCCCGGCACGGTCAGCTTGAGCGCCGTCTGGCGCAGCGCGTGCTGCTCGCCCACCACCGCCACGCGCTCGGCGAACGGTTCGAAGTCGGCACGGAACTCGGCGTGCTCGTAGAGCCCGCGGCAGTACGCCAGCACGCGCTCCTCCCAGCCCGCGTCCTGCTCGACCCAGCTGGTGTTGCGCTTCGCCTCGCGCATCGCCTTGACCATGTACGCACACAGCCGCTCCGCGTCGATCGGCCAGGCGCCGACGAGCGTCTGCAAGATCGTGTACTCCTCGATCGCGTCGGGCGCGCCGCCGGAGCGCAGCTGCGCGCACAGCTCGCGCCAGCGGCGCACGCCCGCGGCCCACTCCTCCGCGAGCCCGGCAAGCGCCCCGATTCGCGCGCGCACGTCGCCCGAGCGCTTGGTGTCGTGCGTCTGGGTCGTCAGCAGGTGGCGCGGGAAGCGCTGCGCGCGCGCCGCGTTGCCCTCGTGGAAGCGCGCGCCGTCGATCGACCAGCGGCCGGGATCGCCGCCGACGTCGCACAGCGCGAGCAGCCGCGCGTAGCGGTAGAACGCGGTGTCCTCGACGCCCTTGGCCATGATCGGCGGCGTGAGCTGCTGGAAGCGCTCCAGGAACGGCCGCGGAGACTGCGCCAGCCACTCGACCAGGCCCGCCTCGCTCAGCACGCGCAGGTCCTCGCGCGCCGGCAGGTCGCGGATGTAGGTGCGATACACCGGCAGCGCGGCGAGCGCCTCCTCCAACCCCTCGACGCCGGGCCAGAGCCGCCGCAGCCAGTCGACGTCGGGCGCGAACGTGGTGCGCGCCTGCTCGAGCTTGGCCTCGGCGGCCCACCCGGCGAACGGTCGCGCGTCGCCGCACAGCTCCACCCACAGCTGCGTCAGCTCCTCCTCGCCGGCCGCGTCGACGAACAGCGCGCAGACGTCGCAGGCGAACTCGTAGCCGACGGTGCCCTCGACCGGCCAGTCGCGCAGCCGCTCGCCGGGGTCGAGGATCTTCTCCACCCACACGCGCTCGGCGCCGCCGTCGCGCAGCCGCTCGAGGTAGCCGGCGGGGTCGGCAAGCCCGTCGGGATGGTCGACTCGGAGCCCGTCGACGAGCCCCTCGCGCACCAGCTCGAGCACGAGCCGGTGCGTCTCCGCGAACACCTCGGGGTCCTCCTGGCGCACGCCCGCGAGGTGGTCGATGTCGAAGAAGCGCCGGTGGCGCCCGGTCTCCGGGTCGATGTCGAAGTAGCGCGCGCGCAGCCGCTCGTCGGCCCAATACGGGTTCGCGTCATCGGCGGCCATGTGGTTCGGGACGATGTCGAGCACGATCCCCATGCCCGCCGCGCGCACCGCGGCGGCGAGCGCGCGGAAGCCGTCCTCGCCGCCGAGCGCGTCCGCGAGCCGCGTCGGGTCGATCACGTCGTAGCCGTGGGTCGAGCCTTCCCGAGCGGCGAACGCGGGCGACAGGTACAGGTGCGAGACGCCGAGCTCGCGCAGGTACGGCACCAGCTGCGCGGCGGCCGCGAAGTCCAGCTCGGCCCCGAGCTGCAGCCGGTAGGTCGCACGGAGCGCCGCCACGTCAGTCGGCCCGCCGCAGCAGCGCCAGCGAGCGAGCGGCGAGCATCAGCCGGCCGCGCGCGGGCACGGTCAGCGAGTCCGCGCCGGGATCGAGCGTCTGGAGGACGAGCTTCCACTGCCTGCCGAAGCGGCGGCTGGGCAGGTTGAACGTCGTGTCCTCCGCAGAGGCGTTGAAGACCAGCAGGAACGAGTCGTCCTCGACGCGCTCGCCGCCCGGGCCGGGCGCCGTGATCCCATCGCCGTTGAGGAACAGACCGAGCCGCCGTGCCCCGGCATTCCAGTCGTTCTGGGTCATGCGCCGCCCGTCCGGTCGGAACCACCAGGCGTCGGGGAGGCCCGAGCCGGCCCGGTCCTCGCCGGTGAGGAAGTCGCGCCGGTGGAGCACCGGGTGCGCGCGGCGCAGAGCGATCAGCCGCTGCGTGAACTCGAGCTGGCGCTGTGCGCGCTCGTCGAGCTCCCAATCGAACCACGATATCTCGGAGTCCTGGCACCAGCCGTTGTTGTTGCCGCCCTGCGTGCGCGCGATCTCGTCGCCGCCGAGCAGCATCGGCGCGCCCTGCGAAAGCATCAGCGTGGCGAGGAAGTTGCGCTGCTGGCGCTCGCGCAGCGCGTTGATCTCCGGGTCGTCGGTCTCCCCCTCGACACCGTAGTTCCACGAGCGGTTGTCGTCGGTCCCGTCGCGGTTGCCCTCGAGATTGGCCTCGTTGTGCTTCTCGTTGTAGGAGACGAGGTCGCGCAGCGTGAAGCCGTCGTGTGCGGTGATGAAGTTGACCGACGCGAACGGGCGCCGGCCGTCATCCTGGTAGAGGTCGCTCGAACCGGTCAACCGGCGCGCGAACTCGCCGCCGTTGGCCTGGCCGCGCCAGAAGTCGCGCATCGTGTCGCGGTAGATGCCGTTCCACTCCGACCACAGCACCGGGAAGTTGCCGACCTGGTAGCCGCCGGGGCCGACGTCCCACGGCTCGGCGATCAGCTTGGTCTGGGAGAGGATCGGGTCCTGATGGATCACGTCGAAGAAGGCGGAGAGCCGGTCGACGTCGTAGAGCTCGCGCGCGAGCGCCGATGCGAGGTCGAAGCGGAAGCCGTCGACGTGGCACTCGCCGACCCAGTAGCGCAGCGAGTCCATGATCATCCGCAGCACGCTCGGGTGCACGACGTTGAGCGAGTTCCCGGTGCCTGTGAAGTCCATGTAGAACTGCTGGTTGTCGGGCATCAGGCGGTAGTACGACCTGTTGTCGACCCCCTTGAAGCACAGCATCGGGCCCAGGTGGTTGCCCTCCGCGGTGTGGTTGTAGACGACATCGAGGATCACCTCGATGCCCGCGCGGTGCAGCGCCTTGACCATGCCCTTGAACTCGCGCACCACCTGCCCGCCCTCGCCGGTCGCAGCGTAGGGAGAGTGCGGCGCGAAGTAGCCGATCGAGGAGTAGCCCCAGTAGTTGGTCAGGCCCTTGTAACGCAGGAAGTCCTCGTCGGCGATGTGATGTACAGGCAGCAGCTCCACGGCGGTGACGCCGAGCGACTTGAGGTATGCGATCGCATCCTCGGACGCAAGACCCGCGTACGTGCCGCGCAGGTCCTCGCGCACGCCCGGCCGCCGCTTCGTGAAGCCCTTGACGTGCGCCTCGTAGATCACCGTCTGGTGCATCGGCGTGCGCAGCGGCCGGTCGCCCTCCCAGTCGAAGCGGCGGTCGACGACGACGCACTTGGGGATCGCGCCGGCGTCGTCCTCGTCGTCGGGCTGGAGGTCGGCGTTCTCATCCCCGCTCGGGACGTACGGCAGGACGTTGCCGGCGTCGTAGCGGATCGAGCCCTCGATCGACTTCGCGTACGGGTCGAGCAGCAGCTTGGAGGGGTTGAAGCGGTGGCCTTGGGCCGGCGCGTAGGGGCCGTGGACGCGGTAGCCGTAGCGCTGGCCGGGGCCGACGAGCGGCAGGTAGCCGTGCCAGTTGAACGCCGTGCACTCGTGCAGCTCGATCCGCTCCTCGGCGCCATCCTCGTCGAACAGGCACAGCTCGACGCGCGTGGCGTTCTCGGAGAAGACCGAGAAGTTCGTCCCGCCGCCGTCCCAGCTCGCGCCGAGCGGGAACGGGTGGCCGGGCCAGATCTCCCTCACCGGACCACCGCCCCGGCGAGCGGCGCGAGCGCGCCGTCGCGGATCTCGCCGGCCGTCAGCACCGGCTCGCCGTCCAGCGGCCACGGCTCGTCGGAGAAGTTGGCGAGGATCCGGTTCGGGCCGCGGTGCACGGTCAGCCGGCGGCCCTCGGCGTTCGCGCTGGCCTCGTCGCCGGCCAGCTCGCGGCGCAGCGCCAGCGCGGCGGCGTAGAGCTCGCGTAGCCCGGCGGGCTCGCCCTCGCGCGTCAGCTTCGAGCGCTCGAACGTCGCCGGATCCTGCGGGTCGGGTACCTCGCGCTCGAACGATGCGAAGGCGGCGAACTCGCGCCGGCGTCCCGCGCGGGTGGCGGTCGCGATCTCCGCGTCGATGTGATCGCTGAAGAACTGGAACGGCGCGCGCTCACCGTACTCCTCGCCCTGGAACAGCATCGGCGTGAAAGGTGCCAGACATGTCAGCAGCGCGGCCAGCGGGCGAGTCGCGGGGGCCGGCCGGTCGCCGAATGCGCGGTTGCCGACCTGGTCGTGATTGGATGCGAACACGACGAAGCGCTCGGGCGCGATGTCGTCGGCCGGGGCGCCGAAGCGGCGCTTGCGGAAGCTCGAGTAGCTCCCGTCGTGCACGTGCGGGCGGTGGAACGCCTTGACCAGCGTGCCGATATCGGCGAACTCCGCGTACCAGCCATCGGTCTCGCTCGTCAGCGCCACGTGCAGCGCGTGGTGGAAGTCGTCGGCCCAGGCGGCGTCGCAGGCCCAGCCGTCCGGCCGCATCACGCCCGGGTCGTTGAGACCCGATTCGGCGATCACGAGCGCGTTCGGGCTCGCCGCGTGGACGCGCCGTGCGATCGCGGCGACGATGTGCTCGGGGTTGGAGTCGCGCAGCGCGTGCACGGCGTCGAGCCGCAGCCCGTCGACATGGAAGTCGCGGATCCAGCGCTCCGCCGACTGGCAGATCCATTCGCGCACCGGGTCGGACTGCGCGTCGTCGAGGTTGATCGCCCTGCCCCAGGGCGTCGAGTGCTTGTCGGTCAGGTACGGCCCGAACGCCTCCATCGCCTTCACGCCCGATGCGCCGAGGTGGTTGTAGACAACGTCGAGGATGACCGCGAGCCCCTCGGCGTGGGCGGCGTCGACGAGCCGCTGGAGCCCGAGCGGGCCGCCGTACGCCGAGTGGGCGGCCGCGATGTAGACGCCGTCGTAGCCCCAGCCGTGGCGGCCGGGGAACTCCGCGACCGGCATCAGCTCGATCGCCGTCACGCCCAGCTCGCGCAGGCCGCGCAGATGCGGGATCGCGGCCTCGAACGTGCCCTCCGCCGTGAACGTGCCGACGTGCAGCTCGTAGAGCACGAGGTCGCGCAGCGCGGGCGGCTGCCAGCCCGCGTCGGTCCATGCGAACTCCGCGGCGTCGAGCACGCGCGAGCTCCCGCGCACGCCGTCCGGCTGCCAGCGGCTGCACGGGTCCGGCAGGCGCACGCCGTCGACCAGGAAGGCGTAGTCGCTCCCCGGGGCGGCGGCGAGCTCGGCCTCGAACACGCCGTAGCCGGCGGGCTCGAGCGGCGACTGCGCGCCGTTGCGCTCGAGCTTCAGCTCGCGCGCGCGCGGCGCCCACACGCGGAAGCGCGTTTCGCCGCCCGGGGTGGGCAGGGCGCCGAGCGGCGCCTCCCACGGGAGGTCCGAGCCGGGGAGCATCGGCCCCGACCCTACTCAGCAGCCGCCCTCCTACTCCTCGCTCGCCTCCGGCACGAGCCAGATCGCCGCGAGCGGCGGCAGCGTCAGCTCGGCCGAGTGGAACTGGTTCATCCACGGCACGTCCTCCGCCTCGACGCCGCCGAGGTTGCCCTGGTCTGAGCCGCCGTAGTAGGAGGAGTCGGTGTTGACCAGCTCGGTCCAACGGCCCGGGACCGGCAGCCCGAGCCGGTAGCCGTGGCGCGGGACCGGCGTCAGGTTGGCGACGAAGACGAGCGGCCTGCTCGCGTCGCGCCCGATGCGCGCGAACGCGAACACGCTCGCCTCCGCGTCGTTGGGCTCCAGCCACCAGAACCCCGTGTGGTCATAGTCGCGCTCCCACAGCGCCGGCGTGTCGCGGTATGCGTGGTTGAGGTCGCGCACCAGCGCCTGGATGCCCGAGTGCGCCGGGTTCTCGAGCAGGTGCCAGTCGAGCGAGCGCTCCTCGGACCACTCCTGCTCCTGCGCGATCTCGTTGCCCATGAACAGCAGCTTCTTGCCGGGATGCGCCCACATGAAGGCGTACAGCGCGCGCAGGTTGGCGAGCTGCTGCCAGCGGTCGCCCGGCATCTTCGACAGCATCGAGCCCTTGCCGTGCACGACCTCGTCGTGCGACAGCGGCAGGATGAAGTTCTCGGTGAACGCGTACACGAGCGAGAACGTCAGCTCGTGGTGGTGCCAGCGGCGGTGGATCGACTCGTACGCGAAGTAAGCGAGCGTGTCGTGCATCCAGCCCATGTTCCACTTGAAGCCGAACCCGAGCCCGCCGAGGTAGGTCGGGCGCGAGACGCCCGGCCATGCGGTCGACTCCTCCGCCGCCGAGATCACGCCCGGCTCCTGCGCGTAGACGAGCTCGTTGTACTGCTTGAGGAAGCCGACGGCGTCGAGGTCCTCGTTGCCGCCGAACTCGTTCGGCACCCACTGGCCCTCCTCGCGCGAGTAGTCGAGGTAGAGCATCGATGCGACGGCGTCGACGCGGATCCCGTCGGCGTGGTACTCGCGCAGCCAGTACAGCGCGTTGGCGAGCAGGAAGTTGCGCACCTCGTTGCGGCCGTAGTTGAACACGAGCGTGCCCCAGTCGGGGTGCGCGCCGCGGCGCGGGTCCTCGTGCTCGTACAGCGCCGTGCCGTCGAAGCGCGCGAGCGCGAAGTCGTCGCGCGGGAAGTGCGCCGGCACCCAGTCGAGGATCACGCCGAGCCCGTTCTGGTGCAGCCGGTCGATGAACTCGCGCAGGTCGTCGGGCGAGCCGTAGCGCGGCGTCGGCGCGAAGTAGCCCGTCACCTGGTAGCCCCACGAGCCGCTAAACGGGTGCGCCATCACCGGCAGCAGCTCGATGTGCGTGAAGCCCATGTCCCTCGCATAGGCGGACAGCTCGTCGGCCAGCTCGAGGTAGTTGAGCGAGCGGTTGCCCTCGAGCGGGTTCAGCCGCCAGGAGCCGAGGTGGACCTCGTAGATCGAGATCGGCTGGTCGAGCTGGGTCGTCTGGCGCCGCGCCAGCAGCCACTCGTGGTCGGCCCACTCGTGAGCGGTCTCGAAGACCATCGAGGCCGTCTTGGGCGGCAGCTCGGTCGCGAACGCGAGCGGGTCGGCTTTCAGCCGGATCTCGCCGGCCCGGGTCAGGATCTCGAACTTGTAGAAGGCGCCCGAGCCGACGCCGGGCAGGAACAGCTCCCAGATCCCGCTCGAGCCGAGCACGCGCATCGGGTTCAGGCGGCCGTCCCAGGAGTTGAAATCCCCGACGACGGAGACCGAGCGAGCGCTCGGGGCCCAGACCGCGAACGCCGTTCCGCGTACGCCCTGGTGGGAGATCACGTGCGCGCCGAGCTTCGCGTAGAGCTCCTCGTGGCGGCCCTCGCCGGCGAGGTGCAGGTCCATCTCGCCGAGCGTCGGCAGGAACCGGTACGGGTCCCCGATCGTGTAGGTGCCGTCCTCGCCGTAGTCGACCTCGAGCTCGTAGTCGAGCGGCAGCTTCGCGCCGGCGAGCGTGCCCTCGAAGACGCCGTCCGGGTGCACGGGAGAGAGCTCGGAGCGCCCCTCGGCGGTGAGCACGCGGACGGCGCGCGCGGCCGGCCGGAACGCGCGCACGATCACGCCGCCGTCGCCGTCCGGATGCGCGCCCAGGAACGAGTGGGGATCGGCCGCGCTGCGGGCGGCGAGCTGGTCGGCGTCGGTCACGTACGTGTTCTAACCGATCGGCTCCGGATCGAACATGAACGTGCGGGACATCCGAGGCCCGGTCGCGCCTAGGGCGACGCGCGGTCCTCCTCGAGCAGCCGCACGATCCCGGCGACCGGGATGCCGACCCAGTCGGGCCGGTTGTTGAGCTCGTAGCGGAGCTCGTAGACGGCCTTCTCGAGCTCGAACACCGACAGCAGCTTGCCGGCGGCGTCCTGGCCGGGCGGCAGCAGCCATGAGTCGACCGTGTCGAAGTAACCCTCCAGGAAGGCCTTGCGCGCGCGCTCCTCCCAGCCTTCCGGCGCCTGCGCGCCGCGCTGCTGCTGCGCCGCCGAGGCGGCGTAGGCGAACGAGCGCAGCATCCCGGCGACGTCGCGCAGCGGCGAGCGCTTGCGCCGGCGCTCCGGCAGCGACCGCGCCGGCTCGCCCTCGAAGTCGAGGATCACCCAGCCGCGGTCGGTCAGCATGGTCTGGCCGAGGTGGTAGTCGCCGTGGGTGCGGATCAGGCGCCCGCCCGTGCCGATGTGCGAGAGCGCCTGCAGCCGCTCGCGCACGTCCTGGCCGCGGCCGGCGAGCGGGCCGAGCGCCGGGTCGTCCGGATCGAGGTCGACGAACATCCGCTCGATCTCCTCGTCGACCGTCGCGGTCAGCAGCGACAGGTTCTCCGAGCTCGGCTCCTCGGGCGCGAAGTCGGGGTCGCCCGCCTCCGAGCCCAGGCAGGTGTGCAGCCGGCCCGTGACCACGCCGAGCTCACGGGCGCGCGGGACGAAGCCCTCGAGGTCGTCGAGGCAGAGCGCCCAGCCGTCGCGCGCGCCGGTGAGGTACTCCTGCAGCGTGCCGAGCGTCGCGTCGACGAGCCGGCCGGCGTACTCGTACCAGCCCGCGAGCGGTGCGATGTGGTCGAACTCGCGCGCGGAGAGGAAGCGCAGCAGCTCGAGCTCCGGGTTGACGCCCGGCTCGAGCCGGCGGAAGACCTTCAGGATCAGCTCGTCGCCGAATACGACGGAGGAGTTGGACTGCTCGACGCCGACCGGACGTACCTCGACGGTGCCGCCGTAGCCGGCGGCGGCGCTCTCAGCCCAGCGGAAGCGGATGCTGCCGTGCTCGGCCGCGACCTCGGCCGAGCCGCGGATCCGGTGCAGCAGCTCGCGCCCGTGCGCGCCGTCGGCGAGCGCGTCGTAGACCGTCCAGCCCTCGACCTCCGCGATCGCGCGGTCGCCCCACTCCTCGTCGTCCGGGCGCAGCCCGAGCGGCACCTGGTAGAGCTCGTGCGTGCCGGTGTGGAAGCGGGCCTCGACCAGCGTGAGCACCAGCTTCGGCGCCTCCTCGCGCAGCGTCACCGCCTCGAGCACGTTGAGCTGGGCGACCTCACGCGCCTTCGACCCGAACCAGCGCTGCGCGAGCACCCACTCGTGCAGCCGCTCCTCGGGCAGCGCCGCGACTATCCGGGCCGCCTCACTCATCCTCGGGCTCGTCCTCGACCAGCTGGAACCAGTAGAAGCCGCGCGGGGCGAGCGTCAGCAGGTAGGGCAGCTGGCCGATCGCGGGGAAGCGCGAGCGGCCGAAGATCTCCTCCGGGTGGCGGCCCTCGAACGCGGACAGGTCGAGCTCCACCGCCTGGGCCGAGCGCGCGAGGTTGTGCACGCACAGCATCACGTCGTCCTCGTAGCGGCGCACGTGGGCGAAGATGCGCGGGTTGCTCGGCTCCAGAGGCTCGAACGTGCCGAAGCCGAACACGGGGTGCTCCTTGCGCAGCGAGATGAAGCGCCGCAGCCAGCGCAGGAAGCTGGTCGGCGTGCGCAGCTGCGCTTCCACGTTTACGGCCTGGTAGCCGTACACCGGGTCCATCAGCGGGGGCGCGTAGAGCTGGGCGAAGTCCGCGCGCGAGAAGCCGCCGTTGCGGTCGCCCGTCCACTGCATCGGCGTCCGCACCCCGTCGCGGTCGCCGAGGTAGACGTTGTCGCCCATCGCGATCTCGTCGCCGTAGTAGAGCACCGGCGACCCGGGCAGCGAGAACAGGATCGCGTGCATCAGCTCGATCTCGTCGCGGCCGTTGTCGAGCAGCGGAGCGAGGCGCCGGCGGATCCCGACGTTGATCTTCATGCGCGGGTCCTTGGCGTACTCCGTGTACATGTAGTCGCGCTCCTCGTCGGTGACCATCTCGAGCGTCAGCTCGTCGTGGTTGCGCAGGAACAGTCCCCACTGGCAGTTGTCGGGGATCTCCGGCGTCTGGGCGAGGATCTCGTACATCGGCTTCGCCTCCTCGCGGCGCACGCTCATGAACATGCGTGGCATGACCGGGAAGTGGAAGCACATCTGGCACTCGTCGCCGTCGCCGAAGTAGTCGACGACGTCGGCCGGCCACTGGTTGGCCTCGGCCAGCAGCACACGGTCGGGGTAGTTGGCGTCGATCTCCGCCCGCACGCGCTTGAGGTACGCGTGCGTCTCGGGCAGGTTCTCGCAGATCGTCGCCTCGCGCTCGAACAGGTACGGCACGGC
>Ga0126306_10001003_pt1 | contig 14606 bp, 12 predicted proteins | sample Plot27_FD_92592 | JGI IMG/M metagenome (GOLD analysis project Ga0126306, IMG submission 92592) | Serpentine soil microbial communities from UC McLaughlin Reserve, CA, USA - Plot27 | ecosystem: Environmental > Terrestrial > Soil > Grasslands | place: USA: UC McLaughlin Reserve, Lake County...
ACCGTCGTTGTACGCACCGGCGTCGTCGCTGCCCGTGTCGTAGGCGGTTGTGTCGTAGGCGGTTGTGTCGTAGGCGGTTGTGTCGTAGGCGGTTGTGTCGTAGGCGGTTGTGTCGTGACTGGTGCTGTCGTAGCTGGTCGCGCTCTCGTAGCTCGCGGTGCCGTAGCTCGCGGTGCCGTAGCTGGTGTCGGCATAGCCCGGGTTGGCAAAGTTCGGATCGGCATAGTCCGCGTCGGCGACGTCGTCGGCCTGCCGGGTGGCGCCGAAGGCCGCGCCGTACGTGGTGCCGTAGCCGCCGTCGCGGTAGCCGGGCGCGGTGATGCCGGAGCCGTACGTCGTTGCGCCGAACGTCTGGCCCTGGACGTCGGTCGGCCGGCTGTCCGATCCCGGCGCGCTGTCCCGGCCGGTGTCGTAGCTGGTGCTGCCGGAGAGCGCGGTGCCCTCGTACACCGTGGGGGTGTCGTCGACCGGGGCTGTGCCGTAGACCGAGCCGGCGGAGGAGTTGCCGTCGAGGCCCGAGGGCAGGGCGCGGTAGGCGGTGGGGCGGCCGTCCGGGGTGTAGCCCGCGGCGGGCGGCGGGGCGTTGCCGGGCTCGCGGTAGCTCGGGGTGGCGGTCCCGTACGCTGCCCCGCCGTACGTGGTGCCGTACGTGCCGCCGCCGTAGGTCGGGCCCGGGCCGTACGTGGTGCCGGGCTCGCCGTTGCCGGACGGGAGCGCGCGGTAGGAGATCGGGCGGCCGTCCGGGGTGTAGTCCGGCGGCGCGGCGACCTTGCGGTAGGTGCTGGGGCGGTCGTCGTACCGGCTCTGCAGCCCGGATCCGTAGGTGGTGCTGTTGTAGATCGTGGTGCTGTCGTAGACGGTCCTGTCGTCGTACGCCGGGGGGTCCTCGCGGCCGGCCGGCAGGGCCCGGTACGCGGCCGGGCGACCGTCCGGCGTGTAGGTGCCCGGCGGCCCGGGCTGAGGACCGGTGCCGGGCTGCTGGCCGTAGCCGTTGGGTTGGCCGTAGCCGTTGGGTTGGCCGTAGCCGTTGGGCTGGCCGTAGCCGTTGGGCTGGCCGTAGCCGTTGGGCTGACCGTACGTCGGGGGCTGCCCGTAGGCGGGGGGCTGCCCGTAGCTCGGCGGGGGCGTGGAGCCGTTGGGCTGGCTGTAGGTGGGCGGCGGCTCGTAGCTCGGTTGCTGACCGTAGGCCGGCTGCTGGCCGTAGCCGTTGGACTGGCTGTAGCCGCCGGGCTGCCCGTAACCGGCCGGCCGACCGTACTCAGTGGACTGGCCGTAGTCGCGCTGCTGCGGGTAGCCGGGATCGGGGGGGAGACCGGTGCTGCGTGACTGGTACTCGACGGCCGCGCGGCGGTCGTCCGCTGAAGAGTTCTCTGCCCGACGCCGACCGGAACGCGGCGGCGGACGCTCGCCACCCGCCCCACCTCGGCCGGGTTCGGACGCGTGGTACCACTCCCCCTCGACGGCATCACCGGTGTCGTCGGGGTCACTCACCGGCGGCGCCGCACGCAGTGGAGGGAATTCTTCGTTGGACTCCTCGGTCCGCCCCCAGGGCACGGCTCCGCGCGCTCGGAGCCTTTCGGCGTCCCCGAGCGGGTCGCGGGCCCAGCCGCCGGCGCTACTCATGTCATAGACGAGGGTAGCCGCCCGGCGGCGAACCGGGCTGATCCGGGATCAGCCGGCCGGAACGTCCCGCTTCTCCTTGATCTTGGCGGCCTTGCCGCGCAGGTCACGGAGGTAGTAGAGCTTCGCGCGACGAACGTCACCGCGCGTGACGATCTCGATCTTCTCGATGACCGGGGTGTGCACCGGGAACGTGCGCTCCACTCCCACGCCGAAGCTGACCTTCCGGACGGTGAAGGTCTCGCGCACACCGGCGCCCTGCCGGCGGATGACCGCGCCCTGGAAGACCTGGATACGGGAACGGTTGCCCTCGACGACCCGGACGTGCACCTTCAGGGTGTCACCGGGGCGGAAGGCGGGAATGTCGGAACGCAGAGACTCGGCGTCCAGAGCGTCCAGGGTGTTCATCGCGAGTCTTCGCTTCCTCGTCGCGGGCGCGCGTGGGAACAACGCACCAGGTTGGTCGGGTGGAAAGTGTCGGCGACCGGGCTATGGCACAGCCCGTGGCAACCCTCTTACTGTGCCACATCGTCACCGGGAAGGTGAAACCCAGCTTCGGCGAGGACGGCCCGGTCACGCTGGTCGAGCTTGTCCGCCGACAGCGCGGCGAGCAGGTCAGGTCGGCGCTCGGCGGTGCGACGGAGAGCTTCGTCACGTCGCCACCGGTCGATGGCCGCGTGGTTTCCGGAGAGCAGCGTGGGCGGCACCGCGCGGTCGCGCCACACCTCGGGACGGGTGTAGGCCGGCCCCTCCAGCAGCCCGTCGGAGAAGGAGTCCTCCTCGACTGAGCGGACGTTGCCGACCACACCGGGCAGCAGCCGGCTGATCGCCTCGACCATCACGAGCACCGCGACCTCCCCCCCGGCGAGCACGTAGTCGCCGAGGCTCACCTCGTCGACCACCATCCGTTCCCTGGCATGCTCGACGACGCGGTAGTCGATCCCCTCGTACCGGCCGCAGGCGAACACCAGCCGCGGCTCGCGGGCCAGCTCCTCGGCGAGCGCCTGGGTGAACGGCCGCCCGGCCGGGGTCGGGACCACCAGCCGCGGCGCCGGCTCGCCGGCACACACCTCGTCCAGCGCCCGGCCCCACGGCTCGGGGCGCATGACCATGCCGGGGCCGCCGCCGTACGGGGTGTCGTCGACCGTGCGGTGCACGTCGTCGGTCCACTGCCGCAGATCGTGGATTCCGACGTCGACCAGGCCACGCTGCCGGGCCCGGCCCAGCAGAGACTCACCCAGCGGCGCGAGATAGCCGGGGAAGATCGTGATGACGTCGAGTCTCACAGGTCGAGGAGCCCCTCTGGCGGGTCGATGACGACCTTGCCGCCCGCGACGTCCACGGTGGGGACGATGTCCCGGTAGAACGGCACGAGCGCCTCGCCGCCGCCCTCGCGGCGGACCGCGAGCAGCTCGCCGGCCGGGCCGTGGATGATCTCGCTCACCGTGCCCACCGCCGCGCCGCCAGTGGTGACCACGGCGAGGCCGACCAGCTCGTGGTCGTGGAACTCGTCCGGGTCGTCGAGAGGCTCCAGGCCGTCGGAGTCGATGACCAGGTTGACGCCGCGCAGCCGCTCGGCGGCGGTGCGGTCGGGGTACCCCTCGAAGCCGAGCAGCAGCTTGCCGGAGTGCCAGCGGACCCGGTCGACCGTGAGCGGACCGGCGTCCGCCGGGTCGGTGACCAGCACCGACCCAGCGGCGAACCGGGCGTCAGGGTCGTCGGTGCGGACGTCGACGAGGACGTCGCCGCGGATGCCGTGCGCACGGCCGATCCGCCCGATCACGAGCTGCACGGCCGTTCTCCCGCTCCTGGCCGCTCGGGCCGTTATCCCGCTCCTGGCCGCTCGGGCCCCAGGGTCGCCCTCTCAGTGCTGGTCGGTGTCGACCACGTCGACGCGCACGCTGCGCCCGCCGACGCCAGCCATCACCTGACGCAGTGCCTTCGCGGTACGCCCGCCGCGACCGATCACCTTGCCCAGGTCGTCCGGATGGACGCGAACCTCGAGGACGCGCCCGCGCCGGCCATTCACCAGGTCGACACGGACGTCGTCGGGGTTGTCGACGATCCCCTTGACGAGGTGTTCCAGGGCGGCTTCGAGCACGTCAGGACTCCGCTGACTCGTCGGACTTCTCGGCCTTGGCCTCGTCGGCCTTGGGCTCGGCCTTCTTGGCCTTCCTCTTCGGGGTGGTGGCGTCGGCGACCGGCGTGTCGGCGGCGGCCTTCGCGGCCTCCTCGAACGCGGCCTTCTTGTCGGCCTTCGGCGCGGCGACCTTCATCGGCTCCGGTGCCGGCTCTCCCTTGAATTTCTGCCAGTCGCCCGTGACCTTGAGGATCGCGAGCACCGGCTCGGTCGGCTGCGCGCCGACGCCCAGCCAGTACAGCGCCCGGTCGGAGTTGACCTCGATGAACGAGGGGTCCTCCTTCGGGTGGTACTTGCCGATCGTCTCGATGGAACGGCCGTCACGCTTGGTGCGCGAGTCGGCGACGACGATGCGGTAGTACGGCGCGCGTGTCTTGCCGAGCCGCATCAGCTTGATCTTGGTGGCCACGGGTGCGGGTGCTCCTGGTGTTTGGCGTGGATGAGCGGCGCCCGGCCACGTGGGGATTGTGACGGCCGCTGCTCGGTGGACTCGACGAACCGCGGGTGAGAGGGGCCACGCGGAAGCCAGTTCAGCGAAACATTCTGCCAGACGGCGGCGCTGGCACCGAATCGCCCTGATGGGGTCCCCGTCTCGGGCCTGGTCCCGTGCGCTTGGATCGGCCTCGGCCCGCTTGGCCGTCGGGTCAGCTGGCTACCAGGTCGTTGAGCGCGGTCCGCGCGGCCGCGTCGTCGCTGACGCACATCGCGAGCTCGGCCTTGCCGTCGCAGATCACCACCGGTAGCAACAGCTCCATGTTGACGTTGGCGTCGCTGAGCTTGCGGGCGACCATCGCAGCCATGCCCGGCCGGTCGTCCACCCTGACGCGCAGCGCGGTCCGCTCGTTGTACTCGACGCTCATGCCCTCCAGCGCGGACCGGACGGCCTCGTCATCATCTCCGGTGAGCGCCACGATCCCGTTGCTTCCGATCGTGACCGCGCACAGCATCATGTTGGCTCCGCGGGCGGCGACCGCCTCGGCCAGGTCGGCCAGCTCGCCCGGCTGGTTCTTCAGGAAGACAGTGAACACATTCATATTGGCCTCCTGCGCCGAGCACCAGCGCAATCTAGACGCTACCCGCGATGCAGGCTCCGGCACAGCGGACAGATCGGGCGCTGGCCTTGGCTGGCCGGCCGCCCCCCGACGGCCGCCCCCCGCCGGCCGCCTCCCGCCAGCGGCCACATGACTCCGCGGTTAGCGGCCGACACACCGCCGCGACACGCCCCATAACACCGGAGTCACGCTGGTGCCCCGTCATGACTCCGCGGTTAGCGGCCGACACACCGCCGCGACACGCCCCATAACACCGGAGTCACGCTGGTGCCCCGGAGTCACACCCGCGCCGCGGGCGCTCGGTAAGCAGGTCAGTAGGAGCGGCCCACGATCGCGACCAGGCCCGGCTCGTCAGCGTCCTCGGGCACCGAGCCGTCCGGGCGGATCAGACAGCGGACGCTCACCGACTGCTCGGCCAGCCGCGCCTCGCCGGCCTCCCCCAGGGTCGCCCACGGGATTCGCGCCCACCCGTTGGCCGCCGCCTCGGCCGCCTCGTCGACGGTCGACGCGTCCACGGTGCCCTGCTCCCGGCGGGCCAGTGCCTCGTCGTGCAGCGCCTGCTGGTCTTCGGCGAGCGCGGCAGTGACGGTGCCAAGCACGCTGCTCAGCGACGTGGGGGCCTTGGTACCCGGGATCCGGCGGGCAACCGTGACGTTCCCCTCGGCGAGTTCACGCGGCCCGACCTCGATCCGGACCGGGACGCCCTTGAGTTCGGCGTCCACCACCCGGCGGCCGAACGCGGTGTCGGTGCGGTCGTCGAGCGCCACCCGGACGCCGGCCCCGCGCAACTCGTCGGCGAGCTTGGCCGCGGCCTCGCGGGCGCCGTTGCCGTCCTTGACCAACAGCACCAGCGCCTGCACCAACGCGAGCCGCGGCGGGACCCGCAGCCCGTTGTCGTCGCCGTGCCCCATGATCAGACCGCCGACCATCCGGGTGGAGGCGCCCCACGAGGTCTGCCAGACGTACTCCCGGCTGCCCTCGGCCGAGGTGAACTGGACGTCGAACACCTTGGCGAAGTTCTGGCCCAGCTCGTGGCTGGTGCCCATCTGCAGCGCCTTGCCATCGCCCATCATGGCCTCGCAGGTGAGCGTGTTGATCGCCCCGGCGAACCGCTCGCGCGCGGTCTTCCGGCCGACGACCACCGGCAGCGCGAGGACGTTCACCATGAAGTCCTCGTACACCTCGTGCAGGATCCGGCGGGCATAGTCACGAGCGTCGTCGTGGGTTGCGTGGCACGTGTGGCCCTCCTGCCAGAGGAACTCGGTGGTCCGCAGGAAGATCCGCGGCCGCATCTCCCACCGGACCACGTTCGACCAGTTGTTCACCAGCAGCGGCAGCTCTCGGTACGACTGGACCCACTTGGAGAAGAACGCGTTGATGATCGTCTCCGAGGTCGGCCGGACCACGACCGGCTCCTCGAGCTGCTTGCCGCCGGCGTGCGTTACCACGGCGAGCTCGGGGCTGAACCCCTCGACGTGCTCGGCCTCCCGGCGCAGGTAGGACTCGGGGATGAACAGCGGGAAGTAGGCGTTCTGCGCGCCGGCGGCCTTGATCCGGTCGTCCACCTCGCGCTGCATCCGCTCCCACAGCGCGTATCCGGTGGGTCGGATCACCATCGTGCCGCGGACCGGTCCGTTCTCGGCAAGCTCGGCCTTGGTGATGACGTCCTGGTACCAGCGGGGGAAGTCCTCGGATCGCGGCGTGAGGACGGAGGTCTTCGCCATGGACGCAGATCTTAGAGTGACGCAGATCTTAGGGTGACGCCGATTTCAGCGGATCACGGCGCCGCGGAGGATGATCCGGCTCGGCGCCCTCAGGACGCGCAGGTCGTCACGCGGATCCGACTCGTACACGACCAGGTCGGCGAGGGCGCCCTCGGTGATCGCCGGCAGGCCGAGCCACGCGCGGGCGCCCCAGGAGCCGGCGGCCAGCACGTCGAGCGGCGCCATTCCGGCAGCGTGCAGCCGGAGCATCTCGTCGGCGGCCAGCCCGTGCTCGACGCCACCGCCCGCGTCGGTGCCCACGTAGATCGGCACCCCGGCCTCGTACGCGGCGCGGACCACGTCCGGGAACCGGATCTGGAGCAGGCGCATGTGCTCGGCGTACTCCGGGTACCTCGCGGCAGCCTTGGCGGCGATCCCGGCGAAGTTCTCGATGTTCGTCATCGTCGGGACCAGGGCGGTGCCGCGCCGGGCCAGCTCGTCGATGAGGTCGAGGCTGAGCCCGGTGCCGTGCTCGATCGAGTCCACGCCGGCCGCGATGAGTCCGGGCAGGGCGGCTTCGCTGAACGTGTGCACCGCGACCCGGGCGCCGGCTTCGTGGGCGGCCGCGACGGCGGCGGCGAAGGTGGCGTCGTCGTAGGTCGGGGTGAGGTCGCCGACGGTGCGGTCGATCCAGTCGCCGACCAGCTTCACCCAGCCGCTTCCGGCGCGGGCCTGTTCGGCCGCGTGGGCCGGCAACTCGGCGCTGCCCGACTCGATGCCGATGCCCGGGAGGTACCGCTTCGGCGGGGCGAGATGGCGGCCGGCGCGGATCAGCCGCGGCATCTCCTCGTCGTCATCCAGCTCGCGGTAGTCGATCGGGGAGCCGGCGTCGCGGATCGTCAGGACGCCGGCGTCCCGGTCGATCAGCGCGAGCTCCTTGGCGGCGGCCACGCTGGTGACCGCCCCCTGCGGCTTGATGCCGGGGTGGCAGTGCGCGTCGACGAGTCCAGGTAGGACGAAGCCGCCGTGGGCGACCGTGGTCGCGCCGGTGACCGGCTCGAACGTCAGTCGGCCGTGGACGACCCACACGTCCCGCGCCTCGTCCTCGGGCAGCAGGACGGCGCGGAGATGCAGCGGAGTCGACACGGCGGTTGAGTCTTGTCCGGCCGCTACGGCACCGCAAGCCGGCGCCCGCGCACCGCGCCGACATTACGTACCGTGCCGGCGCCGTAACAGATGGCGACCGAGAATGGGCCGCGCGGAGCGGCGGGAACCGAGAACCCGCACCCTGAAAGCTCCCACCAGTGCGTGCACACCGACTGAACTGAAGGGAGCTTGCAGGGTGCTGGGGCGGGACGCCCAACGCAGGGCGTTGGGGCGTGGACCCCAGCGCGGCACCCAGGCGCTGGCCTACTTCTCGGGCTTGCGGAGCTTGGTGAAGTCGATGTTCGGCATCGAGAAGCCGGACGGCAGGCCGCCCGGAGGAAGCGCCGGCTGCGCGCCGGGCTGCCCCGCGCCCTGCTGCGGCAGACCCAAAGGCGACCGCGCGCCCGCACCGGACCGTCCGCCCTTCTTCCCCTTACGCTTGTTCTTCGACGACCGCGTCGCCGATCGCCGCGCGCCGGGCAGCCCCATCTGGTTGCCCATCTGCTTCATCATCTTGCGCGCCTCGAAGAAGCGGTCGACGAGCTGGTTGACGTCGCTCACGGTCACGCCCGAGCCGTTGGCGATCCGCAGCCGGCGGGAGGCGTTGATGATCTTGGGGTCGGTCCGCTCGGTGGGCGTCATGCCCCGGATGATCGCGGTGACCCGGTCGAGGTGCTTGTCGTCGATCTCGGCGATCTGCTCCTTCATCTGCCCCATCCCGGGCAGCATGCCGAGGAGGTTGCCGATCGGCCCCATCTTCCGGACCGCGAGCATCTGCTCGAGTAAGTCCTCGAGGGTGAAGTGCTGGCCGCCGACCAGCTTGGCGGTCATCCGCTCCTGCTGCTCGGCGTCGAAGACGTCCTGCGCCTGCTCGATCAGGGTGAGCACGTCGCCCATGCCGAGGATCCGGGATGCCATCCGGTCCGGGTGGAAGACGTCGAAGTCGGCGAGCTTCTCGCCGGTCGACGCGAAGAGGATCGGCTGCCCGGTGACGTGCCGGACCGAGAGTGCGGCGCCGCCGCGGGCGTCGCCGTCGAGCTTGGTGAGAACCACGCCGCTGAAGCCGACGCCGTCGCGGAACGCCTCGGCGGTGGTGACCGCGTCCTGGCCGACCATCGCGTCGACGACGAAGATGGTCTCGTCCGGGGAGACCGCGTCCCGGATCGACGCCGCCTGGGCCATCATCTCGGCGTCGATACCGAGCCGGCCGGCGGTGTCGACGATGACGATGTCGTGCTGCTGCCGGCGGGCGAACTCGATCGAGTTCCGCGCCACCGCGACCGGGTCGCCGGCACCGCTGCCCGGCTCGGGCGCGTACACCTCGACACCGGCCTGGCCACCGACGATCTGCAGCTGCTGGACGGCGTTCGGGCGCTGCAGGTCGGCTGCGACCAGCAGCGGCGTGTGCCCCTGCTTGCGAAGCCAGAGCGCCAGCTTGCCGGCGAGCGTGGTCTTACCGGAGCCCTGGAGGCCGGCGAGCATGATCACGGTCGGCGGGTTCTTGGCATAGATGAGCCGCCGGGTCTCGCCGCCGAGGATCGCGATGAGCTCCTCGTTGACGATCTTGATGACCTGCTGCGCCGGGTTGAGCGCCTTGTGCACCTCGGCGCCGCGGCCCCGCTCCTTGATGCTGGCGATGAACGCCTTCACCACGGGCAGCGCGACGTCGGCCTCGAGCAGCGCGATCCGGATCTCCCGGGCGGTGGCGTCGATGTCGGCGTCGGTGAGCCGCCCCTTCGAGCGGAGCGTGGTGAAGACGGCGGAGAGCCGGTCGGAGAGGGTGGCGAACACGGTCGGCGTCAGTCCTCACAGCGTCGCGGGTGGGTTACCTTTCGAGGGTAGCCGCCGGATCAGGCCGGCCGTGCGGCGGCGGTCAGCACCGCGTGCTCGACCTCGGCCCGGCGCGCGTCCTCGCGGTACTCACCGACCAGGTAGAACGCGTCCACCGCGTCGGCCCCGAAGGTGCTGGCGCGGGCGGCCCGGACCGGCGCCTTCACCGACTCGAGCGCGGCGGCGACCCGGTAGAGCAGCCCGCGGCGGTCGGCCGCGCGCAGCTCCAGCACGGTGGCGTCGGTGGCGATGTCGTGCAGCCAGATGACCCGCGGCGAGCTGCCCCGGGCGATGTCGTCGGACTCCTCCCGCCGGGCCAGCTCGGTCCCGATGTGCAGCGCGCCGCGGACCGCCCGGCGCAGGTCGGCGGTGAGCAGTGCCGGATCCGGCGGCGAGCCGAATCGCGGCGCGGCGCGCAGCACCACCGCCGCGGCCTCCCCCAGCTCGGCGCCGTCCGCGGCGTAGACGTCGAGCCGGTGCAGCGCCAGCACGCCGGCGGTGGCGCTGAGCAGCGGCGTCTCCGGTGCGCTGACCACGGTCACCTCGTCGCCGCTGATCCGGACCAGGCAGTCGCCGGAGTCGATCGGGCCGAGCGTACCGAGGTACGCGGCGAGCGGCCGGACCGGCGGCGGTGTGCCTTCGCCGAGCAGTGCGTGGACGCGCCGCACCAAATCGGCGACGAGCCGGGCCTTCCAGCCGCTCCAGGCGGCCGGGCCGGTGGCCGCGGCGTCGGCCTCGGTGAGCGCGTGCAGCAGGTCGAGCACCTCGGGGTCACCGTCGACGGCGGCCGCCACGGTGCGCAGGGTCGCCGGGTCGTCGAGGTCGCGGCGGGTCGCGGTGTCGGGCAGCAGCAGGTGCTGGCGGACCAGGCGGACCAGGGTCGCGCGGTCTGCGTCCGGCAGCCCCCACCGGACCGCGATCCGCTTGGCGATCCGCGCGCCCACCTCGGAGTGGTCGCCGGGCAGCCCCTTGCCGATGTCGTGCAGGAGCGCGCCGAGTAGGAGCAGGTCGGGCCGGCCCACCCGGCGGGTGTGCGCAGACGCCTCGGCGGCCGCCTCCACCAGGTGCCGGTCGACGGTGAACCGGTGCACGGCGTTGCGTTGCGGCAGCGAGCGGACCCGCCCCCACTCGGGCAGCCACCGCTCGACCAGTCCGTGCCGGTCGCAGGCCTCCCAGACCTCCACCGCGTCGGGCCCGGCGCCAAGCAGGCTCACCAGCGAGCGGAGCGCACCGTCGGGCCACACATCGGGCAGCGGCGGCGAGTGCGACGCCAGCCGGTCCAACGTGGCGCGGCTGATCGGCAGCCGGGCGGTGGCGGCGGCCGCGGCGACCCGCAGCGCCAGCGTGGCGTCCTCGGCCGGGTCGACGTCACGGGCGAGGCCCACCTCGCCGCCCTGCTCCACCACACCGTCGGCCAGCGGACGCCGGACCTGCGCCGGCCGCCGCCGCCGCAGCCGCCGCCGGCCGGCGAGCCAGCGCTCGACCTGCCGCCAGCCGGTGTCGGACGCGTGCGCGATGGTCCGCGCGGCGTCGCTCACCTTGCGCAGCAGCTCGTCGGCGTCCCCGCAACCCAGCGTGGAGGCGACCGCGTCCTGCTCGGCCAGCAGCAGCCGATCCAGCCCCCGCGCGGCTGATCGGTGCAGGGCGTCGCGGACGTCGAGGAGCCACCAGTACGCCTCGCGGACCGCGCCCCGGGGCGGGTCGACGATCTGCGCGTAGCCGATGGCGCGCAGCGTGACCGCGTCTCGCAGCCCGCCGCGCGCCTCCTTCAGGTCCGGTTCGAGGAGGAAGGCCAGCTCGCCGTTGGCCTTCCAGCGCGCCTCGGTGAGCTCGCGCAGCTCGCCGAGCCAGCGCGCCGGGTTGCTCCGCCAGTTGTCCCTGATCGCCTGGCCGAGCGAGTCGGCGAGCGATCGGTCGCCGGCCACGCAGCGGGCGTCGAGGAGGCCGAGCGCCGCCTTGACGTCCTTGCGGGCCACCGCGACCGCCTCGTCCACGGTGCGCACCGCGTGGTCCAGCCCCACTCCGGCGTCCCAGACCGGGTACCAGACCGCCTCGGCGATCTCCCGGACCCGGGGCTGTCCATTGTGGAGCAGGACCAGGTCGAGGTCGCTGTGGGTCACCACCTCCCGGCGGCCCAGGCTTCCGACCGCAACGAGCGCGACGCCCGCGACCGGTGGTAGCAGCTCTGCCAGCCACCGGTCGTGGGCGTCGCTCAGTTGTGCGCTAGATCGCATCGAGCCCGCGCTCGCCGGTACGGACCCGGACCACCTCGTCCACCGAGGTGACCCAGACCTTCCCGTCGCCGATCTTGCCGGTGCGCGCAGCCTCGACCAGGGTGTTGACTACCCGGTCCACGTCCACTCCATCGACGAGCACTTCGACCCGCACCTTCGGTACGAAGTCGACGGTGTACTCGGCGCCGCGGTAGACCTCGGTGTGGCCCTTCTGCCGGCCGTACCCCTGGACCTCGCTGACGGTCAGTCCGGCCAGTCCCAGCGTCGAGAGCGCGGCCTTCACGTCCTCGAGCTTGAACGGCTTCACCACTGCGGTGACCAGCTTCACGGCTTCTCCTCCTCAACTCCGGCGCCGACCAGCGGACGCTGGGTGGATGGCGCGGCGGCCCCGCCGCCCCCGCCGCCGAGCCCGGAGAAGTCGTACCCGGTCTCGGCGTGCACGGTGGTGTCGATGCCCGCGACCTCGTCCTCGGTGCTGATCCGGAAGCCCATCGTCTTGTCGATCAGCTTGCCAATGATCCAGGTGAGGATGAAGGAGTACAGACCGACCGCCACGACCGCGATCGCCTGCTTGCCCAGCTGGCTGAAGCCACCGTCGTAGAACAGGCCGGCGGCACCGTCGGACGGATCCGAGGTGAGGATGCCGGTCACGGTCGGCGTGGCGAGGAACCCGATGAGGATCGCACCGGTGGCGCCACCGACCAGGTGGACACCCACGACGTCGAGTGAGTCGTCGAAGCCGAGCCGGTACTTCAGGCTCACCGCCAGGGCGCAGAGCCCACCGGCGATGAGGCCGACCGCGACCGCACCGAGCGGGTTGACCGAGGCACAGGCCGGGGTGATCGCGACCAGCCCGGCGACCGCACCGGACGCCGCGCCCAGCGTCGTCGCGTGGCCGTAACGCAGCTTCTCCACGACCAGCCAGCCGAGCACCGCCGCGGCGGTGGCGACCTGGGTGTTGAGGAACGCGACACCGGCCTGCCCGTTGGCGGCCACGGCCGAACCGGCGTTGAAGCCGAACCAGCCGAACCACAGGATGCCCGCGCCGACCAGGACCAGCGGCAGGTTGTGCGGCTTGAACCGCTCCTTCGGCCAGCCGTACCGCTTGCCGAGGACCAGGGCCAGCGCCAGGCCTGCCGCACCGGCGTTGACGTGCACCGCGGTACCACCGGCGAAGTCCAGTGTGCCGACGGTGTCCGCGAGCCAGCCGCCGTCCTCGGTGGTGGTGAGGTCACCGAAGAAGAAGACCCAGTGCGCGACCGGGAAGTACACGATGGTGGCCCAGAGGCCGACGAAGACCATCCACGCGCCGAACTTGGCCCGGTCGGCGATCGCGCCGGAGACCAGCGCGACGGTGATGATCGCGAACATGAGCTGGAAGGACGCGAAGACAGTGACGGGGAGAGTGCCGCTGAGCTCGTGGAGCGTCCCCTTCATGCCTAGGTGGTCGAGGTTGCCGATCAGCCCGCCGTACGCATCCTCGCCGAACGCCAGGCTGTAGCCGTAGAGCACCCAGAGCACGCTGACCAGCGCGATCGCTCCGAAGCTCATCATGAGCATGTTGAGCACGCTCTTGGCACGCGTCATGCCGCCGTAGAAGAACGCAAGTCCGGGTGTCATGAACAGCACGAGCGCGCTGCTCGCCAGGATCCACGCGGTGTCGCCGGAGTCCATGTCCAGGTCCCTCCTTTCCGTGTGCGTGTGTTGCCAGCAGAGTGGAGCCGCCCTGTTTCAACCGCCGTTCGTCTCCGTTTCGCGGTTGTGACGGGATGTTTCTGGATCGTGAACTTCCGGAACACCAAGGGACGGCGGCGGAAGCTCCGTAGCATTCCGGGCATGCGCCTGCGCCTCCCCCGGCCCCGAGCGGACCGGCCCGTCGTCGTGTGCGGCGCGGACTCGCTGGCCGTGCGGCTGGTCGAGGAGCTCGTCGGGATGGAGGAGCCGGTCACGGCCGTCGTCGATGACCCCGAGGCCCCGGGCGCACGCCGGATGGCCAGGCTCGGTGCTCGGGTCGTGCAGGGCTCCGCCAGCGAGGTGCGGACGCTGCGCAACGCCGGCGTGGCGTCCGCCCGCGCGCTGGCCCTGGTCGACGAAGACGATGTCGGCAATATCCAGGCCGCGCTCGCCGCCCAGGAGCTCAACCCGCGGCTGCGGTTGGTGATCCGCATGTTCAACCTGCGCTTGGGCAACCGGATCGACAACCTGTTCGACGACTGCACGGTCCTGTCCGCCTCCACGATCGCGGCGCCGTTCTTCGTCGACGCCGCGCTCGGCGACAGCAGTGGACGGCTGATCCGGGTCGGCGACCGCCAGTTGCTCGCCGGGCCGCCGGAGGCGGTCCGCGACGTGTTCACCGCGCTCGCAGCCCCCAGGGCCGACGGCGCGCAGGTGCTCCTGCCGGCCGACCCCGCGGGCGCGACGCTGGTGCTCGGCCCGCCGCGCGAATCCGGGGCGACGGTGGACGCGCCTGCGGCGGGAACGGCGCCGGATCCGCCGTTGCCGCCCCGGCGCCGCCGTCGCGCCTTCGGCCGGACCGCCACCCTGATCGCGATCGCCCGGACCCTGATCAGACAGCGGCTCCAGCTACTGACCGCGTTGCTGGCCGCGCTGGTGGCGGTGGCGACGGTGGTGTTCCACGCCGGCGTGCCGAAGCTCGGCTGGATGGACGCGTTCTACTTCACGGTGACCACGTTCACCTCGACCGGCCAGGGCGACCTCGCCGAGCTCGGCGCCTCGTCCACGATGAAGGTGTTCGGCGCTTTCCTGATGCTGCTCGGCGTGCTGACGATCGCGGTCCTCACCGCGGTGGTGGTCGACGACCTGATCGGCGCCCGGCTCGCGCACAGCCTCGGGGTGCCGCTCGGCCAGCCGGTCGACCACG
>Ga0126306_10001004_pt1 | contig 14603 bp, 14 predicted proteins | sample Plot27_FD_92592 | JGI IMG/M metagenome (GOLD analysis project Ga0126306, IMG submission 92592) | Serpentine soil microbial communities from UC McLaughlin Reserve, CA, USA - Plot27 | ecosystem: Environmental > Terrestrial > Soil > Grasslands | place: USA: UC McLaughlin Reserve, Lake County...
CATCGGGTCGACTGCGCGGGCCTACGCTGCGGCGTACCTCGAGCCTCGGGCCGAAGAGGACGTGCCGGCGGCGGACGCGCTCACCGTGAACCCGTACCTCGGGCGGGACTCGGTCGATCCGTATCTCGCCGCGTGCCGGCGCCACGGCGTCGGGATCTTCTGCGTCGTCAAGACCTCGAACGCCGGCGGTGCGGAGGTCCAGGACCTGGCGCTCTCGGATGGGCGGCCCGTCTGGCATCACGTCGCGCTGCTCGTCTCCGAGTGGGGCGCCGACCTGGTCGGCGACCGGGGACTCTCCAGCGTCGGCGCCGTCGTCGGCGCTACCCATCCGCGTGCAGTCGGCGAGGCCCGCCGCCTCCTGCCTCAGGCGGTGCTCCTGCTTCCCGGCGTCGGCGCCCAGGGCGCGGCGCCCGGCGACGTCGCTCGGGCATTCACGAGCGGTCCGGCCAGCGCGCTCGTGAACGTCTCACGCTCGGTCATGTACGCGTTTCGGCAGGGAGACCAGGCCGACTGGCGCGCGGCGGCAGGAGCCGAAGCAGCCCGGGTGAAATCAGAGGTCTGGACGGTATCCGGATGGTGACGATCCCTTATTGGTTCATCCGCTACGGGCTGCCCACGGCGTTCCTGCTGCTCGCGACGGCGACGATCCTCGTTCTCCGGCCGGTACTTCACGACAACCCTGCCGCGCCGGCCGTGCGGCAGTCGTTGCCTGCTGCGCGGGTGGCTTCGCACCGGCCGCGAGTTCGGAGTACGCGCGCCTCGGCGTATTCGGTCCGGAGCGGCGACACGCTCGCGACGATCGCCGAGCGCTTCGGGACGACGGTCGACGAGCTCCTCGTGCTCAATCCAGGGATCGACCCCCACGCGCTCCGCGTCGGTCAGCCGCTTCGCGTCGAGTAGCTAGCCTGTTCCTCCGGTGAAGCTCCGGCTTCTCGTCGCCCTTGCCGCTCTCGCCCTCGCCGCCCCGGCAGCCGCCGCGACGCCGGTCGTCGACGCACGGGCGTACCTGGTCATGAACGACGCCAACGGCGAGGTCCTGCTCGCGCGCAACGCCGAGGACCGGCTCCCGATCGCGAGCATCACGAAGCTGATGACCGCGCTCGTCACGCTCGACCGCGCGGAACCGGACGATGTCGTCAGCGTCGACCCGGACGCGACGGGCGTCAGGGGCTCGACGATCCGGTTGCGGGCGGGGGAGCGACTGCAGGTGCGCGACCTGTTGGCGGGGGCGCTGATCCAGAGCGCGAACGACGCCGCGGTTGCCCTCGCCGAGCACGGTGGAGACGGCTTCGTTGCGCTCATGAACCAGCGCGCGCAAGCCCTTGGGCTGCGAGACACGCGGTTCGTCCGGCCCGACGGTCTCGACATCGCCGGGCACTACTCGACCGCGTTGGACGTGACCCGGCTCGCGCAGGCGGCGATCCGCGAGCCCGTGATCCGCCGGCTAGTGCGTCAGGAAAGCGCGACGATCGGCGGCGGCCGCACGCTGCACACCTGGAACGACCTACTCGGCGAGTTTCCCGGCGTGTTCGGGGTCAAGACCGGCCATACCTCGGGCGCCGGCTGGAACCAGGTCGCCGTTGCGCGCGGCAACGGCGTCACGATCTACGCGACGATCCTCGGCAGCCCGTCCCGCTCGGTCCGGAACGCGGACCTCGAAGAGCTGCTCGCGTGGGGCATGTCGCGATACGCCGTCGTTCCGCTGGCACCGCGGGGCCAGGTCTACGGCCGCGTTCGAGTGACCTATGGCGCGGAGGCGGTGCCGGTCGTCGCCGCCCGCCCGCTGCGGCGCGCCGTGCGGGTCGGACGGCCGCTCGTCCAACAGGTGGTGCTTCCGGGCCAGGTCGATCTCCCCGTCCGGCTCGGCGACGTGCTCGGCGAGCTGCGTATCTACGAGCGCGGCCGCCTGATTGCGCGGACGCCGCTCGTCGCGAACGAGGAGCGCGATGCGCCGAGCTCGGTCGAGCGTGTGAAGTGGTACGCCGGCCGCGCGGTGTCACATGTAGGAGGTTGGTTCTCCTGATCATCACGGTGACGATGAACGCGGCGCTCGACCGGACGCTGACGGTTCCGAACTTCCAGCCCGGCCACCGCCACCGCGCCAGCGGCTGGTTGACGCTCGCCGGCGGCAAGGGGATCAACATCGCGCGCGCGCTCAAGCGGCTTGATGTCCCCGTCGTCGCGACCGGTCTCGCGGGTGGTCGCACCGGCGCGACCATCGTCTCCGAGCTGACCCGCGAGGGGATCCTCAACGACTTCGTCAGGATCGGCGACGAGTCGCGGACGTCGACCGCGATGGTCGACCCGACCGCCGGGTCCTACACGGAGATCAACGAGTGGGGACCGAACGTGGACCCGAAGGAGCTCGACCTGTTGCTCGAGAAGCTCCGGTATCTCTCCCGTGGAGCCGACGGCGTTGTCTTCGCAGGTTCGCTGCCGCGCTCCGTGGACGAGGATTTCTACGCCGAAGCGATCCGCGAGCTGAACCGCCGGGGGCTGCAGACGACGGTGGACGCGGAAGGGGAGCCGCTCCGGCACGCGGTCGAGGCGGAGCCGTTCCTCGTCTCGCCGAACGAGCGTGAAGCCGAGGGCCTGGTCGGGCAGGAGTTCCACGACAGCCAGGACTTCGTGGAGGCGCTCGACCACATCACCGATCTCGGTCCCAAGAACGTCCTAATCACGCTGACGTCAGGCTGCTACGCGCTGCTGCGCGAGGACCGCGAGCTCGCGCGCTACTACGCCGACGTCCCCCGGCTCGACCCGGTCTCACCGGTCGGGTCGGGCGACGTTCTCCTCGCCGGCTTCGTCGCTGCCCGCTACGAAGGCCGGTCGGTGGAGGAGGCGCTGCGGCGCGCAGTCGCGGCGGGCGCCGCGGCGGTGCAGGAGGTCGGGGCGGGCCGGTTCGAGCCGCGCGAGATCGCACGGCTCGAGGAGGGTGTGCGCATCGAGGAGCTGGACAAGGTTGCATCCGAGCTCTGAGTTACGATCCGTTCTCGATTGAGAGGACGTGACACAGAGAGGTCGTTCTGGCCCAGGCCAACCGAGAGGAGCCTGGGCCTTTGTGCATCTAGGGGAGTGAGCCGCCATGGAAGTTGACATCGGGAGGGGGAAGAAGGCCCGGCAGGCCTACGGGTTCGACGACATTGCGATCGTCCCGAGCCGCCGGACGCGCGATCCGCAGGACGTCGACATCGGCTGGAAGCTCGGGCCGCACCTGCTCGAGCTGCCGCTGCTCGGCTCGGCGATGGACGGCGTGATCTCTCCGGAGACGGCGATCAAGCTGGGCGAGCTCGGTGGGCTCGGGGTTCTCAATCTCGAGGGCATCTTCACCCGCTACGAGAACCCGGAAGCGCAGCTCGAGAAGATCGCCAAGCTCCCCAAGGAGAAGGCCACCGCAGGGATGCAGGAGATCTACGCCCGTCCGGTCGAGCCGAGGCTGATCGCACAACGGATCGAGGAGATCAAAGGGCGAAGGGTCCTGGCCGTCGGGTCGCTCACGCCGCAGCGTGTTCGTGAGCACTACGAGATCGCGCTCGCGGCCGGCCTCGACATCCTGGCTATCCAGGGAACCGTCGTCTCCGCCGAGCACGTGTCCTCGAACGGCCAGGCGCTGAACCTGAAGGAGTTCATCGCCTCGCTGCCGATTCCGGTCATCGTCGGCGGCTGCGCCTCCTACCAGACGGCTCTGCATCTGATGCGAACCGGCGCTGCGGCAGTGCTCGTCGGCGTGGGGCCGGGGGCGGCCTGTACGACACGCGGCGTCCTCGGCGTCGGGGTGCCGCAGGCGACGGCGATCTCCGATGCGAGCGCCGCCCGCGTCCAGCACCTCCTCGAGACCGGCCAGTACGTGAACGTGATCGCCGACGGCGGCATGCGGACAGGCGGCGACATCGCCAAGGCGATCGCCTGCGGCGCCGACGCAGTGATGATCGGCTCGCCGCTCGCCCGGGCCAAGGAGGCGCCGGGACGAGGGTTCCACTGGGGCATGGCGACGTTCCATCCGACCCTGCCGCGAGGCGCCCGCGTCCAGACCGAGCAAGTGGCGACGCTGGAGGAGATCGTGATCGGGCCGGCGCGCGAGAACGACGGGACGCTGAACCTGATGGGCGCGCTCCGGACGGCGATGGCGACCTGCGGCTACGAGTCGATCCACGACTTCCAGAAAGCCGAGATCATGCTCGCGCCGGCGCTGAAGACCGAGGGGAAGGCGCTCCAGCAAGCTCAGCACGTTGGCATGGGATAAATGCCCCGCCCAGCAATACATGCCGGCTTCTGGCCCGCGATCACGCGGCGCCAGAGCCCACCCTCCTCCTCGCCGAGGTCATCAGACCTTGGCTCGTCGGAGTGCGACCTCTGGCTTGGTGCTCGCGACCCAGAAGCGCGGCGGCATTACTGGACGGGGCATTAGTGGCTGAAGTCCTCCCCTTCGAGCGCCCCGAGGCCGGGCCCGAAGACTGTCCCGTCCTCGTAGTCGATCTCGGCGGGCAGTACTCGCAGCTGATCGCGCGGCGGGTGCGCGAGTGCCGTGTGTACTCGGAGCTCGTCTCGCACCGGACGCCGGCGCAGGCGATCCGGGCGCGAAACCCGCGGGCGCTGGTGCTCAGCGGCGGGCCGGCCTCGGTCTACGCCGACGACGCGCCCGAGGTCGATCCCGGGCTCTGGGAGCTCGGCGTCCCGGCCCTCGGCATCTGCTACGGCATGCAGCTGATGGCGCGCGACCTCGGCGGCCAGGTCGAGCGGACGGGCGCCTCCGAGTTCGGCCGTACCGAACTCCGTGTCGAGACCGGCGCGCTCTTCGAGCAGACGCCGGACGAGCAGATCGTGTGGATGAGCCACCGCGACTCGGTGACCTCGGCGCCGGAGGGGGCGAGAGTGACCGGCTCTTCGCCGTCGACGCCGATCGCCGCCTTCGAGGCGCCGGAGCGCGGGCTCTACGGCGTCCAGTTCCATCCGGAGGTCGTACACACGCCGCACGGCAACGAGGTTCTGAAGAACTTCCTCTACGGGGTCGCAGGCGCGCCGCCCACCTGGACGGCGGCGGCCGTGATCGAGGAGCAGGTCGAGCGGATCCGGGCGCAGGTCGGAAGCGCGCGGGTGCTGTGCGCGCTCTCGGGCGGCGTCGACTCCGCGGTCGCGGCGCTGCTCGTTCACAAAGCGATCGGCGACCAGCTCACCTGCGTGTTCGTCGACCACGGCCTGCTCCGCAAGGAGGAGGCGGCGCAGGTGATCGGGACGTTCGAGGGCCACTTCCAGGTCCCGCTCGTCCACGTGGACGCCGCGGATCGATTCCTGTCGCGCCTCGAGGGCGTCGACGATCCGGAGGAGAAGCGAAAGCGGGTCGGCGAGGAGTTCATCCGCGTCTTCGAGGAGGAGTCGGAGCGGTTGGGGCGGATTCCCTACCTCGTCCAGGGGACGCTCTATTCGGACGTGATCGAGTCGGGCGGGACGGACGGCGTCGCAGCGAAGATCAAGTCCCACCACAACGTCGGCGGACTCCCGCAGGACATTGACTTCGAGCTCGTCGAGCCGTTGCGGCTGCTCTTCAAGGACGAGGTGCGGCGGGTCGGCGAAGAGCTCGGGTTGCCCGAGCGAATGGTCTGGCGCCAGCCGTTCCCGGGTCCCGGCCTGGCAATCCGGATCATCGGCGAGGTCACGCGCGAGCGGCTCGAGATCCTGCGCGAGGCGGACTCGATCCTGCAGGAGGAGGTGCGGCGCGCCGGCCTCTACCGCGAGCTCTGGCAGTCGTTCGCGGTCTTGCCGGCGATCCGCTCGGTCGGCGTGCAGGGCGACGAGCGGACTTACGCGTACCCGATCGTGATCCGGGCCGTCACCTCCGAGGACGCAATGACCGCCGACTGGGCACGCCTCCCCTATGACCTGCTCGAGACGATCTCGAGCCGAATCATCAACGAGATTCCGGGCGTCAATCGCGTCACGCTCGACATCTCCTCGAAACCGCCGAGCACAATCGAGTGGGAATAGATTCCGACCTACGTCAGCGAGTGGGCATGAAGCGCGGATACAGCGCGCGTACCTGATCCACGAAGCCGGCTAACAGGTCCGCCAGCTCGGAATCGGTCAGCTCGAGCACGTTCTCTGCGTTCAGCTCGCCGGAGCGCGAGAGGTTGTAACTACCGAAGAAGACCGTGTCGTCTGCGACGGTCACCTTCGCGTGCATGAAGTTCTGGAGGCTCCCGTCCGGCTGCCATGGCGTCGACGGCTTGGCCGAGAACGGCGCTGTCAGGACGCGCCGGAGGAGGGGCAGCTTCCAAGCGATGTTGCCGTTCTCACCCCACTGGTAGATCACGCCGTTCGTCTGCGGCCCATCGACGCAGCCCGCGACGTCGACGCGCCCTTCCGAGATCACTTCCGAGAGCGCGCCCAGGATCGGCGCGGTCGTGATCACGGGCGAAGCGATCCGAACGCGGCGTTTTGCCTTCGCGATCGCCTTCCCAATCCGGAATGAGAGGCCTTCGCCGTGGCCCGGCGTGAACCATGTTCGCACTCGGTGCTCGCCGACCGCGACCGGTGTGGTGTCGACGAAGCCGCTCTTCTCCACGAGCCCGGTCTCCCAGAGCTGCTCGAAGTCCTCTCTGAAGCGGCCTGCGAGCTCGCGCGAGTCCGCCACGGCGACCACGTTCTCCTGCCGCGACCAGGACTCGTCGGTCCAGTTCGTCGAGCCGGTCCAGACCGAGGCAGCGTCGCGGATCACGAATTTGTGGTGCATCAGATCCGGTACGCCTGAGATCGGGCGAGCAGGGACACCGAGCGAGTCGATCAGAATGCCGTCGGGCTCGGGCGGCGGCGGCACCGGGATCGGGTTTCGGTGGTCGACGTTGTAGAGGAAGCGCACCGCGACCCCGCGTTCGGCGGCCTCACGGATCGCTTTCGCAACCACCGCCGCAGGTTCGCGACTGAGATGGAAGTCGTAGTGGGCGAAGTCGAGCGAGCGCTCGGCCGCACCGACGAAGTCGGCGACCTCCCGCGCGACGTCGAGCGGCCGCTGGCCTCCGTCGGTGAGCGTTCGGACGTCGAGCATGAGCGGCATCTTCGTGGACGACGGGCGCGATAGCCTCGTCGTGTGGACCTCAGAGACGTCCTCAGCCGTCGGCGCAGCGTCCGCACCTATGCGGACCGACCCGTTCCGCGGGAGCTCCTCGAGCGGATCACAAACGCCGCTGTCGTCCGCGCGCCGAGCGCGGGGTTTTCCCAGGGGCTTCGAATCGTGGTCGTCACCGATCCGGAGACCAAGCGCGCGATCGCCGTCGCCGCGAAGGAGGAGGAGCTCGCCGGCCAGGGTCGGCCCCGCTGGAAGGCCGCCGCGCCTGTTCACATGGTCGTCCTGACCCGCGAGGACGACTACCGCGACCGCTACCGGCAGCGGGACAAGCTGCAGATCACGGGAGGCCGCGAGATCGACTGGCCGGCGCCGTACTGGTACGTCGATGCCGGCGCCGCGGCGATGGTCCTGATGCTCGCCGCGATCGACGAGGGACTGGAGACCGCCATCTTCGGGGTTACCGACCTCGATGCGCTGCGACGGACACTCGGCCTGCCCGACGACCTCAAATTCGTCGCCGTCGTGACGATGGGATATCCCGCCGAGGAGGCGGACGAACCGACCTCCGGCGCGAGCGTCTTCACGCAGCGCCGTAGGCCGCGCAAGGACGTCGTTCGCTGGGAGCACTGGTGAGGCTCGTCCGGCTCGATCACTGCGTGATCTACGAGTGAGGACCTTCGTCCGTGCGCTCGCCGAGGCGCAGATCGGCGAGACGTTCAACCAGTACGCCGATTCCGACCTCCGTCGCGAGCGCCTCGCCGCCTTTCTCGAAGAGCTGGCGGTGGCCCGTTTCGTGCTCGTGGGCGAAGCGGCGGGCTATCGCGGCGCCCGTGTCAGCGGCCTGCCGTTCACCTCGGAGCGCCAGCTTTCCGGCACCGGCCCCGCGGAGGCAACGGCGACGATCGTCCGCCGCACGCTCGCGGAGCTTGAACTCGAGGCCGACGTTCTGCTCTGGAACGTCGTGCCTACGCACCCGTATCGTCGCCGGGATCCGAGGTCGAACCGCCCGCCCACGAAAACCGAAGTACGTGCAGCGATGCCCTTCCTCGAGCAGATCGTCGCCGGTCGCCGCGCGATCGCGGTCGGGCGGCTGGCCCACTCGGTTCTGGGCGGCCGGTATGTGAGGCATCCTTCGCACGGCGGTTCCGCCGAGTTCCGGGCGGGCCTGCTGCTATCCATCTCCTGAATGAACAGGCTCCTGATCGTTGCCGCTGCCGTGGTTGTCGCGGCCGGACTTTTCCTCGTTCTCCGTCCGGACGACGACGAAGGAACCACCGCAACCACGGCGCCAACGACGACCCAGGCCACGACGACGACGCCGACGATTACCGAGCCGAGCGTGCCGGCGCCGCCGCGGCCGCCCTCGCCGCCGCCCCCGGCGCAGGTGCGGATCACCGTGCGCGGCGGTAAGCCGGTCGGCGGAATCCGTCAGGTCACGGTCGCAAAGGGCCGCCGCGTCGTCTTGATCGTCACCTCGGACGTCGCCGACCACGTCCACCTGCACGGTTACGACGTGATGCGCGACGTTGCGCCCGGCAAGCCTGCGCGGCTCAGCTTCCGCGCGACGATCGTCGGCACGGTCGAGGTCGAGCTCGAAGACCTCCGCGTGCCGCTCGTGCGCGTAACCACGAAAGCGTGAGCTTCTCGATCCCGCTCGCGCACGGCATCGGGGGTGTCCGCGACCCTGTGATCCCGCTGTGGCTCTTCTACTACGCCGCGTCTCTGACGCTGATCTTGAGCTTCGTCGCGCTCGGAGTGCTCTGGCGCAGGCCGCTGCTCGAAGGGCTTGACGGAGGGCGCCCGCTGTCTCCGCGCTGGCAACGGCTGCTTCTCTGGGTGGGCTGGCGGATCGTGCTCGGCGGACTCTCCGTTGGTCTGCTGGTGGTGATCTGGCTGGCGGCGCTGGTCGGCGAGCCCGACGCCGGTGACAACCTCGCGCCGACGTTCGTCTGGGTCGTGTTCTGGGTCGGGCTCGTGCCGCTCGTGGTCGTCTTCGGGAACCTGTGGTCGATCCTCAGCCCCTGGCGTGCCGCGGCCGACGCCGTGGCGTGGGCGTGGCGGAACGTAGGTCGAACGTGGGAGCCGGCGGCGGCGTACCCCGAGCGCCTCGGGCGCTGGCCCGCGGCTGCTCTGCTGCTTGCGTTCGTCACGCTCGAGCTTGCCTATCCGCGCGCCGCCGAACCGCGAACACTCGCGCTCGCGATCATCGTCTACAGCTGGATCACGTGGGCCGGGATGCTCCTCTATGGCCGCCGCACCTGGATCGAGCACGGCGAGGCCTTCCACGTCTACTTCGGCCTGCTGTCCCTGATCTCACCGTTTTCGGTCCAGCAACGGGACGACCGCCGCGTGGTGGTCGTCCGCCCGCCGCTCGCGGGTCTGACGACCCGGCAGGAGGTTCCGGGAACGGTTGCGTTCGTCGCCGTGATGCTGGGCTCGGTCGCCTTCGACGGCCTCAGCCGCGCGACCTGGTGGCAGAACCGGCTCTACGACCTCGAAGCGAGGTACATCGTCGACTCGCCGCGAACCGCCGATCTCGTAGCCACGGGTTTCAACCTGCTCGGGTTGATGGTGGCGGTCGCGGCGGTAGGGCTCATGTTCCTCGTCGCGGTGCGAGCCGCGCAGGCCGTCTCGGGCAGCCGGGAGCGACTGGCGAACGTCTTCGTCGCCAGCCTGATCCCAATCGCGCTCGCCTATGCCGTCGCGCACTATTTCACGCTGCTCGTCAATCAGGGCCAGTTCGCGATCCCGCTCGCTTCGGATCCCTTCGGCCGCGGCTGGGATCTGTTCGGGACGTCCGACTTCACGCCCTCGCTCTTCAACTCGCCGGATGCGATCTGGTACACGCAAGTCGCCGTCCTCGTGGTCGGACATGTTCTGGGGCTCGCACTGGCCCATGATCGAGCGGTTGCGATCTGGGGCTCGGCTCGGACGGCGGTGCGAACGCAGTACGCGATGCTTGCGCTGATGGTGCTCTATACGTGTACCGGGCTGTGGCTGCTCTCGGCCAATTGAGGGCTCCAACACGATGAGACTTGTGCCGTCGGGCCGCGTTGGGACGGCGCGAGCCGGCGTCCTCAGTCGCACCCATATGGCAGTGCATATGGGCGCTCCCTGCGTCCTTGGCTCGCACCACCCATCGCACCCCGCCGACGAAGCATCATCATATTTGAACCTCTAATCGCACACGGTGGCGCCGCAGGCGCGGCGGTCGAGTTGTCGCTCGCGCTCCTGATCGTGGCCATCGCACTTGCCGTCTGGGTCGGCGGGCGCAAGGACAAGCCCTGAATCGCTACAATCGTGCGCCGGCGGGCCGACGGTCCGCCACTTTTCCGTCTGAGATGAAGACCTGGAACGCAAAGCCAGGCGAGGTCGAGCGACGCTGGTACCTCGTCGATGCCGACGGCAAGACCCTCGGGCGTCTTGCCACGCGCATCGCCAATGCGCTGCGCGGCAAGGACAAGCCCCAGTACACGCCGCACGTCGACACCGGCGACTTCGTCGTCGTCGTCAACGCGGAGAAGATCGCCGTCACGGGCAAGAAGCTCGACGACAAGGTCTACTACCGCCACTCCGGCTATCCCGGCGGCATCCGGAGCCGCACGCTCCGCGAGGAGCTCGACCGGCGGCCGACCGAGGTCATTCGGAAGGCGGTCAAGGGCATGCTCCCGCGCAACCGTCTCGGCCGGGCCCAGCTGACGAAGCTCAAGGTCTACGCGGGGCCTGAGCATCCGCACGAGTCGCAGGCGCCGACCCCGCTCAAGCTGGAGAGCAAGTGATGGCCACCGCCGCGCAGTACCAGGGGACGGGCAAGCGCAAGACGTCAATCGCGCGTGTGATCCTGCGTCCCGGCGACGGCGCAACGTGGATCAACGGCCGCACGCTGGAGGACTACTTCCCCCGCTCAACGCACCGCACGACGGTTTTGGCGCCCCTGAAGGTTGCAGGGGCCGAGAGCACGTACGACCTGCGCGTGCGGGTCGAGGGCGGTGGGCCGTCCGGGCAGGCAGGCGCGATCCGTCACGGGATTGCCCGCGCGCTCGTCGAAGCGGACCCGGAACTGCGAACGGTGCTCAAACGCGAGGGCTTCCTGACCCGGGACGCGCGCAAGGTCGAGCGCAAGAAGGCGGGCCTCCACAAGGCTCGCAAAGCGCCGCAGTTCTCGAAGCGCTGAGGCACCGCTTGCGGTGCCGCCTTCAGGATGGCGGGCTTCGCCCGCCATCCGTCTGAAATGACCGGTCGATGCGATCGGTGATTCGAAATGGCTGCTAAGGAGGCATACTCAGTCATCCGTCTCGACCAGGTCGAGGCGCTGCCCACGTTCGGCGAGCTCAAGTGGAAGCCGTTGCGGCGACCACTCGGCGTGAACGCCTTCGGCGTCAATGCCTATTGGGCCGAGAACCCGGGGGACGAGCTGATCGAGGAGCACGACGAGCTCGGGGCAGGCGCCGGACACCACGAGGAGATGTACGTAGTGATCGGCGGTGCGGCGCGCTTCACCGTTGCCGGAGACGAGTTCGATGCGCCGTCCAGGACGGTCGTCTTCATTCGCGACCCGGCGGCCCGGAGAGGAGCCGTCGCGACCGAGGCGGACACAACGGCGCTCGCGGTCGGGGGCGTTGCCGGACAGCCGTACAGCGTCTCTCCCTGGGAATCGGTGGCCCACGCGATTCCGGCCTGGCGAAGCGGCGATTACCCATCCGCACGCGGGACGATCGTGAGCGGGCTCGAGGAGCATCCGGACAACCCGAGCCTGCTCTATGAGCTCGCCTGCCTCGAGGCACTGGACGGCGAGCCGGAGGAGGCGATCGAGCATCTGCGCCGCGCCGTCGAGCTGAGGCCGGACTACGCGAAGAACGCCCAAGCCGACGAGGATTTCGCCTCGATTCGCGGTCACCCCGGGTTCCCGCAATAGGGTTCCCGCGTGGCGCGGCGGTACTTCGGGACAGACGGCGTTCGTGGCATCGTCGGGAAAGAGCTGACTGAAGAGCTCGTCGAGCGCCTCGGCCGTGCGGCGGCGCTGTGGTCGCGCGGTGGAAGGGTCTTCGTCGGCCGTGACACGCGCGGCTCCGGCCCGGTGCTGGAGACGGCGTTCGCCGAGGGCGTCGCCTCGGCCGGCGGCAACGCCGTTCTCGGCGGCGTACTGCCTACTCCGGCCGTCGCTCTGCTGGCCCTCGACCTCGGTGCGGTCATCTCCGCCTCGCACAACCCGCCGGAGTACAACGGCGTCAAGTTCTTCGACCGGGACGGCCAGAAGCTGACCGACGCTTCCGAAGAAGAGCTCGAGGCCCTTCTCGACGAGCCGCCGAAAGTAGACCGCGGAATCGTCGACCAGGTCGGAATCTCGGCCGACAGCTACATGGAGCACATCGTCGACCGTTTCGGCAGCGATCTCTCGGGCTTGCGAATCGTCGTCGACTGCGCGAACGGTGCAATGTCGGAGATCGCGCCGGGGGCATTTCGGCGCTTGGGGGCAGACGTCATCGCCGTCGCCGACGAGCCGGATGGCTCGAACATCAACGTGGGCTGCGGGGCGACAGACCTCTCGCTCCTCTCGCGGGTGGTGAAGGAGCAGCCCGTGGATCTGGGAGTGGCATTCGACGGCGACGGTGACCGGTTGCTCGCGGTCGACGCCGAGGGCAACTCAGTCGACGGCGACCAGATCCTCGCCGTACTCGCACTCCATTTGCAAGTCGATGTGGTCGTCGTCACTTCGATGACGAATCTCGGGTTCCACCACCTGATGAGCGATCACGGGATACGCGTCGTGACCACGGACGTGGGTGACCGCTACGTGCTCGAGGCGCTCCGCCGCGAGGGCGCGATTCTCGGCGGCGAGCAGTCCGGGCACATCATCTGCCTCGACGGCCACGTGACCGGCGACGGACTTGCCGCGGCGCTCCTCCTGTGCCGTGCGCTCGAAGGTCAGGCGCTCTCCGAGGCGGTGCGGATCATGCCGAGATTCGCGCAGGTGTTGGAGAACATTGCCGTTCCGAAGCGAGACCTCTCGGCCGGGCTTCGTCGCGAGATCGATCGAATGAATGCCGAGCTCGACGGGACGGCCCGAGTTCTGGTCCGGCCGTCGGGTACCGAGCCGCTGATCAGGGTTCTCGCCGAGGCCCAAAGCGAGGCTGAAGCAGCCCGCCTATGCTGTAAAATCGGCGCTCTCGTTCGTCGAGAGCTCGGTTAATCGACCTCCAAAGCGGGAGGCGGCCGCGACCGGGCTCTTGTGCTTTTCGGGGGGGGCAAGTCGGACACGGCGACAAGCGACGAAGGAGCTCAGGGTGTGCGGCATCATCGGATACGTTGGGCCTAGAGCGTGCAAACCGCTCCTCATGCACGGCCTCGAGCGCCTCGAGTACCGGGGCTACGACTCGGCCGGAATCGTGCTTCGGGAAGACGAGGGGCTCGACTACCTCAGAGCAGTCGGGAATCTCACGCACCTGAAGGCTGTCGCCTCGCTGAACGGCTCGGAGGCGACGACCGGGCTCGGCCACACGCGCTGGGCGACGCATGGACGTGTCTCCGAGGAGAATGCCCATCCCCTGACCGGCTGCGACGACGGACAGCTCGCGCTCGTCCTGAACGGCATCGTCGAGAACTACCGCGAGCTCAAGGAGAGTCTTCAGGCCGAGGGTCACAGCTTCAGTTCGGAGACGGACGCGGAAGTCGTCGCCCACCTGATCGAGCGCCACTACGAGGGGGACCTGGTCGAAGCCGTCAGGGAGGCGTACAGCGAGCTCGAGGGCCATTTCGCCTTCGTGGCAATCCACCACGACCATCCCGATCTCCTCGTCGGCGTCCGGCTCCAGTGCCCGCTCGTCGTCGGGGTGGGCGAGGGTGAGATGTTTCTCGGCTCCAACGCGGCGGCTTTCCTCCGCGAAACGCGGCGAGTGATGTTTCCCGACGACGGCGACATCGTCGCGGTCACGCCCGCGGGTGTGACCTTCGCGCGCCCCGATCACGGCTCGGTCGAGCACGAGGTGCTCGAGCTCGATTGGGACGACGAGAGCGCCGAGAAGGCCGGCTACGAGACGTTCATGCTCAAGGAGATCTACGAGCAGCCGGACGCGATCCGGGAGACGATCGGCGACCGTGTCCGCCACGGCCGGCTCGTGCTCGAAGGCCTCGGCCTCCAGGACGACGATCTCAAGGCACTCCGCCGAATCGTGATTCTCGCCTGCGGCACCGCCTACCACGCTGGTGTCGTCGGCCGCTACGTGATCGAGGAGTGGGCCCGGGTGCCCGTCGAGCCGGACATCGCCTCCGAGTGGCTCTACCGCAACCCGGTCATCGGCCCCGACACGCTCGTGATCGGCATCTCTCAGTCCGGCGAGACCCGAGACACTGTCCACGCGATGAGGCTCGCGCGGGAGATGGGCGCTCACACCGTCGCGATCACGAACATGATGGGCTCCCAGATCACCCGCGAGGTCGACTCGACGCTGTTCACCCGCTGCGGCCTCGAGGTCGGGGTCGCCGCCTCGAAGACGTTCACGGCGCAGGTGGCGCTTCTCTACCTGATTGCGCTGAAGATGGCCCA
>Ga0126306_10001005_pt1 | contig 14571 bp, 10 predicted proteins | sample Plot27_FD_92592 | JGI IMG/M metagenome (GOLD analysis project Ga0126306, IMG submission 92592) | Serpentine soil microbial communities from UC McLaughlin Reserve, CA, USA - Plot27 | ecosystem: Environmental > Terrestrial > Soil > Grasslands | place: USA: UC McLaughlin Reserve, Lake County...
ATATTCCGAAAAGATAGATATATAAATTGATTAGAATGCAGGAACAGATTATTCCAAAAACCTCTGAGTCTGTCTCTTGCACTTTGATGTTATCAAGGATCTACTATTCTCTAAGCCCGCTTCTGCCTCCACGAGCTCGGCGGAAGTAATTCATCCCAAGGTTGTAGTTCTCATAGAGGGACCTCAGAGTTTCTATCTCCTCTTCAAGCTTTTGGACATCGGACGAGTTGCTGTGTTGGTTCTCTTTCAACTGTTCTAACATTTTATTCTTATCAAGGATTAGTTTCCCTAGATTGAGTTCATATTCGCTGGCCAACTGATGAGTTTAGACATTTGATTTAATATTCTTTGCTGCTTTCAAGGTTTGAAAGAAGCCTTTCTGTATTTGTGGTAGGCGCTGGGCTCAGCGAAGCAGGCTATGCATACGCGTGCATTGGGGTCATTTGTATAGCGGCTCCAACGGTAATGTAGTGCTTACCATCCATGGCAGTTTTTCGATATGGGTTCTCGAATAAAACACAGTATATTATCTAAAATTATTATCTAAAATCTTTGGAGCCTAAGGCGTGTTACAGGGGGAAATTTCCTACTTAAACTGCATAGGCCATGAAACTCTTTAGTTTTTTCCCATTGTATATTGTATCATTATTTCGATACTTTGAGGCTTGTAATTTCCTTTAAGAGAGATTCAGCGGCCTTGGGATCTAGGCCTAGTCCTTCAACAAACTGCCGTAAATCGACCTTTTGACTAAGTAAGATACTGAGGAGATAGGGAAGGTAAGTCGCACTTAATACGCTCACCGATGTGTGAGTCCTGTGCGCTAGGTTAACCAGTATTTCTCTTAAACCAAGTCGCCTGGCAATTATTGGTGCAGATATTGGCCAGGGCAGGCTGTATTGGTTGTACTTTACTTTCTGGCCCGTCAGTGCAGAGAATAGACCATAAGACAATATATCATGGATGTACTTCAGCAGAGTCCAGTGCCTATTTTTGGAAACTCTTCCTATTATTATATCGCATTTCGATAATACGCTTAATGCATCTGCCATTTTCCCAGATTCAATATCGGAAGTTATAATTGAAGAAAAAAAAGCATATAGTATATCTTTTCGCCTCTCCTCAGCTGATTGACCAAAACGGGGGTCAGAATACCCTCCATCAACCCTCATCAAAATCTGTTTGGCTCCTTCAAGAGTAGGTGAAGTAGAAAAATCAGCAATGACTTGAGAGATATCTACGACAGAGGATGAATTTCGTGTAGCGTCATATCCAGATATCTTTGCCTGTACGATATTCAGTAAGGATCTAATATCACCTTTGGCACTTTTTATGAGATTAATCTTGTCTCTGAACTGCATATCTATTCCTTTAAGTTCTAAAATTTGCTCAAGGTAGAGCAGTAAAAGGCTTGGATGTACTTTACCAAATTCTACGACTTTACACAACTTGGCCAGCGCCTTCAACTTAGTATCCTTAGCGTTGGCTGCCATGACAATAGGAACTGTCGGCTCTTTGATTAGTGTCAATAAAGATTCTATCCCACCGGCATCCTGCCGACCAGAAATTCCATCAATTTCATCCAAAAACAAAAGTGTTTTCTCGGCAACTAAAGACCTATTCCTTAGAATTGGGAGAATTGTTTCCGTGAGTACGGCCTTGTTGCGGGTGTCACTTGCATTCATTTCGATCAAGTCGTAGTTGTACTGGTTGGCTAATGCCTTGATAATAGTAGTCTTTCCAACCCCCGGAGGACCAATTAAGAATAATGGTTTTGAGCCGTCAACCCATTTCAAAAGCCACTTGGCAATGATAATTCTGGCCTCCTCATTACCTACCATATCCTGTATTTCGGTAGGTCTGTAGACATCAGACCACATAATATGACACTGTCATGGAAATGCACTATAATTGTTGAGGGTGATAATCGACCTAAGAGAATACTCTACATTTTTAGAGGTAAGCTTAGGTTCTTGTGCAGTAGAGGGTAGAGGTCTCTTCGGTTAAGATCCTTGTACCAGTATTGGTTGTAATGACTTACTGTCAAAAACAGAAATTCCAAAAATGGTTTGTAGTCGAAATCATGAGGCAACATATCCAAGCTGAGCTTGGCTTCGTTAAGATAAAGTTCGCTTTTTTTCATTGTTAGTTCAAATGACTTCTTGACGTCATTTGTCGCAACAAAGAAATACAATGGCCAAGACGGCGTTTTTATTGAACCATTTTTTATTGCATCCTGTATTTCGTTTCCACATCCGACCGATTCTCCAGCTTTTGACATCCCGAAACTAAAAATCTCGCTCAAAGGTTTCATATTTAACGCCATATTTCTGCCAGCCGTCCCCATTATGGCCCGGTATTTTTTGTAACAACCATTCATATTTTCATCATTTATCGATTCAGGCTTCATCTTTAATTTTGCATCAATGGACTGGCCGATCCTTGCATCCTTAAATCCCTCCTCAAATGATCTCAACATGTTGTTTCCCCCATGGGAAATCTTCTCCCTCGCTATATCTAAAATATACGGATTCATTAGTCTATAATCATCGAGATATTCGAGGTCCTCATCTCTATCTAAGATCCTATCCATGGGCTCGCTCAGATCTATTGCTATAAGATGACCATCAACTATTGCATTTTTTGTTTCAATAGGCACATTTTGTTTATAGTATAATGAAGCTGCATCAAACAAGGCATCTAGCACTGGAAATGTCATCTTGACAAAATTAGAGTTTAATATTCTGTTCACTCTATCCGCCAAGAGCTCAGGTTTAGAAAGCCTCGTCCGTATATCAGAAATTTTATTATCTTCTAACTCGAGTTCTGCTGATCCTGTTTCTTCTACGAATTTTTTCATAGTTACGGCTGGGTTGGGATCCGAAATCACTTGGGTATGCAGCGAAAGAAGAAAACGCTTCGTAAAATCCTGAAACCGGTCCTCTACATTGCTATTGTATTGGTAGAATTGTTTGTATCCTTTTTCCCGCAATATTCCCTGCTTCAAGATCTCTTTTCCAGATTTTGTACCCATTAACGCAGATTTCTTAAATAAAAACTCGTCTTTGCTACTCATCGATATCGTTTGAGTAATATTATCTCGTTATTTAACTTTGATTTCAGGATGAATCTCATGTATCCATTTGTTAAACTCGGTACATTTTTAGTCTTTAACTAACTCTCTCTTCAGATATAAATATGTAAAAATCAGTAAATAGCTAGCGCATTTGTTAGCGATCTTCCTTGCATATTAGGATTAGATGCAGTATGCTATAGGTTAATACTATCGTGAAGACATGGCTATACGTTCCTGCTCGTTCTTTTTCTTTATGGCATAACTTGACATATCATTTGCAGAGGCCAACATAATCTCTTTTGCCAATACCTCTTCTATTGACTGCAGACTAGAATATGTTGACTCTCTGACGCCTTCGGCTATAAAGCGGAGTGCCAAATCCACTCTCCTTAAAGGAGCTACATCAACTGAGACATGGTAAACTACTCCTCCGTATACTATCCTAGTCGTATCTTCATTAGGTGACGCATTTTCTACTGCTTTTACTAGCAACTCGATAGGGTTCTTGCCGGTCTCCAAATTTATGATGTCAAGAGCTGTATCTATTGTTTTGAATATTCTTGCCTTTTTACCTCCCATTCTTCCAGTATTCTTTGCATATCTCTTACCAAAATGCATCAGCTTATTTGCCAATCGTTCTACAATATGAACTTCAGCCTTTTTCATTCGTTGATGCTCATGTCTGCCAAATGTAATAGGTATCACAACAGAAGGGACAATAGATATAACATTCTGTAAACCTGGGTCGCTTACTTCTATTTTCCTGACGTCCCATTTGTTAAACAAAAGAACATTGGGCTGATCCTTGGATGGCATATTCTATCTCCTCGGTTTCTCCTTTTTTCCTCTGACAAGCTCGTTAAGTGATACACCATTTACCTTAAAGACTCGCCATCTAACCCCAGGAATGTCTCCCATGGCACCACCCATAGATCCTCCAATTCCTTCTAAAGCGACTTCATCATGTTCGTCCACAAAATTAAGAGCCCCATCCTTTGGTAAGAAGGCAGTTACGGACTTGCCGTTCTTGATTAGCTGAACTCTAACACATTTCCGTACTGCAGAATTAGGCTGCTTTGATTCAATGCCGACCTTTTCTAAAACTATCCCACGAGCTTGAGGAGCCCCTTCCAATGGATTAGCCCTTTTATCAAGCATCAACATTCTTCTCTTGTAATACTTATTTCCCCATCTAGCACGAGTTCTCTTTGCTCTGAGAACCCTACCAGCAAATAGACCTAAAGGAGATTTAGCCACTAAATATTCACCTTGTTATGGATATTTGGAGATTGCTCCGGGCTTACTATGAGCACATTGGATATTTGGAAGTATCGCTTTGCAAGCAGTCTTGCTTTTTCAGCATTCCTTCCATCTTTTCCCACAACAACACCTTTTTTCTTTGGATCCACAACAACTATGGCTTGTTTTGTCCCATCCATTCTTTCAGAGATTTGGATTTCTTTGATCATATCTGCATTCAATATATTGCTGATGAATTCAGGTGCTTCTTCAGAATGCTCAACTAGTTCAACCTTTCTAGTGACTATGTTCTGGAGCTGTTTAATAGTTGTTCCTCCTTTTCCAATAGCAAGACCCATTTGTCCTTTGTTAACAACGAAGATTACCCTGTCCATTTTGTTGTCTACTATGCAATCTCTGGCTGTCGCACTTGTCACGTTTTGGAATAAGGACATAAGTCGCAATTCATCAGAGGTCAGCTTTATTTTCTCAGTCATTGCATGATTCCTCTAAAATGGTCATATCTAATTTTATCATAAACATACGAAGACAATCCATCCTGAATAATCATGTCCAATTTAAGTCTTAATGATCCTGATTTAATTTATCTGTCTATAAAGATTACCTTGACCGCGGCAGATAGCAAATAATAACATACTCCGAAACCAAAGTGTGGTAATGCTAATCTCGATAAACTAGAGTGACTCCTAAGGAACGTTCTGACATAACCTTTTATAACTATTTCGAGTAAATCACGAGCATCATTGTAGTAAGACCTTCTGGAGTTCAAATAGTCTTTCTATCGTTTATTACTCTATCAATGTTTTATTCTTTATCTTGTAGGATGCCATCAATATCTTCTGCGTTCACAGCTTTAAGAGAAATTGCAGAAACCCTGTATGGTATCCCACACACTCTAGCCAGCTGCAGAGAACTGCCTCTGAAATGGTACAAAGGAATATTCGAACTGGCGGCCTGATTTTGCAGCTTCTCCTTGAGTTTTTCCCCCATCGATTCAGATATAATAATAAGTTTTGAACCTTTGATGGAATTCATGACCTCTCTAGCTCCGGCTTTATACTTCTTAGACGAAATTGCTTCTCTAGTTATTTTTTCTATTTTCTTTGCCATTCTCCTCTTTCACGCTCATATACAAGTCAACCATTCCTGTTCCTACCGGGACTGTAGCCCCGACAATTACATTTTCCGTCACACCTTTTAATGCCTCCACCTGACCTTCTAACGAAGCCCTGGCAATGGTAGGAACCGTTATTTCGAAAGCTGCCCGTGCAAGTACTGATGTCTTTGTACCTGCTATACCATGGCGACCTATCTGCTGTAGGTAACCCTTGGAGGTCATTAGGTCTGCAACAAGCATGATGTGTCGTGTATCGACTTCAAGACCCTGCTCTTCTAAAGTGTTAGTAATTTCTTTTATTAATGCCGTACGAGCCGCTTCGATGCCTAACGTCTGCCATATTTCATAAACATTATTGGTGGTGGATCTTGAGGTATCAACTCCGTCTATAGATAGAACCTTCGCGAGGTTGGATCCAGCAGTCTGTATCACCCATTCTTCGCCTTGTTTCACTATCGTCACCCTTTCGATGTCTGGGACGCCTTTCACTCTCGTATTTAGAATCTTATTCCTAAGAGCCAAAATAATTTGTGCGTCAGATTGCTCTGGAGTTGTCACCTTTATGATGTACTTTTTCTCGTTCATAGAAATGTCATACTTCTTCTTGGAACCTTTTAGCACTTCATAAACTTCCTTGAAATCACATCCTCTTTCGTTAAGCTTGTCCTCAGAAAAATGAAGACTTATGACTCCAGAATAGTCTGTATCGGTTTTCTGGATTAGGTCACTTACCTTCGTGAAGATTATTTGTTGTGCTACTTCCAGAGCTTTTTCACGTGAAACCTTGTGTTCATTGTCCATGTATATATCCATTGTTGGTGTGACTGGTTTCTTACGGGCGTCTACCAGTTCTATAAGTCTTGGAAGTCCTAGCGTAACATTCCTCTCCTTAACTCCTGCAAAATGGAATGTTCTAAGTGTCATTTGTGTACCTGGTTCTCCAATAGATTGGGCTGTGACAACTCCTGCAGCCTCACCCGGCTCGGCTAGAGCGCGTTGCATCAAATCAACAGTCTTCCTTAACACCTTGTCGACTCCATCCTTGCTCAACTTATACTGTGAGAAGGCATTCTCCAGCTGCGTCCTCATTTTAGGATTTAGATTATCCGAATATTTTGCCAAGATTTTTCCAATTTCGGCTTCAGTTGCTTTTTTCCCTTCATCCACTACAGATTCACTTTCGATTAGACGAGAGATATTGGCTGCTTCCCCGTGGTCGCTCTTTGCAGGATCGACACCGTCTTCTCCATACAGATACTGAATAATGTTGCCATGAGGATCCCGTACAGTATGGTCGTATTCGATTTTCAGGTGCTCCAAAGCATTAATCAATCTCCTTTGCATATATCCTGATTGTTGAGTTCTGACTGCCGTGTCTACGAGACCCTCTCTTCCTCCCATTGCATGGAAGAAAAACTCCAAAGGACTCAGGCCGTCTCTATAATTTGACTTAATGAAACCCTTTGAATCTGGATTGGCATCACTTTTCTTGAAATGTGGTAATGACCTATTATGATAGCCTTTTTGTATTCGTTTTCCTCTAATAGACTGCTGACCAAGGGCAGCAGTCATTTGGCCGATATTCAATGTTGAACCCCGTGCGCCAGTGGAAGCCATAATTATACCTGAATTGTCGTCGGGGAAGGCTCTGTCAGCCGTCCTCCCAGCTCTGTCCCTCGCTCTAGATAGCTCATTGACTACATACAATTCTAAAGCCTCTTCTGGCGCGAGACCCCTTGTAAGAGGTAGATTCCCCTCGTCGTATTGCCGTATCAAATCATATACCTTATCATAGGCTTTCTCAATGACGGTCCTTATTTCTTTTCTTGTCTCCTCGCTTAACCACAAATCAGAATATCCATAGGTAAAACCTCTGTGCGTTATGAATGTCTTGAGCATTACTAGTATTGAGTCCAGGAATCTTCCTGCACGGTCATTGCCATAATCCTTAACTAACCTATGGAGCACACTATCAGGTTCTTCTGCTCCTATAGAGGCCTTGTCAATAACTCCACTTATCAAGTGGCCGGCTTTTATGACGACATCTCTACCTTCCTTCTTTGTGGCCTTTGTCCATTTTGAAGTCACTATGAAATTAAAGTCTCTGGGCAAAAATAGGGAAAAAAGCTGCTTACCAGAATAAAGCTTGGTCCCATTTCTACTTATGTCAGGTTCAGGCAGGTTTCCCTTGTAACCACCAATAAGAGATAGGTTTGCGAATTCTTCTCTGCTTAGAGTAGTATCATCTCGAGTCAATATGAAGGCGCCTGTTATAAAGTCTCTTATCCCTCCGATTATAGGACCGCCGTATCTTGGAGAAATCAGCTGATCTTGAACACGCATAAGCAATGCCGCTTCCGCTCGGGCTTCTTCGCTCTGGGGAACATGTAAATTCATTTCATCCCCATCGAAGTCTGCATTATAAGGAGGACATACTGCAGGATGCAATCGAAATGTCCGATAAGGTAAGACTCTGACATAGTGGGCCATAATGGACATTCTATGCAACGATGGCTGTCTGTTGAAGATTACGATATCTCCGTCCGACAGGTGTCTTTCCACCATAAATCCTGGAGCAAGCGACTCTGCCAATACCTTCCTGTCATTGACATAGTCTAATCTTATTTTGACCCCATCTGGACGAATAATATAATTGGCGCCAGGATAGATATTCGGACCGTTTATCACATGCCCCTTTAGTCTTTCTAGATTCCACTGAGATATTGTCTCTGGAATAGTAAGCTTTTTGGCTACATCTATTGGTACTCCAACATTAGAAATGGCGAGGTTCGGATCTGGTGAAATTACTGTTCTACTAGAGAAATCTACTCTTTTACCTGAAAGGGATCCTCTAAATCTTCCCTCTTTACCTTTTAATCTCTGAGTAAGTGTTTTAAGAGGTCTTCCAGATCTGTGATGCGCCTGTGGTATCCCTGATACTTCATTATCAAAATATGTCGTCACATGATATTGTAGTAAATCGACTAGATCCTGTACGATTAGTGGGGGAGTTCCGGCCTCCTTGCTTTCCTTTAGCCTTTGATTAACCCGTATTATATCAACAAGCTTATGAGTTAGGTCATCTTCGGAGCGTATACCAGTCTCTAGAATAATGGAGGGCCTTACAGTGACTGGTGGTACTGGTAAAACCTGCAATACAAACCATTCAGGCCTAGCAGTGGCAGGATCATAACCTAAAAGAACAAGATCGGTATCAGGAATATGAACTAGTCGTTCTCTAATGGTTATAGGCAAGAGCCTGTTTTCTCCTGCTTCTGTTTTTTCTACAAATATTGTAGGTTTAGTAAAAATTAGATCATATTGTTCCTTTTCACAATGTGGACAGACCTTAACTTTCTTGGCCTTTTCTATTATCTCTTCCTTGATATTTTCTAACATAATGATTGCATATGCGGCCTTAGAATCTCGGATATTCTTGTACTTTGCTAGCTCTTCTGAAGACAATTTGATCTTATTGCAACTTCTACATGTGATCAAAAGCAGCTTATGGATATCGTCAATGAAGGCAATATGCAGTACCGGTTCTGCTAATTCGATATGGCCAAAATGTCCGGGGCACCTAGCCGATGTATTTCCACAAGTTGCACACTTCTGACCCGGCTCGAGGGTGCCAAGGCGGCTGTCCATTAATCCGCCCTGTACAGGCATTCCGTCTTCGTCATAGGTCTCAGGAGCAGTTATTTCTGCAACACTAAACTTGCGAACTTCCACTGGCGACCAAATACTGAATTTGATTCCGCCAAGAATCTTGGCTGGCTCTTCCATGGTAACCAATTCCTCCTATATCGAAGCTATACTTTCTCCTTAGCCAGCAATCGGGGAGCCACATTGAGACTCATCATCTCCTGCAACAAAAGCTTGAAGGCATATGCAATTACCACCGAGGAAATTTTTGACTTTTCGCCGCAAACCCTGCATATGAAACGTCGTTGCTTAACATCATAATAGGCTAAGAGCCCACACCTTTCACAAACGTTTATCTCAGCTTTATCTGACTCCTCAAGTAATCTATCTTTTAGCATCATAGAAGCTCCATATGCAATCAAGCAGTCTCTTTCCATTTCACCGAATCTAAGCCCTCCTCCTCTCGCTCTTCCTTCTGTAGGTTGTTTCGTAAGCATTTGCACTTGTCCTCTAGCTCGACTATGAATCTTATCCGCCACCATGTGATGTAATTTCTGATAGTATACTACGCCCATATATACATCGGCAGGGAACTTCTTACCTGTCCTTCCGTCGTACATTGTTTCCTTACCAGTATGTTTGAAGCCGTACTGTTCCAAGACATTCTTTATACTGTCAAACTTCTCTCCAAGAAAAGCCGAACCATCAACAATTGTCCCTCTAAGAGAAGCAGCCTTCCCTCCTAAAGATTCCATAAACTGTCCTACAGTCATCCTAGAAGGAAAGGCATGAGGGTTTATCATAATGTCAGGAACTACCCCATCCTCAGAATAAGGAAGATCCTCCTGGTTGACTAGCATTCCAATTACGCCTTTCTGGCCGTGCCGCGATGCAAATTTGTCACCTATTTCAGGCACTCGCATATCACGAACTCTTATCTTATACATCTTCCCTCCCTCTACTGATTGAGTCATAATAACAGTATCAACAACGCCGTTTTCAGAAGGTCTGACGCCAATAGACGTATCTCTTCTATATGGGCCCTTAACTTCAAATTCCTTGTACTCCTCCATAAATCTTGGAGGTGAAGTTCTCCCAATCAGTATGTCTCCGCCTGTGACGACAGCTTCATGCATGATAGCTCCGTCATGTTCTAATAGCCTATAGGCCTTCTCTCCTCTATAACCCCTGATATTAGCATCAGACTCAGGAAGTTCGAAACTATCTTTCATGCCTCCCGGATATTGTTTAGCCTCTGCTTCATATACCCTGTAGAAGAACGTTCTTCCAAGCCCCCTTTCAACAGATGATTTGTTGAAGACAATTGCGTCTTCAATGTTGTATCCTTCAAATGGTAACACCGCTACTATACAATTCTGACCTGTAGGCCGATCGTCGAGGCCAAGCAGATTAATAGCCTTGGTACTAACTGTAGGGGTTTGCGGGTACAGCATAAAATGCTGACGAACGTATGTACTTGCATTCATCAAAGGGGTTGAGAAGCCAAGACTTTGCTTCGCCATAGCACTCTCATAGGTGTTTCTTGGTGACTGATTGTGTTCAGGATACGGGATAATCGAAGCTCCAACACCAAGTATTGCCGAAGGAAAGATTTCCAGATGAGTGTGACTATTTTCAAGTTTACTTGTATCCATTGCAATGTAACAGTTCTCTTCTTCGTTTGCATCCACGAGTTCAATTATTCCCATGTATAGGAGATCAGACCAAGAGAGAAATTTCTTGCTAACTTTTTCAATTGTCTCGTCTGTAACCAGATTCTTTCCTTCTCTTACAATGGACAGTGGTCGTAGGACTCTACCTGCATTGCAACTTATGTAAAGTCTGTTTGTTGCATTAGGATTGCCAGAAGAATAAAAATAAACACTTACATGAGGATGGATTTTACCCGACCGCCTCAGACCTCTCAGAGTGTCTGAAGTTTTCTGTCCGTCTTCTGAGTACCCAATTAGCTTTCCGTCAACGAAAACTCTTGCTCCTCTTCTTCTCATGTCTTCATTAGCTTCATCAACGTGCTGCACACCTAGTTCGTACAATTTTTCAATTATTTCAGCTGAAGGTACGCTGACTGAAATTATCGCAGACAATGCCAAGTTCTTAACAAGACCACAGTTTGAACCTTCTGGTGTTTCGGCTGGACAAATCCTCCCAAAGTGAGTAGCATGGAGGTCCCTGGCTTCAAAATTTGGTTGACTCCTACTCAGCGGAGACTGTATTCGTCTCAAATGACTGATGGTTGACATGTAATTAGTCCTGTCCAGTAATTGAGTCACGCCAACTCTACCTCGTCCCCAATTTCCTGTTGCTATCGCATTGTTGAGTTTATCAGAAATGATTCCTGGCCTAACTGCTGCTGCCACTGCATTTATACCCCGTTTTTGACCCGACCTTTCTAATTGATACTTCATATCTCTTATGAGATTTCTGAAGGCGGTTCTGAAAAGGTCAGCAAGCATTTGCCCAGCGAACTTTATTACCTTATTTCCGTAATGGTCCTTGTCATCAGCATCTATCCACCCTAGCTTGAGCTCAATTAGTTTGCTGGCAGCCTCACCAAGAAATAAGGCCTTCTCATGTCTGTTGTCTGGATTTTTACCCAAGTGAGGTAGAAGTCCCCAATCGAGCAGAGTTTCAGCCCTCTTTATTTGGAACTCTTCCAGCATTCCAGGGGCAATTCTTTTGCTAATATAGACTATCGAATCACGACTCGTAGTAATTTCTCCTATCTTTTCAAACGAGGGTTCAAGTTCGTCCTGTATTGCCTCGTTTAAAGATACGGCATTAGCGATGTCCTTATCAGATTCAAGGCCCAGCGCACGTACTAAGGTAACTAATGGTATATCTACTGGTGAGCCAGGTATTTTGGCAACAATCGAGCCGTCAGGCCGCATTATGAGCTCAAGTTTGGCTCTGTAACCGACTATCGAAGAGTATACTTTGGCTTTGTATAGCAAGGCGCCGGTAGTCTCTTCGACATCAACTATGATTTTGTTATAAGAGAGGTCCTCAAGGCCAACTATGACACGTTCAGAGCCATTGATAACGAAATAGCCTCCAGGGTCTCTTGGATCTTCTCCAAGTTCTATAAGTTTAGATTCGACAAGGTTATGTAAAATGCAAGCATTGGACTTTGCCATAACAGGCATGTCTCCTACATGAATAAATCTGGATTCCAAAATTTTCCCATCTTCCACTATACTACATTCTAGCATAACCGGGGAAGCATATGTGAGATTCCGTAGCCTTGCTTCTACAGGCGCCACATGTGTGATTGAACCATCAAGTTCCATTATTCGAGGTTGTTGGAGCTTTATCTTTCCCAACTTTATCTTGTACGGATATTCTGCAGTTTCTATTTCGATCTCTCCAACTTCATCAATGATGCTTTGTAGGCCGCGTTCCATGAACTCATTGTATGAATTAAGGTGTTGTCGTGCGACACCCTCTCTTCTCAAAATATCATTAATTAAAGCCCACATTGAGAAAATTCCTCCATGATCAGAAGTCAACCTTCTACAACGTATCGGTAATATACACTTTCACCCGACGTCGGACTTCGGCGAGTAATCTTGATAATGTCCCCTGGTCTTGGCTCAAGATCTTCAATGCCTTTATCGCTTCGCATGATGTATGGCAATTGACTCGGTTTCGTGTTAAATTTTTTCAACACTTCTTCTGCCTGGTTCTTAGGAAGAATCTCGTGTTTCGGTTGATATACATGATCGGTAATCTTCAGTACTTTTTTTTCTGACGACAACCCGGCTAATCACCTTTCACAAAATTTCGGTCAAGACGCAAAAAACTGGGCCATGAAAGCTTACAATCCCATAAATCACTGTGCATGAAATACCTCAATAATACGAACATATATAAGTATCCGATACTTCCGGACGGTCGAGAGATATGAGTAAAACCATGTCTACTGTATCAAAAGTATAGTTCAGTACTTCTAAAGATTTGCAGGAATAATATTATACTACTTCAAGTATGCAGATGATAGAATGAATTATCCAACCTCGGCTCCCATTGTCTTTACTAATAGTAATGGCATAACATCAATGAAATCATACATTCAATTTTCCCAAGCTAGAGCATGCAGTCAGCGGTGGTTAACCCATCCACATATGAATACGCATACACACAACACCTGTCCATACGGCAGGTAATAGGTTGGCTAGTTTTTCTATGACAGATACAAATACGCCCAATTCTAAATCGATTGAAGTCATGAAACATGAGATTAAGTCTCAGTTGGCATTACCAGCTCAGTTTGAGTTGGCCGAACAAATAGACCCGACAAGATGCGTGATGACTGGTTCAGGGGATTCTTATGTCGCTGCGTCCATAGCGAGCTACTTATCAGACAGCAGAATCATATGTTGCTATCCATCTACTTTGATTCTTAACCCGAACATCTTGAGCAACAGAGACTTATACATTATCTCAATTTCTGGACGTACTGCTCACAATATCGCCGTTGCAAGACTCGCGAAACAAAGCAATATTAAAACAATTGCAATTACGGCCGATCCGCAAAGCGAGCTCGCTAAGAACTGCGATAGAATAATAAGAATAAATTATAGAAAATCAGGTGTCTTAACAAGCGGAACAGTAAGTTTCCTTTCTAGTGTGCTCACATGCATATCACTAACGACCAAAGTAATGTATAATACAAAAAAATTGCGAAGCGCCTTTGAAATTGCGAATAGCATGGTCGATGATTTGTTGAAGAAAATTCCAGTTACATTGTCGTCAATTTTATTCCTGGCAGATGGGCTACTATATCCTGTTGCTTGTTATGGTTCTCTAAAAATGAATGAAGTTTTAGGTATCAGATCTTTTCCCTACTCTCTAGAGGAGTATTGTCATGCACCTCTATTTAGTATAAAGAAAGATGACTCGGTCGTTATCTTGAATAGTTCAGAAGTTCATGATACCAATGCCAAAACTGTAAGCAAATTCACAGAAAAACTTGACAGATTGAATTATTCATTCTTTTCTCTAGATTTCCCCGTGTCATCTTCTATAGCCGGCCTATTTCAATCCATTTTTTTGGTTCAGCTTCTAGCCCTCAAAACGGCCGAAAGAAATGGTATGACGGATTGCTTCTTTGTCCGGTCCCGAGATCTTATGGAAATTAGTTCAGGATATATCTATTAAAGTATTTTTCCCACCAAAAAAATGTCACAGATATTCTCAAGAGGAGTCACAAGTCCGAGTTTTGTTTCTTAAAAGCTCTGATAAAAAATCATATGAAAGAATTCCTAATTGCTTATATGCATGAAATCCAACTGTTCTTAGACAGATATGGACAATGTGACTTTGAATAAACTGTGGTTATGTCGTGAATGCAACGTGAAGTTTATCTTCTTTTCCGACGTTAAGGAGCATATTAGAATGAATGGTCATTTCCAAATTACAGAGTTCGATCTTGTAACCGGTCAAACCGTGACTTCC
>Ga0126306_10001006_pt1 | contig 14562 bp, 8 predicted proteins | sample Plot27_FD_92592 | JGI IMG/M metagenome (GOLD analysis project Ga0126306, IMG submission 92592) | Serpentine soil microbial communities from UC McLaughlin Reserve, CA, USA - Plot27 | ecosystem: Environmental > Terrestrial > Soil > Grasslands | place: USA: UC McLaughlin Reserve, Lake County...
CGTCGACCAGCTCGGCGGTGGCCTCCGGCTGGCGGAAGTAGCCGGGGGTGTTGACCGGCCCCCGGACCAGCACCTCGCCGTCCTCGGCGAGCCGGACCTCGACCCCGTCCAGGGCCGGGCCGACGCTGCCGATCTTGACCCGGTCCGGCCGGTTGCCGGTGGCCACCCCGGTGGTCTCGGTCATGCCGTAGACCTCGACCAGGGGCAGCCCGAGGGCGGCGAAGAACTCGGCGATGTCCACGGCCAGGGGCGAGGCCGCGCTGGAGGCGAAGGTGCAGCGGTCCAGCCCGATGGCGTGCCTGACCTTGGCCAGGACCAGCCGCTCGAGCACGGCGTGCCGTGCCCGGAGGCCGAACGGCACGGCCTCGCCCCGCTGCTGGCGCCGGACGACCTCGAGGCCGGTGGCCACCGCCCGCTGGGCGATCTTGGGCTTGCGCTCGTTCTCCTCGGCGGCCAGCTTGGCCTCGATGCCGGCCCGCACCTTCTCCCAGACCCTTGGCACGCCGAAGAAGATCGTCGGCCGGGCCTCGCGGACGTACTCGACCGCCTGGCCGGGATCGGGGCAGAACCAGACGTGGGTCCGCAGGGCCAGGGGCACGTAGATCGACAGCACCCGCTCGGCGATGTGGGCCAGGGGCAGGTACGAGACCGAGCTGCCCCCGGGGCTCAGCTCGGTCAGCCGCAGCAGGGCGGCCGACTCGAAGAGCAGGTTGTGGTGGGTCAGGAGCACGCCCTTGGGCGGGCCGGTGGTCCCGGAGGTGTAGAGCAGGGCGGCGTTGTCCTCGGGCCCGACCCGGCCCCGCATGGCATCGAAGCCGGAGCGGTCGGCGGCCAGGGCCTGGCGGCCCCGGTCGACCAGCTCGTCCCAGCTCAGCACCCCCGGGCCGTCGCCGTCCTGGGCGCCGTCCAGCAGCACCACCTGCCGCAGGGCGGGCAGGTCGTCGCGGATGTCCTGCCAGCGCTTGAGCATGTCCCGGTCCTCGAGCACGGCCACCTTGGCCTCGCAGTGGCCGGCCACGTACCGGATCTGCTCGGGGGCGAGGGTGAAGTAGAAGCTGGTCGGGGTGGCCCCGGCGTGGATGGCGGCCTGGTCGGCGAGGACGTGCTCGGGCCGGTTGGTGGCCATGATGGCCACGAAGTCGCCCGGGCCGACCCCCAGGCCGGCCAGGCCCATGGCCACCTCGGCGACCCGCTCGCGGTAGTCGCGCCAGGACAGGGTCTGCCAGGCGCCGTCCCGCTTCCAGGACATGGCCGGCGCGTCCCCGTGGCTGGCCGCGTGCTCGGCGAGCAGGTCGCACAGGGTACGCCCGCTGACCTCCCGCTCGATCTCCTGGCGCTCGATCTCGACCCGGTCCTCGCTCATGGCGACCCACCCTCGGCTCGGAGAGGCTGCTCGCTGGCGAGCATAGGTAGCCGGGGAGGGCAGGTAAAGGGCCGGAGCGCCGTGAGCGACTCGTTGGCGGGGCCCGGCAGGCTTGTCGCGAAGAGAGCAGCTCGCAGGAGACAGATGCCGATGCCCCAGGTCCCCCAGGCTGGAGCGCGTTACCTGGCCGCCCTCGACTACGCGCGGCGCGGCCTGCCCGTGGTCCCCCTCCACTACGTTGTCCGCAGCCGGCGCACCACCGCCGTGGCCTGCTCGTGCGGGGAGCCTGCCTGCGCCAGGGTCGGCGCCCACCCGCTGCCCTCCCACGGGGCCGCCGACGCCACCACCGACCCCATCCGGCTCACCTGGTGGTGGCGGCGGTTCCCCGACGCCAACGTCGGCCTGGCCACCGGGACCAGCTTCGACGCCCTGATCGTGCACGGCTCGACCGGTGACACCGCCCGCTGGACGGTGATCGGCGAGGCCCTCCGCTCGGCCGGGCCGCTGGTGCGGACCGGCGGCGACACATGGCACTTCCTCTTCGCCCCGACGGGCCTGGCCAGCCAGCGCCCGTGGGGGCTGGCCAGGGCCGAGTGGCGGGGCTGGGGTGGCTGGGTGGTGGCCCCGCCCAGCCACCACCCCGGTGGCGCCGTGGCCGCCTGGGTGCGCGACCTGGGCACCCGCCTGCCCGAGCTGCCGCCGGCCATCGGCCAGCGGCTTGAGCAGGTCGGCCCCGCCGAGCCCCTCACCGAGCCCCTCACCCAGCTCATCTACGCCCAAGCCCGCGACTAGGTATTCCATGGCCGGCCATATACACTCCCGCGTATTCGGTTCATACAGCCTCAGCCAGAGGATCCAGGCAACCAAGGCAAACAATCGTAGGTCGGCGTGGTGGTAGGCACGATCGACTTCTTCCTCCTCGGCCCGCTGGAAGCACGCCAGCGTGAGCGGCCGCTGCGACTCGGCAGCATCAAGCACCGGATGCTGCTGGCCAAACTGCTGCTCCATCCCAACCAGGTCGTCTCGACCGAGGAGCTGATCGTGGCCGTCTGGGGCGAGGAGCCCCCGCCGACGGTCAAGCAGTCGCTCCAGAACCATGTGGCCGCCCTGCGCAAGTCGATCGAGGCCGGCAACGGCGCCGGCCCGCCCCGCACCCTGGTCACCCGCGACCCCGGCTACCTGCTCCGGGTCGACCCCGAGCGCCTCGACCTGCACCGCTTCCAGCGCCTTGACCGCGAGGGCCGCCAGGCCCTGTCCAGCGGCGACCCGGCCAGGGCGGCCGACCTGCTGCGTCAGGCCCTGGCCCTGTGGCGCGGGCCGGCCCTGGCCGACGTGGCCGCCTCGGCCGACCTCGCCTGGCCGGAGCTGGTCGGGGTCGAGGAGCTCCAGGTCGCCTCCACCGAGGCCCGGATCGAGGCCGAGCTGGCCCTGGGCCGCCACCACGAGCTGGTGGCCGAGCTGGAGGCGCTGGTCCGGCTGTACCCGCTGCGCGAGCACCTCCACGGCCAGCTGATGCTGGCCCTCTACCGCTCGGGCCGCCAGGCCGACGCCCTGGCCGCCTACCGGGCGGCCCGCAAGGTGCTGGTCGACGAGCTGGGGATCGAGCCCAGCGTCGGCCTGCAGCGCCTCGAGCAGGCCATCCTGGCCCAGGACCCGGCGCTGGACCTGCTGGTCCCGGCCCGTTCAGGTGACCCCGAGGCCCACGACGACCACGGCCCCCCGGACAGGGGCGACGGGACCACCGCCGAGGGCGGCGGCAGCGTGGAGCGCAAGCTCGTGTCGGTGCTGTTCGCCGAGGTCGACGAGCCCCTGGGCGAGGCCGGGGAGCGCGACCCCGAGGACGTCTCCAGCATGCTCGACCGGCACCTGGACCGGGTCCGGGCCGAGATCGAGAGCTTCGGCGGCACCGTCGAGCACGCCATCGGGGGCATCACCATGGCCACCTTCGGCGTCCCCCAGACCCGCGAGGACGACCCCGAGCGGGCCGTCCGGGCCGCCCTGGCCATCCGCGACGCCCTGGCCGATTCCGGCGGGGTGGACCTGCGGGTCGCCGTGACCACCGGGGAGGCGCTGGTCACCGACGGGGTGCGGGTGGCGGGCGACCCGGTGGCCACCTGCGCCCGGCTCCAGCAGGCCGCACCCAGCGGGACGGTGCTGGTGTCGGAGGCGACCGGCCGGGCCACCGAGCGCTCGATCAGCTACGGCCCGGCCAGCCTGCTCGCCCTGGCCGGGCGGGCCCGGCCGATGACCGTGTGGAGCGCGCTCGAGCCCCGCAACCGCACCGGCATGGACGGCCTGGCCGCCGGGCCGGTGCCGCTGATCGGCCGCGACCGTGAGCTGGGCCTGCTGCTGGAGGCGTTCCGGCGGGCCCGGGACGGCCGCCGGCCCCAGCTGGTGACCCTGCTCGGCCCGCCCGGCATCGGCAAGAGCCGGCTGGTGGCCGAGCTCGGCCGGGCCCTGGACGCCGACGACGACCTGGTCAGCTGGCGCCAGGGCCGCTCGTCGCCCTGGGACGGGGGCCGCTCCTCTCCCACCGGCGGCGTCACCTACTGGGCCCTGGCCGAGATCGTCAAGGCCGAGGCCGGCATCCTCGAGACCGACTCGGCCGACCGGGTCGGGCGCCGCCTGTCCCGGGTCGTGGCCCACGCCATGGCCGACGAGCCGGACGCGATCGACCGGGTCACCTGGCACCTGCAGGGGCTGGTCGGCGAGGGCGACGGCGCCCCGGTCCAGTCGGGCCGCCGCGACGAGGCGTTCACCGCCTGGCGGCGCTTCCTGTACGGGCTGGCCGGCCGGCGGCCCCTGGTCCTGGTGCTGGAGGACCTGCACTGGGCCGACGACGCCCTGCTCGACTTCCTCGAGGAGCTGCTGGAGCCGACCGGGCAGGCGACCGTTGGCCGGGACGGGCGGCCGCTGCGCCCCCGGACCCCGTCGGCGGCCCCCCTGCTGATCGTGGCCACCGCCCGTAAGGAGCTGCTGGCCCGCCGGCCGGCCTGGGACGGGAGCGGGGAGGCGGCCCTGGCCATCGAGCTGGAGCCGCTGTCGGAGTCCGACACCGGCCACCTGCTGGAGACGCTGCTGGCCGCCAACCGGCTTCCCACCGGGGTCGGCCCGGCACTGCTGGCCGCTGCCGGCGGCAACCCCCTGTTCGCCGAGGAGTACGTGCGCATGGTGCGCGACCACATCCCCATGCCCGGCCCGCCGGTCGAGCGGCTGCCCCTGCCCGAGACGGTCCACGCGATCATCGCCGCCCGCCTGGACGCCCTGCCCGCCGAGGAGAAGGCGGCCCTGCAGGACCTCTCGGTGCTGGGCCGGGTGGGCTGGGTCGGCGCCCTGGCCGCGGTCAGCGGCCGCACCCGGGCCGAGGTCGAGGCCTGCCTGGAGCGCCTGCGGGCCAAGGAGTTCCTGTACCGGGCCGGGCGGTCCTCGATGGCCGGGGAGCGGGAGTACGGCTTCCGCCACGTGCTCGTCTGCGAGGTCGCCTACGGCCAGATCCCGCGCCTGGAGCGGGCCGGCAAGCACCGCCGGGCCGCCGACTGGCTGGAGTCGCTGGCCGCGGAGCGCTCGGAGCTGCTGGCCCACCACTACGGCCGGGCCCTGGAGCTGGCCAGCGCCGCCGGCCAGGACCCCGGCGACCTGGCCGACCGGGCCCGCCTGGCCCTGCGCGACGCCGGCGACCGGGTCGCCGGGCTGGGCGCCCACCTGACCGCCGCCCGCTACTACTCCAAGGCCCTGGCCATCTGGCCCGATGACGACCCCGAGCGTCCGGATCTCGAGTTGCGGACCGGCTCGGCCTACTGCATGGGCGAGGGCGCCGGCGAGGAGCTCCTCAGCAGGGCCCGGGACGGGCTGCTGGCCATGGGCGACCGCGAGCGGGCCGCCGAGGCCGAGTCCCACCTCGGCCTGCTCGCCTACACCCAGGGCCGGGACCGCTCCGCCCACCTCGACCGGGCGCTGGCCCTGGTCGCCGACCTGCCCCCGTCCCACTCCAAGGCGGTGGTGCTCAGCCGCTGCATGATGCACCTGCTGGTGGCCGACCGGAACGGCGACGCGATGCAGGTGGCCCGCGAGGGGCTGGCCATGGCCAGGAGCCTGGGCGACCGGGACGTGGAGGTGGACGCCCTCGGCACCATCGGGGCCACCCGGGTCTGCCTCGGCGACCCCGGCGGCGTCCAGGACCTGGAGCGCTGCATCGCCCTGTGCGAGGCCGACGGCTCCTCGAGGGAGATCGCCTGGCAGAACAACCTCGCCTTCTCCTACGCCCTGCTGGGCGACCTGCGCCGCTGCTTCACGGTCCGGGAGGCCGGCTGGGCGGCGGCCGAGCACTTCGGGTCGGCCAGGTCGCTGCGCTGGCTGGAGCTGGAGCGGGTGGCCGAGCACTTCTGGAGCGGCCGCTGGGACCAGGCGGTCCGGGTGGCCGACTCGGTCGCGCCCGACGGCGAGGAGGGCGCCCAGCATTTCATGGAGTGCCTGTGCCGGCTCTGGCGCGGCCGCATCCGGCTGGCCAGGGGCCAGCTGGCCGGGGCCCGCGAGGACGCCGGCCGGGCCCTGGTCCTGGCCCGGGAGTCGGGCGACCGCCTGCACCTGGACCCGGCGCTGGCCTTCAAGGTCCGGGTGCTGCTGACCACCGACCAGGCGGCCGAGGCCGGCAAGCTGCTCGACGAGCTGCTGGCCACCCTGGGCGGCTGCCTGCTCAAGCCCGAGCTGGGGGCCGACCTGCCCCTCGGCCTGATCGCGCTCGGCCGCCCGGTCGAGGCCCTCGACGGGGCCCTGCCGTCGCGCTGGCTGGACGCGGCCCGGGCGTTCGCGGGCGGCGACCCGGGCCGGGCGGCCAAGCTCTACGCCGAGATCGGCAGCCGCCCCGACGAGGCCACCGCCCGCCTGGCCGCGGCCCGCCGCCTGCTCCCGACCCGACCGGCCGAGGGCCGGGTCGAGCTGGAGCGGGCGATCACCTTCTTCCGCGAGGCCGGCGCCAGCGCCTCCCTGGAGCAGGCCAAGGAGCTGCTGTTCGCCCTGACTTGACCAACCCCCCAGGAATAGAGAGAGTTTTCTCTCGTCCCCGACTCGGCAAGGAGTAGCCTAGCCGCCATGGTGTCTGCCAGGCCCCGGGACCGGATCCTGACCACGGCCACCGAGCTCTTCGAGCAGGAGGGCATCGGTGCGGTCGGGGTCAACCGCATCATCGGCCAGGCCGACGTGGCCCCGATGACCCTCTACCGCCAGTTCGGCAACAAGGACGCCCTGGTCGCGGCCACCATCGAGCAGTGGAGCACCTCGTGGCTGCACCGGCTGGCCGACGCCATGGACCGCCGCGGCGACGACCCCGCCGATCGCTTCGACGGCCTCTGGGACGAGCTCCAGGCCTGGTTCGACGAGGAGCCGTTCCGTGGCTCGCTGGTGGCCAACGCCGCCACCGAGCTGCGCAGCGAGCCCGACCACCCCGCCCAGGTCAAGATCGCCCAGCACCGCCAGGCCCTCCGTCAGCTGCTGGAGGACCTGGCCAAGGCGTCCGGGGCCGACGACCCGACCATCCTGGCCGCCCAGCTCCAGGTCCTGGTGGACGGGGCCATCACCGCCGCCTCCGTCGACCGCCCCCCCGCCTCGGCCGCCGGCGCCCGCGCCCTCGCCAGGGCCGCCGTGACCGCCGCCGCGGGCTAGCCGGTCAGCCGGCGCCCCTTGACCCGGCCAGGGCGATCCGGGTGAGCTCGCGGGCGTGCCGGGCGGCGCCGCCGTGGCGGTCGATCATGGCCCCGGCGATGGCCCCCTCGACCAGGGTCAGCAGCTGCCCCCCGAGGGCCTCGGGGTCGCGGGCCCCGGCCGAGCGGGCCAGGTCCTCCAGCAGCTGGCGGGTCGCCTGACGGTGGCGGGTGAGGACGGCGTGGGCGGCCGGCCCACGGCCGTCCGGCGGGGCGGCCATCGCGGCCGCGACCGGGGAGCCGGCGAACCCCTCTGAGGCGAACCAGGCCTCGAGGGTGTCCCAGAGCGCATGCAGGGCCGACCCCGGCGGGCCCTGCCGCCTGCTCGTCTCGCCGGCCAGCCAGGTGCGCCAGCGCTCGCTCGCCCGCTCCAGGTCCGCCGCCGCGGACTCCTGCCTTGTCATCCCATCGACCTGCTCCGCGCTATCGGGCTAATCGTACGCTCGCCTCCATCCACTAGAGCCGGGCGAACGGTTCTCCGCAGAAGTAACTAGTTCTTCTTGACTAGTGTGAGAGAGAACGTTATCACTATTAGCAACGTCCGGTCATGTCGGCGAAAAGGAGGCAAAGATGCGTCGACTGGCAAACCGCCCTACTCCGTCAAGCCGGTTGGTACGGGTGGTGTTCGTCCTCGGCACGGCCGTGCTGCTGGCCGCGCTCGCCGCCGCACCCGCCTCCGCCCACACCGAGAAGAAGGCCGGCAGGTACAGCTTCGTGGTCGGCTTCGGCACCGAGCCCGCCTACGCCGGCCAGCCCAACAGCATGCAGGTGATCATCAGCCGGGACGGCAAGCCCGCCACCGACCTGGGCGGCCAGCTCGAGGGGCTGATGGGCCACGCCTACTACGGCGGCAAGGCCGACCCCAAGGCCGAGAACGCGATGATGCCGCTGGAGGCGCACTTCGGCGACGGCTGGGGCACCCCGGGCGACTACCGGTCGTTCTTCGTCCCGAGCCAGGCCGGCGCCTACACCTTCAGCCTGAAGGGCAAGGTCGGCGCCCAGAAGGTCAACCTGGTCATCCCGAGCGGGCCCGAGACCTTCGGCGACGTCAACGACCCGGCCAAGACCGCCCTGCCGGCGGTCAAGGACCCGTCCACCGCCCAGCTCGCCCAGCGGCTGGACCGTGAGGCGACCCGGGTGAACGCCACCGTGGCCGCGGCCACGGCCGCGCAGCGGGACGCCGAGGACGCGGCCGGGCAGGCCCGGATGCTGGCCATCGGCGGACTGCTGGTCGGCGCCGTCGGGCTGGTCCTGGGCGGGCTGGCCCTGGCCAGGTCCAGGCGGCCGGCCGCACCCGCGGCCCGTCCCGACGTCGCCCTTAGCGGGGCCGGGAAGGTCTAGGGCACTCCGATGCGCCTCCGTGGGCGGCTCGCCGCGCTCGCTGCACTGGCCGGGGTCTGGCTCCTCGCCTCCGGCCCCGCGGCGGCCGCCCACGGTGCCCTCGCGTCCAGCGAGCCAGCCGGCGGGAGCTCGCTGGAGCGGGCGCCGGCGGCGGTGACCCTCCGCTTCACCGAGCGTCCCGACCCGGGCCTGTCCTCGGTCCGGGTGCTCGACAGTCGCGGACGGGTCGTCGCCGGCGGCCCCGCGCAGCCGATCGCCGGCCGGCCCCTGGAGCTGCGGGTCCCGGTCGCCGGGCTCGCGGCCGGCGGCTACACGGTGAGCTGGCGGATCGTCTCGGCGGTGGACGGGCATCGCACCGACGGGGTGTTCGCCTTCGGGGTCGGCACGGCCGGCGCCCCCCAGCTCCCGGCGTCCCAGGCGGTGGCCGAGGTCCGCACCGGGCCGGCCCTGTCCCCGACGGCCGTGGCCGCCCGCTGGGCCTGGTACTGGGGCCTGACCCTGCTGGTCGGGGCGGCCGCCACCGGCCTGCTGGTGTTCGGCGGCCGCCTGCCCGGCCGCCCGGCCCTGCTCCTCGCCCTCGCCCTGGCGGCCTCGGCGGCCGGGCTGGTGGCGATGACGGCCGCCGCCCGCGCCGAGGCGGGCGTGCCCCTGGCCGACATGCTCGCCTCGACCACCGGCCGCTGGCTGCTCTGGCGCGGGGCCCTGCTGGCCGCGGCCGTCGCCGTCACCTGGTGGCTCCTGACCCGCCCCGCCGGCGCGACCCCGGCCCTGCTCGCGCTGGGGGTCGCGGGCGGGGGCGGGATGCTGGTCCATGCCCTGTCCGGGCATGCGGCCGGGCCGTCGTCGCTGTGGGCCCTCAACCTGCTCGCCCAGTGGGCCCACCTGCTGGCGGTCGGGGTCTGGATCGGGGGGCTGGCCTGGCTGCTGGCCGGGCTCCGGGAGCAGGCCCCGGGCGGGTCGGCCCGGGCGGTGGTGCTGCGGTTCTCCAAGCTGGCCGGGATCAGCCTGGCCGTGGTGGTGGCCACCGGGGTGGCCAGGACGGTCGACGAGCTGGGCGGGTGGGCGCGGCTGGCCGACAGCGGGTTCGGGCGGGCCCTCGACCTCAAGCTGGTGCTGTTCGCCGGGCTGGTGGCGCTGGGGGCGTTCAACCGCTACCGGCTGGTGCCGCTGTTCGAGGCAGAGGTCCGGCGGCGGGCCGTGGCCCGGCTGCGGCGCAGCGTCGGGGGCGAGCTGGGGCTGGCCGCGGGGGTGCTGGCCGCGGCCGCGCTGCTCAGCCAGCTGGCCCCTGGGGCGCCGGACGGGGCGGACCGGCCCCGGCCGGCGGCCACGCCGGTCCTGGCGGCCAGCGGCGCCGACTGGGCCACGACCGTGAAGGTGACCCTGACCGTGACCCCGGGCGCGGCCGGGCCCAACCGGTTCACGGCCATCGTGGCCGACTTCGACAGCGGCACCGCCCTCCCGGCCGACCGGGTCGAGCTGAGCGGCACCCCGGCCTCCAACCCCGGCCTTGGCACCGCCCGCCTGGAGCTGACCGAGGCGGCCGACGGCCGCTGGCTCGGCCAGGGCCGGATGCTGTCGCTGGCCGGCCGCTGGGACCTCACCACCACCATCCAGCGCCCCGGCGGCGGCATCTCCGTGCCCCTGCGCCTCGACGTCCCATCGGCGACCCGTCCTGATCCGTCCCCTGCTGACCCATCCCTCCGCACCTGCCCTCTATGAAAGAGAGATAACAGTCACTATCATTTGTGCTGTTCCATCTGATTCGCCCGGGGAGGAAGGCGTCGGGCACTGGACAGGATCGACCGAGAAGGGAGCATCCCATGCTCGTTTCCGTCCACCGTGCGGTATCCGCCGTACTCCACGTCATGCTGGTCGCCTTCGTGACCCTGTCGGCCCGGGTCCAGCACGGCGTCCTCCGATCCAAGCACTGGTTCGCCCCACTGGCCACGGCGACGGCCGCCTACGCCTGGCTGTGGGTCGTCCGCCCGGACGCCTGGCTGTGGTGATGGCCGGGCACCTGATCGCATGCGGCCCGAAGGGGGTATCCGAGCTGCGCGTCCGTTGGGGTTAGTCCCGGGTCCCGGGAGGGGCTAGGCTGGGTCGCACGCACGAACCGTACGAATCACGCGGAAGGAGCGGCGAGTGGCCCGCCCCTCCCGGCCACCGGGCGCCCCTGGCGGTGCCGAACGCAAGCTCGTCACGGTCCTGCTGATCGACGTCGACGCGTCCCGCGAGGGCTTCGCCGACCTCGACCCGGAGGACGCCGGGCGGCTGCTGGCGGGCCCGCTGGGCCGGGTCCGGGCCGAGGTCGAGGCCCACGGCGGGATCGTCATCGAGACCCTCGGCGGCCGCACCGTCGCCCTGTTCGGCATCCCCCGCACCCGCGACGACGACCCCGAGCGGGCCGTGCGGGCCGGCCTGGTCGCCGTGACGTCCGGGCACGGGGGGCCGGTGCGGGTCCAGGCGGCCGTGGCCACCGGGGAGGTCCTGGTCCGTCCAGGAGGCGACCCGGCCGCCGGGTGGCGGGTCGCCGGCGAGCCCGTGGGGACGGCGGCCCGGCTCCAGGAGCTGGCCCCGGCCGGGGCGGTGCTGGTGTCGGAGGCGACCCGCCGGGCCACCGAGCGGGCGATCGCCTACGGCCCGGCCCACCAGGCCCCGCCCGGGGGCCGCGACCCGGTGCCCGCGTGGCCGGCGCTCGCGCCCCGGGCCGGCCCGGCCTCCCCCAGCCGGCGCTTCCCGCCCCTGGTGGCCCGCGACCGCGAGCTGGCGGCGCTGCTGGCCGCCGCCCGCCGGGCCGGCCACGGCGCCGGGCCGGTGCTGGTCACCGTCCTCGGCGACGCCGGCATCGGCAAGAGCCGCCTGCTGGCCGAGCTGGCCGACCGGCTGACCGCCGGGGAGCAGCCAGGGCCCCGGGAGTTCGCCTGGCGGCAGGGGCGGGCCCTCCCCTATGGCGACGGGCCGACCTTCGGGGCGCTGGCCGAGGCGGTCAAGGCCGAGGCCGGCATCCTGGAGAGCGACGGCGCCGAGCTCGCCGGGCGGCGGCTGGTCGCGGCCGCGGGCGCGGTGGCCGAGCCGGTCACCGCCGCCTGGGTGGCCGGTCACCTGCGCCGCCTGGTCGGCGTCGGCGGCGGCCGCCCGGGGAGCGCCGGGCCGACCACCGCCGCCGACCGCGAGGAGGAGTTCGCCGCCTGGCGGCGCTTCCTGTATGGCCTGGCCGCGACCCGGCCGCTGGTCCTGGCCCTCGAGGACCTGCACCGGGCCGACGACGCCCTGCTCGACTTCGTCGAGAGCCTCGGCGACCGGGACGCCGGCCCGGCGGCCGTCCTGGTCCTGGCCACCGCCCGGCCGGAGCTGCTGGAGCGCCGGCCCGGCTGGGGCGCCGGCGGGACCACCATCCGCCTCGACCCCCTGGGCGACCCCGACACCACCGGCCTGCTGGCCACCCTGCTGGCCCACCACGGCCTGCCCACCGAGGTCGATCCGGCCCTGCTCGGCCGGGTCGGCGGCAACCCGCTGTTCGCCGAGGAGTACGTGCGCATGCTGCGCGACCGCGGCGACCCGGCCGCCCATCTGCCCACCGGGGTGCACGCCATCGTCGCGGCCCGCCTGGACGCGCTCGGTGCCGCCGACAAGGCGGTGCTCCACGACGCGGCCGTGCTCGGCCAGGCCGGCTGGCTGGGGGCGCTGGCCGCGATCACCGGCCGCGCCCGGCCGGAGCTGGAGGCGTGCCTGGCCCGCCTGGAGGCCCGCGAGTTCCTGCAGCGCGCCCCCGCCTCGCGGGTGGCCGGCGAGGTCGAGTACGCCTTCCGGCACGCCCTGGTCCGCGACGTCGCCTACGGCCAGGTGCTGCGGGCCGAGCGGGCCGACAAGCACCGGCGGGCCGCCATCTGGATCGAGGGGCTGGCCCCCGACCGGGCCGAGGGCCGGGCCGAGCTGCTCGCCTACCACTACCGGGCTGCCCTGTCCTTCGCCCGGGCGGCCGGGACCGAGCCGCCGGGGCTGGCCGCCCGGGCCCTGGCCGCCCTGGTCGACGCCGGCGACCGGGCCGCCGCCCTCGGTGGCTGGGAGACGGCGGCCCGGTTCCTGGCTGGGGCGCTGGAGCTGAGCCCGGAGGGCGACCCGGCCCGCGGGCAGCTGCTGCTCCGGCTCGGCCGGGCCCGCTGCCGGGGCGAGATGACCGGCACCGAGGAGCTGACCGCGGCCCGCGAGGCCCTGCTGGCGGCCGGGGCGCCGGTGGCCGCCGCCGAAGCCGAGATGCTGCTGGGCGAGCTGGCCTTCCTGCAGGGGCGGGGCGACGACCGGGAGGTCCACACCGACCGGGCCATGGCCCTGGTCGCCGGGGCCCCGCCGTCGGCGACCAAGGCGGCCGTCCTGCGGGGCGCGATGATGCATCTGCTCGTGGCCAGCCGGCACACCGAGGGGCTGGCCGTGAGCCGCCAGGTCCTGGCCATGGCCAGGACCTTTGGGCTGCCCGAGCTGGAGGCGGACGCGCTGGGGGCGATCGGCTCGGCCAGGGTCGAGTCCGGCGACCCGGGCGGGCTGGCCGACCTGGAGGCGGCCCTCGCCCGCTTCGAGGCGCTGGGCACGCCCAGCGGCACGGTCTGGTACCTCAACCTGGGGTGGGCCGCGGCCACCATGGGCGACCTGGCGCGGTGCTTCGCCGCCGTGGACGCCGGGGCCCGGCACGTCGAGCGGTTCGGGTCGTGGCGCTGGCGGCGCTCGATCGAGCTCCAGCGGGTCGCCGAGGACTACTGGACCGGGCGCTGGCCGAAGGTGGTGGCTGTGGTCGACGACCTGCTGGCCGGCGACGAGCGCCACCATCTGGAGCGGGAGTGCCGGCTGTGGCGGGGCCGGATCCGGCTGGCCACCGGCCGGCCGGCCGAGGCCCTGGAGGACGCCGAGGCGGCCCACGCCCTGGCCGTGCAGGCCCGCGACCCCCAGGACCTCCACCCGACCAGGGCCTTCCTGGCCAGGGCCCTGCTGGCCGGCGGCCGCCGGGACGAGGCGGCGGCCGTGGCCGAGCGGCTGCTGGCCGGGCTCGACGGCGGCGGCGCGCTCGTCCCCGACCTGGGGGCCGACCTGGGCGTGGTCCTGGCCGAGCTGGGCATCCCGGCCGCCGCCCTCGACCGCCTCGGCATCCCGCCATCGCCCTGGCTCACGGCGGCCCGGGCGCTGGCCGCCGGCGACCCGCTGACCGCCGCCGCCGCCTACGCCGCCATCGGCTCCCGGCCCGACGAGGCCGACGCCCGCCTGGCCGCGGTCCGCCTGCTCGAAGCCGCCGGCCGTCCGGCCGAAGCCGAGGAGCAGCGGGCGGCCGCCCGCGCCTTCTACGCCTCGGCCGCTCTTGGGGGGGTTCGGGGGGGAGGACTCCCCCCCGAATGAGCCGGGCCTCACGCCAATGAGCACAGCGCCGGCCTGATTCCCGGGAACTTGCCGGCGTTACCGGGGCATTAGCGTCGGCTGGGAGGTTTCTGGCATGCAGCGGACCCCGCCACGCCACCTCGCCCCGCCCCAGCGGACCCGGTCACAGGCCCGGGACCACCTGCTGGTGGAGTCGATCCTGGCCTTGATGGCCATCGGGCTCACCACCGTCATCCTGGTCAGCTCGCTGATCGACCGTCCCGAGTCGAGCGCGGCCCGCCTCCCCAACCTGCTGCCCCCGGCCCCGACCACGACCAGGGTGGTGGCCACCACCCCGAGCCCGGCCAGCAGCCGCCCGGCCCCGGCGCCCGAGGACGGCAACCTGCTCGCCGACGCCGGGTTCGAGGCCGGCCTGACCGGCTGGTCGGCCGTTGGCAAGGCCGGCCTGGAACGCGTCGAGGAGGGCCGCAGCGGCGACTGGAGCCTGCGCATGACCCGTGGATCCTCGCGCTGGCCGGGCGCCATGCACGCCGAGGTGGCCAGCCTGAAGCCGGACCGGCGCTACGAGGCCAGCGTCTGGTTCCGGGCCAGCCGGCCCGGGGTCGAGGTCCAGGTCAACCTGTTCGAGCTTCGCGGCGGCAAGCGGTTCGCGGTCGACACGGTCGGCGCGGTCGCCAAAGCCGGCCAGTGGCAGCGCCTCGACGTCTCCCACGACACCCACCGGCCGGGCGCGACCCTGGCCGTCGAGCTCCTCGCCCCCACCCTGGCCAGCGGGACCAACCTGCTGGTCGACGACCTGGC
>Ga0126306_10001007_pt1 | contig 14556 bp, 14 predicted proteins | sample Plot27_FD_92592 | JGI IMG/M metagenome (GOLD analysis project Ga0126306, IMG submission 92592) | Serpentine soil microbial communities from UC McLaughlin Reserve, CA, USA - Plot27 | ecosystem: Environmental > Terrestrial > Soil > Grasslands | place: USA: UC McLaughlin Reserve, Lake County...
GACGCCGACGCAGTCGCCCACGCGGTCGCGGACGCGCTGCTCGGCGCCGCCGGCCTGCCCGACCTCGGCGCGCTCTTCCCCGCCACCGACGACCGCTACCGCGACGCGTCCTCGATCGGGCTGCTCCGCGACGTGGCCGGCAGAGTGGCGGCGGCGGGATGGCGCCTCGGCAACGTTGACGTCGTGGTGGCCGCGGAGCGCCCGCCCCTCGCGCCCCACGTGCGTGGGATGGCGGGCAACCTGTCGCGCGCGCTGATCGCGTTGTTCCCCGAGCCGGGAGCGCAGAACCTGGTGTCGGTGAAGCCCAAGCGCGGCGAGGGGGTCGGCGCCATCGGACGGAGCGAGGGAATTGCGGTCTGGGCTGTCGCGCTCCTCGATAGCGTCGAGAACGGATGATCCGGCTCCACGACACGCTCGCGCGCGAGAAGGTCGAGTTCGTTCCCCGCGAGGCGGACCGGGTCTCGATCTACGTATGCGGTCCGACGGTCTACGAGGTGCCGCACGTCGGACACGGCCGTGCCGCGCTCGTCTTCGACATCATGCGTCGGTACCTCGAATGGCGCGGCCTCGACGTGACGTTCGTGAGCAACGTCACCGACGTCGAGGACAAGATCATTGCCCGCGCCGCGAAGGAGGGCACCACGGAGCCCGAGCTCGCGCAGCGTTACGAGGCCGCGTACTGGGCGGAGATGGACCGCCTCGGTGTGGGCCGGCCCGATTCGCTGCCGCGCGCGACCGCGTACATCGACCGCATGGTGAAGCTGATCGGAGAGCTCGTCGACACCGGCCGCGCGTACGTCGTCGAGGGCCAGGGCGTGTACTTCGACGTCACGTCATTCTCCGAGTACGGCGAGCTCGCGCACCGCCGCGTCGACGACCTCCTCGAGTCGGCCGGCGCTCGCGTCGACGTCGATGAGCGCAAGCGGAACCCGGTCGACTTCGCGCTCTGGAAGGCGGCCAAGCCGGGAGAGCCGGCATGGGACTCGCCGTGGGGGAAGGGCAGGCCGGGCTGGCACATCGAGTGCTCGGCGATGTCGCTCGACCTGCTGGGTGAGGGCTTCGACATCCACGGCGGCGGCGACGACCTGATCTTCCCGCACCACGAGAACGAGCGGGCCCAGGCCCAGGGTGCGGGCCACCGCTTCGCCCGGTACTGGGTCCACAACGGCATGGTCATGGTCGGCACCGAGAAGATGGCGAAGTCGCTCGGCAACTTCACGACGTTGAAGGACGCGATCGACGCCCACGGGCCGCGCGCGGTGCGGATGGCGGTGCTGCAGACGCACTACCGCAGCCCGGTCGAGATGGGCGACAGCCAGCTGGACGCCGCCCAGGAGACGGTCGCCCGTCTCGACGCCCTCGCCCGCCGGGCGCGCGTCGCCGGGATTCCCGCCGAGGCACCGCTCGACGAGGCCGCAGTGTCGCAGTTCTGGGCGGCGATGGACGACGACTTCGGCACGCCGGAGGCGATGGCGGTCGTGTTCCGCCTGGCCCGGGACACGAACAGCGCCATCGACGACGGCGACGGGGAGCGAGCGGCCACCGGGCTGGCCACGGTGCGCGAGCTGACCGGCGCGTTGGGGCTCGAGCTCGACGATGGCCTCGGCGCGGACGATGCCGAGATCGACGAGCTGGTCCAGCGTCGCGACGACGCCCGGGCGGCACGCGACTTCGCCGAGGCGGACCGCATCCGTGCCGAGCTCGCCGCCCGCGGCATCACGCTCGAGGACACGCCGACCGGCACGATCTGGCGCCGGTGACGCCACGACGCGGCGCGCCGCTGGGCGCCCCCGGTGTGGGCGGCGAGCGGGTCGAGGGACGGCGGGCGGTGACCGAGCTGCTGACGGCGGGACGGCGTCGTGTGCGCACGGTTTGGGTCGCGCCGGGACGCTCCGCTGACCTCGCCGAGCTCGCCGACGACGCGACGCGCCGGGGCGTCCCGGTCCGACACGTCACGCGCGACGAGCTCGACGAGCTCTCGACGACCGAGGCGCCGCAGGGCGTCGTCGCCGACGCCGACCCGATCGAGCCGGTCGCCGCCGACGCGCTCCTCGCCGCGCCGGCTGCGTTCCTCGTCGCGCTCGACGGCGTCACCGACCCGCAGAACCTCGGCGCAATCGTTCGGACGGCCGAGGCCGCGGGCGCAACCGGCATCGTTCTGCCGCGTCATCGCGCCGCGCGCATCACTCCTGCCGTGACGAAGGCAGCGGCCGGCGCGATCGAGTACCTCCCCATCGCGACGGCGGCGGGCATCCCGGCCGTCATCATCCAAGCCGGTCGTGCCGACGTCTGGACGATCGGGCTCGATGCCGACGGCGACGTCACCGTCGACGAGCTCGCCGTCGCCGACCGCCCTTTGATGCTGGTCTTCGGCGCCGAGGGGCGCGGGCTGTCGCGTCTCGCTCGCGAACGCTGCGACGTCGTCGCCCGCATCCCGATGCGCGGGCACGTCGCGTCATTGAACGTCGGCGCGGCCGCGGCGATCGCGTGCGCGACCGTCGCGCGACTTCGCACGGCTAGCCTTTGACGCGGTGCCGGAGTAGCTCAGCTGGCAGAGCAGCTGATTTGTAATCAGCAGGCCGTCGGTTCGAATCCGACCTCCGGCTCAACCCGTCGTCGCTACTGTTCGGGGCCGTCGCAAGCTCCGGCTTTGCGGCGCCGGTCGGCAAAGCCGCCGTCGCCGCGGTCGCGAGCTCCGGCTTTGCTCCGGCGGTCGGCAAAGCCGCCGCCTCCGCACCATTGCCTCGAAATGCTTGCTCTCACTGCCACTAGCGACCACTATCGATACCTGATGACTCTTTCGGCGCGCGACCGCGCGATCCTGGACTTCGAGCGGACCTGGCGTCACCAGCCGGGTCCGAAGGAAGTCGCGATCCGCCGGCACCTCGACATCTCGCCGTCGCGCTACTACGCCCTGTTGAACGCGTTGCTCGACGAGGCCGCCGCGCTCTCGTACGACCCGCTTACGGTCAAGCGCGCGCAGCGATCGCGCAACCACCGCCGTCGCGTCCGCATCGAGGGTCGTCGCGCCGACCCGGGTTCGCAGTGAGCATGGCGACGCCGACCGGCGGGACCGGAGGGATCGGCGGGCGCGGAGGGTCGGGTGTCAATTCCGCGGTGCGCGGCGCCGGACTCGTCGGCCTCGCAGTCGTTCTCGGCATCGTGCTCCTCCAGGTGATCGACAAGGGGCCGGCCGGAAACGGCGCCACGCCGGCCGGTACCAGTCCGGCGACGACGGCGCCGACGACGCCGACGTCGGCGGCCGCCCCCGAGTCGTCACAGCCCGCGACCACGGCCGGGGGAGGCAACGTCAAGCCCCGCGCCGAGGTGCGCGTCGTCGTCTTCAACGCCGGCGCCGCGTCGGGCTCCGCCGGCAACATGACGAACAAGCTGCGTTCGCTCGGCTACCAGCTCGCGCCACCTGCGAACACGAACGCCCGCCGGGGCACTGCCGTGCAGTGCAAGCAGGGCTTCGACAAGGAAGCTGTGCAGCTCCAAGGCGATGTCGGCACCGGCACGGTCGTCGAGCCGCTCGCGAATCCTCCGCTTCCCGAGACCGAGAACGTGAACTGCGTCGTGCTCGTCGGGCAGTAGCCAACTTCGCGTGAGCCTGCCCGCGCTGCTGCTCCCGCTGGCGGCGCACCCGACCGATACGGCCGTGCTCGTCGACTTCGACGGCTCGATCTCCGCGATCGTCGACGATCCCGCCGCCGCTCGCGTCCTCCCCGCGGCACGCGACGCGCTCGCGGCCCTGATCGAGGTGATGGCGACCGTCGCCGTCGTCAGCGGCAGGCCGGTGGGGTTCCTCGCCCGGGCGATCGACGTGCCCGGGCTCACGCTGGTCGGTCAGTACGGCCTCGAACGCATGGTCGACGGCAACGCCGTGGTCGACGCCCGCGCCGAGCCCTACCTCGAAGCGATCGCGGCCGCCGCCGACGACGTCGAGCGCGAGCTGCCCGACTTGCTCGTAGAGCGCAAGGCCGGTGTCGCCGTCACCGTCCACTGGCGCACGAACCCGGAGCGGGCCCAACACGCCGTCGAAGTGGCCGACCGCATCGCGCGGCGGCGCGGGCTCACGGTGTACCCGACCAAGATGGCGCGCGAGCTGCGCCCGCCGGTCCCGGCCGATAAGGGCACCGCCGTCGAGGCGCTCCTCGAGGGATCGCGTCACGCCTGCTTCGCCGGCGACGACCGCGGTGACCTGGACGCCTTCGCCGCCCTCGCCCGTCTCGCGTCCAGCGGACGCCTCGACGACGCCGTTCGCATCGCGGTCGGCTCGGCGGAGGCGCCGCCGGAGCTGGTTGCGCAGGCCGACCTCGTCGTCCACGGACCTGCCGGCCTCGTGTCGGTGCTCGACGAGCTGGCGCGCGCCGCTACGCGCACGCCGCGCTGATCTGCGCCTGCAGCCAGCTCGCCGGCGTGTGCGCGGACGCGAGATCGCGCAACCGTGTCGCCTGCTCGCGCCGCGCATCGGCCGGCATCGACAACGCCGTGTGCAATGCAGTCGCGGTCTGGTCGAGGTCGTACGGATGCGCCTCGAGGACTGCGGGACCGAGCTCGTCGTACGCCCCCGCCTCGCGGGAGAGGCAGACGACACCGTCGCGGCGGTTCACCATCGGGCCCTCTTTCGCCACCAGGTTCAGGCCGTCCTTCAGCGAGTTGACGAGCAGCGCGTCGTACCGCGCGTACCCCGCCACGCTGCGGGCAAAGTCGTCGCGCAGGTCCATCACGACGGGCTGCCAGTCGGAACGCGCCCAGCGGTCGTTCACGCGCGCCGCCGCCTGCTCGACCTCCTGCCCGTACGCCTGGTACTCGGGCAGGCCCTGGCGTGACTCGTTCAGCATCGCCACGAACACGACCCGCTCGCGCCATTCGGGGGCGCGGTCGAGGAGACGGTCGAACGCGAGGAAGCCGCGCACGATGTTCTTCGAGGGCTCGAGACGGTCGCTGCGGAGCAGGAGCAGGCGATCACCGAGATACGCGTCGAGCGCGTCGAGCGCGTCGCGGCCCTCCGGCGAGTCGATCGCGTCACCGAGGTCGGCGGGGTCGGGGCCGAGCGGCGCCGCGAACGCCGCCGCGCGTGGGTGGTCGGCGCCGAGAACGGTCTCCACGGACGCTTCGTAGGCGCGGGCCCATCGTCCGGTGTGAAACCCGCACGGGACGGTCGCCATGGACTCGCAGATCGCGCGGCCGACCTCGTCGGGGAGCACGCGGATCGAGTTCGGCCCGCAGAACGGCGTGTGCGTGAAATGGACGACGCGGAGGTCCGGCCGCTGCGCGCGGAGCTGACCGGGGACGAGCGCGAGATGGTAGTCCTGGACGAGCACGATGTCGCCGGTCGGCGCGGTCTCGGCGACGCGGTCGGCGAACGCGCGGTTCACGGCGACGTAGGCGTCCCACGCCTCCCGGAAGCGTTCGTCGAAGCGGGGACGGCGCGGCAAGTCGAACAGGCCGTGGTGCAGGAACCACAACGTGGCGTTCGACACGATGTCGTAGTGGAGGCGGTGCTGGCGGGGATCCACGGCGAGCAGCTCGAGGGCGATGTCCGGGAGCGCGGTCGCGCCTGCGGCCGCCGCCGCCCGGTCGTCGTCCGTCATGGCTGCGGCGACCCAGCCGACCGGCCCGTCGCCGCCGTGGTCCAACAGCCGGCCGAGCGTGCCGGCCAGCCCACCGGAGCCGCGCCGGGCGCGGAACGACCCGTCCTCGGCGCGGACGAACTTGGCCGGCCCCCGATGGGAGACGACGATCACGCGCGGAGTTCCGTCAGCAGGCGGAGCCAGTCCTCGAGTTCACGCGTCGACAGGAAGCCGCCGCGCACGTGCTCCTTGCCTTGCGCGCCCATGGCGTCGGCGCCGACGGGATCGGCGAGCAGATCCATGGTGCGAGCCGCGCACTCGTCGACCGAGTCGACGAGGTAACCGTCGAAGCCGTCGCGGAGCTGGAGCACGATGCCGCCGGCACGCCCGCCGACGACCGGGCGCGCCTTCCAGAGCGCCTCGCTCACGGTCAGGCCGAAGCCTTCCCGTACCGACTTCTGGATCACGACGTCGGCGACACGCTGGAACGCGTTGATCTGCACGTTGCCGACCTGGTGCAGGTTCGAGAGCGTGTAGATGTCCGGATCGCCGGCCCGCTCCTGTTGCACCTCCTCCCACACCCGGAAGCCCTCGGGGTCGTCGGTCGCCATCGAACCTGCGAGCAGCAGCTGCGCGTCCGTCACCTTCTCCCGCACGGCGCGAAACGCGCGGATGACGCCGACCGGGTCCTTCCACGGGTCGTACCGGCTCACCTGACAGACGATCGGGCGTCGCACGTCGAGCCCGTACTGGCGGCACAGCTCTTCGGCGAACGGCAGCGGCATCTCGAGGTTCTTCACCGAGAGCGGGTCGATCGACGGGTGCCCCTCGACGACGCGGTCCATCGACAGCGAATCGGGGACGGCCTCCTTCATCGTCCAGACCGACGCGTCGTACAGCTCGACGTACGGCCGGAAGAACTCCCACACCGCCGGGTTCGCATCGGTGAGGTCGATGTGGCAGCGCCAGATCCATTTGGTCCGGGGCGATCCCACCTCGGAGTCGCGCAGGAAGCTCCGGAACGCGACCGGCTGCGGGTCGTGGGCGACGACGAAGTCCCATTCGCCTTCGAGGCGGAGCGCGTTGTCGAGCACGTGCTCGAGGTAGATGCGCTGCTTGCGGCTCGACCAGTCGATGTCGGCGCCCTGCAGCCCGTTGTGGACCTCCTTGGTGATGCCGAAGAACTCGTCGCTGCCTCGGAGCACCTGCCAATCGGCGTCGATCCCGACGCTGCGCAGCAGCGGGACCTGCGTGGCGAGGACCTCGGCGACGCCGCCGCCGTACGCGGTCGCGTTGATGTGCAGGACGCGGCACCCGCGGAGCGGCGCGGCCAGCGCCTCGATTCGTTCGACCACTTCGGGGCCGACGATCGGCGCGTATTCGCCGAGATCCTTCTCGAGGAGCGGGACACGTTCCGGCACTCGGTGCAATCTATCCACCGTGGCCGTCGCCATCGTGGCTCCCGACAAGTTCCGCGGCTCGCTCACCGCGGCCGAGGCCGCGGACGCCATGGCGGGCGGGTTCGAGGGTGCCGGCTTCACCGCGCGCCGGTTGCCGCTCGCCGACGGCGGCGAAGGCACGCTCGACGCCCTGCTCGCGGCGCGCGGCGGGTCCGTGCGCAGCGCCACGGTGACCGGGCCGCTAGGGGAGCGGGTCGACGCGCAATGGGCGCTGTTACCCGACGGCACCGGCGTCGTCGAGATGGCGCGCGCCAGCGGGCTCGCTCTGGTGGGCATGCGCAACGACCCGTTGCGGGCGTCGAGCCGAGGGACCGGCGAGCTCGTCATGGCCGCGCTGCGCGCCGGCGCGCGCCGCGTGATCGTCGGCGTGGGTGGCAGCGCCACGACCGACGGTGGGCTCGGCGCCGTCGACGCGCTCGGCTGGTCGCTCGCCGGCAACGACATCACGGTCGCGTGTGATGTCGGCACGCCGTTCTTGGACGCCGCCACCGTGTACGGGCCGCAGAAGGGCGCGACGTCCGCCCAGGTCTCGTTGCTGAGCCGCCGGCTGGCTCGCCTCGCCGAGGTGTACCGCGACCGCACCGGCACCGACGTCACCGAGCTCGAAGGGGCGGGCGCCGCCGGCGGGCTGGCGGGCGGGCTGGCGGCGATCGGCGCGCAGCTCGAGCCCGGCTTCGAGGTCGTGGCCCGCGCCGCCGGTCTCGACGACGCCCTTGACGGCGCCGACCTCGTCGTGACGGGCGAAGGCCGCCTCGACGTGACCAGCTTCGAGGGCAAGGTGGTGGGCGGTGTCGTCGAATGGGCCGCCGAGGCAGGGGTCGGGAAGCGAGTGGTGATCGTGGGGCAGGCGACGGCGGAAGGTCGTGACGAGCTCTCGGTGCTCGGTGACGTGCAGCTGCTCACGCTCACCGACCGCGTCTGGCAGGCGGGAGACGCGTTCGCGCGCGCCGCGCTCCTCGTCGAGGAAGCAGCGGTCGAAGCCGGGCGTGCTGCGTTGCGTTCATGAAGCCCGCGGAGCGGGCTTCATGAACGCGTCATGAGGATCAGGCCGTCTGTTCGCGGCCGAACTTGGCGCAGTACTCGGGCACGGTGATCATCGGCGGCCGCTCGCTGACGACGACGGGGATTCTCTCCGGCGCAAGATTCTCGTCGTAGCGCACGAGCTCGGCTGCGAACGGCGGGTCGCACGCGTCGAGGCCGGCGCGGCGGAGCGCGGTGGCGAGGATCGCGAGCGCCTGGGGACCGAGTTGGTCCAGCGGACGGTTGCGGTGCGTGCGCACGCCCAGGTCGACCTGTGTGACGGATTGGAGGCCGAACCGGTGCACGACGTCGAGCAGCAGCCCGATCTCGACGCCCCATCCCTCGACGAACGGCACGGTCTCGAGGATGGACCGGCGGGCGGCGTACTCGCCCGCGAGCGGTTGCACGAACCGGGTGAGCAGCGGAAAGAGATAGGAGAGGACGGGACGCGCCATGAGCTCCGTGACGCGCCCCCCGCCCGTCGGATCGCCGTTCAGAGGGCGGCGGTAGAAGCCCTTGACCATCCCGACATCGGGATCGTGGAGCAGCGGCGCCAGCAACCGGGTCACGAAGTCGGCGCGGAAGTTCCGGATGTCGGCGTCGACCCAGCACATGATGTCGCCGTGGCAGACGTACAGGGACTTCCACATCGCGTTGCCCTTCCCGATCCCGGGAGGCAACTCGGGCAGGAGATCGGCCACCGAGAACACGCGCGCACCCTCGGCGCTGGCGGCGTCGCCGGTCGAGTCGGTCGAGCCGTCGTCCATGACGACGATCTCGTCGACGAGTTGGAGGTGCTCGACGAGGCTTCGACGCACGGTCGCGACCACCCGTCCGACCGTGGCTTCCTCGTCGCGCGCGGGCAGGCACACCGACACCGTGTGCCCGTGGCGGGCCTTCGCCGCCACGAGCGCGGTCAGGAATCGCGACTCCCGAGACCGCCGCACGGCACCTCCCGTCGCCGTCGCAAGCTCCGGCTTTGCTCCGACGGTCGGCAAAGCCGCCGTCTCCGCGTCAGACTACGCACGAGTCGGAACTGGGTTTAGCGAGCCTGAGGGGGTGTAGTAGCTTTTCCAGCCGTACGCGCTCATCAAGAGCGGCTGAGGGACAGGCCCTGTGAAGCCGCGGCAACCAACGTTCAGCGAGTGAGTGAACGCCAGGTGCCAATGCCTGAACGATGAGTAGCCGATGAGCGGAACTCCCGCTCGAGGCGCTCGAGAGCGCGTCGAGAGGGGCGGGCCCTCCGCCCCACGGAGGACCGCGAAAGGAGCGTCGGCGTGTCGTACGTACAGGGTCTTCGATGCCGGGAATGCAGCCGCGAGTACGAGGTTGCGCCCGTCTACACGTGCGAGTGGTGCTTCGGGCCGCTCGAGGTCAGCTACGACTACGAGGCGATCCGGGCGGCTGTCAGCCGCGAGAAGATCGCCGCCGGGCCGCAGGCGATCTGGCGCTACGCCGACCTGCTTCCCGTCGACTACAGCCAGGCCGTCGACCTCGGCGCCGGCTTCACACCGCTCGTGCGCGCGGATCGTCTGGCGGGTGAGCTCGGTCTCGGCGAGGTGTGGGTCAAGAACGACACCCTGAACCCGACGAACTCGTTCAAGGACCGGGTGGCGTCGGTCGCGCTGTCGAAGGCGCTCGAGTTCGGGTTCAAGACCGCGGCGTGCGCGTCGACCGGCAACCTCGCAAACTCCGTCGCCGCCCACGCCGCGCACGCGGGGTTGCGCAGCTTCGTGTTCATCCCTGCGGATCTCGAGCAGGCCAAGGTCGTCACCACCGCGGTGTACGGCGGCAACGTGGTCGCGATCGACGGCAACTACGACGACGTCAACCGTCTGTGCGCGGAGCTTGCGGGGACGCACCGTTGGGCGTTCGTGAACGTGAACGTGCGGCCGTACTACGCCGAGGGTTCCAAGACGCTCGCGTTCGAGACCGCCGAGCAGCTCGGTTGGGAGGTGCCCGACCACGTCGTGGTCCCGGTTGCCAGCGGCTCGTTGCTCACGAAGGTCCGCAAGGGCTTCGACGAGCTGCATCGCGTCGGCCTGCTGGATGCGCCGCCGCGCGTGCGGGTGTCGGGCGCGCAGGCGGAAGGGTGCTCTCCGGTGGCGACCGCGTTCACGGAGGGCAGCGACACGATCCGTCCCGTGAAGCCGTCGACGATCGCCAAGTCGCTGGCGATCGGGAACCCGGCCGACGGGTACTTCGCGCTGGACGCCGTGCGCCAGACCGACGGCGGGCTGGCGGCGGTGACCGACGACGAGGTCGTCGAGGGCATCCGGTTGCTCGCCCGCACCGAGGGCATCTTCGCGGAGACGGCCGGCGGGGTGACTGTCGCGTCCCTCGCGCGCCTCGCGCGCGACGGGGTCGTCAGCCCCGACGAGCGGGTCGTCGTCTACATCACCGGACACGGGCTGAAGACGCTCGACGCGGTGTCGCCGCACGTCGGGCCGACGGCGGTCATCCCCCCGACGCTCGACGCCTTCCACGAGGCGTTCGGGCCCGGCGAGATCGAGGAGTAGAAGGCATGGCTGTCAACGTTCGGATCCCGACGCAACTGCGTGAGCTCTCGGGAGGCGCGGCCGAGGTCGACGTCGAAGGCGCGACCGTCGCCGAGGTGCTCAAGCAGCTCGAGGCGACCCACCCCGGCTTCGCGGCGCGCCTCTACGACGAGAAGGGCCAGCTGCGGCGGTTCGTGAACGTGTTCGTCGCCGACGAGGACATCCGCTTCCTCCAGGGCCTCGACACGCCCGTGACCGAGGGCCAGGCGGTCAGCATCGTCCCCGCCGTCGCCGGCGGGTGAGCGGGGGCGGAACCTAAGCCGGCGTCACCACGTACGTCTGCTCGGCGACCTCGGCCGGCACTGTGTGCTCACCGGCCGCGGTCTTCACCTTGACGCCGCCGTTGCTCCGCTCGATGACGGTCGCGCTGCAGCCGGGGATGAGACGGGCGCGGGCGAGAAGGCTCAACCCGTCGTCGCTCAACTCCAGCTTCTCGCTGATGCGGGCGACCGTGACGCGCCCCGGCTCCGCCGCCGCCAGCTGCACCGTCGGCGCCGAGTTCGCCTTCCCGCGCGCGCCGGGGATCGGGTTGCCGTGCGGGCACGTGACGGGGTCGCCCAGCAGAGCCACGAGCTTCTCCTCCACTTCGGACGAGATTGCGTGCTCCCACCGGGCCGCCTCGCGGTGGACCTTCTCCCACTCCAGCCCGATGACGTCGGTGAGCAGGCGTTCGGCGAGCCGGTGGCGTCGCACGACCGTCGTCGCGAGGCTGCGACCCTTGTTGGTCAGCCTGATCGTGCGGTCGTCGAGGAGTTGTGCGTAGCCCAGGCCCACCAGCCGGTGCACGGTCTCCGACACCGCCGCCGCCGACAGGCCGAGCCGCTCGACGAGGCGGGCCCGCAACGGCGGGACGCCTTCCTCCTCGAGCGCGAGGATCGTCTCGAGGTACTCCTCGGTCGTGTCGTGCAACTCGGCCACGTCGGTAAGGGTACCCTAAGCCGTCGTGCGCAGGATCGTGGAGCTCCACGGGCTCACCAAGCACTTCGGGAGCGTGCGCGCCGTCGACCGCATCGACGTCGCGGTGGAGGAAGGCGAGGTGCTTGCCCTGCTCGGTCCGAGCGGGTGCGGCAAGACCACGACGCTGCGGCTCGTCGCCGGCTTCGACCGCCCCGACGACGGGACGGTCGTGCTCGACGGCGACGAGGTCGCGGGGCCGCGGCGCTTCGTCCCGGCCGAGCGGCGCCGCGTCGGCGTCGTCTTCCAGGACTACGCACTCTTCCCGCACCTGACGGTGGCGCAGAACGTCGGCTACGGCGTGCGGGATCGCACGACGCGCACTCGCCGCGTTGCCGAGATGCTCGACCTCGTGGGTCTCGCCGGCGAGGCGTCGCGTCTCCCGCACGAGCTGTCCGGTGGCCAGCAGCAACGCGTCGCGCTCGCGAGGGCGCTGGCGCCCGACCCGGCTCTGGTGCTCCTGGACGAGCCGTTCTCGAACCTCGACGCCGCCTTGCGCGTGCGGGTCCGGGGCGAGGTCCGGTCGATCCTGGGCGAAGCGGGCGCGACCGCCGTGTTCGTCACCCACGATCAGGAGGAGGCGCTCAGCCTCGCCGACCGCGTCGCCGTGATGCGCGCCGGGCGGGTGCTCCAGGTCGGCGAGCCCGCCGCCCTCTACGCCCGCCCCTCCGACCGCTTCGTGGCCACCTTCGTCGGTGACGCCGACCTGATCCCGGGGCGGGCGCAGGACGGCGCGGTGGCGACGGCCGTGGGCCGGCTCGTGGTCGCCGCGGACGCCCCGGGCGGCGCCGTCATCGGTGACGTGGAGGTCGCGCTCCGGCCCGAGCGGGTCCGCCTCCAGCTCGACGGCTCGGGCCCGGGCGTGGTGCGGGGCATCACCTACTTCGGCCACGACCAGCTCGTCGAGGTGGCGCTGGAGGACGGCGAACGCCTGCGATCTCGGATGGGGCCGGTCCGGTCGTTCGAGCCCGGGGACCGGGTGTCGGTCGCCGTGAGCGGCGAGGTGATCGCCTTCCCGCCCTTGCGGTCGGAGCCAGCTTAGGTAAGGCCAACTTTACGAATCCGCGCCGCTCGTGCCATGCTCCGCCGATGTTGCGCCGGGCCCTGGCTGCAGTCCTCGCCGTCGCCGTCGCCGCGACCGTCCTCGGCGCCTGCTCCTCCGGTGGGGGCGGCGACCGCCTGACGATCTACTCGGGCCGCCAGCAAGAGCTCATCGCTCCGCTCCTCTCGGACTTCTCGGACCAGACCGGCATCGGCATCGACGTCCGGTACGGCGACTCGGCCGATCTCGCGCTCCTCGTCGACGAGGAGGGGGATCGATCCCCGGCGGACGTCTTCCTCTCCCAGAGTCCGGGGGCGGTCGGCTTCCTCGACTCGAAGGGGCGTCTCGGCGAGCTGCCTGCGAGCACGCTCGACCAGGTCGACGCGCGGTTCCGCTCTCCCGACGGCCGGTGGGTCGGTATCTCGGGTCGTGTGCGCGTCCTCGTCTACAACACGGCCAACGTCAACCCGTCCGAGCTCCCGCAATCCGTTTTCGACCTCACGGAGCCGCGCTTCCGGGGCCAGGTCGGCGTCGCGCCGACGAACGCGTCGTTCCAGGATTTCGTTACCGCCATGCGCGAAGTCGCCGGCGACGACCGCACCCTCGAGTGGCTCCGGGGAATGGAAGGGAACGGCTCGCCGACGTACGCGAACAACATCGCGATCGTCGAGGCGGTCGGGCGCGGTGAGATCCCGTTCGGGATCGTGAACCACTACTACAACGAGGAGGTCAAGGCCGACGACCCGGACGCGCCGAGCGCGAACTACCTGTTCCCGAACGCCGACCTCGGGAGCCTCGTGCTCGTCACGGCGGCGGGGGTGCTCGACACCGCCGGTGACAAGAAGAAGGACGCCGAGCGGTTCGTCGAGTTCCTCCTCACGCGCAAGGCGCAGGAGTTCTACGCCAAGGAGACGCTCGAGTATCCGCTCGCCGCCGGGGTCGCGCCCGTCGTCGAGGACTTGCCGCCGCTGTCGGAGATCCAGTCGCCCAACCTGGACCTCAGCAGCCTCGGCGGCCAGCTGACGCGCACGAAGGAGCTCATCGAGCAGAGCGGCCTCGAGCAGGGGTGACGCCGAGATGACGGTCGTCGCCGAGCCGCCGGTCGCTCCGGCTCCGCTTCCCCCCGCGCCTCGCACCCGTCGCTTCCGACCGCGGCCGCCGGCGCCACTGGTCGTGGTCAGCCTCGTGGTGGCGTGCGCCTTCGCTGGCCCGCTCGTCTACCTGATCGTCCGCACGGCCCAGGAAGGCGGCCGTGCCCTCACCGTGCTCCGCTCGGACACCGCCGCCGGCCCGCTCGTGCGGACGCTGCTCCTCGCCGGGTCCGTGTCGGCGGCCTGCGCCGTCCTCGGCACCGCGCTGGCGTGGCTGGTGATGCGCACGGACCTGCCGTTGCGCCGGCTGTTGCGAGTCCTGATCGCGCTACCGCTCGTGATCCCGTCGTTCGTCGGCGCCTTCGTCGTGATCGCCGCGTTCGCCCGCGGTGGCCTCCTCGAAGAGCTGCTCGGACTCGACGCGCTGCCACGCGTGCGCGGCTTCTGGTGGGCGTTCGTGACGCTCACGGTCCTGTCGTACCCGTACGTGTACCTGCCGGTGGCGGCCCGGCTGGCGGCGTTGCCACCGTCGCTGGAGGAGACCGCCCGTTCGCTCGGCCGGTCGCCGGCGCAGGTCTTCCGCTCGGTCGTGCTCCCGCAGACGACCGGCGCGATCGCGGCCGGCGCCCTGCTCGTGTTCCTGTATGTCATCAGCGACTTCGGCGCGGTGTCGCTCCTCCGGTACGACACCCTGACCGTTCGCATCGAATCGGCGCGGCTGTTCGATCAGACGACTGCTATCGCGCTTGCGATGCTGCTGGCGGTCGTCGCGCTGGCGGTGGTCGTGGCCGAACGGGGACTGGCGCGCCGGCGCGTGCACACCGAAGCAGTCGCGGCGGGCCGCAGGCCGCTCCA
>Ga0126306_10001009_pt1 | contig 14554 bp, 7 predicted proteins | sample Plot27_FD_92592 | JGI IMG/M metagenome (GOLD analysis project Ga0126306, IMG submission 92592) | Serpentine soil microbial communities from UC McLaughlin Reserve, CA, USA - Plot27 | ecosystem: Environmental > Terrestrial > Soil > Grasslands | place: USA: UC McLaughlin Reserve, Lake County...
GCGGGCCGCACCACGAAGAGCCGGATCAGAACCTGCCTCCGGCGGGGTCCTCGGGCTCCAGGATGGGCACCACCCCGCCACCGACGTCCCGGGCAGAGCCGAGCACACCAGGACCAGGGCGCCAAGGTCGTTCATCCGGCACAGGGCAGGGCCAATGCGGAAGGTACACAGAGGAACTCGCCTTCGTCGCAAGAAAGTCATCGGGCCTCTCGTCATGGTCTCGACCTGCGTAAACGTACCGGCAGCTGGACGGGCCGCGACCGGCCCGCAGAGCCGGCGGGGCGAGACGCGAAGAACCCGCGCCGGTCAGTCCGCGGTCGTAGCGCGGCGCTCAGCGGCGCAGGCCATCGCTTCATACGCGGGGCCGAGGAGATCGACGAGGTCGCGCCCGCGGACCGTGATGCCAGGCCGGTCGAGTTGGCGCAGGACGAGGTCCGGCGCCGTTGCTGGGGCCGGTGGGGGTTGGCTGATGGCGTACAGGTCGGCCGGGGAGCCCCAGAAGGTGTCCAGGCTCTCGGTGAGCGGCCTTTCTTCGGCGGCGAACAACGCGAGTTCGTGCCCGCCCGGCGTGGCTGCTGCGCCTCGCGCCCGGCGCAGCCCGGCGAGGAAGTCGTCCTTGGTCCGGCCACGCCAGGCGAAGATGAGGAACGGGTCTGTGTCGAACGCCTCGGCGAGCACATAGAGGGTGGCGGCGAGGTGCTTGCACGGCACGGCCCAGTCCGGGCAGCTGCACTCCATGTGCAGGTCGTGGGACCAGGTGGGGAAGAGCCACAGCCCGAGGTCGTCGAAGACGTCCTCGATCTCCGGCGGCATCTCACCGGCGAGCAGTTTGGCGCTGAACAGCGCCTGGGCAGCGAGCGCGTGCTCGACGTCGGCCCAGTCTTCGGGCCAGATGACGGGCAGCTCGATCCAGACGTCGTACGGCTTGCGTCGCGATCCCTGTACGCGAGCGGCTACCGACCCCGCGGCCACCTCGAGGTCGAGGACCTGGCCGGAGCGGGCGTAGGAGCGGCCCCTGGTGAGCCGCCCCCCCATCTGCAGTGCCTCCAGCACCTCCACGAACCGGCGTGACCACCAGGTCTCCCCGATCGCGCCGCGACGGCTCCGCGCCGGGATGCCACCGGAGACCCTGCGGGGGCGCGACGGCGGCGGGAATCCGCGGCCCCAGCCCGCCATCCCGCTACTCCGATACCGCGTCGGCCGAGAGCGCCACGACCTCGCGCAGCTCGGCGACGGACAGTTCGGTGAGCCAGTTCTCGCCGGTGCCGACGATCCGCTCGGCGAGCGCCTTCTTCTCCTCGATCATCGCGTCGATCCTCTCTTCCAGCGTGCCGACACAGACGAACTTGCGGACCTGCACATCCTTGCGCTGGCCGATCCGGAAGGCGCGGTCGGTGGCCTGGTCTTCCACCGCGGGGTTCCACCACCGGTCGACGTGGATGACGTGGTTCGCGGCGGTGAGGTTCAGCCCGGTGCCGCCGGCCTTGAGCGAGAGCAGGAATATTGCTGGCCGGTCGGACTCCTGGAACCGGGCGACCATCGCGTCGCGTTCGCGTTTCGGTGTGCCGCCGTGCAGGTAGAGCACGTCGTGGCCGAACCGGCCGGACAGGTGCGCGCGGAGCATCGACCCGAATTCGGCGAACTGGGTGAAGCACAGCGCCTTGTCGCCGTCGGCCAGCACTTCCTCCAGGATCTCCTCCAGCCGGGCCAGCTTTCCGGAGCGTGCGGCGAAGCGTGATCCGTCGTGGAGCAGCTGGGCTGGGTGGTTGCAGACCTGCTTGAGCTTGGTCATCGTCGCCAGCACGAGACCCTTGCGGGACATGCCGTCGCTGTCGGAGATGCGCGCGAGCATGTCGTCGACCACGGCCTGGTACAGCGAGGCCTGCTCGACCGTGAGGTTGCAGAGCACCTTCATCTCGAACTTGTCGGGCAGGTCGCTGATGATGGAGCTGTCCGTCTTCAACCGGCGCAGGACGAACGGTCCGCTGACGCGCTTGAGGAGTTCCGCCGCTTCCGCTTCGCCGTGGCGTTCGATTGGCACGGCGAACCGTGAGCGGAACGCGCTCGCCGTGCCGAGCAGGCCTGGGTTGACGAAGTCGAGAATGGACCACAACTCCGAAAGCCGGTTCTCCACCGGTGTGCCGGTGAGCGCAACCCGGTGTTCGGCGGGAATCCGGCGTACCGCCCGACTCTGTTTGGCGGCGCTGTTCTTGATGTTCTGCGCCTCGTCCAGCGCGACCCGCCGCCACTGCATGCCGGCGAGCGTGTCGGCGTCCCTGGTCGCCAGCGCGTAGGTGGTGATCACCAGATCGGTCTCACCCATCGCGTGGATGAGTTCGTCGCCGGTCAGCCGGTCCGAGCCGTGGTGAACGTGCACGGTGAGCATCGGAGCGAACCTCGCCGCTTCCCGCTGCCAGTTGCCCACCACCGACATGGGGCAGACGAGCAGCGTCGGCCTGCCGGAAACGGTTCGCTGAGTCTTCTCGCTCGCGAGCAATGCGAGCAACTGCGCGGTCTTGCCGAGTCCCATGTCGTCGGCGAGGCAGGCACCCAGACCTACCTGGGAGAAGAAGGAGAGCCAGGCCAGGCCACGTTCCTGGTACGGGCGCAGGGTGGCACCGAAGCCGGCGGGCGCGGCCACAGGCCGCAGGCGTTGCTCCGCCTGGCCCGAGAGCAGATCGCCGAGCCATCCGTCGGCGCCCACTGCCATCACGGGCAGTCCGTGGTCGGCCTCGGTCGGCAACAGGCCTGCCCGCAGCACCTCCTCCGGCCGCATGCGACCTGTCCCGTTCCGCTCCAGGAACTTGAGGCCAGCAGCGAGCCGGTCGGAGTCGAGCTCGACCCATTTTCCGCGGAGCCGCACCAGGGGCACCTTCAGCCGGGCCAACTCGGCCAGCTCGGCCTCGCTGAGCTGCTCGTCGCCGAGCGCCAGGTCCCAGCGATAGTCCAGCAGCGCGTCCTCACCGAGACGGGCCACCGCGCTCGGTTCGCTGGCGGCGCCTGTGGCCGTGAGCCTGAGCCCGAGGCGCGCCGACGGCTCCGTCCACCAGGAGGGCAACTGGACGCCGAAGCCGGCCTGGTCGAGCATTGGGGCTGCAGTGCGCAGGAAACCGTGTGCGGCAGCGGCGTCCAGCTCAAGCGCGGTCGGAGCGGCGGTGCGAAGCGCGCCGTCAAGCTCCGGGTAGAGCCGGCTCGCCCGGCCCAGATCGGCGAGCAACACCTCCTGCGGGTGTTCCACCAGGCGGGTGAGCGGTGCGAACGAGGCGGCGCCCTGCCACAGCTCCGCCGCCGTGACGATCAGGCTCGGGTCGTCGGTCGCCTGCATCAGGAACTCCAGCCGCCACGGCTGCTCGTGCGGGTCGTCGCCGGGCGCGTGCAGGTCCTCGTCGGCGTCACGTTCGGGCGGAGCCGCCAGCCGGAAGCAGGTGCGGACCGGGCCGGTCGTGGCGGCCCCCGACCGGTGCCACGTGGTCAAGGCCTCCCGCAGCTCATCGATCTCCGCCGGTGTGGCGCGGACCTGCGGCTCCGCCGCCGTGAGCGCTTCGACCCACGTCTCCGCGGTCGCCACGGTCGCGGGGCGCCGACCACGCCGCGGCGGCAGAAGCGAGTAAGCGCGGGCGCGCGTTTCGGTAGGCCGACCAGCCAGCGCGGCTCGCACAGCCGCGTCGGCCAGGCCGTTCACCGCCCCGCCGAGGACCTCACCCGACGACCGGCCCCCCGTCGCGGCCTCCGCCAGGTATTCGGCGCGACACGCCGGTGGCATCACACCCGCGAACGCGCGCATCACAGCGGCGTCCTCGCCAGCCAGGACGGGCCGCCAGCGCGCCGCATACCCGTCGCCCTCCTCGACCAGGCCGGGCAGCACGCGGCCGCGCGAGACCAGGTCCACTGCGAAGCTCGCAAGGCTGGCGAAGAACCGTGTAGACGCGGAGAGCGGCGGCAGCTCATCCGGATCCTCCACAGCCGACCTGCCCTGGCCGAGAGTGTCGAGCACATCCAGTGCCAGGCCCGGATCGAACTCGATGCCCGCAACCAGCCAAGGGATCGGCGTCACCGCCGGCGCGCCGGCCGTCGGATCTCCGGTCGCGTCGAGGGCGGACGGCTCGCGGACCAGATCGGGGGAGGCCAACGGGCCGGCCGGCGCCGATGGCAGGAGCACTGCGAGCTCGCGCCGGATCGCCTTCCGGGCCGGGTCGCCGAGCTGAGGGCCCGATCGGGTCAGTACGTCGACAAGCGCGCCCGGGGCCGCACTGAACGGGTGCGGGCGCGGCTTGGGCACCTTCGGCGCACGACCCCGCCTACGGGGAGCCTCGGACGGCGCGAGCGAGTCCTCGGCCCACACGAACAAGGCGCCAGCGGCGGACCAGAGAGTATGCAGCACCAGCACAGCGGGCCACTCTACCGACTGGGCGACGCGCTGGTTGCCCCCGGCATCGTTAGCCGGGCGTCCGATCCGGGCGATCACCACGCCGAGGAGGCGGTGATGCTGGCAACGCGGGCTAATCAGAACCTTCGTTATAACGTTAACGGACCCCGGGTGGCTGAGCACGATCGACGTCGGCCGCGGTTCGGAGCGGCTCTACCGCGATCAGCTCCCCGGCCTGCTCAAGGAACTCGCCGATCGTGGCGCCTCGCCGATCACCGCCTCGGCGGTCGCGGTGCACAGCGCCCGGTCAGACTACGATGGGTGTTCGATGGAACACTCAGCGAGACCAATAGATCCGATCCCGCCGGCCGTGCCGCTGCATGACGTGCCGTCCGAAGCGGTGGACCGCGAGTCGGCGGCCGCCAGCGGACCTCCGGTCGCGCATTCCGGGCGACGGCCCGCCCCATTCCGGGATAGGGAAGCGCACTTTCCTACCTTCTGCTTCACCATTGCCCTGAATTCAGTAAGAGCACGTCGCCCGTCCAGGACACCTCATATCGGTGGCTGGAAACATCGCTCCCGGGCCGCTCCCCGCCGTGGCCCGCGTGCGACGGGATCAGCCGGCCGTCCCCTTTCGCTCCCGTTCGGCCGCCCGCAAGGCCGTCTCCCGCCGGCCGTCCCGCCGCAATGCTGTAACGACCGCCTCGGTGTCCCCCGGCGGCGCGCGGTGCTCAACCGGGACGCGGCGGACCACATCGGATGCGATCTGACGCACCTTGCGCCTCTCGGAGCGTGCGATTGAGACCAGCAGGTGGAACGCGGTCTCCTCGTCAAATCCGTAGGAGACCATCACCATCCCCTTCGCGCGCTCGATCAAGGCCCGTCCCTCCAGCGCCTCCTTGAGCTGCGCGTTCTCGGTCCTCAGTGCATCGAGCTCGCCGGCGTCGCGGGCCGATCCGGCCCCGCCGTGTCGGTCGAGCACGGTTTCCACTTCCCGTTCCAGTTGTGCGCTCATGCTCCGCAAGGAGGACAGAGTGTCGCGCACCGCGGCGAGGAGTGCCTCTACCCGCGCGACCTGGTCCCCCCACGGAGCAGCGGCGAGATCTGCTCCCATGCCGCCAGTCTGCACTGGGGATCGGAAACCCACATCACCTGAATAGCTGGTTAACAGAGCGGGAACAGAAGGCCCGAAAACAGGGACGGAATTTCGTTTCCTATCACGAGTCGGATCTTATCGCCCGCGTTCAGCCCCCCGTTACATGCCGTAGGGTTCGCGTTTCTCGACCGAGCACCTGAAAGCCCCCTCGGACGTTTGGCCACACCCCCGGGCACGCCAGGTGAATCGCTCCCGTAGCCGGTGGACCGTGTTAGCGTCTCGCCCGACGACCCGACCCCAAGGGTCCCGGTCGTCGAGTCGCTGGCCCCTCGAGGCACAGCGGAGAACCAGCAGAGGTTCTTGGGACGTCGCCCGCCGCTACGCGTGATGCACGGGTGCGCCCGTCGCCCGGCGACAAGGTCTGGCGCCGCGGCGCCCGGACCCCCGCATTGCCGGCTCCACTCCCACCCGGCGGTCCCCGCCTGCCGTCGGCGCTGCCGTCCTCGGCACGCCGGCCGCCGTGCGCCCGGATGTCGCCCACGCCACGTGTCCACCGTCTCCCGTCGCGCGGTTCCAGAGAGGACCGCCGACGGCACGCTCCGTCCTCGATACGGGAGTCTCTGTGACCAGTACGACCGACGCAATCCGCTCCGACGGGCCCGAGCCCGTGCCGCCGCCACCGTCCACCACCGCCGGCACCGCACCGTCCGCCGCCGGCGCCCCCGTGCTGCTCTCCGCGCAGGACGCGCGCGGCCCGGTCCGCCTCACCGTCGTCGTCCCGACGCGGGACGAGGCAGAGACCGTGCCGGTCCTCCTCGAACGACTCGGGACGGTGCTCGGCGCGCTTCCCGTCGAGATCCTGTTCGTCGACGACAGCGACGACGACACGCCCGGCGTCCTCGCCCGTCACGCGAGCCACTTCCCGGTCCCGGTGCGCCTGACCCACCGCCCCAAAGGCGCGCGGGATGGCGGCCTGGGCGGCGCCGTCGTCGCCGGAGCCCGGCACGCGTGGGGCGACTGGGTGATGGTGATGGACGCCGACCTCCAGCACCCGCCGGAGGCCGCCGCGGCAATCGCCCGGGCCGCGCTGCGGCACGACGCCGACATCCTGATCGGGACCCGGTACGCCGGCGCCGGTTCGGGCAGCGGCCTCGACGGCGCGGGCCGCCACGTCACGTCCTCCACGGCCACCCGGCTGGCCAAGGCCGTGTTCCCCGTGCGACTCGCGACTGTGACCGACCCGATGAGCGGGTTCTTCGCCTTCCGCACCTCCAGCATCGACCTCGCCGGGCTCCGGCCCCGGGGGTTCAAGCTCCTCCTCGAGATCCTGGTGCGGAACCCCACGGCGCGCGTCGCCGAGGTCGCCTACGAGATGGCGCCCCGCCACGCCGGGAGGTCGAAGGCCTCGGTGCGGGAGGGGGCGGTCTTCCTGCGTGCCCTGAGCGAGCTGCGCGTCCGGCGGCTGTACGGGCAGCTGCGGACGGGCCCCGCCGACCGACGGGACCAGCTGCGCCAGGTGTGTCGGATGCTCGCGTTCGGCACGGTTGGCCTCAGCGGCATCGTGGTCAACACCGCCGCGCTCTGGCTCTTCTTCCACGGGCTCGGGCTGCATCACATCCTCGGGGCCGCCCTTGCGACGCAGGTATCGACCGCGTGGAACTTCCTGCTGATCGACCGGCTCGTGTACCGGCGCGGCGCCCGTGGCACCGCGGGCGGACGGGCGGTGCGATTCTTCGCGATGAACAACCTCCTCCTGCTGGCACGCCTGCCGGTCCTTCAGGTCCTGGTCTGGTCCGGGGCGGGCGTGCTCACGGCCAACGCGGTCACGCTGGTCCTGCTGTTCCTCGTCCGCTTCCTGGTGAGCGACCGGGTGATCTACGGAAAGGCGCGCAAGGAGGGGGGACGCGACCCGGTCCACCTGCTGGTGGATGCGGCGGTTTCCGCTACCCCGGGCCGCTCGCACTCGGCCGCGCGCAAGCGGTCGTTCTACCTGCCGTACCGGTACGACGTGGCGGGCACGGTGACGATCGGCTCGCAGATCCGGCTGCCCGAGCTCGAGTTCTTCCGCGCCCAGTGGGTCGCTGACGACGACGTGGACATCGTGGTGCGCGTCGGCGACGTCGGGCGGCGCCGGCCGCGGCGCCGGGCCGCGATGACGGAGTACCCGCCGTCGGGGAACGCGGCCCACGGCACCGCAGTCCAGCATGCCGGCACGAGCGGGACCGCCACCACACTCCGCTACGAGGAGCACCTCGGGCGGTTCGGTGCGAACTTCCGGATCCACCTCGGGGAGCCGATCACGATCGAGGTCGGGCCGCTCCTCGCCCGCTCCCCGCACGTGGTCTACACCAACATCCTGGAGGCGCTGCTCCGCTTCGTGCTCGTGTCCCGCGGCAGGATGCTGCTCCACTCGGCGTGCATCTCGCTCGACGGGGTCGGCGTGATGCTCTCCGCGCTCACCGACACCGGCAAGACCGCGACGATCCTGCGGCTCCTCCGGGAGCACGGCGGGCGGTTCCTCTCCGACGACATGACGGTGGTCGGGCCGGACGGCGACGCGGTCTGCTTCCCCAAGCCGCTCACGATCAGCTCCCACACGCTCCGGGCCGTGCAGGCGAACGATCTCACGACGCGCGAATGGCGGCGGCTGCGGTTCCAGAGCCGGCTCCACAGCAAGGGCGGACGCTCCATCGCGCTCACCCTCAGCCGCTTCAACCTGCCGATCATGGGGATCAACGCGATCACGCAGATCCTCGTCCCCCCGCCTAAGTACACGGTGGACCGCATTGTGCCGTGCCGCCTCGGAAGCTCCACCACGGTCGAGGAGTTGTTCATCATCGAGCGCGGCGCCCCGTCCCTGCGGGATCTGGAGCCACCCGAAACGCTCGAGCGGATGCTCACGAACACCGACGACGCGTACGGGTTCCCGCCGTTCCGCTACCTCGCCCCCGCGATCACGATCGGCGGACTGGGGTACCAGGAGCTCCGGGAGCGAGAGCGCGAGATCCTCGCCGCGTTCCTCTCGCGCGTCCGTGCCCGGGCGCTCGCCTCGGATACCTTCGGGTGGGCCGACGAGATCCCGCAGTTGGTCCGCGGCGAGCGTTCGCCTGTGTCGGCGGCGACCCACGCTCCAGCGCCGGCGCGGCACCGCCACGGCACGGTCGCCGACGTGTGGCCTCGCTGGGGCACCGGGCTCACCGGCGGGGCGCTCGGCGTCCCGGTCGATGCCGCCGGGCTTGCGGCGGACGGGGGCACCGCGTGACCTGTCATGCCCGGCGGCGTGAGCGCGGAGGGGCTGCGCTGTGAGCGCGGTCGTCGAGGAACGGGCACCGGCGGTCGCGCCGATGCCCGCAGCCCCGGAGCCCGCACCGCCCCCGCGCCCGGACCTCCGCCGTCGGACCGCCGCGCTAATCCTGCTCGGCACGCTGGCGGCGGCGGGCGCCCTCCGGCTGATCGGCCTCGGCGCGCTCGGCCTGAACAGCGACGAGGCCGTCTACGCCGGGCAGAGCGCCGCGCTCGCGGGGAACCCGTACTACGAGGCGTTCCCCGTGTTCCGGGCTCACCCGATGCTGGTGCAGTCGCTGCTGTCGCTGGTGTACGGCCGGGGCGAGCACGACGTGGCCGGCCGGGTGGTCGTCGCGCTGATTGGCGTGGCGACCATCGTCCCCGTCTACCTGCTCGGCGTCGAACTTTACGATCGGCGGGTCGGCCTGACGGCCGCGCTGCTGATCGCGGTGATGCCGTACCACGTGGTGGTCACCCGGCAGGTGCTGCTCGACGGCCCGATGGTGTTCTTCGCCGCGGTAACCCTGCTGTGTGTCGCGAAGTTCGCCCGCACGCAGCGGCTGCTGTGGTTCGTCGCCGCCGGGGGCGCCCTGGGTCTCTCGATGCTCGCGAAGGAGACGAGCATCGTGCTGACGAGCGCGGTGTACGCCTTCCTCGCCCTCACCCCGTCGGTGCGCCGGCCGCTGCTCGGCTCCGCCGCCGCACTGGCGGTGACGGCCGCGGTCTTCCTCGTGCACCCGGTGTCGATGGCGCTCGCGGGAAACACCTCGACCGGCAAGTCGTACCTCGTGTGGCAGCTCCTCCGCCGCCCGAATCACGAGTGGACCTTCTACCCGACCACGGTTCCGTGGGCGATCGGGCCGCTGGTGCTGCTGGTCGCCGTCGGGGGCCTCTGGTGGGCGCGGGACCGCACTGGCTGGCGGGAGGTGTTGCTGATCTGCTGGACGCTGGCGCCGGTCCTCGCCTTCCAGCTGTGGCCGGTCAAGGGGTTCCAGTACCTGCTGCCCGTGGTCCCAGCGGTGGCTGTGCTCGCGGCGCGTGGGGCGTGGACGTTCGGGGCCCCGGCATCCACCGTCCGGGCCCCCGCCCTGCGGTCCGCCCGGGCCGGGCGCGTGCGGTGGCCCATCCGGGCAACGACCGGGTCGCCGGAGCGGCGGCTGACCGCCGGGCGGCGCCGGTGGGGCGCGGCCCAGGCACTCCCCGCCGCGGTGTGCGCCCTCGTCGTGCTCAGCCTGCTACCGGTCACCGTCCAGCGCGCGTTCCGGACGAACGCGACCGAGGTGCTGGCCGGGACGGGCGGGGTTCCGGGTGGGCGCGAGGCCGGGCGGTGGATGCGGACGCACACGCCCAGCGGCGCCACGGTGCTCACGCTCGGTCCGTCGATGGCCAACATCATCCAGTACTACGGCCACCGTCCCTCGTACGGGCTCTCGGTGAGCCCGAACCCGCTCCACCGCAACCCGTCGTACTCGCCCGTCCTCAATCCTGACCGGCAGATGCGGATGGGTGACCTCCAGTACGTCGTGTGGGACGCGTTCTCAGCCGTCCGCTCCCCGCACTTCAGCGAGACGCTCCTCATGCTCACGCGGCGCTACCACGGGCGCGCGCTGCACACCGAGTACGTCACCCGGACCGGCGCGGGCGGTCGGGACGAGCGGGTGCCGGTGGTCGTCGTCTACCAGGTGCGCCCGTGAGGCGCCCGGGGGCGCGGACGCGCGCGCGGATGGCCGGCCTGGCGGCGGGGCTCCTCGGGGCCCTGGTGGCGATCGGCCCGGCGGCGGCGGCACCGGCCCACCCCGCCACGACCACACCGATCAAGCACTTCTCGTTCCTCCTCCAGGAGAACCACAGCTTCGACAACTACTTCGGCACGCGGCCGGGGGTCGACGGCATCCCGCCGGGGACCTGCATGCCGCGCACACCGGGCACGGTCGGACCGTGCGTGGCGCCGTTCCACATCGGTGACCGCGGCATCGCCGACCTCGACCACACCAAGGAGACCTACGACCGCCAGATCCGCGGCGGGAAGATGGACGGCTTCGTGTGGGCGCACGACGTGCGTGGCAAGGACGGCTCCCTCGCCATGGGCTACTACGACGATCGCGACCTGCCTTACTACTGGAACGTCGCCGACGAGTACGTGTTGTTCGACCGCTTCTTCTCCTCGTCGAACTCCGGCAGCGTCCGCAACCACATGTACGCGGTAACGGGGCACCCCGGCGCGACCGGGAACCGCGAGGCGATCCCTCCCGGGGGGTGGGGGCAGCTCCCCACGATCTTCGATCGCCTGCGGGAGAAGGGCGTCAGCTGGAAGTTCTACGTCGAGAACTACGACCCGCAGATCACCTTCCGGACTCGCGGCGGCGAGGAGAACGTGGACCGGGGGGCGCAGGTCATCTGGGTGCCGCTGCTCGCCTACGCGCGCTATATCGACGACCCGGAGCTCTCGAGCCACATCGTCGACCTCGACGAGTACTACGAGGACGCCGCACGCGGTGAGTTGCCGGCCGTGTCCTACCTCGTACCGTCCGGCGACAGCGAGCACCCGCCGGGCAGCATCCAGGCGGGCCAGCGCCTGGTCCGGTCGCTGGTCAACGAACTGAGCCGCTCGCCGTCCTGGGACTCGAGCGCGTTCCTCTGGACGTACGACGACTGGGGCGGCTGGTACGACCACGTGCGACCGCCGCAGGTGGATGCGTACGGCTACGGGCCCCGGGTGCCCGCCCTGCTGGTCAGCCCATACGCCAAGCGCGGGTACGTCGACCACACGACGAACGACTTCACCTCGATCCTCCGGTTCATCGAGACGAACTGGGGCCTGGATCCGCTCTCCTCGCGGGACGCCGCCGCCAACCCGATGCTCGAGGCGTTCGACTTCACGCGGCGGGCGCGCCCGCCGGCGCTGCTCGCCACGGCCCGGAATGTGGAGCCTGAGCCCGAGCCGCGGAGCTGGGTCGTGTACACGTCCTACGCGTTTGTGACGATCCTCGTGGCCGGGCTTGTGGCGGTGCCGGCGAGGACCGGCCGGCTCCGCGGCCGGCGCGCGCTCCCCGTGGCCGCCGCGGCGGCACCCGCCCGCCCCGGTCCCGATCAGCCCGGTGACGATCGCCGCGCACACCGCTTCGGGGACGGGAACGGGGAGGGCATCGGCGAGCACAGGGCGGCTTCCCGCGACGGGTGGTCACCGTGATCCGCCGCGACCGGACGACCCGCCGGCGGACATTCCCGCTGATGACGGCGCTCGCCGCCGTGCTGGCGGCCGTCGCCGGGGGCACGGCAGCGCTCGCGCCGGCCACCCCGGCCGCCGCCGATCGCCGTGGCGGCGCCGGTACCCTCGCCATCCAGACGGTGCCGCCGGTCTCCGGCGCGCGCTTCAGCGCCTTCGGCACCGTGGTCCGCAGCGGCTCGACTGGCATCGCCCAGCTCCCCGTGCGCCGGTTCACGGACCTCGGCAGGCACCTCCGCATCATCCCGACGCGCGTGAATCGCGACACGCGCGTGGTCTACGACCGGATGGTCGGGACGCCCGACAACGCCGTCACGCGACCCCTCATTGTCGGGCTGCGCACCGAACGGCTCGTGCGGTGGACCTTCCTCGACCGCGGCGGCAAGGAGGTGGAAGCCACCCACATCTCGTTGCTGGTCATCAAGAGCAACACCGGCGAGACCCGGCAGCTCACCGGTGCCGCGCTGGCAAAGCCGCTGTGGGTCGCCGCGAGCCGGACCCAGCAGACCCCGCAGGGGCTCGTGAGCAAGCCCCTGTACTGGAGCGTGAGCCGGGTCGTCGTCGACGGCGCGGACGTGGTGAACAGGGGCCAGCAGCAGTTCGTGCCGAACGAGACCCGCGGGTGGACGATCGAGCTGCTGTTCTACCGCGTCACGGTCGTGGGCCGCGACCTCCTCTTCGGCGGCACGGTGGGCGAGGGCGTCGAGCTGCACCGTCCCGACGGCTCGGTGGTGCGCACCCCGATGCGGGACGGCGAGGCCGTCCTGCCGACCGTCCCCCGAGGGGCGTACGAGATCCGGGTCGACGGCTCCGGTGTCTCGTTCCTCCGCCCCGCCAGCATCTCTCGCGATCAGACCCTCGAGATCCAGGTCATCACGCCCGCGGACCTGACGCTGATCGCGGGCACCGTCGCCCTCTTCGCCTTCTCGCTGCTCCTCGTCGGGCGGCGCCGGAACGCGGCCGCCCTGAGCCGGCGGGTCACCGATCACCTGCGGCGCCGGCTCGGTCCCGGCCGGCCCCGCGCCGGACGGACGGCGGCACTGCTCATCGCCGTCGTCGCCGTGCCCGGTCTGGTGCTCGGTCTGCCGCCACCGAAGGCGGCAGCCGACCCGGGACACTCCGGACCTGCGCCGTCGGCGTCAACCGGGGAGGCCGTGCCGACGTCCTCGCCGCGCTCGGGCGCCCGGCGAGCGGACCCGCGCAGTCCGGTGCGCAACGGATCGCCCGACCAGCCGGTGCTGGCCTACTACTACATCTGGTTTGAGCCGTCGTCGTGGCAGCGCGCGAAGCGGGATTACCCGCTTCTGGGGCGCTACTCCAGTGACGACGCGGTGGTGATGCGACGCCACGTCGCCATGGCGAAGGCCGCCGGCATCAGCGGCTTCCTGGTGTCCTGGAAGCACGCCGATCACCTGGATCCACGGCTGCAGGCGCTGGTCTCGGTGGCGCGCGAGGAGGGTTTCCGGCTCGGGATCGTGTACCAGGGGCTCGACTTCGCCCGGAACCCGCTGCCCGTTGCGCGCGTCGCGGCCGACCTGCGGTTCTTCGCCGACCGGTACGCCTCGGAACCGGTGTTCGACATCTTCGGTAAACCGCTGGTGGTCATCACCGGCACCGAGAAGTTCAGCGTCTCCGACCTGGAGACGGCCACCGGACCGGTCCGGGACCGGCTCCTGGTGCTCGGCTCGGCGAAGAACACTCAGGAACACCAGCGGACGGCTCGGGCGCTCGACGGAGAGGCGTACTACTGGTCGTCGGGAGACGCGACGGCAGCCGGCTTCCGCACGAAGCTCCGCACGATGGGGCGCACCATTCACGCCGGCGGTGGCCTCTGGCTGGCCCCTGCCGCGGCCGGCTACGACGCCCGCCTCATTGGCGGTCGGCTCGTGATCCCGCGGCGCGACGGCGCCACTTTGCTGGCGGCCCTCGATGCCGCTCGCGCGTCCTCGCCCGATGCGATAGCCCTGATCAGCTGGAACGAGTTCAGCGAGAACAGTCACGTGGAGCCGAGCAAGGTTTACGGCTCAACCATGCTCCAGACGCTGGCCGACGCGCTCGGGGGACATGGCGCCGTCGACCTCCCCACCCAGGCCAACGACGAACCGGAATCGAGCAGCGGGCTGACCGGGTGGGGGGCACTCGTCGTCGTCCTCCTCGCGCTCGCCCTCTTCAACACCGGGTTGTACACGCTCCGCGTGTGGCGCCGGAGGCGTCCCCGCGCTCCCCCTGCCGGCGGCATCGACCGGCGCCCCTGACGGGCGGCGGTCGATCCGGTCCCGAAACCCGACAAACGGCGGGGAGCCATCGACAGCCGAGACGATCGACGAGGGCGGTGAACAGTGGACATGAGCGGGACCGCACGGCTCCTGCGCCGGCCGCGCGCGGCCGTGGCCGCCGCCGTGGCCGCCCTCGCCATCGCTGGGGTGGCAGCCGCCGTCCTGGCGGCGGCTCCACACGGCAGCACCCAGGGCAGGCCGGCCAAGCCGGCCGCCGCCCGACCGGACGCGCCCCGGGGACCGGCGGAGGAGGCGGGCGTCGAGGTCGCAGCCGCCGGCGACATCGCCTGCGACCCGGCCGCCAC